>JAEEGL014381055.1_pt1 | contig 13586 bp, 10 predicted proteins | sample 9134231 | NCBI WGS metagenome assembly JAEEGL01 (sample SAMN16246548, study PRJNA631951) | gut metagenome | biome: gut microbiome; feature: rumen; material: fiber-attached | host: Bos | place: Iran: Karaj | collected 2018-10
TAATAGGATATATCATACTTTTAGTACCTCCGCCTGAATCTGGATAAAATAGTTCTATGATATTATTCCTTAATGAATTTTTTGCGTCAACTTCAGCTTTTTTGCGTGTTACTACATCTTCTGAATTTTCAACTCATTGCATATAATTTGAAATTTTTGGTGGAACTGCTTCAATACGATTACCTAATGGCAAAATACATCATATTAACAAAAGTAGTCAAAGAAATATAATATAAATTTTTCTCCTAAACAATGAATACATGGCTGTTATATTAATTTATAAAATGTTATTCTTTACAATTATTTTGCTATTAAATTTACGATACCCGTAAATGCACTAATAAGATAGAAGAATCAAGTCATTAACACAATTCAAATAATAATATATGTCAGATTTTTTTTGAATATTCACATTTGTTTCTCTCTATCTCAAGATGTAACCAATTTAAAAGCATTTCGAATTAGAAATATTGTAGCACCACTAATTCATATATACATTACGTATTGTAAATAATCCCTTATCCCCTCTTTTGCACTATTTAATGTATTCGTTATCGTATATTCAGGATCAGCAACCCTTGGTGTCTTAGATGATACAGTGTCTAATTCTGTATATTGAACTGATGTATATTTTGATTTATTAGCATTACCTTTAACTGTTTCCAATAATCTAACAGGATTATTCTTTGCAACATCTCGAACATCGAGAGCTTTTTCTTCGCCCTTTCACTCTCACCCTCATTCTCCTCCTTGAGCTCGTGTAAAAGAGATAGATAACATAGGCATTATTATCATGATAGAAATTAATAGTAAATGCATCAATTTTTTCATATTTTCTATTTTGTTTTGATATAAATACTTTATTATAACCATATTTCCTAAAAAATGCAAAAAATTTTATACTTTTTTGGTAAAGAATATTTTCATTTATTGATAAATATTTTTATCCTTAAAAAGGTTTCTCATAATAATTAATAAAAATTGTGATATTATTTATTTGAAAAATTTTACTAAAAAAATATTCTTTGTTTTGTTGTATATTTATATTTTATTTATCTTTATTTAATCATGCAAAATTATTTTGATGATATTTGAGTAAAAATCCCTGAGATTTATTTACCAAAAAAATGAACTGATTTAACAAAATGGTCTGTCGTAGCTTGTGATCAGTATACTTCTCAACCAGAATATTGGAATAATGTTAAAGATATCGTTTGAGATTCTCCTTCAACTTTGAAAATAACTTTTCCTGAAATCTATTTAGAATGATGACATAAAACTGAAATAATTGATAACATCACAAAGACTATGCATGAATATGAGAAAGATTGAGTCTTAGAAAGTCAATGATTATGATTTATTTATATTGAAAGAAAAACTGCACATGTTCCAGTTAGAAAATGATTAATTTTAGCTTTAGATTTAGAAAAATATGATTTTAGTAAAGGTTCTCAAACTTTAATTAGAGCCACAGAGTGAACTATCATTGAAAGAATTCCACCTCGTGTAGAAATTAGAAAAAATGCAATTTTTGAATTACCTCACATTATGGTGTTAATAGACGACCCCGAGAAGCAAGTAGTTGAACCATTAAAGGCAAATATTAAAGATGAAAATTTGCTTTATGATTTTGATTTAATGATGAATGGATGACATATAAAATGATGGAAGATTAATGATGAAGAAACAATTATGCAAATCATAAATTGATTGAAAAAATTAAACAATTTAGAAAATTTTAAAGAAAAATATTGAATTACAGAGAATCTATGAGTTTTACTTTTCGCAATGTGAGATGGTAACCACTCTTTTGCAACAGCTAAAGCAATTTGGGAGGAGAAGAAAAAAGCATTATCGCCTGAAGAGCAACTAAATGACCCAGCTAGATTTGCATTGGTAGAGATAAATAACGTGCATGATGAATGAATAATTTTTGAGCCTATTCATCGTGTATTATTTAATATAGAAGAAAATAGTTTTATTGATGATATGTGAAAATTCTTTAGAAGTATAGGATCGGATTTAAAAGTTGAAGAGTATAATACAAAAGAAGAGTTGATGCAAAATATGAAAAATTCAGATTCTGAGGTACACTATTGTCGATGAGTTTCTAAATCAAGTTTTTATTTATTTTGAATTCTAAAGCCTAAACTAAATTTAGAAGTTTGAAATATGCAAGCATTTTTAGATCAATATCTAAAAGACCATAGTAATTCTAAGATTGATTATGTCCATGGAGATGAAGTTGTTGAGAGGCTTTGAAAAGAAGATTGAAATTTCGGGATTTTATTCCCTATTATGGATAAATCTGATTTCTTTAAAACTGTTATTGTTGATTGAGCCTTACCAAGAAAAACGTTTTCTATGTGAGAAGCTGATGAAAAAAGGTATTACTTAGAAGCAAGAAAGATAGTAAAATAGTTATCTTATAATACTTTATTAATAAAATCCTCTGATATAATTCTTGAGGATTTTTTTAAATTTAATTTTACAGAGTTGTGTTGAATAAATTTGGACTTACCACTATTATATTCCTTCAATAGACCTATTGTATCTGTCATTATAATATTTACTCATAAATCTTTTACTGTATTAAAAGCTCATGTTTCGTTTACTGTATACGTTACAACTTTTTTTCATAATGATTTAGCTTTTTCAACTACCTCCGGAGTAAGTATATCATATGGAGCTAGAAAGTAACTACTATTATTTTCTCATATAAAATCTAAGTCTTTTATATCAAAGGTATCCCATCCATAAATAATATCCGGATCTTCATTTAGCACCTCTCTTGCTGAATCTGAATAACTAATGAATACTACCCTATCTTGCATATTCAAATCTTTTACTGTCTGTATCGCATCCTTTGTTTGTTGAGCTCAAAGTTTTTCATCATAAACCTTAATTTCGAGAAAATAATAATCAAATAATCAATCAATAAGTTCTAACATTTTTTGTAATTTCATATATTTTTCTCAATTTTTCATGGTACAATTTTTTTGTATCCAGTCAAAATTTAAATTTCATACTTTTTGTGATTTACAATTTGATGCATATAGAAGATTTCAATGAGCTACTATATTTTCTTGGTCTTTCGTATATGATACATCAAACTCTATTCAATCTGCTCATAATTCATTTGCTGACAAAAATGATTCTAGAGTATTTTCTGGAGAATTTTCAATATTTCCTCTATGTCATATAAATTTTATAGAATTATCTGTAGAATCTGATTCTCTTTTTTCATTATTATAGTCTCAGAATTCAAATGATATATAAGATGAAAAATAATCATATATTGAACTATCTTTCGGTAAATTTGAGATATTCTTAAATAAGAAAATATCTCAACTATATGATGAAACTGTATATCTATTATTTTCATAAAATTCTGAGTTAGTTATTCACCGATCTCTATTTGATTCTTGAGTAAATATATCATTATATAGATAATCTACAGGTACTGTTCATTTTCATACAAGTCTTTTTAATGAATTGTAAAAATCTGTATGCTGAACTAATTGTTCATTTATGGTTCATGATTGAATTCATGATCACACAACTGTTGCAACCGACTTTGTATATCGATTCGGTCAAAATTTTTCATATTCTCAATCCTCTATTGCATTCATTTTTCTGTGATCTCCTACTATGACTAATATTCAAGAATCAAAAAATCAAATATTCTTGAGTCATTGATAAAATTCATACAACTCATCATCAGAATATTTTAGAGCTTTTTCTTCAGTTTTTCAATAAGGTACATTATATGGCTTATGAAATGAAATCGTTTGCAGTCAAATAAAATATTTTCATGTTTGTGCTTGAACTTCTTGTAGTACCCTATCATATAAATCACCATCTGGAGCAGATTCAAATGTGTATTTTTTATTATCAACGAACTCTTCTTCTCATATAATTTTTTGGAATCAAGCTCAAGATAAAAATTCTCTTTGTTTTAAGAAATCTAAACTAACAGCACTTATAAATGTTGTTTTATATCATTGAGAATTCATAAATTCTGGCAATGCCTGCATTTTTAGTTTATATCAACTATACGGTGTATTTCCTAACCTCATATTTATAAGAGGGATTACTCACAATAAAGTCGATATATGAGCAGTATCAGATGTTGTTCAATTAGTAACAAAGTTGGTAAAAGTTATTCCATCTTTTTGAATTTCATCAAACTTTGGCATCTTATCATTTCAACCAACATTTGCAGAATCTATTGCTGATATAGATTCATCAAAAACTAGTATAATATTTAAATCTTTTCACTTTCATATAACTTCTTCCGTATGATAACTTTTATCAAGTTCATCTATATTTCTCCAATCAAGTTCTGATCACGCTTCTTTAAATTTTTGTATATTTAAAGATAAAATATCTTCTACATAATTTATGTCTATCTTAAATAGCATAATAATTATATAGAATAACGCATAAATAAACGAACAAATAGAAAACACTATGACCATATTTTTTCATGATTTCTTCAAAAATTTCATTTTTGATTGCACTAAAAGGAAGGTAATGAATCATGTTATTATAAATACAAAGATCCATAATCTAATGATTCAATTAAATCATGATGATCAGTTACTTCATAATACAAACGCATCTATTATCGAAATCCTGCTGTGAAACACAAATATTGTAAACATATCTATTACATACAGCAAGAGTATAATAAATACTAATATATCATTAAACAATCTTCGTTCACGTTTTTTTATCCAATAATTCAGGATAATCAAGAAATGTGCTATAAATATTACTATAAGATCACTAGCCAAATACGATACTACATTTTCTAAAGGATTTAAGTTTTTATAAGAAAAATATATTATTATTCATTTTACAAATACTGCAATAAGCAAGAGTATAATTAAAGTTCTTCAATATAATGGACTCTCACTTATTTTACTTATAATTCATGAAATATTAGATTTTATTTTTTTAGTATCAAATTTTAATTTCATAAATTTATCAAAAAGCTACCTTATAAAAGATTTATCAAGTATACCTTTAATTAATATATCAGTAATTATTAATTATAAGTTAACTGAAGTTTAATATAAAAAATTTTACTTAAAATTCAATATTAATCTTTATTTGCTATCTTATAATTCTGTATGTTTATCGTCCGATTTTAGATGATAAAAAAGTCCCTTATTTTTTGACAGAAAATATTTTTTGAGTATAATATGGTAAGTGATTATTTCACAATTTAATTTATTATTTCAATAATCATGCAGGGAATTTGATTAGACATTGAGTCAATTTTGAAGCTCATTGCAAACAATCAAAACATTTCAGATTTACATCTATCTGCTGGTGAGTGCGTAGCCTATAGACTTAATGGTGAAATCATCAGAAAAGAGGAATTAGGGAAAATTTGAGATGAAAACATGGAGATTTTACTTAAGCAACTTTTCAAGAACAATCCTCAGAGATATGATAAATTTCTTGTAGATAAAGAAGCAGATTTTGCTTATGTTGCAAAAGATGATACTGCATACAGAGTTAATGCATATCTAAGTACTTGAAGAATTAATGTTGTAATGAGAAAGATTAATAGCACTCCAAGGCAATTGGAATGAATCATGTTCCAAAATATTTCAGAGTCTATTAAGAAAAATGTATTAGCCGCTCCTAAATGATTATTCCTTGTAACTGGACCAACTTGATGATGAAAATCAACATCAATTGTTGCCATGCTTGAAATATTAAATAAAGAAAAACCTTATAAAATCATTACAATTGAAGATCCTATTGAATATGTATTCCAACCTCAAAAGTCATTAATTTCTCAAAGAGAAATATGACACGATACTTGGTCTTTCAATGCTGCAATTGGATCTACTTTAAGGGAAGATCCTGATGTAATTTTTGTTGGAGAAATTAGGAATAGTGAAACTGCTGAAGCTGTGTTAAATTTAGCTGAAACTTGACACCTAGTTTTTTCTACGCTACATACTAATTCAGCCACACATACAATTAATAGGTATCTATCTTTCTACCCTAATGATATGCAAAATTCAATTTTAGAGAGAATGGCTGATTGTTTAGTTGGAATTATGTCTCAAACTTTAGTAAAAACTAAAGATGCCCAATGAAGAATTTGAATTTTTGAACTATTATTAAATAATAATGCAGTTAAGAATAATCTAAAGAAGAGAGAAGTCGATCAAATGCAAAATATTATTGAAACCTCAACTCAAAATTGAATGATTTCAATGAGACAATACGCAAAAAAATTGCTTGAAAGAGATATTATTAATCAAGCAGATGTGGAATGGTTGATAAACAGTAAATCAACTGCACAAGTTTAATTTTATTGGTATATGGTTTAAGAGTATGCAAGAATGATATCACAGCTGATGATGAATACCAAGAAAAATGTCTAAAAAACAAATACAAGAAATGTTAGACAATATGAAGAAGTCTGAAATAGTTAACAAAAAATCAAAAGAGTACCATAAAAAAGAAGAATTGGAAGCGGAAAATATCTTAAAAAAACTTGATAGTTAAAATTAGATTTTACTAATTATATTATTAGTCATGAATACAGAAGAGCTCATTACGAAATATTTACCTGAGCATTTGCATAAAATTGCATTAGACTATACTATCCCTAATGATATGCTAGAACAAAATGCTGACTTGGTAGTATTAGTTTTGGAAAGTAAATCCATTAGCGATCCGAAAGAAAAACAAAGTTGGTTTGACCTATATTTGCTTATGAATCAAGAGCAGATTGATAAATTAAGAGATATTTTAACAAGAGAAAAGGAAAAATTAGCTGAAATTGAAGCCAGATATCAAGCCAAACAAGAGGAAATTAAAAAGAAATATGAACAAACATACGCATCATGAGCATATTTACAACAACAAGATAAGATTAGAGACTCCGAAAAAGCCTCTCGTGAACAAGAATCAATAGAGGCAGATGCTTTACTTGATCAAATTTAAAAATGGAATTTATGATTAGGAATACAAAAAATAAAATTAAGCTTTGATTAATATTGTTTTTTTCTTTTTTTGGTATTTTTTTATTCTCATCAAGTGTGAGATGACAAGATTTACTTGATAAAGTTATGGATCCTAGCATCAATATGGGTACCACTATAACTGACGGATCTAATAATGATGTAAAATCAGTTTGACAGCAGGTTTTTGAAGGTAGTAATAATACTTTTGTAAGAATCACTAGAATAATACTTTGACTAACGATAGCATTATCAATAACTATGATTTTATATAATTGATTAATGTATATAATACAAACCTGACAATGAAAAGAATGAAAAGAGTTAACAAAAAATATTGCTTTTATTATAATTTGAATAATAATTGCTATATTTAGTGTAGTTATTATTACGTTGATACAGTCCTCTGTAAATACATTCCAAGATACTTTTGGAGATGATAGTCCACTGATAAGTTAATTTATAATTTTATTTTAAACGTATTATGATGTTTAAAAAATTTAAAACAATAGTTATACTAACATCAATCATGATTTTATCCTCAGTATTTACATATGCGGGGAAAGTTTCTGTTTGGACTCTTAATTGAAATTTAGGTAGTAGTCCAGATGTATTTAGGTCTGCCAAGGTAGTAGATGAAGGTACTACTGTTTCTGTTCTTAATGTAATCAACAGTGTAAATAAATATCTCTGGTTTGCCATTGGTTTTTTTTGTTTTGTATTCGCGATTGTTAATTGATATAAATTAGTTTCAGCACATTGAGATGAGAAGAAAGTGAAAGCAGCAACTTGATGATTAATCTGAAGTATTGTTTGAATCGTAATCTGTATAAGTTCATATTTAATTGTAAATGTTGTCTTAAAAATGTTTTTATAATAAATAAAGCATAAATTTAAAAAGACCGGATTATCGGTCTTTTTTATTTTTAAATATTAATTTTTATGCTTGATTTAATTGTTCATTTATAATTTCTGTCATCTTAATATATGATGATGGATGAACTCAATCTGATGAAAGTTTAATATCTCATTTATTATACGATTTAGCAAAATCTAGCACTGGCCAACTTTTTTCTTTTCATAATGATACGATTTTCTGGTTTAACTCCCCTAACCAAGTTTGTTTATCCTCTCATATACAAGTACAAAGAACTGGTTGAATTCATTCTTCTTGAAGCCATTCTGATCGTTGTTTTATATCTGAATAAGTTTGATTATTATCCCTTGTGTTAGCCCCAAAATAAAACATAAAACTCTTTATATTTGGATGTGTATTTTTATAAGCTAAAACATCATTCTGTGATGAAAACTTATTAGGATGTGTTAATGTACTTTTTCAAACACTACCATCCATTTGAGGAAAATGTGTCTTAGCATCTAATCACTGAAATCAATTCATTATAGAATTTCATAATCATCATATTTCATCCTTATTATGTGCCAATAATTTTGGTCAAATTAGCAATTCCTTTGACTCCGTAGGTGAATCTACTGATCAACTTCATATTTTATCTAGATAATTATTCGCCATATCTGCATATGTTTGTGGTTTGCTACTCATTCAATTAACAATACTTCTTGCATTATAGTAGTCTGTTTTACTATCATTTATATAATTATCTAATCTTTTTGATTGAACACGATCTGGTCATCAATTTTTCATCCAGTCTACAATAATAAAAGCAGCTAAATCATTACTTTGTAAAATTATATCAGGATTATTAACCAAATCAATTTCACTTCACTTTAAAGTATTTCAACTATTATCCTTAAAATCTCTTCATAATGATTGGATTATTTGTGTATATTTTTGATAATTATACTTATGTGTTAATTGTATAAATCACCTACCATAATATGCTTTTCATGTTGACGAATCTACCTTTCAATAATTTTTATTTTCTCATCATATTTCTTTTTGATTTTTAAATTCACATTCTCATTTCACTGTCGCAAGTACATAAGCAATTTGGCGTTTATCTGTGATTCAATATTCTATAGCCTTATCATACATCCATTGTTCTGAAACTTTTTGTTTATCTGCCGATTCACTAGAGTCTAAATTTTCTCTTCATGAATCTTGATTATCTGCAACTGTTCAATCTAAACGAACTGCTCAATAATTTTCTGGGAGAAATACTTTAGCTTTAACTCATTCAATTACATCATTTTTGTCAGCGTATAATGATGCAGTAATACATAATGCAATATCCTCTGTAGAATTTATATTTTTATAAAAATCAGATAAATCTTTATATTTCTCTAGATGTTTTTTCATATTTTTTAGATGTTTGTTTGCTAGTTGTAACTTATCATCTTCTGTAATCTTTGATTCGTCGACTATAATTTGTTCCTTGTTTTCTCCATTTCTTTCTTTTTTTAAATAAGAATTTCATAATAATTGTTTTACTACAACTGGTGAGATTAAACTTACATCCATATTTTCTACTATACTATCACGTAAGAAATCTCATTTTGTGGTTGAAGTATTAGAATCTTTTATTTCAAATTCTTTTAACGCTGCTTCACAAGAAGTTTTATTTGTTATAGAAAGGGATGTATTTTCTCATGCTAATTCTTTATACTTCTTAAAGATTTGACTTATATTTTCATTTTTTTCATCTGTAAGATTCATTTTATCTAAACGCCACTTTTTCACAATTCACTCTAGTCATCATGTAATTCAAATTAACTTACATACAAAGTCCAATATTTTATATAAAAATCCTCTTTCTTCTGGATCTTTTGTGATTTCTCATAAAAGATCTATTCAAAATATATTTGTAACTGAATTTAACGATTCGATTCAATCTAATAAACCATTTGCTGTTTGCTGTAATCATTCTGTTTGTTTTAAGAACTGTTCTGGTTTGTCTAGCATTTTAACAATCAATGCTGTGGTTCTTGGATTATTCACTACTTGAATATGTCAAATTTGTTCTAACACGTCCTGTTTTTCCTGTAAAGCAATACCAAATTCAAAATTTTTGGTTTCATCTACTTCAAATATGTTTTCATCTATTTTTGAATATGGAGAGAAACTAATGCTATCACCATTTTCATCTGTAGGGTCAAATATTTTATTATTCATATATTTTTGAAATTTCAATGGATCTGTTAACACTCCTGACTTACTAGGCTCACGTAGAACTCCATTATGTACAGATAAATAATCTATAGCATTCATCCATTGATTAAATTTACTATATGATGACGAAAACTTATCCGCGAATCACTTTACTCAATCGAACAAATTTCATAAGCTATTCCAGGAGATACTATCCATTCATTGCAACATACCTACATTTGTCTCATTTCATTGATCACGGAGCAATCCCATTAAGTTTCGTTCGAAAGCTGGAGCTATTGTATTATCTATTATCTTTTCTACATTCTCAGACTTTCATAGCTTATTTTTTAAAAATTGTACTATACCTCAACGAATTTTTTCGAAGATATATTCTAGTTTTTTTTCTGCAGTATCTCAAGGTAAATCCTTAAATTTATCTGGATTTGATTCTATAATATTTAATAATCTATTTGATGTCTCTGATCATTTTAATATTTCATAAGTTGTTGATGTCGGAGACTTTTCATTTTTTAACTCTACAGCCTCTCTTCAATATTCTTGGTATGTTTTTTTAATAGATTCAAGTTTCGTTTTTAATGACTCTAAATCTTGTTCTTCTAATTTAGATAATGTATCTATTAATGTTTTAATTTCTGATAATTCTTTTTCTAATTTCTGAATTTCTTCATTTTTTTCTTGTTTTTTTGAATCATCAGATTCTGTCTTAACTTCATTTTTTAAATTCTCTAATTTTTTTTGTAATTCAGAAAAATTATTCTTAATTTGTTCTTCCTCTTGTCTTCTCTGTTCTTCTGGTATCATAGATAAGAGATAATATGTATAAAACCTACTATAATTATAACCAAAACTATTTAAAAATGCAAAAAAAACAGGCCATTTATGGCCTCATTTATAAATAATTATGAAATATTATAGATTAATAATTTATTCAATTAGCATTACCCCATCTCCTGGCTCAGTATCAAAAATCTCATAATTTATTTGCATTTTTTCAATGAATTTATATAATCAGGTTAGTTTGTTTTGATATTTGATGACATCGTCAAGTAAAAGCGTATTTTCTGGTGCAAGATGTAATCGAATTTTCTGCAGATAATCTCAATATTGACTCTTCTGAGCATCAATAAATGCTGCATCAAATTTCTGAGAAAAAAACTTTTCAAGTACAATTTCATTGATATCAAAAGGATAGAGAACAACATTATTGCAGTTAGCTTTTTCTATATTTTTCAAGGCTTCAAGATAAGCAGGATAGCTAATTTCGAATGATACTAATGTTCCTCACCACTTAGAAATTGTATTTGAAATGACAATACTACTATATCACACTGCGGATCAGATTTCTAGAACTCTCTTTGGTTGATTACGATTAAGCCAAGAAATAATAAAATCTTGAGTTTGAGTAGAAATCAATGGTATATGTCTATCTTCACATGACTTACGTAAATCTAATAAATACTGATTCAACATTGAGGAAATAATAAATAAATAAAGTTCTCTCTTTCAAACAAAAATTTATATCATTTATAGTAAATTACAATTATGATTACAACACAAGGTGACAGAGAAATGCACTCAAACATTTCTATTAATTTAAGTAGGAAAAGCAATTCTAAAAAGAATTTCTCCAACAACAAATCTTATTCGACTGAAACTAGAACATATAATTCTAGAAACTCTTCAAGTCAAAGTCTTTATGCTCAAGCTGTAAATTGACAATTAAAAAGCACTACTCCTTCAAGAAGGACAACTCATTCAACTACAGATTCTGTAAATTGAGTTAGTGCTCGTAGTAGAACTCCAATATCTTTAAAAACAACAACGAGAACTTCTAGTTCTAGAAATAATTATACACAATGAGCCGATAAAACTTTATCTTCTGCAAATTTTTTGAAACATAGAAATCAAGCCCCTACACAATCAATAGCAGATCTTAGAAAATTGGTAAAAAAAGATGAAATTCCTGTAAAAGTTTTTGGACTTTGAGGATTGGAAGAAATCTGAATTAATATGACTGTTATTGAATATAAAGATGATATTATAGTAGTTGATGCTTGATTAGAATTCGCGAGTTTTGATATGCATGGAGTAGATTATATTATTCCTGATATTTCTTACCTTATTCAAAGGAAGAAGAATCTAAGGTGAATTTTGATTACACATGGACATCTTGACCACATTTGAGCAATAAAGCATATTCTTTCAGAATTAGACTACCCTATTGTATATACTACCCCATTAGCATTAGGATTAATTAAGAGAAGTCTAAATGAACAAGATCAGAAAAAAATGAAATATAAAATCATTGATCCAGATATAGATATAATCAAACTTTGAGAATTCTTGGTCGAACCTTTCCGTGTAAACCATTCTATTCCTGAGTCTATGTGATATGCTATTCATACACCAAAATGAAATATCGTACATTCATGAGACTTTAAAATCGATTTTATACCAGCAATAGATAAACCTGCAGATTTGGGTAAAATATCAAGAATATGACAAGAATGAGTGAAATTATATCTCGGAGAATCTACAAATGCTAGAACTCCATGACATACTCCAAGTGAAAAATTAATTTGAGAGAATCTAGATCAGGTCATTAAAAATCATCCTACTCAAAGAATAGTTATTTCAACATTTGCATCTAATATTTGAAGACTTATCCAAATAATTGAAAGTGCTGTAAAACATAATAGAGTAATTTTCCTAGCAGGAAGATCTATGGTATGAAATGTTCAACTTTGTCAGGAATTATGATATATTAATGTACCAAAGGATATGATTAGACTTGTTTCTGGTGAGATTGATCAAATGCCTGATGAAAGAGTGATGATAGTTTGTACTGGTTCTCAATGAGAAGAATTTAGTGCTCTTGTAAGAATGGCCACAAACACTTATAAAGATTTCATGATTAGACCTGGAGATTGTATTTTATTATCTTCTCATACCATTCCTTGAAATGAAAAAGCTGTTTGATCATTATTGAATACTCTGATTGATATGGGAATTGATTTAGTTGATGAACCTACTTTAGCCCTTCATACATCTGGGCATGCTTGCCAAGAGGATATGAAAGAAATGATGGCTCTTTTAAAACCTGAATATTTCTGTCCTATTCACTGAGAATCTTTAATGAGACACGCTCATAAGAAAATAGCTTTAGATATGAGAATTCCTGAAGAAAAAGTTCTTCTACCAAAGAATGGACAAATTGTTGAGCTTTATGATGAATGTGTGTTATTATCAGAGAAGAAATTAAAATTAGATACAGTTACAATTGATGGTAAATGACAATGACACTTAAGTTGAGAATATGTAACAAAAGCTCGTGGAATCATGTGACAAGATGGAGTTGTAGCTTTGATATTTAAGATTGATACTAAGACTAAAGAATTAGTTTGAAACTTACAAATTGAATCAAGATGATTTGTTTATTCTAGCGAAGTCAAAACTATTCATACTCAAATAGTTGAGTTGGCTAGGGCTGAATATAATAA
>JAEEGL014614159.1_pt1 | contig 13586 bp, 20 predicted proteins | sample 9134231 | NCBI WGS metagenome assembly JAEEGL01 (sample SAMN16246548, study PRJNA631951) | gut metagenome | biome: gut microbiome; feature: rumen; material: fiber-attached | host: Bos | place: Iran: Karaj | collected 2018-10
AGAAAAGAAAGAACACGAAAAAGCCGAACACGAGAAACAGGAACAGGAAAAAGCAAATGAAGATAAGAAGGAGCAGTCATAAGGCTGCTTCTTTTTGTATAATAGATGTTACAGTGTTTCAATTTAAGTTTATTCAGACAGGAAAATGATAAGGGGGGATAAGCGCTATGGAGCAAACCGGAAAGTGTCCTTCATGCGGCGGTACAATGATCTTCAAACCCGGCTGGGACAGCCTTTTGTGTCAGTCCTGCGGCCGTAAGGAGATCATTCCCGAATTGGTATCAAAGATCCCGGTCGAGGAAATGGATTTCCTTACCGCTCAGAATACTGCAAGCCACGACTGGGGCATGGAAGCCAAGGTAGTCGTCTGCAAGCAGTGCGGTGCAGCTACGATTCAGAACAAACTTCAGCTTTCCGGTCTTTGTCCTTTCTGCGGTTCAACGACCATTGAATCAGGCGATCCTGAACAGGATATCATGGCGCCTAACGGAGTCATTCCGTTTAAGATCACTGAAGAGCGCGCATACTATATCTTTAAAGACTGGATCAAGGACAGATTCCTTGCCCCTGAACTTCTCGCACAGAATGCAAGACTTAACCAGTTCTACGGTATCTATGTTCCTATGTTCACTTTCGATGTTCTGACTGAGAACAGATATACAGGTCATTACACAGATGACAGCAGGAGAACTCTTTTCAAGAGCGGAAAATTCCAGTATCAGGTTGATGATTTCCCTGTTGTTGCAAGTAAGCAGCTTGCATCAGATAAACTCATTCTATCCGTCTTGAAGGATTACAGAACAAGAGAGGCTAAGCCTTATACGCCTGAAGCTTTGGCGGGTTTCCCATGCGAGCACTATTCTATCGGTCTGACTGATGCCTGGAACAGTCTCGGTAATGACTTGAATTTTCATCTCCAGCAGCAGGTAAATAAGCAGGGCGATTCGCGTTATATCATGGGAATCGAGATGGCTACGGACTATTACAATCTCAGATATAAATACCTCATCGTTCCTGTCTGGATCAATTCGTTCTTCTACGATAACCGGTTGTACACGATAGTTATCAACGGACAGACAGGTAAGATTGACGGACAGTGGCCGAAGTCGTTCGGTACATTTGCGAAAAAGACGGCACTGTTCTTCCTCGGATCATTCGGTGCAGTATGATTAGACAGATCGAAAAGAAAGATATTCCCGAATGCATCAGCGTTATCAGGGAAAGTTTCATGACGGTTGCCAGGCAGTTTGATATCACGCCTGAAAATGCGCCGGCATTTACTGCTTATGCTACCGATGAAGCGAAGATCCTGCATTGGATGGATAACCAGCACCGCCCGATGTACGGATACTTTTCAGACGGCAAATTGGCTGGTTACTATAATCTCTATCTGCCAGGCGATAACGAGTGCGAATTGGGAAGTTTATGCGTTCTTCCCGATTACAGACATGACGGTATCGGAGACGCACTTTTAAACGATTCAATAGAACGTGCAAAGTCTTTAGGATGCACAAAAATGAATCTCAGCATCGTAGAGGAAAACACTGTTTTAAGAGCATGGTACGAAGCTCACGGATTCACTCATATAGGCACAAAGAAATTCGATTTCTTTCCGTTCACATGCGGTTACCTTGAGAAAAATATTTAAACAGGAAGTTAAACAAAATGAGATTAGATGGTTTTGGATTATTGGTTGAAGACATGCCTAAGATGCTCCGTTTCTACAGGGATGTTCTTGGCTTTGAGATAAAAGAATCAGAAGATACAAGCAATGTGTATCTCGTAAAAGACGGCACGCTTTTCCTTTTGTATGGACGCAAGGATTTTGAGACCATGACAAGCCGCAAATATGAATATCTCAAAGGCCCCAACGGTCACTTTGAAATTGCACTTTACGTTGATACATTTGCAGAAGTAGATGAGGCATTTAACCGTGTTATAAAGCAGGGTGCGACACCTATACTTGAACCGACTACAGAACCATGGGGACAGAGAACATGCTATATTGCCGATCCCGAAGGAAACCTTATCGAGATAGGTTCTTGGGACAAACCCTATGAAGTAAAAGATGAAGGACACTAATATGGCATCAAGCAAAGAATATCTTGAATTTATCATTGAACAGTTATCGCTGCTCGAAGACATAACATATAAAGCCATGATGGGCGAATACATTATCTACTACCGCGGAAAGATCGTAGGTGGTATCTACGATGACCGTTTCCTTGTTAAGCAGACCAAGTCATCCTTAAAACTGATGCCGGATGCAGAACTTGAACTTCCTTATGAAGGCGCGAAAGAAATGCTCATGGTAGATGAAGTCGACAATAAGGAATTCTTAAAAGAACTCTTTGATGCAATGTATCCTGAACTTCCGGCACCAAAGAAAAAGTAGGACTTCGAAAAACTTCGCTTGACTCGAAATAGGTAACATGTTACATTGTATGTAATATATTACCTTTTTGGAGCATGCATATGAAGATCAATGAACTTGTCCAGAACGATATAGTCGATTTCGGTGCGATACCGCCGGCGTACTTTCTGCTGGGATTATTAAGCGCTTTCGAGAACCGTTTCCAGGCAATGGCTGACAAGATGATCGGAGAGATCAGCTGGAAACAGTTCTTTGCGATAATCTGCATTCAGATGTGCAAAGAAGACCCGACGATAAACGATCTTTCCGATGTGTTGGGAAGCTCACATCAAAACGTGAAACAGATCCTTTTAAAGCTTGAATCAAAGGGCCTGGTTGAATTTAAACCTGATGCAAAAGACAAGCGCAAACAGCGGGTGGTCCTAACGGAGAAATGTTATGAATTCTGCAAGAGAAATGACGATGTCGGAAGAGACGTAATGGAGAAAATGTTTGCAGGCATTCCTGAGAAAGATCTTAATAAAACGATTCAGACGATAATGAAAATAGAGAGCAACATGAGAGAGGAATAAGGATGAAGGGTATAGTGGTTTACAAATCAAAATACGGTTCAACAAAGAAATATGCTGAGTGGATCGCAGAAGACACGGGATTTGACTGTGTTGAAGCAGGTAAGGCAAATGCAAAGACAATTGCCGAATACGATACTGTGATCTTCGGCGGTGGACTGTATGCATCGGGTATAGCAGGATTGTCTTTCCTTAAGAAGAATCTTTCTTCTATGAATGGAAAAAAGGTAATAGCATTCTGTTGCGGAGCATCTCCTTATGAAGAGTCGTATTTTAAGGAGATGAAAGATTATAATATGAAAGATCAGCTTGCAGATATTCCGCTTTTCTACTGCCGTGGCGCGTGCAGCATGGATGGTATGTCATTCAAGGATAAGACGCTTTGCAAGATTCTCAGAAAGTCACTCGAAAAGAAAGATCCGAAAGACTATGCGGTATGGGAAGCAGCTCTTGTTGAAGCCGTGGATACCGGCAAGGACTGGACTGATAAGGAATACATTAAACCCATAATCGAAGAATGCGGGAAGTGATAAAGATGACGATAAGAATTGCAGATAAAAATGACTTTGAAGCAGTTAAAGAAATCACACATAAAACTATCGGTGAAGTATATCCCAAATACTATCCGGAAGGAGCAGTAAAGTTCTTTCACGATCATCATTCAGATGAAAGAATAATGCGTGATATTGATTTGGGAATCGTATATCTTCTTATAACTGATGAAGGTGATGCAGCAGGTACTGTAACCATATCTGATAATGAGATCGACAGACTGTTTGTACTGCCATCTTATCAGCACAAAGGATACGGCAGAGCGTTGATAGATCTTGCCGAAGAAAAGATTGCTGAAAAGCATGACGCGATACTTATCCACGCATCGCTTCCGGCAAAAAAGATCTACCGTTTAAGAGGCTTTAAAGAAGTAGAATACAACATTCTCGACACAGGATACGGCGATTATCTTTGCTTTGACAAGATGGAGAAAGCCGTCTACTCTTGACACTGTAAATAAAAGGCAGTTAGTTCTGTATTTGCAATAACTTAAAGCTGACAAGATTGAAGGCAAAACTATGGAGCATGCTATAGAATTAATTCCGTATAACGATTCATATAAGCAGCAGGTTTTCGATTTTACCGGTGCTTGTTTTGAAGAGCTCGGAAAGAAGTTCGAACCATCAGGCAGACACAGTTTTTATAACGACATTGATAATGAGTTTGAAGTATTCTTTTGCCTGGTCGATCAGGAGATGGTTATAGGAACTGTTGCATTGAAAAAAGTTGATGATTATACTGTTGAACTCAAAGCAATGTATCTCGATCGTAACTACAGAGGTAAGGGACTCGGACGAAAACTGATGGATAAAGCTGTTGATGAAGCAAGATATCTTGGGTATAAGTGCATCGTTCTTGATTCAATGTCACAGTACAAAGATGCTTTAAGATTGTATGAGAAGACCGGTTTTAAAATGACGGAAAGATATAATGATAATGTTTATGCAGATGTATTTATGAGATTGGATTTTGAGTGACGGGAGGAATAAAGATGTTCGAAAGTGATTTTGCAAAAACTGAATATATCGCAAAAGACAATGTTGTTTTTCATGTGTGGAAAAAAGAAGCACATTTCGATGATTACAGAGATCCTGTGAAAGCATCACTGGAACTCTTGAGAGAGCATAAGGACAGCATCTTTATCGTTGATGCAAGAAATGGTTTTGAAGATGTGAAAGAAGATGTTGAATGGGGATTTACATATTTCCTTCCGGAACTTAAGAAAACAGGCTGTCAGATATGGGGATTCATTCTTCCTGAAGTATCTGATATCGAAGGTGAGATAGATCTCTGGACAAAAGAGATCGAGAAGAATTTCCGCGTAATAAGAGCTGTTTCTTATGAAGAAATACTGAGGCAGATCTGATTGGCGTTAAAGGGGATAATATGGCACAGCAGAACATTTACGATAACGATACGTTTTATGAAAACTTCAAAGGCTTAAGAAGCGATGAGATCAATTTCAATGATGTCATCGAGACTCCGATAATCACAAATATGCTTCCAGATCTTAAAGGGAAGAGGATACTTGATATCGGCTGCGGAATGGGCCAGCATGCAATGCAGTATTCCAAGGCAGGTGCTGAGTCCGTATTAGGCACTGATATATCAGAAAAAATGCTCGCATTTGCTGTCGAAAACAATAGTGCGGATAACATCACATACAAAATACTTGCATTTGAAGAGCTTGACCAGTTGGGTGAGAAGTTCGATGTCATCACGAGCTCTCTTGCTTTCGATTATTCTGAAGACTTCGGGGTATTGATGAGAAGCATTTATGCACTCCTGAACGATGGCGGATATCTGGTCTTTTCGATGTCTCATCCGATATCCACTGCTTATGACGGTGTCTACGATAGATATACGAGAACTGAAGACGGCGTAAGGCTGTATGCGAATCTCCATAACTACGGAATTGAAGGCGAGCGCCATTTCAAATGGGTGGTCGATGACTACGAGGTTTATCACAGAAAGATATCAACTCTCATCAATTGTATTGCTTCAGCAGGTTTCGTTATTGAAGAATGCCAGGAATCAATGGTGCCCGATGAAATCGCGAAAAAGCATCCCGACAAGTTCGGCGGAGTAATTCATCAGCCCGATTTCATCTTTTTCAGGTGTAAAAAAGTAAATTATAATTTATAATATGTCCATACGATTTCCTTGTTGAGATCTGAACAGCAGAAAGGAACAAGGGTATGGATAAGCAAACAGGCTCTGTTTCAAAGAACAGCAAAACTACCCGTATTGCTGTAATCGGGAGTTTGATAATTGCGCTCATAATGGTGCCGGGTACAGTTTGGGTCGTTCAAAGTGCACAGCGTGACAATGAGAAAGCCGTACGTTCGGTAAGTGTCCTCTATCTTGACGAGCTTGCCGGAAGACGTGAGCAGGTTGTCGAAAACAATCTCCAGAATAAGATCCGTGACTTAAGAACAGCAGTAAGCCTGATGTCCGATGAGGACTTAAGTGACATGGAGCATCTCCGGGCTTATCAGGCACGTATATGGACGGCCTTGAGGCCACGAGAGTCATCCGTGCAATGGATAAGAAAGATTCGAAGAATATTCCGATAATCGCACCTACGGCGAATGCGTTTGACGAGGATGTACAGAGGAGCCTTCAGGCAGGTCTCAATGCACACCTGAGCAAACCCGTTCAGTCTGATGCGCTGTTTAAGACATTAGCCAAGTTTATCCGGAAGAAAGGATAGGTGACATATGGACAGATTTTTGTTTGCAGGTGGATTCAAAAGACGCGTTCTCGTCGTAGACGATGAGTTAATTAACCGTGAGCTTCTGGGCAATATGCTGGGCGATCATTATGAAGTCGTTTATGCCGAAAACGGCCAGGAAGCACTCGGGAAACTGCAGGGGGATGAGAGAGATATCTCACTAATTCTCCTTGACCTTCTTATGCCGGTTATGGACGGCTTCACGTTCATTGAAAAGATACAGGAAAACGAGGTCTTAAAGCGAATTCCGATCATCGTCATGACATCTGAGAAAGAAGCGGAAGTAAAGAGCATCAAACTTGGTGCTGCCGACTTCATTACAAAACCTTATGACATGCCTGAAGTCATCCTCGCAAGATGCGAGAGGATCATTCATCTTTCAGAAGACAACATCATTATCAAATCAACTGAGAAGGATCATGTTACCGGCCTTTTCACACGTGATTATTTCTTTGAATACATAAAGCGGATCGAGGCTCACCGCAAGGCTCCTGCAGATGTTCTGGTCTTTAATATTGACCGTTTCCATCTGGTCAACGAAATGTACGGAAGAACTGTCGGAAACACCGTGCTGATGCGCGTTGCCGATACTCTCGGAGAAGTACTTAAGGATATCGCGATAATCGCCTGCAGACCCGAAGCAGATACGTTCTATGTTTACTGCGATCACATTGAAGACTATTCGCCTCTGATAAATGAGATTCAGGATAAGTTCATCAATTCATCCGGTTCTGCCAAGATCAGACTGCGTTCAGGCATTTATCTGAACGCTGATGCGGAAACAGATATCGAGATCCGTTTTGACCGCGCGAAAACAGCATGCGACAAGATAAGAGGAGACTTTACTACGTCAGTTTCTTATTACAGCAAGGATCTTCACTTAAGATCGATCTATCAGGAAAGACTTATCAAGGATATCGACCAGGCAATCGAAAACGGTGATCTGAAAGTCTATTTCCAGCCTAAATACGACATCACGGGTGTTAAACCGAAGCTCAGGAGCGCAGAGGCTCTTATCAGATGGGTGCATCCGGAACTCGGCATGGTCCATCCGGGTGATTTCATTCCTCTTTTCGAGAGCAACGGACTGATCCAGAAAGTCGATAACTATGTCTGGAGCAAAGCTGCACAGCAGATAAAAGAATGGAAAGAAAAGTTCGGCCGTTCGATCTCAGTGTCTGTCAACGTTTCGAGAATCGATATTTTCGATCCTGCGCTTAAAGAAAAACTCAGAAAGATAATCGAAAGCAACGGTCTTGATGAGAAAGAACTCATGCTGGAGATCACCGAGTCGGCATATGCCGATAATGCAGGTTCACTCACTGAAGTAACCAACAGCCTCCGTGATTCAGGATTCAAGATCGAGATGGATGATTTCGGCGCGGGTTATTCTTCACTTAACATGATCACCACTATACCGATCGACGTCCTCAAACTCGACATGGGTTTCGTCAGAAAGATGGAAGAAGATGAAAAGAGCCTGAAACTCGTAGAGATAATTCTGGACATTGCAAAATTCCTGGATGTTCCCGTTGTTGCAGAAGGTGTTGAAACCAAAGCACAGCTCGACATGCTGAAGTGCATGGGATGCCAGATAATTCAGGGTTACTATTTTTCAAAGCCTGTTCCTGCAGATGAATTCGAGAAGTTCATCGTTCAGGAGAACGGCTGACAGGAGGATACTATGCTGACAATAGATAAACTTAATGAGTATGGAGCCAATACGGCAGAAGGTGTTGCAAGATGCATGGGCAATGAAGCCCTGTATCTCCGCCTGGCATCGACTGTTGCCGATCAGCCGGAGTTTGCAAAGTTAAACGATTTCATTGCTTCAGGTGATTTGAATAGCGCTTTTGAAGCTGCTCATGCTTTGAAGGGCGTGCTTGCAAATCTGTCGATCACGCCTTTGTATGAGAAAGTCTGTGAGATAACCGAGTTGCTCAGAGCAAGAACGGATACTGATTATTCTCCGTTGCTTTCAGAGATCGGTTCGCTGAAGGATGAATTAAAAAGACTAATCGATTCCGAATAAGTTGATTATTGAAGGAGATAGTAATGGAAAGTTTTAGCGGCGAAATCAAATCAGTCAAGATGGATCTTGATGCGTGTCAGGTGAGCTTTACTGCCGGTGAAGGCAGCGGTCTTACAGGCGTTGAATATGAAGGACCGAAGGATCTTACACCTGAAACATCATTTGCAGACGGTACTCTTACGATTACACAAAATCCGGTAAGCGGAATCCGTAAAGGCATTATGGCAATCAGCAAGCCTAAGCTTATGGTTACCATCGGAAAAGATATGCTCCTGAATAATCTTGATGTACATATTGCTGCCGGCGACATCAGCATGAACGGCATATCGGCTGACTTGTTTTCGGAGGTTGTTGATGCAGGAAACATCAACATCAGCGACAGTAATTTTTTGAAAGCGGAGATCGGCACAAAGGCAGGAAATATCAACATCAGTAACACTAATCTTAATATGGTCGTGATCGATGCAAAAGTCGGCAGCGTTACGCTTGATGCCATAGAGGATCTTGATCAATATACTATTGAGTGCCGTGCCAAAACGGGTGATATAAGGATCGACGAAGAACGTTACGGAAAAGAGTATATTTCCAAAGGCAGCGATATCGATTACATTAAGATAACTGTTAATGCCGGAAGTGTAGAGATCAATTAAGAGCTTCATATTTGAAAGGAGCAATCAGTATGGCAAGTGTATTTAAAGTGTATGGGATAACAGGCGATGCTAAAGAGTGGTTTGCTCAGCATTATTTTGGAACTGTTCAGTGGGAATTTGATGAACCGGTGTTAAACAGCTGGACTGATGTTGCTGCATACACTGATAAGAATCTGTTCTGATCTTTTATACAGCGAAAAAAACAACAAAGAAATGCTCCGGCATTTTCTTGAAGAAGGAGACAATAAATGGCACAGGCAAACCCTGACTATAAGTATTATAAACAGCTCGCGGGAACATGGAAAACTTTTGATGACAAATGCGTTGCCACACTCACGGATACAGTGGGGATCACCGTCAGTTTTGACGGTGCTGTTCTTGAGGGTAATTACGGCGTTGTTGCAATAGATCCTTCGATGGCTCCCGTTGCACCGACCATGATGGGCTTTGCAGGCATGCCGGGCTTTTCTACTGCTCCGGGAGAAATGACATATCAGCAGCATCCCAACGAGGACATTCAGATAAAACTCGGAGACAGGTTACTCAAGACTGATGGTCAGACCATTTTTTGTGTTAACGCTGCCTGGCACGATACTTCAGATCAGCTTCATTTAGAAATAGCCAATGTTAAGACAGCCGCGTTGTTTTATCTCGTTCTGAAGCGCGAAGCCGTTTCTGTTGCCGCTGTGCCTTTGAAAGAAGGGGAATGCCGCTGTGAATGCGGATGTGTCTTCTCCAGTAAGTTCTGTCCTAACTGCGGAAAAGCCCGCCGGGAACCAAAGACTTTCACATGCAGCTGCGGATATACAGGTCCGTTAAGTAAATTCTGTCCTGAATGCGGCAAGCCCTGTGCTGAAGCGGCATCTGATAACAATGAGCCTTCTGATAACAATAAGGTTGTTTTGCCAAGTGCCGGCTGGACTTGCTCCCGGTGCGGGACTACACTGCAGACCGGAGATAAATGCACCAAGTGCGGTGCAGAGATAAAGAAAGATATGCTTTTCGCACTCTCCGAATACATGACGACCAATCCTCCGAGATCCAATGGTCTCAGAGTATGGAAGTTCTCAGATACACAGCTTATATTGGAGCAGGGCGGTAATCTGCGCTTCATATCGGCTAAGGTAATTGAGCCTGCCATGGATATAATCAGAGAGTATGAGATCGATAAGTGGGAGGAATATAAGGGACATATGACCGGTCTTATGGGCGGCAGTCAGTCTGTGAGTTACTGGGACGGCGAGAAGATGGCCGGAACTTCAACAGACCATATGCTGAATGCGGGGGCTGCTTACAGTGCGCTGAATGCATTGTTCCTGACGGCACCTGAAGAATAAAACAACAATAAAGAAGCTGCCTTTTATGGCAGCTTCTTTTATCTATCCCTATTACCGCTATTTGTCAGCCTTTTCTGTATTCCAATATGTCACCCGGCTGGCAGTCCAGTGCATCGCAAATTGCTTCCAAAGTTGAGAAGCGGATGGCTGAGATCTTTCCGTTTTTCATCTTGGATAAGTTAACGTTTGAAACGCCGACCTTTTCTGAGAGTTCGTTAAGCGACATCTTTCTGTCGGCCATCACTCTGTCTAATCTAAGTATTATCTGTCCCATATCCTATCCTCCTTACAGGGTCTCGTCTGCCTGTGTCTGTAAGGTAATGCCATAATCAAGGATAGCATTAACTGCGATAGTTACAAGGATACCAAGAATTGCAGGTCCGGTTCCTGATGTGAGGAACAGTACAACAGATGTTGCGATAAGCACTGTCTTGATCCTCTTCTTGACGGTAACGGTGAAGGGATTTCCTTCTTTCTCGATTATCGCGAAAACAGACCTTACCAGGAACATCAGAGCAACTACAGCTACCATGATGAAGCTCATTGAAAGAATATAAGTACCGTAAACAACACTCATCGGATGGTCATCTATTGCAGCCTGTACGGCAGGGATATCGGAATGGATATCAAGAGGGATAGATCCCAAATTGATATTGACTGCGGAAGCAGATCCGATCTCATCGTTAGTTGAGACAACACCTGCAAATCTTCCTGATGTCACCATGTCATCAAAGTCCTTGCCCATGACCAGCACCTTAACGCCGCCCCAAATGCCTACAGCCAGCATGAATATTGCAAGCGCCAGAAAGATATTGGCAGCGATCTTGCCTGCATGGCAACTCTTCTTGATCTTTGCGATCTTTACACTTTCTTCGTTCATAAATCCTATCTCCTTACATAAATCTATCACCTTCGAAGATGGCTTCACTATACGCTGCTAATTAATCTTTGTCAACAAGAATTTAACGATAATCGTTAAAAATTATTCGGAAAGCGTTGCCTGTAACACCGCTGAATGAAGCGCAAAACCCCCGCAAATGCATTATTTACCCCCAATAATTGAGACTTTAGGCTATGGAATGAGACTGGGGTTGGGCTGATAATAAATACACCAACGGAATCATATAAGAGGAGTACTTACGATGAAAAAGATAGAGCTCCCTATGAAAGTTCACGCAGTAAAAATTGAATATCGAAGACGGCTAATAGAACAGATGCCACATGGCTATTTTTGTATCAGAAGAAAACCGACAGTAGTAATAACTTTTGATCCTGAAAATCCTAAATTCACTCCAAGGCGTCCGCGATATCTGTTTGTAAATACAAAACTTGGGAAAAAGTATTCTGAGTTAATAAACAGGTATTTAGATATAAAAGCTGAATATGATTCCCTGCTTAAAAGCTGGTATGAAACATATCTCTTTGCTCCGCCTGAAGTGAATCTTCCGCTAAAGAGTTCTTACAACCCTCATAAAATGGATAAGGAGTACTTTGATAAGAAAAAAGACTACCAGGGAAGATATGTGCCTGAAAATCCGACTGTAAGTGATGATGGAGTTTTTAAATCCAAAAATGAATTGATTGCAGCTGATACGTTAAAGGAGATGGGCATCCCGTTTAAGTACGAGACAAAACTGTACATTAACGAAGCAAAAGAAACTATCGATCCTGATTTTCTGCTGGATTTCTATGAGATAGACAGATGCTCATATTTAGAAGTACTAGGTATGAATGACAAATTCAGTTATGCTGCTTCAACTACCGTTAAGATCTCCAGTTACTCAAAAGGTAACTACAGGCCGGGCAGAGATGTAATCTATGTTCATCTCTATGATAAGTACAACTTTGACAAAGCATACTTTAAGAAAATGGTGTGGTCGGCATACGATTGTCTGATACCTGATGACGCTTTGGCTTGGAAAGAAGACCGTAATGCTTTACTACTTTCATCGTAAGATGCTGCATGATGTATTTTTCTGTGTTTGCTATGTATTTGTCTTGTTTTTGTTCGGCATCTGTTCGGTATAGCCGAACAAAAATCGTAAAAATAAGATCAAAATCGCACTTTTGTTACTACATCTGTTCGGCAGTGCCGAACAATTGCCGAACAGATTATGTTTATTGCCGAACAGATTATGTTTATTGCCGAACAGATTATGTTTATTGCCGAACAGATTATGTTTACTGCCGAACAGATGATGTATTTATGTTCCGAATTTTTATGCTTTCCACGGTCTGGTCTTATCCAGCCATCCGTTTGCTTTCCAATACTTAAAATCAGTGTATTCCGGATTTTCTTTTCCGAGGTCTGTCTGAAGGGCACGGACCATATAGAATTTGGCTCTTGTGATCAGATTTGTGCGGGCGGGCTTGCTGTAGTTGATGGCTGCGAATTTGCGCGCCATTGAAGTAACGCCGTTGGTAAGCTGTGCTCGTTTTTTATCGGGTAAATTGTCCCAAACGATTTCGCTCATGAGCTTGAAGCTGCATTTCTTTATATAGCTGATTCCCCACCAGGAGAGACTGTCCTTAATATCTTTTACTGTTGAAGATGCACCTGCACCGAGACACTGCGTGATTATTACTGCACGCTTGCCGAACATTTCCTTTGCAGGGCGGTGGGGCATCCATCTGTAACCGAAGTGATCGAGCAGTGCCTTCATTGCGCCTGTCGTGTGGAATACGTAAGCGGGTGATGTGAAAACCAGCAGGTCAGCTTCAAGGAGTGCTTTCTCGATCTTCTGAACACATGCAGCGTCTTTGCATAAGTTCTGGTTGTCTCTGAAGCATTGAGTGCATCCGATACAGAATCCCGGTCCGTCTTTGGGCAGATAGAATTCTGTTATCTCTGCTTTGCCTTTGAACTGCTCAAGGAATATCTCTTTGAGTCTATATGTGATACCGTGTTTTTCGGTTCCGTTAATTACCGTGATCTTCATTTATTTTGTCCTCCCGTAAAGGCGATTAAATTGTTTGATGTGTTTGTCCAGAGTTTCCAATGCCCATGGTTCTCTCGAAGGATCTCTGTCGCATATCGTTAGCAGGTAGTAGATGGGCGAGTAGAAGTGGAGAGTCATTATCTCGACGTCATCCGTGTGAAGCATTCCTGTTGCTGCGACCATTCCGAGAAGCATGCTCTGGTATGAGAGTGGATCATCGACATAAAGTTTGGTGTAGATCTCTGCAAGTTCCTTGCTGTTGAACTGCTCGATCGTGAGCATCTTCCGGAAGCGTTTGTTGTAGTCGTCATGAAGATAGAAGAGGAAGAATTCGCGTCCGAGTTTGAGAAGATTTTCTTCAGACATGTTCTGATATATTTTCGAATCCACGGCAGCATC
>JAEEGL015392466.1_pt1 | contig 13586 bp, 10 predicted proteins | sample 9134231 | NCBI WGS metagenome assembly JAEEGL01 (sample SAMN16246548, study PRJNA631951) | gut metagenome | biome: gut microbiome; feature: rumen; material: fiber-attached | host: Bos | place: Iran: Karaj | collected 2018-10
ATCACGCAGCCTTCCGGCATCTCCGCTTCAACGCGGTAAACGCCGGGCATCAGGTGTTCAAAGCGGTAATCGCCGTTGTTCGCGCTTGTCACGGATGCTATCACCGTGCCGTTTTCATCTTTCAGGGTCATCACCGCGCCGGAAAGCGCTTCAATGTTTCCGCCCCGGTCAATCCAGACCCTGCCGCCGATCCGGGTATACCGGATGATACCCAGCAGCAGGTTGTCCCGTGTTTCATTCTCCTGCAGGCGGATCCCGGTCAGAACCATATTTCCGGATTCTTCAGCAAACTGATTGTCACCGGGCTTCGGTGCCAGCGTATTGTCATCCAGCGGGAAGGAAACCGTGAATTCTCCGGGAATCATACCGGCTGCTGCGAAGTATCCGTTATCATCCGTCACCGGCGTGTCAAAAACCTTTCCGGTGAAATTATCAGTAACGGTCAGCATCATCCCGGCGGGCGTCTGTTCGCCTTCATCAAACAGTCCGTTGTTATTCTCGTCCAGCCACATCCGGCCGCGGATTGCTGCGGGAATCACTGCGCCGGTCATCTGCTCGTTCCAGCCGGCGCCCATCGGCACCTCCAGCACAGCTTCCTGCGTATTTTTACCGGCTGTCAGCGGAAGGCCCTGATGATCAGTTCGGCTCATCACAAAGCCTTCCGGACACACCGCCCGGAGCGTATAGGTATCCGGCCGGAGTCCTTCCAGGCTGAATGATCCGTCGGCAGCTGTTGCCACAATGCATTCATCCAGTTCTGTTCTTCCCGGAATCAGGGTAAACGTCATACCGGCTAGCGGTTCTTCCCCGTCATCCCGGATCCCGTTTCCGTTATGATCCTGATAGGCAGTTCCTTCAATCCGGCCCAGCGTCAGCGCGCCGCACAGAGCAGCCTTTCGGTATCCGCCGGTTGCGAAATCAAACGATTCCGTCCTGCCGGTGCCGTTCGTGCTTTCCTGAATAGTCTCCGCCATACTCCGGGCAAATACCGCACCATCCGGCAGGATATATTCCACATAATACCGTCCGGGCATAACCGCGTCAAAGATAAAGTGCCCGTCTTCACCGATTTCCGCCCGGAATGCTTCACCTTCGGTTTCCTCAACCAGTCGTACGGTCACGCCGGTCAGCCCGCGTTCGCCGCCGTCCTGTTCTCCGTTGTCATTCCGGTCGGCATATACGTCGCCTTCCACAGTGCCGGGCTTGATCATACCGATATCCATCCCGGTAATCTCCGCACCCAGTTCCACGGTAAAGGGCTTGGAATAGCCTTCCCCGCCGGTACGGTTCAGGATGACATTACCCTCCCCGAGCTTGGTAAACGCGTATCCTGCCACAGCGTTCACACTCAGGCTGTATTCTCCCGGCGGAACGTCCGTCAGCTCATAAACACCGCGGGCACCCGTCTTGTCATACACGACTGTGTTGCCCTGTGCGTCCACCAGCTTTACGACAAAAGCGCTGGAAACTTTTTCCTTGCTGTCACATGTACCGGAGAAATCGTTGTCATAGTACACGGTACCCTTGATGGTTGCGGGATAAATCGCGCCGATGGCAATTTCCCGTGTTTCCGCATAGCTGAGTTTGAAATCGTTCCAGAAGTTCTCCCGGCGCCCGTCGCGACCCTTGAAATGATTGCCCTCCGGCTCGTCCCGGGTAACTGTATACGTACTGCCGTCATTCGGAAGCAGTGCACGGAGCTTGTAGGTGTTGGGACGCATACCGGGCAGTTCGAACCGTCCGTCCTCTCCGGAAGTGGTGCTGGCGATCTCTGTCCCGTCCCATTCCTTGATCGCCGTGATTTTCACACCCTGAAGCGGCTGCTCACCCTCATCATAAAAGCCGTTGTAGTTGGCATCCAGGTAGCAGATTCCTTTGACAATGCTGGCCCGGGTAAAACCGATATTCTGGCTTTCCCGGCTGGTCTTGTCATTCAGGTCTACTGCCTTGCCGGCCTTGAGTACACCATCTCTGGAAATCACACTGCGGTATTTGCCGGAGTTGGCTGTCCGGGTAAAGGTCAGCCCCTCCGGTGTATAGACAGTCAGGGTGTACAGTGCCGGGCGCACCCGGTCAATGATCCAGGTACCGTCTGCTTTGGAAATTGTCTCATAATGCAGGCCGTTTTTCTGCCCGTCCAGCGTTATCCGCACATTGGGCATCATCGGCTCACTGCTTTCATACACACCGTCCACATTGGTTTCCAGCCAGCAGAAACCGGCGACATGGTAAGCGGTTTCCACTCCGATTCCCTGTTCGGTTTCCATCCCGGCCGAAACGGTAAACTCGCCGCTTACCTGGCTGCCTTCGGTGGAAAACTGATACGCATTCAGGTCTGTCTGTCCTTCCCCGCCGTAAGCAGCAAACGTCTTTCCTTCGGTCAGGTAGGTTTCCGTCCGGTATGTGCCCGCCGGTACATTTTCAAAAACAGCAATACCGTCCGCTCCGGTCATGCTGCCGGCAATGGCATTCTCTCCGCTCAGCAGGTAGATGCTGATGCCTGAAATCCCTTCCTCATTCGGTGCCTTGCTTCCGTTTCCGTTCCGGTCCCGGAATACCATCACCCGGACACTGCCCGTATTGTTTCCGGGCTGCAGGGGGGAGAATAAGGGTTGCGGAGTCGCAGCCGGCTGGGGCAGCGGTTCCGGAATCACATAAGGTTCCACTGCTGCAGTGTAGGTAATATTGGTTTCTTCTCCGTCCGGTTCTTCGCCGGTCTCCCCGGATTCATCGGATTCATCCGCTGTTTCTCCTGCCGGTTCCGTTGCCGGCTCATTCTCCGCCGCCTGTTCATCTGCCAGTACCGGCACAGAATTCTCAGCATCTGCCGAAGCGTCTGCCAGTCGGTGCAGGACCACCGGTACTGTTACGCTGTGGCCATTTTCAACGGTAATATCCTTGTACGCTTCTTCCAGATCCCATCCCGGCTCAAAGAAACCGGTCACAGGCTCAATGCGAATCCGCACGCCCTCCGGCAGGGTGATGGATTCTCCTGCCTGGATCTCTCCGATTTCCTCCCCGTTCTGCCATACGCGGAACCGGCCGTCCAGTTTCACATATTCATCGGCCGTATCCGTTTCACCGCTCACATAGATGTTCAGCGTCACCGCTTCAGCCAGAACTGTGTCCGCCGTCCCGGCCAGCAGCAGGATGCAAAGCAGGATGGAAAGAAATCGAGTTGCCTTCTTCATGTTCCGTTAAGCCTCCGAAAAACAGATACTGCGCGCTTTTCCATGTTCCGGAAGAGCGCGCCGCATCATCATTGCAGAATATGGATTCCTTAGTTGGTCTTCTTCATCGTGCTGCGTACTTTGTTGTACACACCCTCGGCAAAGTTGTCCGCCATGCTCCGCGGATAGCTCACATGCAGGATATAGAGGACCTTGTCCACGGTATTGACAATCACTCGTCCCGCAACACCCTCGCCGCTGTCCTTCAGTGTCCCCTTGTACGCCATATAAACACCGTTTCCGTCAATAAAGGTACGGGTTGCGGTGCTGGAAGGATCAAAGCTGCTGAAACCGCCTTCACCGCGGATGGTATCCAGTGCAGCCTTGACTTCTTTGGTCAGTTCATTCTTGGTATAGTTCTTGTTCACCGGAACTGAGCGGATTACTATCTGCGGCTGGTAATTCAGGTCTTTAATGCTGCCTGTCAGAATATAGGTATCTGCCGCGGAACTGTCCTCAGTCCATCCCTCCGGAGCTTCAAAGGAAAGGTGCAGTGCTTCCGCCGCATATTGCGCGTAGGTGAATTTCAATGTCGGAACCGGGGTGGCCGTGGGCTTGTCAATCGGGTCAATGATCACCGGTGTGGCGCCTGCGTAACTGCTGTTTACAGTCGGCACCGGGGTCGCCGGATTGGCGATAGCGATGTACTCCTCATCGCCGCCTTCTTCAGACGCCGGATTGTAGGATCCGTCATCATAGTTCAGGAAAACATTCTGGGAACTGCCCGTGTCCGGCTGTGCCGCAGGTGCCTCCTGGACTGCGGTCTGCTGCGTGTCGGGTCTCTCCTGTGTGGGATAGATCACCTTTTCCTGCTGGCAGGCAGCAAGCAGGAGCGCGCAGAGCACCAGTACCAGGCACAGAATCCGTTTTTTCCACATGGTTCATCCCTCCGTCTGTTGTTTATTCAGCGTCTTCCGTATATTTCGGGTGATATATGCGGCGGTCCAGGCTGTAAATCCTTTCACTGAAGGCACCTTCCGGCGTCTTGTCCGCCGCGGTTTTCATCGTATTCATCCGGGCATCCATCATATCCAGCCAGTGCAGGGCTTCCGCCTCGGGGAACATCGGCGCCCGCGGGCTTCCGAATTCTGCCTCGCCATGGTGGCTCAGGAGCATGTGCTCCAGCAGCACAACCACCTCCCCATGGATATCCAGCCGGTCTGCCACCCGGTTCAGGTTGGTGATTCCCCGCACCAGGTGTCCCAGCAGTTGTCCGTCCCGGGTATAATCCGCCACATTCCCGGCCGGATCACTTTTCAGCTCATCGATCTTGGCCAGGTCATGGATGATTACCCCTGCCAGCAGCAGGTCCCGGTTCAGCCAGGAATATACTTCCAGCGCGGCCTTCGCCATGCGGAGCATATCTGTCGTATGGTGAAGCAGGCCGCTCCGTTCCGCGTGATGCATCCGCTGTGCCGCCGGAAACCATGCCAGGTCGCCGCCGGCGTTTTCCAGCATCCCGTTTGTCAGTTTCCGTAGGTTTTCATTGGTAAAGCTGTCCACCGTTTCGCGGATTTCACGCAGCATATCGGCAGAGCTCCGCGGTGCGCTCGGAACAAGGCTGTTCATATCCAGGGGGTCGTTTTCCGTTGCCTCGCGCCACTTTTCCACCCGCAGCTGCAGCCGGCCGTTATACTCCTGCACCGTGCCGCGGACCTTGACCGGTTTTCCGGTTTCCGGTACTGGAGCGCCTGGTTCCCAGTTCCAGATCTTGCAGTTGATCTCACCCGTCCGGTCAGTCAGGTTCATGTCCACATAGTCATTGCCCTTGCTGTCCTTCCGCTTCTCTGCGGACCGGATCAGCAGGAAGCCTTCAAACCGCATATCGCGCTGCAGCTGGCTTACCGAGTAGTTTTCCATTCACGATCCTCCTGCTTGCCAGATCACCAGGGTGCGTCCCCTGAGGGGCCGTTTTCCCGGGCCAGATTGGCAAATGTGGTGTATTCGCTCAGCCATGCAAGCTTCACCGTTCCCAGGGGACCGCTGCGCTGCTTGGAGATAATCACTTCACCGATATTCTTGTCCTCGGTGTCTTTATTGTAGTATTCCTCCCTGTGGAGGAACATAACGACGTCCGCGTCCTGCTCAATGGAACCGGAATCCCGCAGATCACTCAGTACCGGCCGTTTGTCCACGCGGTCCTTGTTCGCGCGGCTCAGCTGCGCGCAGGCAATAATCGGGATCTTCATATCCAGGGCAATAGCCTTGAGCTGGCGGCTGATTTCGCTGACCTCCAGCTGGCGGCTTTCCACCCGGCCGTCTGCTTTCATCAGTCCCAGGTAGTCCACCACAACCAGGTCCAGGCCTTTGTCCATCTTCAGCCGCCGGCAGCGGGAACGCAGCTGGCTGGGAGTAATCCCGGCGGTATCATCGATATACATCGGTGCGTCTGCCATGGATTGCACAGAATTGGCCAGATTGCTCCAGTCCTTGTCCGTCAGTGTGCCTTTCCGTACCCGCTGCATATCCACCTGTGCGTCGGAACAGAGCATTCTCATGGCGATCTGTTCCCGTGGCATTTCCAGCGTAAACACTGCAACGGATTTGCCGCGTTTCAGGCTCGCATGGGACGCGATATTCATCGCGAATGATGTTTTACCCATGGACGGGCGCGCGCCGACAACCACCAGTTCGCCGGGATGCAGCCCGGTCAGCAGGTTGTCCAGGTCGATGAATCCGGTCGGTACGCCGCCGATCGCGCCGTGCAGCCTGGACAGCTCATCAATCTGGTCATATGTCTTCACCAGTACTTCCCGCAGCGGGACCAGCGTCTCACCGTCGGTCTGGTTCATCACGATGTCAAAAATAGCTTTCTCCGCGGATGACAGGATATTCTCAAGTGGTGTCTGCTGGGTAAAGCACTCGCCGGATATTTTCTGGCATGCCTGGATCAGCTTCCGCATTGTGCTTTTTTCCTGCACGATGTCAATATACGCCTTGACGTTGGCGGAAGTCGGCACACTGTTCAGGATCTTCATCAGGTAGGCATTCCCTCCTACCCCTTCCAGTGATCCCCTGCGGGCCAGTTCCGTATGTAGTGTTACCAGGTCGATCGGGCGCCGCTGCAGGTACAGGTCCATCATCACGGAAAAGATTTCCTTGTGTTCCGGCTGGTAGAAATCCTCCGGCCGCAGATGTTCCGTTGCGCGGAGCACAGCGGCGCTGTCCTGCAGCATTGCGCCCAGAACACTGACCTCCGCCTCCACGCTGTTGGGCGGAACGGTTCCCCTGAACTCCTCCGGATTTGCCATCTGTTTTCTCCCGTCTTCCGGTTATCGTCACTTCTGGATCGGTACGACGTTCAGCTTCATCGGGGTTGTTACACCGGAATACAGCCATACGGTGATTTCCCGTACGCCGGTTTCCCGGATCGGATCCCCGATATCCAGCTTCCGTTTGTCCGCCTTGATTCCGTGCTGCTTCTCAAGTGCCTCGGCAACCTCTGCGCTCGTGACGCTTCCGTACAGGCGACCCTTGTCGCCGCACTTGACTTCCAGCGTAATCACTTTGTTCTTCAGAAGCATCGCTTTTGCTTCCGCCTCTGCCCGCATTTCCGCCTCACGGGCTTCCTGTGCGGCCCGTTTCTTGGAAATTTCCTTCAGCATGCTTTCCGTAGCTTCCGCCGCGAGCTTCTGGGGAAACAGAAAGTTCCGTGCGTATCCGTCGCTTACGGTGATAATATCATCCCGTTTTCCGACGTTCCGGATATCCTTCAGCAATACGACCTTCATTCCTGTTCAGCCTCCTTGTTCGGACGCAGGTGGCGCGCGTCCTTTCGTTGATCAATCACACCCATGATAATCGGGATCACCGGCGCCAGCAGTGAGAGCGCCACCGCCCATACGCTGCGCATCACGCTCCGGATTCCCATGCGTTTTCCCATCCACAGCAGGAAGCACGCTCCCTGCAGCATAAACGCTACCCGGAATACGCCCATGCACAGCATGCCCAGGTATCCCGTCACGCCGTCATCCGATACCAGTGCAATCACCCAGCCGATCAGCAGGGCAAACACCGCCGTCCCCATCCGTCGCGGCATATACCATTTCTCCATGGGAGGAAGCAGGCCTTCCTCCCCCTGGCGTCTGCGCCGCCAGTCCGGCAGCACCGTGCACAGGACTGTGGTGAGAACTGTATGGTATATCATTGCGCTGCACAGAGCGGACGGAAGCAGTTCTTCCAGGCTGACCCGCAGGCTGTACAGCATCTGCAGGCGTGTTTCTTCCTCCAGGAAGAGATATCCGTATCCGGGAAGCCGCCGGGCAGACAGCAGTTCAATATCTTTCAGCCGGGCCAGGCCCATGCTGTAAGCGTTGATCAGGATGTTGTTCCGTTCCGGGCTGGCGTCAATGTAATCACATGCGCCCTTTGCCAGGCCGGCAATAATCTTTCCCTCCGTAGCTGCGGACAGGATCAGCAGTCCGGCAAGCCATGTGACCAGGCAGACCGATGCCCACAGAATCGGCCGTATCAGGGGCTTTCGTACCGGAACCGCGGCTGCCAGCAGGCTCCCGCCGCACCATAGCACAATCACCGGAAGCAATTCCACCGGAAGGGTAAAACCGCACGCCAGCCCCGCCGCCATGCAGACAGCCGCAGCACCCGGCCATCCGGCAGAATACTGCAGCAGAGCTGCCGCAACCGGCAGCAGCATCGTCAGTTCAATCAGCAACGGGACGCTCGTTTTGGCCGCGATCGCAATCAGCAATACCAGCACAGCCGGTACCGCCAGCGCGGCTGCAGTTTTATTCTGCACCATCCCGTCACCTCCATCGTATATATTATCACTGTATTATATCCCATATCCGTGTAAAAAACAACCTCCGCGCTTACGGATAACAATATCACCGTCCATCCGGACCCACGAAAAAACCGGCGGAGTTTTCTCCGCCGGGATGGATTGCTTATTCCGGATTACTGGGCGGCAGCCACCTTGATGATGTGGGGCTGTACGCCTTCGTACCAGTACAGGAAGCCTTCAACGTCGATGACGTCGCCGATGTTCAGGCCTTCAACCGCCTTGTACACTTCCGTGTCCTGCCCGCACAGGTAGGATTCCACCACGAACGTGTAGGTCGCGTCGTTCAGTGTCACGTCGAAGTACAGGTCGTCGCCCTGCTGTCCGGCGCCGTTCCACTTGTACAGGAACGCCGCGTCATTGCCTTCTGCATCCTTCTTCGCCGCAACCGTCAGGCCCTTGAAGGCCACCAGCGCGTTCTGCTTGCTGATCAGCTCTTCCGTGCCCAGCAGCGCCGTCACGTCTTCCGGCTCCGCCTTGAAGCCTTCGCCGTCCACGAATTCGAACGTCGCGTCGGTGATTTCCACTTCACCGCTCCATTCGCTCTTGAAACCCTTCACTTTGATCTTCGCGCCGGGAACCAGCTTCTCAGCATCTTCCTTGGAGCAGTTCATCTCGTAGATGAAGTAAGCACCGTCTTCACTCTGGCCGTACACCGTGATCTTGCCGATGCCGTCCTTTTCCCACCAGGCCTGCGTCGCCTGCACCGTCGTCTCGATCACCACTTCGGTGTCCAGCTCGGCTGCGATGTATGCCGCATGGTCCATCACAGCCGTTTCTTCCGCTACAGCGGAAACCACGGTCAGGGCCATCATCAGCACCAATGCCAGTGCAATCAGCTTTCTCATGTTTTGTAACCTCCTTCTGTTCTGCCTTTCCGGCAGTTGACCATATTGTACATCCCTGGCAGGATAATATCAATTTTTTCTCTTGTTTTTCTTCTTTTCCCACACAGAATACAGGCCGATCAGCACCCAGACCGACGGCACGGCGATCAGAAGCGCCTTGCTGATATCCGGCAGTTCCTGCTCCGGAACCGGTTCTGCCTCTGCCGTTTCCGGCGGTTCTGCCGTTTCAGAGTCCTCTTTGGCCGGAATAACCTCAATCTGGTCCAGGCGGTACAGGCTGTTGACCTCATTATACAGCTGCGGAATATTGAGCTCCTGCTTCCGCCGTGCGTTCTTGCAGGCGCTTTCAATCAGCTGTCCCGCAGCTGACCGCAGGCTGGTGCTGCCGTTGAAAACCGGGGTCACGAATGTATCCGCGGTATGATGCATCAGCAGCTCGCTGGCCAGGATCTTCACGGCATAGTGCTCGTCATTGTCCTCGCCTTTCCGGTTCAGGTAATCCTGGTATTCCGCGCTCTGCTGCGCTTTCAGGGTTACCGGCAGGTATCCTTCCGTTTTGGAATATCCCAGCTGGACCGGATTGGTCAGCAGGTACTGGACAAACAGCCAGCTGGCCAGCACTTCCTGGGGATTGTCCTTGTTGAATACGCAGATGCTGGGACCCTGGCTGATCATTTTCATGTTGTCCGGATCAAACTGCGGAATCGGCCGCACTTCGATGTTGAACAGCTTCAGCTGCGATGCATGGATATCCTGCATCGGCGCCTCCCCGCCCATCCAGGTTGCACCGGCAGTGGAATCCACGGCAAAAATACACTGTCCGGCATTCAGGAAATTGCCGGGATAGCTGCTGATCGCAAATGTGGAAAAAGCGCGGCTTTTCGCATGCAGGTAGATTCCCTCCAGCAGGGATTTCGTCGTGTCGTTGAAGATCAGCACTTCCCCGTTCTCGGTGGAATACGGTGCGCCCAGCTGGCGGAGCATGGAAATCATCATGTTGTCCGTGCTCTTGTAGATGAACGGAATCATGACGTTCTGGCCGTTGACCCGGAATGTGCCGTCCGCATCCTTCTCCATGGCCTTCTCGCTGACTTCCCACACGAAATCCCATGTCAGCACGTCCGGCACCTCGTACCCCAGCTTTTCCACAAGGTCCCGGTTGATGTACAGGGCTTCTGTGGAGCGCATATACGGCAGGGCGTAATAATGCCCGTCCAGGATACATTCGTTCAGGAATTCCGGTACCATCTCCGCTTCCGTCGGGGCATCGAATTTCACTTCGCTCCCGCCAAGGCCGTACCGGCTGTCACGCATCCAGTCATCCAGCTGAAGAACGACGTCGCTGCCGGTCTTGTAGGTGGCGATGTGGTCCGGATAGGTAATGCATACATTCGGCGGGGTATTCGTTGGAATATTGGTAATCACGTCCGCATAGATCCGGCTGTAGTCAGAATAAAGGCGCAGGCTGATTTTCACATTCGGATACAGCTTCTCAAAATCCGTGATTGCCTGGTTATAGACCGCAGTCTGGACCTTGTTGGTATCGTTTTTGGCCCAGAACACCAGTTCGATCGGTTTCGTCTCATCAAACTGTGCCGGCACCTCGGTATCCCCGGTGCCGATGGATGCCTTTGTTGTCAGCGTTCCATGGCATCCGGACAGCATACAAAGTGCCAGGAGCAATGCCAGGCAGACCTCTGCTGCTCTATATTTCCTCATCATCATCTGGATTCTCTCCCTCCGAAGCCTTACCGCTGCTGTTTCCTGCCGGATCATCCCTTGGTGCCTCCCCTGGAAACACCGGCCATGATCTTGTCCCGGAACACCAGGAACAGGACGATCAGCGGGGCACTGACCACAACGACGGCCGCCATCATGGCCGGAATATCCTGCCGGCCGAATCCGCTTTCCCGGATCGCCTGGATTCCGTTGGATACCAGGAAATAGCTGGATTCCCGTGTGATCAGCCGCGGCCAGACGTAGCTGTTCCAGCATTCGATAACCTTCAGGATCACGATCGTAACAATAGTGGGCTGGCTGATCGGCACCATCACCTTCAGCAGGTATTTCAGGTCGCTGGTCCCGTCCACTTTTGCCGCATTGTACAGCTCATCGGGGATTGCCTCGAAGTTTTCCTTCAGCAGGTAGATGTAGAATACGCTGGTTACGGACGGCAGAATCAGTCCGAGGAATGTCTTGATACCCCGGTTCCATTCCAGGTTCACCACCGTCACATAATTCGTGATGATCACCAGTTCCGTAGGAATCATCATCAGGCTCAGGAACAGGGCAAACAGCAGATGCTTCCCGCGGAATTCCAGCCGTGCAAACGCAAATGCGGCCGGAACGGTCACCAGCATCATCAGCCCCGTTGTGGCTGCTGTAAAAATCAGCGTATTCCCGAAATACCGGCCCAGGCTTACCTCGGTAAACGCCTTTCCGTAATTTTCCAGTGTCGGGTCTTCCGCGATAATCTTCGGAACCGTCTCATTGTTGTATGTGCTGGTTTTCTTGACGCTCGTCAGCACCATCCAGTAAAAGGGGAACAGTACGATGACCGCCCATACTGCCAGCAGCAGCCATACCAGGACCTTTGAACCGGTCCCGCGTTTTCTTTCATTCATCGGCTCATCGTCCTTCCCTTACATGTACTGAACCTTGTTCCGGCTGAACTTCAGGTTGATATACGTAATTGTGAATACGATGGCAAACAGGATCAGCGCCGCGGCTGCCGCGTTTCCGTAACGCCCGCCGGTATCGCTGTACAGCATGTCATATACATACCCGACAATCGTATTCATTCCGGCTGCGTTCAGGTTTGTGCCGAAAAGGGCCACTTCATCGCTGTATGCTTTGAACGCGCCGATAAAGCCGGTGATAATCAGGTAGAATACCGTAGGGCTGATCATCGGCAGTGTGATTTTCCGGAAAATCCGCGCGTTCGACGCACCGTCCACCTTGGCGGCCTTGTAGTATTCCTGGTTGACGCTGGCCAGTGCGCTGGTCAGGATCAGGATCTTGAACGGCATCACGATCCATACTGTATACAGGCACGTCACCATCATCTTCATCCAGTATTCTCCGTCAATGAAGTCAATGTCCGTCCGGAGGAGCAGGTTCACCAGGCCCTTGGTGTATTCCGTTTTGTCAAACAGGATCATAAACACCAGCCCGACTGCCAGCGTATTCGTGACGTAGGGCAGGAAATAGATTGTCTGGAACGCCTTTTTAAGCGCTTTGATGGAACTCAGCCCCAGCGCGATCAGCAGGGACAGCCCGGTACTGACCGGCACCGTAATCGCCACCAGGATAAATGTATTCTTCAGTGCCTGGATGAACAGGCGGTCGCTCAGCACGTCCCGGAAATTTCCCAGGCCGATACCCGTATACGTCCGGGCAATGGAGGCATAGTTTTCCTCCACCGAATAGATGCATACGTCAATCAGCGGGTAAATCATGAACACACCCAGGAAGAGGATTGCCGGCAGCAGGTAAAGCCAGGCTTTCAGGTTGTTTTTCTTTTTCATACCCGTTCCTCACTCTCCCGGTCGAACAGGAAGACCTTGTGCGGTTTCAGGCGGAAACGCACCGTTTCCTGGTCCGGCGCAAAGCGGTTTTCCGAACTGACAATGGAACGGATGCACTTGCCGGTCATCTTGTCATGGGTGGAAACAACACTCACGTCGCGGCCCATAACCTCCACCCGGTCCATCTGGCAGGTCAGCGGTCCCTGCTCGTCCGGAATGAAGCCTTCCGGCCGGATACCGACCCATACCTTCCGGTCTTCACGTCCCTCCGCGTCCAGCACATCTTCCTCGCCGATCCGAACCATTCCGTTCCGGATCTCACCCTCAAATACGTTGATCTGCGGTGTCCCCAGGAACTGGGCAACAAACAGGTTCACCGGCTCATCGTATACCTCCTGCGGCTTGCCGATCTGGTGGACCTTCCCGTCTTTCATCACGATGATCAGGTCGCTGATGCTCATGGCCTCTTCCTGGTCATGGGTCACAAAGATAGTCGTTACCCCGGTTTCCCGCTGGATGCGGCGTAGTTCCTCGCGGGTCTGCAGGCGCAGCCGGGCGTCCAGGTTGCTCAGCGGTTCGTCCAGCAGCAGGACCCGCGGGATTTTCACCAGCGCCCGCGCGATGGCAACACGCTGCTGCTGGCCGCCGGAAAGCTCCTTCGGTTTCCGTTCCATCAGGCCGTCAATCTGGACCAGTTTTGCTGTTTCCAGCGCCTTCCGGTGCATGTCCTCTTTCGTCATCTTCCGGTCGCCCTTCAGGTTCTGCAGCGGGAAAATGATGTTTTCCTCCACGGTCAGGTGAGGGTACAGCGCATAATTCTGGAATACAAGTCCGACACCCCGTGCCTCCGGCGGCAGTCCGGTCACGTCCTCATCGCCGAACCACACCCTGCCGGATGTCGGTTCCTCCAGGCCGCTGATCAGGTTCAGCGTGGTACTTTTTCCACATCCGCTGGGTCCGAGCAGGCCGATCAGCTGGCCGTCCGGTATTTCAAAATTGAAGTTGTTGACAGCAATAACATCCTCGCCCTTTTTGTTCCTGGAAGGAAACCGTTTGGTCAGATTCTCCAGCACAACCTTCATGGCTACCGCTCCCTTTATTCCGTGTCCTTGACATATTTTTTTGTGCCCCATATAATACGTAATACTACCATGAAAACACTGTTGTTTCAAGGGGATTCACG
>JAEEGL016651602.1_pt1 | contig 13586 bp, 12 predicted proteins | sample 9134231 | NCBI WGS metagenome assembly JAEEGL01 (sample SAMN16246548, study PRJNA631951) | gut metagenome | biome: gut microbiome; feature: rumen; material: fiber-attached | host: Bos | place: Iran: Karaj | collected 2018-10
AAACGGACGGCGCGGCGCTGCGGGAGCGTATCGAGACCCGGCACGGCCACCGCCAGCTCAGCTACATGCAGGAAATGGGCATGGGCAACCGGAAGTATGTGCTTCTGGATACGGATAACGGGGACGAACGCATCCTGCCCGCGGACGCGGTGGAAGGCGTACAGCCTTTCGTGGAGCTGCCGATCGTGGCCGAGCGCCGCAGACTGGCTCAGGAAGCCCTGGCGGCGATGCAGACGAATACCTGACGAACGGACAGCCAAAGGCAAACGAACGAACTGAGAATACGAGGTGCGATAAATGCGAAGATCACTGATCCTCATGACCGTTCTCATCCTCCTGATCCCGGTCATGGCCGCGGCCGCCGGAGAGGAAGACGCCCTGAGAGGCTGGTCCGCGGATGACGGTTATGTATACGTGACCCTGGGCCGGTATCCGCAGACCATCGACGGGGGCGGCCAAGTGGAAAAGATGGGCTGGAAATGGTATTCAAAAAAGACCAAAGTCACCCGGGAGGACGCCCAGGTGGAGCCCATATTGTGGCGGGTGCTGACAGCGGACGGCGAAAAGGCGTACCTGTGCAGCGAATACATCCTTTTCGCCATGCCCATGCATCGGGATTACAATGCATACGCCAAATTCGGCGGCGATTTCGCCCAGACCGAGCTGTGCGCCTATCTGAACGGCGAGTTCGCCTCGGACGCCTTCACGGAGGATGAGATGTCCATGCTGGCGGAATGCGGGACCTACGGGAAAGTATTCCTGCTGGGTTCGGAGGATGTGAAGAACAAGGAGATCGGCATGGGTACGAATCCCGGCAGGAAACAGGGCCTCAAGGCCTACGGCACGGAATACTCCATCCGGGTCACCAAGTCCTATGTGTTCGAGCCCATGAACGGCAGCCACGGCGCGTACTGGGTGCGGGACCCGTCCACCAGCGACGCCCGTCACGCCCGGTGCACGAAGCACGACGGATCCCTGGGGCACATCATCGCCGACAGGGCCAACGAGGGCGTGCGGCCGGCGGTCTATCTCGCCTCCGGGACCTGGGATATCGCCGGCGGCAGCGGCACCAAGGACGATCCCTATCAGCTGATCAAAAAGAGGTAACACATGAGCATCAAAAAAACCATCATCATCGCGCTGATCCTGGCGGCCTGCCTGATCCTCCCGGCCGCCGCCGAGATCGAAGGCTACAGTAAGGATACCGGCTACCAGTACGCCCTTCTGGGCAGCTACCCCACGGAAAAGGACGGCACGGCCGCCCCGATCCTGTGGCGCGTCATGAGCGTCAGTGACGGCGGCGCGTATCTGATGAGCGAATACATCCTGGACGCGAAACGGGTGGACGGCAATAAGAACAGCTACGCCGGATGGGCCTCTTCCGAGCTCCGCCAGTGGCTGGACGGCGAGTTTGCCGACACCGCGTTCTCCTCCCGGGAGAAATACGCCTTGAAGCCCCTGGCGGACGGCAGCGTGGTGAGCCTGATGACCGCCGACGAGGTCAAGGATCCCGATCTGGGATTCAGGGATCTGCGCGACAGGCTCGCCCGGGCCACCGCCTACGCCCGGGCTCAGGGGATCGACACCTATGCCGGCGGCGGTGTCCGCTACAGCCCCTGGTGGCTGCGGGACGTGAGCAGCGACAACGCCAACCAGCAGCGGAGGGTCATCGACGAGGGCAAACTGGGCAGAGGCACCGTGGCCAGCAAGGACCAGGGCGTACGCCCCTGCGTGACGGTCGACCTGAAAGTGTTCACCGTGACCGGCGGCAGCGGCACCAAAGATGACCCCTGGGTGCTGGAAGCGGACAAAACCGCCGCGCCGGTGACGCCCGTGCCCGAAGCGACCCAGGCACCTGCCACCGTCGAGCCGGCGCAGACCGAAGCGGATCCGGGGCCCACGCCGGCCCCGACCGATGACGCTGAGCCGACACAGGGACCCGACGAGGGCCCCGCGGGCGACACGGGGCACACGGCTTCCGGCCGGATCACTGCCTCCACAGACGGCATGTCGGAAAAATTCCCTCAGATGGCTGCCGACGGCTTCCTGCCCGAAGGGGAAGCGGAATTCGTTTATGAGGATCAGGACAGCGGCACCTGGCTGTACGCGTCCCGGACCCTGCGGGTAGAGATCCATCGGCGTTCCGAGGAGAAGAAGCCGCTGCGCTGGTATGAAGCGGAGATCTGGTGCCAGCCGGAGAGCGACATGTTCACCACCTACGCCTTCGATGAGGCGAAATACACCAACCACAACCGCCTGACCAGCCCTTCGGAGATCGCCAGGCAGCACAAGCTGGTCTTCGCCATGAACACGGACTTTTTCATCTACCGTGTGGAGCGTGACCGGGAGGAATCCTATAATTATCCCATCGGGATCGTGATCCGCCGGGGCGATCTGATGTATGACCGGCCCAAGAAGCCCACATCCACCGTATACCCGCCCCTGGATGTGGTGGCCCTCTACCCCGACGGCAGGGTGGCGACTTACCTGAACGCCGAGACCACGGGCGAAGCCCTGATCGCCGACGGCGTCCGTGACGCCCTTTCCTTCGGCCCGGTGCTGATGCAGGAGGGCCGGATCATCCCCCGCGCCACCGCCTACGGCGAGGTGGACAATCCCAGGACCGCCTTCGGCTGCGTATCCCCCGGGCATTACTGGTGCGTGCTGCTGGAAGGACGCATGAGCAAGACCTATTCCAAGGGCGCTTCCTGCGGATGGATGGCCGAGACCATGGCAAGGCTCGGCTGTGAGACCGCCATCAATCTGGACGGCGGGCAGACAGCCTGCATGCTGTTTATGGGCAGCCGTATCAACAAGATCGGCACATATGACGGCAAGACCACCGACAGGGACCGGCCCCAGAACGAGCTGCTGGGCATCGGCCAGAGCGCTCTTGTCGGCAACTGACGCTCAGCGGGCGTTTTTGATGTATTCGATCCCCACATCCACACTGGGCTGATCCGCCCCTGCGGGCGTGAAGGTCATCCGCCCGTCCTTCAGGCCGATCACCCCCGTGGAGCCCTTGACAGAGCCGGACGTGAGCAGCATTTTCACGATCCTGCCCGTCAGTTCAGGTCCCTTGCCCCGCACGAGCGCGTTTTTCCACAGGGTGAAGCGGCAGCCTTCCTTCCACCGGCTGCAGCCGAAAGCCTTGCTGTTCTCAAGGACGTTCCCGCCGCACAGCGGGCAGACCCCCAGAGGCTCTTTGGGAGCCGTGTCGACTGCCTTTTTCTTACCGGCCCGTGTACGGGCCGTATCCGGGATCGTTTCATCCCCGGCCTCATGCAGCGCGAAGCTTACCAGCTGAGCGCTGTATTTTTTGATATCGTCCATGAATGCGCCCGTATCGCCGCCGCCCCTGGCGATCTGATCCAGCTTGAGCTCCCACCGTCCCGTCATTTCGGGAGAGCTCAGGCCCCCGGGCACCACCCGGATCAGAGCCTCTCCCTTGTCGGTGGCCTGGATGGTCCTGCCCATGCGCCGGGCGTATCCCACCTTGATGAGACGCTCGATCATGGCTGCCCGGGTCGCCGGAGTGCCCAGCCCGCTGCCCTTCATCTGTTCCCGAAGAGCCTCGTCATCCAGCTGCCTTCCGGCGTTTTCCATCGCCGCCAGAAGGGATGCGTCGGTATGGGGCGCCGGCGGTTTCGTGGCGTCCTTTTTGACTTTCGCGCTTTTGACCGTGTACCGGTCTCCCTCCTTCAGATCCGGCAGGGGCTGATCCTCATCGGACGCGTTCGCCTTTTTCCCGGTCTTTGCCTGTTCCGGGACCACGGCTTTCCACCCCTGCCCCGTCACCAGACGGCCGGTGGACCTGAACAGCTCGCCGCCCACATCGGTAACGGCTTTCTGGAAGACGTATTCGAAAGCCGGATAGAAAGCGGCGATCGTCCTCAGGGCGATCATCTCGTACAGCTTCATCTCATCCGGCGGGAGCTTGTCCGCGCTGACAGACTGAAGGGTGGGGATGATCGCGTGATGGTCGGACACCTTCTTCGCGTCGAAGATCCGGCGGCTGAAAGGCAGCTTCCCGTCCTTGAGCGGGATGCCCTCCACATGAGCGCGGAACTGTTCGGGGAGCTTTTTGAAGACCGGCATGAGCTTCGGATACATGTCCTCCGTCAGATACCGGGAATCCGTCCGGGGATAAGTGACGGCCTTCCATTTCTCATACAGGCTCTGAGCGATCTTGAGCGTTTTATCCGCCGTAAAGCCATAGCGGGCGTTCGCGTCCCTCTGCAGGCTCGTCAGGTCGTACAAAAGGGGCGGCAGCTCCCTTTTATCCTCCCGGATGACGCTTTTGATCACGCCCTCCTGACGGGCGACGGCGCCGGCGATCCGTGCCGCCTTTTCCTCATCGCCGATCCGGACCGATTCCTTTTCCTCTTTCACCCCGGGATCGAACCAGATGCCCTTGTAAGAGCCGAAATCAGCGGTGACCGTATAGTAAGGCCTGCTGACGAAATCCCTGATCTCCCGGGCGCGGCTCACGAGGATCGCGAGAGTGGGCGTCTGCACCCGGCCCACGGACAGGAGGGCCTTGTAACGGATGGTGAAGGCCCGGCTGGCGTTCATGCCCACATACCAGTCGGCCCGGGCACGGCAGATCGCGCTGTTGTACAGGCCCCGATAGTCACTGCCCGGCCGGAGAGTCTCAAAGCCCTCCCGGATCGCCGCGTCCGTCATCGAGGATATCCACAGGCGCTTCACGTCCTTTTTGCAGCCCGCGCTGTCGTAAATGAACCGGAAGATCAGTTCTCCTTCGCGCCCGGCGTCCGTCGCGCAGATGACCTGCTCGGTTTCCCCCGCGTTGATCAGATCCTTGACGACTTTGTACTGTTTTTTGGTCTTGGGCAGCACCTTTGTGGGGATCTCGTCGGGAAGGATCGGGAGATCGCCCGCGGACCATTTCTTGTACCGGGGATCGATCTCATCCGGTTCCTGCAGGGCGACCAGATGCCCCAGGGCCCATGTCACCGTATATTTATCATTGGACAGATAACCCTCGTGGCGCTCCGTGCACTTGAGCACACGCGCGATGTCCCGTCCCACGCTCGGTTTTTCCGCGACCACAACGATCATAACCGCACACTCCCTGTCATAATCTTTCCGAAGTCCTTTCGACTCTGTTCTGTTTCGACCGGCGCAGGGTCACGATATGCGCCTGCGGCGGCACGAACAGACGCACCGGCATCTTGGAAGACCCCACCCCGTTGCTCACGAGCACCCTGCCGCCGAAGGCTTCATACCAGCCGGACCGGTACCGGTCCCCGTATGCGCAGGAGGAGATCACGCTGTGCCCGAAAAGGGCCACCTGACCGCCGTGGGTATGGCCGCACAGGCACAGGTCGAAACCGACGGGCCGCCCGATCCTCTCCCAGTATACCAGCTGGTCCGGGTTGTGGATGATGAAGACCGTGAATGTGTCTCCCCTTTCGGCTTCAAGATCCTCCTGCGCGCCCGGTGACGTGAAATAATCCCGGAAGCCCCTCAGATCGATACTCTCGTTCCCCCGCCTGATGAACGCGCGCTCGTTCAGCAGGGCCCGGATCCCGTGGGCGTTCAAAACAGACTTCGTTTCGTTTTCCGTTGATCCGCCCATGTTTTCATGATTGCCGAAAACAGCGAAAGCGCCTTCCGGATGCTCCGGCAGCCTCATTTCCTCCAGAAAGCGGGCGGCATGATCGGTATTCATCCCAAGATCGCCCCCCAGGATGAGAGCGTCCGTACCGCAGCGGGAGAAAAACGCGGACAAACGCTCCTTCTGCCGAAGGGAAAACAACGGGCCGTAATGGATATCGCTGACAAAGGCGAAGGAAAAACCGTCAAAAGACACGGGGACCCGGGGGGAATACACCGTCTCCCGCATCAAAAACAGCTGATCTGTCAGATAGAGAGGATACAGGATCCTGCACCTGGGAAGACGGTTGATGATCCGGCCCAGGGCGGGATACTGTTCCTTCAGGGACTGAGGAAGCCCAAACGCTCTCTTTTTCATCTTCAGCCGGTCACCCCCGGATCATCGCTCACAGTCACCCTGGCACCGCCGGGGCGCGCGGCCTTGATACCTTCGGCCAGAAAGACCCCGCAGCCCGACGCCGAACGCACGATCTCCAGGCGTTTGAGCTTAAGGTCCGCATCGTCCATCGCCGACAGCAGGCTCTGCAGAGCGTCGCAGGGATACACGACGCAGAACCGCCCCCTGTTGCGAAGCCCCCAGGATGCTGCCCGGCACCAGAGGGCGATATCGTCATGGCCCATGCAGCGGGCCAGTGTGAAGCGCTGACCCTCCTGAGCGGGACGCGCATAGGGCGGGTTCGCCACCGCCAGGGAATAGCCCGCCGGACGGATAAGGTTTCTGTGATCCATGACATCCCCCTCGATGACGGAACAGCGATCCTCCAGGTGATCATACGCGATGCTCCTGCGGGCCCGGTCTGCAGCCTCCGGGCGGATCTCGATCCCCTCGGCGGCGGCGGAAGGCTCCTTCGCCAGGAGCAGAAGGGAAAGCGCCCCGTCCCCCATGCCCAGATCGAGGATCCTCTCACCGGGGCGCACGGAAGTGAACGCGGCCAGGCGCACCGTATCCGCGGAGAAACGCCAGTCATCCCTGCTCTGGATGACGGCCCAGCCGTTCACTCCCAGATCATCCAGCCGCTCCCCGTCCCTCAGCATCCAGGTCCCTCCGTTCGTGTTGATGACAGCATTTTATCACGGCCGGCGTTCCGCCACAAGAGCACACGTCAAAGCCGATGGAAGGCCTGCCGCCCGTGTCTTCACGAGCCGCGTCAGCCGGATCATCGAAAAAAGCGCTGACGCGCGCCCGGATCCGGGCGGCTCAGCGCACAGCGTACGATCGGCTCAAACGGGACCGGCGTCCTGTCCGAGCGCGAAGGACCATCCTCTTTACGGTCAATAGAACTGTCTCAGATAAGCTTCCACATCCTCCCGGGTCCCGGTGAACGGCCCGGGCGTCTCCATTTTAAGAGACACGCAGGCGGTGGCGTACCGCAAAGCCTCATCCATGTCCGCCCCCAGGACACGCATGGCGATGTAGCTGCCGAACACCGTATCGCCCCGGCCGGTGCGGCCGCTCAGATCTCTGGATCTGACCGGATATGTGCGCATGCGGGAGCCGTCGCAGGCCAGCATCTCCGTATTGTAGGAGATAAGCACCTCCGGCACGCCCCAGGAGATGAGGATGCGCGCGGCATCGGCGCGGTCCTTTGCCCCGGTCAGTATCTCCGCTTCGGCCGCGTCGGTCTTCAGGATATCGAAATACGGCAGGTATTTCCTTTTTTCGGCCCAATCGTGAAAGGTGAGCCTGCCGGATTCGTTCCACCGCAGAAAACCCTGGATGTCGGCTGTCAGCCCGGCCTCGTTCTTCAGTTTTTCTATCAGTTCTCCGGGAAAATCCCCGTACAGCAGGCCGGCCAGATGGGTCATCTTCCGCTTTACCGGCGGCACCTCATCCGGCAGGATGGGATCGGACTGAGCGGTGCAGGAAGCCTCCCGCCGCTCCCGGTCGGGGGTAAAATACCGGTTGCACATTTGAGTGGTGCGTCCGGAGGGCAGGATGGCCATGTCCTCCGCCGGCAGATGAAAAGCCTTTATCACATCATCGTCTTCCTCAGATGCCTTGACAGCCGCGAAGACGCTCGCGCCGGCGGAGGCGGCCGCGGGAACGCAGAAAGTGACCGCTCCCCCTATGATACGGCTCTCCTCGCCGGTATAGTCGATATTCACATCCCGGGTCGCCGGGCCGAGGATCATGAGATCATAATTCTTCATGGTCGATCCCTTCCGCCGCGCTCATATCCCGCATGGACATACGTTATCAAGGGCCGCAGATATCATCTGTACGGCGTGCCCTTTCCGAGCACCATGGCCTCATACGCTCTTCGTACTTTTTCGTAATTGCCGTCCCGGTCAAGCGCGATCCCGCGCCCGACACCGTCCGCGATCCTGCCCCGCCCGATCCGGTCGAGCTCCCCTTCCAGCTCCTTGAGCAGATCCGGCGCGCTGCCGGGAGGCGTGCTGCGCCCGTCGAAAATGATGTGCAGCCAGACCGGAACGCCTTCGGCCATTTCACAGAGCATCAAAGGATAATCGATGCAGCCGTGGCTGGACCGATGGGTCAGATACGCGATGAGATGGAGCGCTTTATCCGAAGCCCTGGCGTCATCGATAGCCTTCAGGAACACGGGATTCCGCTTAAAAGACCCGTCCCGTATCGCGTTGTCCATCCGAACATCATCCTGCGCGACGACGCGGCCCGCGCCCAGATTGGTATGCCCCGCTTCGGAATTCCCGGGCTTGCCGTCCTGCAGGCCCACGTTTTCCCCGGAAGCCTGCAGCCTGACGTTGGGCCAGGACGCGAGCAGAGCGTCCCACGCCTCCGTATCCGCCAGAAATACGGCATCATTGTCGTCCCCGGACCCATATCCCCAGCCGTCAAGGATGATGAGCATCACTTTTTTACCTCGGATATCGCCCTGCTCGATCAGGCTGCGGCCGGTCATATCATCCGGCGCCTCAAGCCCCAGGATGGACAGGACGGTGGGCGCCACATCCCCCAGGATGCCGTCCCGCAGAGTGACCGGCCTCTTTTCCGGATCGATGAGCAGGAAGGGCACCGGGTTGGTGGTATGAGCCACGTGAGGCTTGCCGGCCTCGGTATACAGAGTCTCGATATTGCCGTGGTCCGCGGTCACGAGCACGATGTAGCCCTTCTCCCTGGCATGGTCGGCCACCCTGGCGACGGTGTCGCTGATCACATGACAGGCCTTCAGCTTCGCCTCGGCGTTGGACGTGTGCCCGATCACGTCGCCGTTGGCGAAATTCGTCAGGATGAAATCATATCCCTCATCCGCCGCGGCCATCACCTTTTCCGTCACCTCAGGCAGGCTCAGTTCCGGTTTTTGATCGAAGGGGATGCCTTTGGGAGAAGGTACGCGCACGTCGTCCTCACCCGGGAAGGGCTGATTTTCCCCGCCGTTGAAGAAGAAAGTCACATGGGCGTATTTCTCGCTTTCGGCGCAATGGAACTGCCTGAGCCCCGCCTCACTGATGATCTGGGCGAGGGGCTTCACCACTTTTTCCGGAGCGAAGGCGATGGGCAGATGCTTGAATTTCTCGTGATACATGGTCATGATCACGAATTCGGTATCCGGCATGAATTCCCGGGGGAACCGATCGAAATCCGGCTCGGTGAAGGCTTCGGTGAGTTCGATCTCCCTTTCGCCCCTGCGGCAGCAGAATATCACGCTGTCGCCGTTTCTGATCCTGCCGACCGGCTGACCGTTGTCGTCCACCCGTACCATGGGCTCCAGAGAATAATCGGTCTGCCCCTGTTCATAGGCGGCTTCCACCGCTTTGGCCAGCGCCAGAGCGCCGCGGTCCGCGTTTTCCATACTTTATCGACCTCCTGCCAAAATCATTTCAGCGCGGGAAACAGGTCCAGCAGCTGAGAAAAATGCGTGATGAAATGATCGGGCCTGTTTTTTTCGGTCACTTCCTGCGGCTTCTTGCCGGGATAACGCACAGCCACCGTCATACCAAGCCCCGCCGCTTTCGCGCCGACGATGTCCCGGTCCAGGTTATCCCCGACATAACAGGTGTTTTCGGGAAGGCTGCCGCACTCCTCAAGAGCGTAATAGTATATGGCGGGATGGGGCTTGCGGATCAGGCAGACGCTGGACTGCTGCACCGTGCTGAAATAGGGCCGCAGCTGATCCCTGTCAAGCCAGTCGTCCACTTCCTCCACACCCACCAGATCGCTGACGATGCCCAAAGTATAGCCCCGGCGGTGAAGCTCCCTGACGGTCTGAGCGCCGCCGTCGGTCACCACCCGCTCCCCCTTGGTTTTGCGGTAGGCCCAGGTGAGCTCGTTCGCCGCGGCTTCCACCCTGTCACGGGGCAGATCATAAGCCAGCCACCGGGTCCAGAGCGTTTTCACCGGCGCTTCACAGTAAAAAGTCAGAGCCCATTCCCGGTATTTGTTATAACGGACCTCGATCACATCCCGGTAGTAATCATCCGGGTCCGCCTCCACCCCCAGCAGATCACAGATGCGCTGCTTGGCCGCGCGGCTGTACGCTTCGTCTTTCCGGATCACCCGGAAGGTGTCTCCCAGGTCCACAAAGATCGTATCGATCAAACCGGTGCGCCTCCTTTCTTCAGGATCGGCAGATCCAGAATATCGGTAAAACGATGAACGATATAGTCCGGCCGGTTTTCATCGGTGATCGTTTTTTGGGCCAGCTTTTCCGGGCTGATGAACAGGATGTTGGCCCCGATGCCCGCCCGTTTCGCCCCGGTGATGTCACGGTTCAGGTTGTCGGCGACTGATGCGCACTCCTCCGGACCCACCACCACCCCTTGGCAACCCCCCCGGAACATTTCCGGACCGCGCTAGCGTACGTCACCGATCGCGGAGACAATCACCGTATCGAAAAGATCCTCAAGGCCGTCCTGTCTGAGCCAGGCGTATATCTCTTCCTCACCGATCAGATTGGAAATGATCCCGAGCCTGAAGCCCCGGCGCCTGAGCTCCCGGATCACGTCGATGCCCCCGTCGACCACCCTGCGCAGGCCCTTGGTCTGGCGGTACTGAAAAGTCATCTCATGGCAGATCGCCCGCAGCTTTTCCTCCGGCATCTCAGGCAGCAGCCATTTGGACCAGAGCTCAAGATCCCCCGCTTCCCTGTTTTCCCCCAGAGCCCAGGGGCGGTATTTTTCCTCATACACCTCGTCGATCCGCCGGATGAACTTTTCGGGGTCGCCCGCCCCGGCCAGTTCCGCCATGCGTTTTGCCGCGGCGGCCTGATGCGCCGGTGCGGGATCACAGATGCGCAGGGTACCTCCCAGATCGAAAAACACTCCCCGGATCATGCGGCCCTACCCCCTTTTCGGGAAAATATCCAGCAATTCCGGAATGGAGCGGATCCTGCAGTGCGGCTGCCGGGTGGGCGCCTTTCCTTCCCTGTCCGCCGTGCCGGCGTCTTCAAAAAGCACCATGCACCCGAAACCCGCGTCCAGCGCGCCTTCCACGTCACGCACCGGGTTGTCGCCCACATAGGCGCAGTTTTCCGGTGCGGAATCGATGCACCGGGCAGCCAGCAGATAGATGGCGGGATCGGGCTTGCGCAGCCTCACCTTGGAAGACAGGATCACCGTATGGAAACAGTCCGCCACCTTTGCCTCACACATCCAGTCCGGGATCTCCGTTTCGGTGATGGTATTGGCGATGATGCCCAGCTTATACCCCCGGGCCTTCAATTCCCGCAGGGTCTCCGGCGTGCCGTCATGAGCCAGACGCCTGCCGTCATGGTCGCGCCACAGGCGGGTCAGCCGGGCCGCGTGAGGCGCGATCCGTTCCGCCGGGTAATCGGGCAGCAGATACCGGAGCCACAGCTCCATCTCGCTCACATCCAGCAGACGGCTTTTCGCCAGTTTACGGTACGCCTTCCAGCGCTCCTCCAGCTTTTTGAAAAAAATGTCGTGCGGCTCCCTCGCCCCGGCCAGATCCATCAGCTCGCGCTCCGCGGCGGCGGCGAAGTCCCTGTCCTCCACCACGTACCGCAGCGTGGCGCCCACATCGAAGAAAACAGTGGAGATATTCTCGAATGCCATGATCAGCCCTCCTCATTGACTTTCCGGATGATGCCGGGGATCTCCATGAGATCGGTGATATTGTGATCGGCTTTATATCCCAGTTCCGCCATGCCTCTGTCCCGCCTGGCGGCAGTGGGACTGTAGATCTGGATCGCCAGGCGCCATCCCGCGCTCCGCACGCCCCGCACGTCCCTGGAAAGGGTATCGCCCACGTAGGCCATTTCATCGGGAGAAAGACCCATCCGCTCTTCCGCCAGACGGAAAATGGCCGCGTCAGGCTTGCGGATGCCCGTCCCGGCGGAAGTGAACACACATTCCATACGCGATGCCAGATCATATTCCGCCATGAAATGCGGGACCACGCTCCTGGACAGGATGTTGCTGATCACCCCCAGGCGCAGCCCGTCGGCCCTGAGCGCGTCCATACAGGCGATCAGATGGGGGCGCCGCATGTTGCACACCCGTTCGTAATCATAAAGAAAGCTCAGTTCCTCCGCGATGGGCTTAAGGGTGTCCCGGCCCAAAGCCTGTTCGCGCAGATAGTAGTCGTTCCACACGATCTCGGGAGGAAGCTCCCGCAGAGACTCTTCCGCCTCCCGTTTATACCGTTCGGCATTCACCTGCAGCTGCTCGGACAGCTCCCGCTCCGTAAGGTCCAGCCTGATCCCGTATTCCGACAGCCGGCTGAGCAGCCGCCGGGCGAACCACAGTTTCCTCTCTTCGGTGGTCGAGCATACATGAAGCGTCCCGCCGAGGTCAAACAGCACCGCCCGGATCATGGTCTTCCCTCCTCTGAAGCGGCTCAAACGTTTCCGTTCCCATTTTAAGCCGCGGTCTGTCCCCTGTCAAACGCCCGGTCCCCGCGGTCCCGGCTTATAGTCATCACGTCCCTTGCATTATCCGGCCTGTCGTGCTACAATTCCGGCGAAAACATTTGCGCGGATAGTGCGGAAATTTGCATTAAGGAGTGGGCCATGAAGCAGGTCACGATCAAGGATATCGCCCGGGCTGCCGGCGTATCCTATTCCACGGTCTCCCGTTCCCTGTCCGGCAGCCGCGAGATCAGTGAGGACACGCGCAGCCGCATCCTGAAACTGTGCAAAGAGATGGACTATTCCCCCAACACCGTGGCCCGGTCCATGGTGATGAAAAGCACCAAGCTGCTGGGCCTCATCGTGACGGATATCTCCAATCCTTTCATGTCCGAGATGGCGTACCACATCGACGGCCAGGCCCGTGCCCGGGGCTATAACATCGTGCTTTGCAACTCCCTGCGGAGCCTGGAACAGGAACGGACGCTGTTTGAGCTCATGATCAGCCGCAAGGTGGACGGTGTGATCCTGCTGCCCGCCGAATCGGAGAGCTATCACACCCTGGAGACGCTGCTGCCCCGCATCCCCACGATCTTCGTGGGAGAAAACCTCCGGGACGCCCCGGAAAGCTACGTCACCGTGGATAATTACCGGGGCGCCTACATGGGCGTGGAGTACCTGTACCGGCTGGGACACCGCCGCATCCTGTATTTCGGCAGGCGCAAAGGCAGCACCACCCATCAGCTGCGCGCCGAAGGCTACCAGGCCGCGTGCCGGGACCTGGGCCTGGAGCCCCGATCCCTGAACAATTCTTTTTCCTCCACATCCATCAATAACGGCTACCTGCTGGCGAAGCAGCTGTTTTCATCCCCCATGGAAGAAACAGCCGTATTTGCCGCGACGGACACCAACGCCCTGGGCGTCCTGCAGGCCGCGGAGGAAAAAGGCATCCGGATCCCGGAGGATCTGTCGCTGCTGGGGTTTGACGACATCCGCGACAGCGGCCTGCCGCGCATCGGCCTGACGACCATCGAGCAGCCCAAGAGGCTCCTGGCCTCCATGGCGGTGGATTCCCTGATGGACAAGATAGAGAACGAGCTTGCCGGCTATACGCACCGCGTCCTCACTCCCGGCCTGGTGGAACGGAGCACCTGCGCC
>JAEEGL012153272.1_pt1 | contig 13585 bp, 13 predicted proteins | sample 9134231 | NCBI WGS metagenome assembly JAEEGL01 (sample SAMN16246548, study PRJNA631951) | gut metagenome | biome: gut microbiome; feature: rumen; material: fiber-attached | host: Bos | place: Iran: Karaj | collected 2018-10
ATTATTAGTAAAGAGACACTTACTAAAGTACTATCTACTACTAATATTGATTTAGAAAATATACAAAGAGAAAAGACTGCTTTATTTATCATTAGTGATTTAAGAGCAGGTACTAGATTATTACCATTATTAATAGATCAAATGTGTAATTATATATTCTTAAATAAAGAAAATAATAAGAGATTAAATATCTTATTAGATGAATTTGATAATATGGGACCTATAAGTGAATTCAATAATATATTAAATATGTCTAGATCTTATAATATTAAGTTTAGTGTAATTGTTAAGAGTTTCTTAAATATGTACAATATATATGGAGAGAAAGAAACTGAAATTATTAGAATGAGTTTTGGTAACCTTATATATTTAATGGCTAATGATATAGAGACTCTTAGATACGTATCTAGATTATGTGGTAGAAAAGATGAATCTAGTATGTTAATTACAGAAGAAGAGTTAAAAGTATTAAAACCTTTTGAAGCTATAATACTTGCTAATAGAATGTATCCTATAAGAACTAAGTTAATACCAGACTTCAATCTTCCTAGAGAAGAAGTAGAAGCTCCAGTTATTGGTTCTTTAGAAAATACTGATATCAAACTATATAATTTATAATATGATGCTTTATGCATCATATTTTTTTTGTTATAATGGTTCTAGGAGGAAAGAGAATAATGGATAAAATTAAAAATTCATTTTCAGGGGTAATAATTGGTATTTTACTTATTATCGGTGGTACTATTATGCTTTGGTGGAATGAAGGAGAAACAGTTAAGAATCTTCATTCTGTAGAAGAGATGAATAAGACTGCTATACAGGTAAAAAGCGATGAAATTAATCCTAAAAATGATGGGAAATTAGTAGCAACTAATGGTAAGTTTGAAGTAGTAGATGAAAAGTTATCTGACGATAAATTTCCAATAGAAAAGAAAACTGCTAAACTAACTAGAACAGTAGAATGCTATGCATGGGTAGAAACTGAACATACTGATGATGATACGACTACTTACAGTTATGAAAAGAAATGGGTAGTAGCTGGAGAAGTACCTGATTCAGATGCTTTCAAAGAAACTGGACACGTTAATCCTAAATCTTGGGGAACTATTCCTAGTGATGATAAAGTAGCTAACGAAGTTAAAGTTGGAGCATTCAAACTTTCTACTAGTCAAATAGCAGGAATACCTGCTAATGTAAGATTTAATATCGATGGAGTAAATGCTATAGAAGGTTATACTAATACAGAAAACTATATGACTACATCTAAAGATATTAATGCACCAGAAGTAGGAGATACAAGAATATCTTGGTACTTCAACGACTGGACAGAAGCAAGCGTACTTGCTAAACAAAATGGAGATAGCTTTATTGACTCGACTAGTAAAGAAGGAAGAACAATTAATAGAGTAGAAAATGGTATCATGGATCTAGAAGCACTTCTTAACAAAATTAAAGGAGAAGATAAAGCAATGAAATGGATCTTTAGATTAATTGGTGCTCTATTAATAATCTTCGGTTATATGGCACTTATTAATCCAATTACAACACTTACATCATTCGTTCCAATACTTGGAGGAATAGTTGGTGGAGTTCTTGGACTAATAGCATTCTTAATTGGACTTATCCATAGCTTAATAGTAATAGTAGTTTCTTGGTTTGCGTTTAGACCAATACTTGCTATTGTTATATTAGCAGTAATAGTTGCGCTAGTAATACTAATAGTAACTCTTATCAAAAAGAATAAGAAACCACAAGAAGTACAAGCACAATAATAAAAGTAGGATTCATCCTACTTTTTTATTTGAATAAATATATCAAAAGATGTAGAATTATATTAAAGAATGGAGTGATTTTATGGATAAAGAAAAAGCGCCTAAGAAGAAAACCACATCTACTAAGAAAACTGTAAAAAAGGAAGTTAAGAAAGAAGTTAAAGAAGAGAAAGCTAAAGTAAAAAAGATTAAATGTGAATACTGTGGTAAGAAAGTAGATGCTTCTTTAAAACAATGTCCACACTGCTGTGCATATCTTAGAGAAGAAGATAGACCAAAAGTGGAAAAGAAAGAAGAAGTTAAAGAAGAAAGAGTAGTACCACCACCAGTTGTTAATTATACGGAACCTAAGAAAAAGAGTAATGCATTACTTTTCTCACTAATAGGTGGAGGGCTTGCAATAATATGTATAACAATTTTACTTCTTGGAATATTAATAGTACCAAGAATATTTGCTAGACCTGAAAAGTTCTTAGCTATAGGAGACTATGAAAAAGCATTTAAAGTAGCTAAGAGCGATGAAGAAAAAGATAAAGTACTACTTGAAAATGTAATTGCTTCTCACAGTAAAGAGATACAACAAAAATTAAAAGATCCAACATCATTTAAATTAAAAAATGTTTATTATAACGGAACAACTGAAATAGTATACGAAGTAGTTGCTAAGAATAGTTATGGTACAGAGGTAACTAACTATTATGATTATAGATATAGTACTACTAAAAAATATTTTACTTTATTCGTATATTTACCAACGCTTACTGATGAAACTTTATATACGACTGATACTAACGATAAGAAATTTGAGAAAGCTATTAAGAATGCTGTTAGAAATACAGTTAGAAAAATGATAAAAGATGAAAATATGAAACAAGATGATAAATTAGTAGAAAGAATTAATAAACTATTTAAAGAGAATAAACTTAAAGATGTAGAACTTATTCCTGAAGTAGAGAAGTTCTATGAAAAGGCATCATCTAAGAAGACAACAACTAATAGTAATAATAACATTTAAAAAGGAACAGTTATCTGTTCCTTTTTTATTTATTTTTTAACTTCAGTAGCAGGTACTGTCTTAACACATTTACCGCTCTTTAATTCGTATCCTTCTTCATCACAATATTTTTCTTTGTCTTTCTTAGGATAACATTTATTATCTTCCATTTGAGTTCCTGATGCACATACGCTTTGTGGATCAGCTGTCTTAGTATAACATTTACCATCGTGCCATACATGACCATTAGTTCCACATGTTTCTTCATCTTCTTCAAGTGGACTTACATAACATTTATTACCAATTAGAGTTCCTTGAGAACACTTGATTGTTGGATCACTTGGACTTGATAAGTTAAGGCATGTACTTCCTTTTTCTGTATATCCTTCTGGACATCTTTCTTTAGCTGCTATAGTAAGAGTACAATTCTTTCCACTAAGTGTATATCCTTCTTCACAAGTATATACTTTTTCTTTTTCCCATTGTGCATAAAGTATAGTGTTCTGACATTTTATCTTTCCACCTTCAAATACTTTACCACCATTTCTATCTTGCCAATATTTAAATTTATATCCTGATTTAGTAGGAGTCTTAGGAAGCTTAATTCCTTTACTACAATCTTGAATAATAGGGGATACTGAACTTCCTCCATTAGTAACGAATGAAATCTTCATTGTTCTAATATCAGCAGTCCATTTAGCAGTTAGTGTTACATTCTTAGTAAACTTATAAAAACTATCTACTTGAGTAGTTCCTATATACCATCCTTCAAAAGTGTATCCACTTTTACCTGGAATAGGTAACTCTTTAGTCATACCTTTACCAACTGTTATAGGATCTAACTTATCTCCACCATTAGTATTAAAAGTAATAGTAACTCTTTCTACATTAGGATCTTCTTTTTTCTCTTCTTCTTTAGGTTTTTCTTCTTCCTTCTTATCTTCTTTTTTGTCTTCTTTCTTCTTTTCTTTTTGTTTTCTAGAAGTAGCAGGTGCATTCTCTTCTCCTTTAATAGCAGCGGATGCAATCACTGTTCCAAGACCAATAGCACTCACTACAAGTACTACAGTAATAAGAAGTAATATCAATCTTCTCTTCATAGTTGCCCCTTTCTTGGTTAACATTCTTTACTATATAATAATAACATTTTAACAAATAATAAACAATGATTAATAAAAATTTGTTATAATGATAATAGGGTGATTGTATGAATGAAGAAAATAATAATAATGTAGGGAATAGTCCAATACTAAAACCACCTACAGAAAAACCAATTGATATACCAGAAGAACCAGTATTTGCTGCGGATCCAGAACCTATCGCAGTAGATGGTAATGATCTTATGGCACCAGCACCACCAATAGAAGAACCAACTGAAAATAAATTCGTTGGTAGTTTTGCTGATGAAGTTGTAGAAGATACTAGTGATAATCAGTTCCTATCTTCTTCATCAAGTGATGGATTAATTGGTGAAAAGTATAGTGATGACAATGCAAATATTACACTTGAACAAATAAGAAGTGAAACAGAAGCACAAAAACTATCAACATCATCTCTTCAAACTAAAGTTAAAAAGAAAAAGAAGGGAGGACTTGCACTTCTATACGTTGCTATTATCTTTATAGTAGCAATAGGTGCAATACTATACTTCTATTTAACTAGTAATGAACCACTTGAACCAGGACTTCCTCAAGGAAATACTCCTAGTATAGATATATTCCCAGATGAATAAGAGCTATATGCTCTTTTTTTATGTTATAATGAAGTTAAATAAGGTGATAATATGAATAAGATAGAAGAATTAAAAGAAATATTAAAAAACTCTAAAAAGATAGTATGCTTTACTGGAGCAGGAGTATCTACAGAGAGTGGTATTAAAGATTTTAGGGGTAAAGATGGAATATCTAAATATACTGATACTCCAATAGAGATACTTATAAGTAGACCATATTATGAAACACATACTAAAGAATTCTTCGATTATTATAGAAAATGTTTTAACTGTATAGATAAAGAACCAAATATTACTCATAAGTTTATAAAGAAACTTCAAGAAGATGGAAAGTTATTAGGAGTCATTACTCAAAACGTAGATGGACTTGATAAAAAAGCTGGTATTGATAACGTATATGAGATACATGGATCTATATATAATAACCACTGTACTAAATGTGGTAAATCATATCCTCCTGAAGCAGTATTTAATACTGATGATATACCATACTGTGAGTGTGGAGGCATTATTAAACCAGATGTAGTATTATATGGTGAATCACTTCCTATGGATGCTGTTATGAATGCTGATAGGATAGTAGATGAAGCTGATACTTTAATAGTACTAGGTACATCACTAGTAGTATATCCAGCAGCAGGTTATGTAGATAGTTTCCATGGAGATAAGTTAGTTATAATAAACTATGACAGTACTCCATACGACTATATGGCAGATTTAGTAATTAACGATAAACTATCTAATGTAATTAGTAAATTATGATATAATGAATAATAGGTGAAGAATATGACAAGGGGAGAAGAGATACTAGAATCATTAGGTTTAAAAGAAGCTAGTTCTAAGGTATCTTCTTTAGATAAGAATAGTAATAACTATAAGAAAGAATATGAAAAGATTATTAATGAATATTCTATTAAAGTAATTAATTCTATCAAAGAAGAAGATATAGAAGTAAGAGTAGCTATTTTAGATGTGTTATTTAATAATAGTCCAAGTTTCACTTGTCTAATACTATCTAGAAAGATAGAGAGTATTATAAGAGCACAATTCATATTAGAACTACTTAAAGGAGTTAAACCATCAGATATTAAAGATAACTTACTTATGGTTAAAACTAAGACTGATAAAGATTTAATAATGATGAATAGCAGTAGTAGTTCTATTCATTATAATGAAGAGATGCTAGATATATTAAATAAATATTTATCTAATAAAAATGGTGACGATATAGATGATATGGTATTCGATGATACTATTACATTTGCAGATAAATTAGATGAAGTAGCATCTATAATGTTTATGAATAATTATTATCCTGATAGAAAGACTATCATATATAACTTATTTAGTATTAACTATATGGATGATGAAATATTAACTAAGATATATAATGAATTAGTTATTAATATGGACGATATAGATTATGATTTATTATTTGATATAGATATAGAGTACTTGTTTAGAATAAAAGGAATATTTAGAAAATGTACTAATAAAATATTTGATATGTTAACTAGTAATTTAGATGATATAGATGATTTAGATGACTTCTTCTATGAGATTATTAATACTAATAAAGATGATAGAGAAGGGCTTCTTTGGTTCTTTGATGAAATAAGTAAGAGAGCACCTATATTTAGAGATTATTACAAATAAAAAAGAAGGTTAAACCTTCTTTTTTTATTTATTCTTAGTATATAGTGTCAATAATTTAACAGCAACGTTATCAAGCTGTTCATTAGATACTTCAAGTTCTTTAGATATAGGCCTATCATTACCTAATCCTTTAGCTTTTCTATCGAATATATCAGTTACTTCTTGCATTTTAGCTTCTTTAGTTTCTTTATCTTTTAGATAAGGAGCTACTTTCATTAAGAATTCATAAGGGCGAAGCTTATGTGAGTATTCTGCTCTAACATTACCTTCTAAATCTTTATGTGTAGTTTCAAATTTAGCTTCTCCAAAAGAGATAGTTCCGTATCCAAATTGTCCTTCTGATTGTGTAAAGAATTCATAAGGAGCATATTTTTCAAATGTTGCTACTGTATAGTAATATATTGGTCCAAATTCAGTATCTAATTCATAATATACTTTCTGTGCCATGTTTTCACCTCTCATTAACTTATTATTGTATTATTATTTTTTAATTATGTAAACACTTAAATATATGATAAAATATTTATAGAATAGAGGTAAAAATATGAAGTTAGAAGAATATTTTGTATCTGATGAATTCTATAATGCTATAAGTCCTTTAGAAGGAGTTCTAAGAGATGGTGATGATTCTGAAAATGTTAAATATATAGAGTTCTTAATATCTATTGGTATTAGGTATTCTATGGTTATGAGTGATGGTGAAGAGCTTACTACTGAAGGATTATCAAACTTCTTAAATAAGATGGCTACTATGCTAAGTATTAAAAGACCTAGTTATCTAGATGTCAGTAGTCATAATCCTGATGTAACAGATGTATTTTTAGACACATTATGTGATGACCTTGGTATACCTGAAGAAGCAAGAGGAAATGAAGAAGTAAGAGAGAAACTTAACGAGTTGTTAATTAGGAAATTATATGGACAAAGCTATATTTTCCATGGATATAATGGTGCTACAGAAGAGAGTATCCGTGAACATGGATTAGATCCAAAATATGCAACTCCTAATCAAGAAGAGATAGATCATATTAATGGAATATTCCTTAAATATGGATTAAGTGCAATCTTTGGATGGCAATCTTTAAATTGTAAAGGAAAAGTTTCATATAGCGAAATTCCAGATGCTTCTTATTATTATGCTACAGGATCTCCTGAATGGTTCAGCCACTTCTGTGGTGAAACTTTAGAGTATCATCCAAAACTCTATGATAAACATGGATTTATAAGAAATGATAAGGAAATGGCAAGAGGAGCATTATTAAAGTTAATGGAAAGTAATGGTTTTCAACCAGAGGAAATAGATGAAGTAATGGGATTCTTTGAAAAGAACTGGGAAAGACTTGCCAATAAGGAACCTGGATTATTAATTAAAAGAGTAGAAGATAGAGATATAGATGGTTTTAAAGCTAGAATGAGAGGAAATGATTACTTTAGAGATACAAGACATCTATATGGATTATTAATTGGATACGGAGAAGGAGATCTTCAAAGTGAAGAGAGAATAGATACATCTGATGCTAAATATATAAGACTTCCTAAATATACTACTGTAATGAAAAAGGTTGCTCACATGAATATTGGAGATGAATATTCAAGTGGAAGAGAAAGATAGTTATGAAAGTATTATTTTTAGATATAGATGGTGTATTAAATGATGCTAATACTACTTTTAAAAATTATATAAATAATAGACTTAATATAGATGAAGGAAAAGTAGGATTACTAAAAGAGATTATTGATGCTACTGGTGCTAAGATAGTACTTAGCTCTACATGGAGAGCATATGGAATAATGAAAGATGGAGTATATATTCCAAAGACTCCTGAGATGATCGAACTAGTAGATATATTTAAATCGTATGGACTTGAAATATATGATGTAACACCATCGTTTATAATTGAAAATAAAAGTTTAGAGATAAAGACATGGCTTAGAAGACATGACGATATAGAAAGCTTTGTAATACTAGATGATGAAGATACTACTTTAAAAGAATTTGTAGGTAATGCACTTGTTAAGACACAATTTAACAATAGTGATGTAATATTAGAACCAGATTATGGTACCGGTTTGTGTCGAAAACATGTTAAAATAGTAATAGATAAACTAAATGGTAAGGTAAAGAAGAGAGGAGAATTATAATGAAAAAGATTTACTTATTATTGTTTGTAGTAGGAGTATTATTCCTAGTAACTGGATGTGATAATAGACCAAGTAAGCTTGATATGACTAAACAGTCACCAGTAACATTTAAGAGACTTACTTATAATCTAATTGATGGTTATAGAAAAGGTGAAGATGTTCCAAGTGAAGATGGATCTAATTATGAGATGGATTTCTATTATATGGAATCTAAAGAAGAAATGTGTTCTCTAGATGTTTCTACATTTGTAGACTATCAATTAGATGGTCATGATCTAGAATATTATGCGAAACAACAATTAATTAAATATCAAATAGAAAAAGATAATAGTAGATTAAAAACAGGAAAAGAAGTTATAAATGGAGTAACATGGCTATTAGCAATATATGAAGGACAAGATGGTACAACTGAATACTCAATGGTAGCATTATATAATGGTGAGTTCTATATACTTCACTATGCAGATATGGGTAAGGCTAGAGCATGTGCTAATATAATTAAGAACACTAAATCATCATTCAGATTTAGTTGATAAAAAGACAAAAATGTGGTATAATGTATACATCTTGAGAGGGAGTAGTTCCACATATATGTGAATTAATTCGTCAGGACAGATTAATAATCTCGGATTAATTTTAAAGAACAAGACTTTTATAGAAATATAAGAGTCTTTTTATTATGTAAGACTCTAATTAATGGAGGTTATTATGAAAAACAGAAAATTGTATATCATACCTATTGTTGGAGTAATCCTATTAATACTTATTTTCTCATCATTTACTACTATTAGAACTGGTGAAGTTGGAGTTAGAGTTAGATTTGGTAAAGTAGTAGATAAAAGTACTAACGAAGGAGTTAACTTTAAGATTCCTGTTATCGAAAGAATTGAAAGAATGAATGTAAAAGTTCAAAAAGTAGAAGTTGGTACTGAAAGCTCTAGTAAAGACTTACAACAAGTTAATATGAAAGTAGCTGTTAACTATAGAATAGATTACGATAGAGCAGTAGATCTATATAAGAACGTAGGAACTAATTATGTAAATGTAATTTTACGTCCTGCTATAGAAGAAAGTATTAAAGCAGTAACTTCTAAATATACTGCAGAGGAACTTATTACTAATAGATCTGAAGTTAGTGAAAAATGTATGGAAGAATTATCAAAGAAAGTTTCTAAATATGGTATTTTAGTAAGTGACTTTAATATAACTGATTTTGGATTCTCTAGAGAGTTCGATAAAGCTATTGAAGAAAAACAAATAGCAGAACAAAAAGTACTTACTGCAAAACAAGAACTTGAAAGAGAAAAGATTGAAGCTGAAAAGAAAATAGTAGCAGCTGAAGCTGAAAAGAAAGCTAATGAACTAAAACAAAGAACTTTAACAGATAATATTATTAAAGAGAAATTTATAGAGAAATGGGATGGACAATTACCAAAAGTAACTGGTAGTGGAACAATAATAGATATGAAAGAATTTATCAAATAAAGAAAGAGCGTAAAGCTCTTTTTTTATTGATAATAATTGTATTTCATAGTATTATATAACTGACTTTTGGGGTGGATGTTATGGAAGAGAAGAAAACTAAGAAGAAAAGTACTAGCAAGAAGAAGACTACTACTAAAAAGAAAACTACAAGTGCAAAGAAAGTATCTAGTGTTAAGTCTAGTAGTAAGAAAACTACAAGTACTAAATCTAAGACTGGTACTAAGAAGACTACTAATACTAAACTAACTACTGATTTAACTAGTGTAGTAGAGCAAATTAAAAAGATAGATAATAATAAGAAACAAGAAGTATCTTTCGATAATGCTCTTATTATTGGAATGTTATTAGTACTTTCAATATTTATTGGATTTATGTCATTTTTAAATCATAATTCTGATAGTATAGAAGTTAAAAATATTAAGAAAGAAGCTTCTATTATTATCGATAAGATTAATAAAGAAGAGATAGTAAACGAAAAGATAGAAGGTAAAGATAGTAAACTACTTACTAGTGTTAATAAATACTTAGAAGATATTTATACTAATACTAATAAGATTAATTTTGTAGAAAAAAGTATTAAAGATATATTAATAGATAGAGATATTGTTAAAATAAATAATTTTAAAGAATATTTAAACTCTAGTAGTGATTTTTTAGATAAGATTAATAAAGATGATTATAAAAAAGATTTAGATGACAATAATAAAAGATTATTCGATGAAGTATTTACTAAAGATGTAGATAAGATAAAATATAACAAAAAGATTAGATCTATTAATAATGATTTAGATTATGCAGCAAGTATTATTAATTTCTTAAATAAGAATAAATCTAATTATAGTATTAAAGATAATACATTAGTATTTAAGAATAAGAATACATATGATGAATATAATAAACTAGATAGAGATGTATCTATTATTAATAAGATACCTTTTGAATTATATAAAGATACTGAAGCACCTGTTATAACAGCTAGTGATATAACATTTAATGTAGGTAATAAGATTGATTTAAATAGTAAACTTAAATGTGTAGATAAGATAGAAGGTAAAGTTAAATGTAATATCTATGGAACATATAATAGTAGTAAAGTAGGTACTTATAAGTTAACTATTAAAGCAAAAGATTCTAGCGGTAATACTTCTAGTAAAGTAATTACTATTAATGTTAAAGGAAGTAGTAATACTTCTAGTAGTAAGAGTAGTTCTAGTGCTCCTAAAAGTAATGGTAAACCATATTATATAGAAGTTATTAGAAATAAGAATGTAGTAGTAGTATATGGACTAGATAGTAATAATAGATATACTAAAGTAGTTAAAGTATTTACTGTCAGTGTAGGTAAGAATGGTAAGACTCCTACAGGTACTTTTAGAACTACTAAAGGATATAGATGGGGAGCTTTATTTGGAGGAGTATATGGACAGTATTCAACTAGAATAACTGGACATATCTTATTCCATTCAGTTCCATATTATAAGAAGAATGCATCTACTTTAGAGTGGCAAGAATATAATAAACTTGGTACTGCTGCAAGTGCAGGATGTGTACGTATGAGAGTAATAGATGTCAAATGGATATTTGATCACTGCCCAGCAGGAACTACAGTTAAGATATACGATGGTAACTTACCTAAAGGAGTATTTAAACCAGTGTATGCAAAAATACCAAGTAACAGTCCTAACAAAGGATGGGATCCAACGGATCCAGCTAAAAACAATCCATGGAAGAAATAAAAAATCCACAACTAATAATGTTGTGGATTTTCCATTTCTAGTCTATATACGTGACCACGGTTTCTATTTGCTTGACTTCTTAACATCAACTCTGCATTTCTAAGTTCTTTATCTTGTCTATCTATTTCAACTTCGACCTTACTTAATTCCATCATAATTGAATTATAATCAGGATGATTTTTTAAATTATTATCTATTTCTCTTTTGATATCACTTATACTTCTTCTTGAATCAGTTATGTATCTTCTAGCATCTCTAGCGTCTCTAATACCTCTGTTGATTTCTTGACTATAATCTATTGGTTCATAGTATGTTTCAGTTCTAAGTTCAGTTCTAGAAGGTATAATCATATCTCTCATTGCTGCTAGACCAGCTGCAGTATATAGAGCACCTCTTGCTGGACCAACTGGACCAGGAATAAACATAGATGCTGCGGATAACTCTAGAAGAACTCTCGTATCCTCTCTAAATTCCCTTATATTAACTGTATAGAATCTAGTCATTTCCTCAAATCTTCTTCCGACATCTCCATTGATACTCATTATGTAATTTCTAGTTCTACCAATTATCATATCGTATCTGTCAGTAAGTTGCATTTGATCCATTATCTTTTTAAAGTTCTTATCATATTCTTCATCACTGATTTCAATCTCATCTTTCTTATCCATTGCTTTTTCTTTTTGATCATCAAGTATTCTTTCAAATTCAGTGATCTTATCAAGTGTCTTAACATAGATTGTCTTGAAGTCATCTACGTCTACTTTACCATCACCAGTAACGTCTAGTTGCATATTTACAACGTATTCTTTGCCATCCATCTTGTTAAGTATTTCTTTCTTGATAGCTTCTAGTTGTGCGATTAATTCTTCTATCTTTCTTATCGTTCTTTCAATCTCTTCTTTATCAGTAGCAGTATCTATATATGACTCTAAAATCATATGATAGTACTGTAATGATTTAAGTTCTGATTCAATCTCTGATAGTTTAGCTTCTAATTCATCGATAATAATATCGTGTTTAGTCTTTTCAAGTAAATCTAATTCTTCTTGTTTAAGAGGATTAATTGCTACTGGTTTTGCTTCTTGAACAAATACTTTAGTATTAGGTCTAGTAATAACTACATTTGCAGGTAGTTCAGTTGATTTTTGTTCTGGAGCTATACCAATTTGTTGTTGTTCTTGTTGTAATCTCTTTTCTTTATTTTCTTTAATTCTCTTATTAAGTTCTTCTCTTATCTTTTGCTTTTCTATTTCTTCTTTAGTCTTAGGAATAGGAGAAGGCTCTATATAAGCTCGTTCTTGTAATTTTTTCTTATCCCTAGTTGGTATTACTGTAGGTATTGGACTAGGAGTAGGGATAGGAGGTTTCATACCAGGTTTTAAAGTAGGATTAGGTTTAGTAACAGGTACTGGTTTACCATCTACATACTTAACTTCTGTCTTATCCTTATCTTTACCTTGTTCTTTATCTTTATCCTCTTTCTTCTTAGGCTGCAATGCAGGTAGTCCCATAAATATTAATTCAGGTTCTATCTCTATAGGTTCATCTTCAGCTTCATGTACATGTTTACCAAGTTTAGCTTGAAGCTGTTTAACCATCTCATCAGTTACTTCGAATGAAAATTCATCTAGTTTAGTAAGAGCTATCTTATGAATCTCATCATTATTAAGTACGAATAGAATAAATCCATTCATAGATATACCTGGTTTTTTAAATTCTATATCTTGAACATCATCATAAGTAAAATCAACTCTTTTAGAATGACCTTCTACAATAGTACCAAAAGCATTTTTATAGATAATACTTATATTATTACCATCTAGTACTAGTACTGCATTCTTTCCATCTACTGTTCTAAAATTATTATTCATAGATATAACCACCTTTTCTAATTAAGTATATCATTATATTATGTTTTATTGTTAAAAATCTTATTTTAAATTATAATATAGATAAGAGGTGACAGAATAATGGGAATAAATATGAGATTACATGATGAACCATTTAATCTTATCAAGAATGGTGAAAAAACTGTCGAGATGAGATTATATGACGAAAAGCGAAAAAA
>JAEEGL013473701.1_pt1 | contig 13585 bp, 11 predicted proteins | sample 9134231 | NCBI WGS metagenome assembly JAEEGL01 (sample SAMN16246548, study PRJNA631951) | gut metagenome | biome: gut microbiome; feature: rumen; material: fiber-attached | host: Bos | place: Iran: Karaj | collected 2018-10
AGATGGCGGCGTCGATGCCGACGATGTTCTCGTGCATCTGCACCATGGCCTTCCACCAGTATTCGCGGATGTTCTTCTTCAGCTCCACGCCGTTTTGGCCATAGTCGTAGACAGCCGAAAGTCCGTCATAAATCTCGCTCGAAGGGAAAATAAAACCATATTCCTTCGCATGAGCAGTTATTTTCTTAAAGAAATCTTCTTGGTTCATTATTTAGGTATTTAAAATTCAAAGATTTAAAAATTCATCATTCTTAATTCAGTATTCAGCATTCCACATTAAATAATCAACATTGCGTCACCGTAGGTGAAGAAACGGTATTTCTCGGCGATGGCTTCCTTATAGGCCTTCATCAACAGGTCGTAGCCCGCGAAGGCAGCCACCTCCATCATCATGGATGACTTGGGTAAGTGGAAGTTGGTGATCATGCAGTTGGCCACCGAGAAGGTATAAGGTGGGAAGATGAACTTGTTGGTCCAACCCTTGAACGGTTTGATCTTGCCGCCGATGGTCATGGCGGTCTCGAGGGCTTTCAGCGAGGTGGTGCCCACGGCAAACACGTTGTTGTGGCGTTGGTTGGCCTCGTTGACCAAGGTGCAGCACTCCTCGTCGATATACATCTCTTCGGAGTCGGGTTTGTGTTTTGTGAGGTCTTCTACCTCGATGTCGCGGAAGTTGCCCATGCCGGGATGTAGGGTGAGCTCGGCAAAAGAGGCGCCGATGATTTCAAGGCGTTTCATCAGGATCTTGCTGAAGTGCATACCGGCGGTGGGGGCCGACACGGCGCCTTCCACCTTGGCGTAGATGGTCTGGAAGTCCTCGGCGTCTTCGGGACGTTCCTCACGGTTCAGCTCTTTTGGGATGGGGGTGTGGCCCAGACTCGACAAGGTCTTCTTGAACTCGTCGTAGGTGCCGTCGTAGAGGAAACGCAGTGTGCGGCCGCGTGAGGTGGTGTTGTCGATGACTTCGGCCACCAGCTCGTCGCCTTCGCCGAAGTAGAGTTTATTGCCGATGCGGATCTTACGGGCAGGGTCGACGAGCACGTCCCACAGACGGCTTTCATGGTCCAACTCGCGAAGCAGCAGCACCTCGATTTTGGCGCCAGTCTTCTCTTTCTCGCCATAAAGCTTGGCGGGAAACACCTTGGTGTTGTTGATGACGAACACATCGCCGTCTTTCACATAGTCCACCAGGTCCTTGAAGACGCGGTGCTCGATTTTTCCGGTCTTGCGGTCGACAACCATCAGACGGGCTTCGTCGCGGTTCTGTGTAGGCTGCAAGGCGATCAGCTCGCTGGGCAGGTTAAATTTGAATTGTGATAGTTTCATTGTATGCTGTTTATGTTGCTTTTTTTTCTGGTACAAACTACAAAGATACAAAAAAATCAAATTTTTGTCAAGTGTTATTTCTTAAATCACTGATTATTAGGCTTATTTTGCTCTTTTTCCTGTTGCTCCCGCTTCCACTCCTTATACGCATCGCCTGTATCTACAATATGCTGTTTCAGTTTCTCCAGCGGCCATGCGTCCTCTACCTTGAAATCGCCAATTCGAGTTCGGCGCAGTGCGGTGAGGCAGGCACCGTTGCCCAAGGCCTTGCCGAAATCGTGGGCGAGGCTGCGGATGTAGGTGCCTTTACTGCACGTCACCTCGAAGTCCAATTCCGGGAAACGATCGAGGCTGAGTTTGAAGTCGTCGATGCGGACATCACGGGCCTTTAGCTCGATTTCCTCGTCGGAGCGGGCATAGTCGAAGGCGCGTTTCCCTTTGATTTTGATGGCGGAATATTTGGGCGGGTATTGCTTGAGGTCGCCAATGAACTGCTGTCGCGCGGCTTCAATCTGCTCGGGCGTGATGCCGTCCGTGGGATAGAAGGCGTCGGGTTCGCTCTCCAAGTCGAAGGTCGGGGTGGTCTGGCCGAGCAAAATCGTGCCCGTATAGGTCTTCACCTGAGCCTGGTAGTTATCGATCTGCTTGGTCATCTTGCCCGTGCAGAGGATGAGGAGACCTGTCGCCAGAGGGTCCAAAGTACCCGCATGGCCCACCTTCAGCTTACGGATGCCATAGCAGCGGTTGAGCAGGCTACGGATGAAGTTGACCGTGTCGAACGACGTCCAGTCTATGGGCTTGTCGATGAGGATGACCTCGCCTTCTTCGAAATTGAACATTATTTGATGATGTACGGTAACACAATCGCCAGCACACTCACAATAGCGCAATACACGGCAAACCAAATCAACTTGCCTTTCTTCACCAGATTGATCATCCACTTGCAGGCGAAGCAACCTGTGACGAATGCAGCAAAGAAGCCGATGAGCAGCACCCAAGTGGGGGTAGAGGTGGTTGCGACGGCGTCGGCCGCCGGGAAAAACAGGTCTTTTGCGTCCAAGAGGGCCTCACCGAGGATGGGCGGGATGACCATCAGGAAGGAAAACTGTGCCAGCTTTTCCTTCTTGTTGCCGAGCAGCAAGCCCGTGGCGATGGTACTTCCCGAGCGCGACAGTCCAGGCAGCACGGCAACCGCTTGGGCGATGCCTATGACGAAAGCATGCACGGGTGACAGGTGTTCTTTCTGCCGTGGCTTGGCAAAATATGAGAATGCCAACAAGGCGGCTGTCACCATCAGGCAGATACCCACCAGCAGGAGTGGGTTACCGCAGGCTTTTTCGACATTATTATAATCGAAAACGGCATCTATCGAATCCTTGAAAAGGAAAGCGACGATGGCGACGGGGATCATCGAGATAAGGATGTTGACGACGTATTTCGTGCCGTCATTCCACTTGAACTTGAAAAGGTCCTTGAAGAGCCAAACAATCTCCTTCCAGAGTACAAGGCAGGTGCTTAACACCGTGGCGATGTGCACGATGATGGTGAAATCCAGGGCTTTCTCTGGGTCGACATGAAACAGGTACTGGCCGATGGCGAGATGTCCGCTGCTGCTGACGGGAAGATACTCTGTCAGACCTTGGATGATACCGAGTATTAATGCTTCTATCCAGTTCATTTCTTACCTCTCCAAAAAATTGCGACTATCTCAACGACAAAGCCCGCTAACACCAGGATGGGTGCCAGCGTGATGCGCTGGAAATCAAACATCTTTTCATTGAATACATCGGGGTCAGTCGAGCCGCCGCCAATCATCAGGACAAAGCCTATAGCGATGAGGACGAGGCCGATGATCACGAAGAGGTAGTTCATTTTGCCGAAAGGCATGACTTTCTGTTTGTCGGTGTTTTCGGCGATTTCTTGTTTTTTGTTGTCTTTTGCCATATTGAGTTGTGTTTTATGCGTAGAGTTGATCGACATCGGCATGTAGGTATTTCCGCAGGGCGAGTCGGGTGGAGAAGCCGCCCAGCAGCATGCCCAATACGATGATTCCACCAAAGATGCAGCCGATGATGGTATAGTCTTGAACCAGCGTCAGTTCGGGCAACCGTTGGTCGAGGCCGTAAAGCAGCAGCGCCAGAAAAGCGTCGGCGAGAAGTCCTCCAAAGAAGCCCTGCAAGATGCCGCTGCGGATGAAGGGACGGCGGATGTATGCCGGCGTGGCACCTACAAGCTGCATGCTGCGCACGAGGAATCGTTTGGAATAGATACTGAGGCGTATCGTGTTGCGTATCAGCGTAATGGCGATGATGAGCAGTACGAGGCTGACCACCATCAGTGCCAGGCCGATGCGGCTGATGTTCTGGTTGATGACGTTGACGAGCGACTCTTGGTAGTAGACATCTTTGACGTCGGCGTTTTTGAGCAGCTGCGCTTGTAGGGCGGCGATGCTGTCGTTATTGGCGTAGTCGGCATTGAAGCGCACGTCGATGGACGGCAGGAGCGGGTTCTCCTCGTTGCCCAACCATTCCAGGAAGTCCTCACCGAGGTCTTCGCTCAAGCGGTGTATGGCTTCCTCTTTGGTGATGTATTCCGTCGACTTCACGGCAGGCATGGAGTCGAGTTTATGTTGTAGCTGCAAAATCTTGGCTTCCTTCACGTTGCTGTTCATCACCACTTCGAATCCGATATTTTCCTTGAGATGGTTGGAGAGTTTCTGGGCATGCATCATGAGCAGGGCGAACACGCCTAACAAGAAGAGCACCAGTGCGATACTCATCAGCGACATGAAATACGACCCTGCCACGCGGCGTTGGTTGGAACTCTTTTCGGACATCCTTCTATCGAATCTTCATAAAAGAAACTGCAAAGATAAACATTTTATGCGGCGTAGAATAAAAATTTCCTATTTTTGTAGTTTCAAAACCCATGCCATGCAAGTCCTGAAATCCAACATACGCACCGACTCAGAGGAGTTCGAGCAGAACGAGAAGAACTTCCTCGCGCTGATGGCGCAATACCGCGAGGCGATGTCGGCCTCCATGCAAGGCGGCGGCGAGAGCGCTGTGGCCAAACACAAGAAACGCAACAAGCTGCTTGCCCGCGAACGTATCGACCTTTTGATCGACCCGAACACACCGTTCCTCGAGCTGTCGCCGATGGCGGCCTACGGCACCTATAACAACGACTTCCCCTCGGCAGGCATTATCACCGGTATCGGCATCATCCAGGGACGAGAGGCCGTCATCGTGGCCAACGACGCCACAGTGAAAGGCGGCACCTATATGCAGTACACGGTGAAAAAACACCTTCGCGCCCAAGAGATCGCCATGGAGAACCACCTGCCCTGCGTCTATATGGTCGACAGCGGCGGTGCCTTCCTGCCCGAGCAGGACACCGTCTTTCCCGACCGCGACCATTTCGGTCGTTTCTTCTACAACCAGGCACGTATGTCGGCTATGGGTATCCCGCAGATTGCCATCGTGATGGGTATGTGTACCGCTGGTGGCGCCTACGTGCCGGCCATGAGCGACGAGACCATCATCGTGCGCAACCAAGGCACCATCTACCTCGGTGGTCCACCTTTGGTGAAGGCCGCCACGGGTGAAGTGGTCACGGCGGAAGAACTGGGCGGTGGCGAGATGCACACTTCCGTTTCGGGTGTGGCTGACCATCTGGCCGAGAACGACCAGCACGCCTTGCAGATTTGTCGCAACATCTTCAAGACCTTGGAGAAATCGCACCGCCAGAAGCTGGACATGCTACCGGTGGAGGCGCCTCTCTATGACCCGCACGACCTCTACGGCCTCGCGCCCATCGACTTCCACAAACTCGTTGACCCAAGAGAAGTCATCGCTCGTATCGTCGACGGGAGCCGTTTTCAGGAGTTCAAGTCGAGATATGCCACCACCATCGTATGCGGCTTCGCCCACCTCATGGGGTTTCCCGTGGGCATCATCGCCAACTACGGCGTGTTGTTCTCTGAATCAGCATTGAAGGCGACCCACTTCATCGAGCTCTGCTGCCAACGCAATATCCCCTTGGTGTTCTTGCAGAACATCACGGGCTTCATGGTGGGCAAGCAATACGAGCAAGGTGGCATCGCCAAGGACGGCGCCAAGATGGTGCATGCCGTGAGCAACGCCAATGTGCCCAAGTTCACGGTCATCTTTGGCGGCTCATTCGGTGCAGGCAACTACGGCATGGCGGGTCGCGCCTACAGCCCACGCTTGTTGTTTATGTGGCCCAATGCCAAGATCTCCGTCATGGGAGGCGAGCAGGCTGCCAGCGTATTGGCGACGGTCAAGGAAGACCAATATAAATACAAAGGCCTTGAGGTCCCGACCGACGAAATCGCCAAGCTGAAGAAAGAGATACTGGCCAAATACGACTACGAAGGCTCGGCTTTCTACAGCACTGCACGTCTCTGGGACGACGGCATCATCGACCCCATCGACACGCGCAAGATCCTTGCCTTGGGCATCGCCGCTTCGTTGAACCAGCCCTTCCCGTCGCAGCAGTTTGGCGTATTTAGGATGTGATTTATAGCAAGTTTTTCGTCGACAGCAACCCGCAGGCGGCGTCGATATCCTGTCCGCGTGAGGCGCGGATGGTGGCGATGATACCCTTTTCGTTCAAGGCATCGCGGAACCAGGTCATGGTGGCGGCGTCGGGACTCTTCAACGGGATGCCAGGCACGGCGTGATACTTGATCAGATTGAAGCGGCAACGTGTGCTGCCTAATAGGCGTGCGATCTCCTTGACATGGTCCTTGCTGTGGTTGAGATCCTTGAAGATGATGTACTCGAATGAGAGGCGGCGCTGGCCATGCCAGTCGTGCTGCCTGACGGCGTGGATGACCTCTCTGATGGGATAGCTCTTCTCGACGGGCATCAGTTTGAGGCGCTCGTCATGGAAGGGACTGTGCATCGAGATGGCGAGGTTGCACTTCGACTCCTCCAGAAAACGCTTGAGGTTGGGGATGAGGCCGCTGGTGGACACGGTGATGCGTGTCGGGCTCCAGCCCAAAGCCCATTCCTGCGTGAGAATGTCCAACGAGCGCATCAGGTTGTCGTAGTTGGCCAAAGGCTCACCCATGCCCATGAAGACGATGTTGGATAGGGTGTCGACATCAGGCAGGCTGAGGATCTGGTTCATGATTTCGGCCACACTAAGGTTCTTCTGAAACCCTTGTTTTCCCGTGGCGCAGAAGAGGCAGTCCATCTGGCAACCCACTTGTGTGGAGACACAGAGCGTGGCGCGTTCCTTATCGGGGATGTAAGCCGCCTCGACAAAATGCTCACCGGCAGGGAAGAGGTATTTCTTCGTGCCGTCGGTCGACACCTGCTCCTTGACGGGAGCCTTCAGTCCGGTTTCGAAATGCTCGGCCAGCAGCGCGCGCGAGGCCTTGCTGAGGTTTGTCATGTCGTCGATGGAGGCGCAACGTTTGTTGTAAATCCAGTCTACGATTTGCTTGCCCGTGAACTTGGGCAGTGCCAGCTGCTCGACCACCTCCTGAATCTCGGCAGGGGTCTTGCCTAAGAGTATCTGTTTTTCTTCCATGCTGCAAAATTACGATATTTTTTACTACCTTTGCCCTTTCATTTTATTCGTATCACCCTAAAAACTCCGACAATGAGAAAAACAACGCTGTGTTGCTTGATTATGGCTTTCATGCTGGCCATACCGATGACGATGATGGCCCAACTGGATAATGCCGTTAAGGTACAAAGTCCAGACGGACAATTGGAGCTGAGTTTCGCTGTCGTCGACGGCGTGCCACATTATGCCCTCAACCGCGCCGGCAAGCCCGTGGTGCTGCCCTCCAAGATGGGCTTCACCCTCGAGTGGCGTGACGACATCGCACATGCCTTCGTCCTTAAGGACACGAAATACGATACCTTCGATGAGACATGGGAACCCGTCTGGGGCGAAGAGGCGCGAATCCGCAACCACTACAACGAGATGCTTGTCACTTTGGAACAACCCATAGGCAGTGTGGAGAGCATGGATCATTCCACGGAGAAGAAAGCCACGGTGATGCAGATACGTTTCCGCCTCTACGACGACGGCCTCGGTTTCCGCTATGAGTTCCCGATGGAGAACGCTTTGGTCTATTTCTGGATCAAGGAAGAGCTGACCGAGTTTGCCATGGCCGGTGACCACACCGCTTGGTGGATTCCTGGTGACCTCGACACACAGGAATACAACTATACCGAGTCGCGGCTGTCGCAGATCCGTGAGTTATGGGAGGGTAGCCACAAAGACGGCGGCTGGCCATGGACGGCGTTCTCGCCCACGGGCGTACAGACCGCCCTTCAGATGAAGACTGACGACGGCCTCTACCTTAACATCCACGAGGCCGCCACGCTCGACTTCCCCACCATGCATCTTGACCTCGACGACCAGAACCTCGTCTTCCGTGCTTTCCTCTGTCCTGACGCCACGGGCTACAAAGGCCGTGTCCAGGCGCCTTTCAACACCCCCTGGCGCACTGTCATGGTGACCACCTCGGCCACTGACGCGTTGGCTTCGCGCCTCATCCTCAACCTCAACGATCCCTGCGTCTTGGAAGACGTGTCGTGGATCCACCCCGTGAAATATATGGGCGTATGGTGGGAGATGATTTCGGGCAAGAGCAGCTGGTCCTACACCAACGACTTCCCCTCAGTGAAACTTGGCGAAACGGATTACGAACACGCCACTCCCAACACCAACCATGGTGCCAACAATGCCAACGTGCGCCGCTACATCGATTTTGCCGCTGAAAACGGCTTCGACGCTCTTCTTATTGAAGGCTGGAACATCGGCTGGGAGGACTGGTACGCCAAGCAGAAGGATTTCGTCTTCGACTTCCTCACCCCTTATCCCGACTTCGACCTGCCAGCGCTTAACAAATACGCCCACGAGAAGGGCATTCGCCTCATTATGCACCACGAGAGCTCGGCCTCCACGTTGAACTACGAGCGCTGGCTGGAGAAGGCCTACACCTTGATGAACCAATATGGCTATGACGCCGTGAAAGGCGGCTATGTGGGCACCATTATCCCCTTCGGCGAAGGCCACTACAGCCAGCCCATCAACAACCACTATCACTATTGCATCACCGAGGCCGCCAAGCACCACATTATGGTGAACTCTCATGAGGCCGTGAGACCTACGGGTCTCTGCCGTACCTGGCCCAACATGATTGGCAATGAGAGTGCCATGGGCACCGAGTTTCGCGAGCGCATCAACCCCGGACATACCACCATCCTGCCCTTCACGCGCCTGCAAGGCGGCCCCATGGATTACACCCCCGGCATCTTCGAGACCGACATGGGAAAGATTGTGCCGTGGGGACAAAAGATGAAGACCACCATCTGCAACCAGCTCGGCTTGTATGTGACCTTCTACTCGCCTTTGCAGATGGCCGCCGACTTCCCTGAGCACTACGCACAACACATGGACGCCTTCCAGTTCATCAAGGACGTGGCCGTCGACTGGGACAAGAGCCTCTACCTCGAAGCAGAGCCGGGCGCCTATATCGTCACGGCACGCCACCCCAAGCTTTCAACGTTGAACAAGGCCGCCGAAGGTGTCGGCACGTTGGCTGACGGCAAGAAAGGCGTGGTGTCGAATGCTACCAAGTTTGTATATGACCTGCCTGACGACGCCACCATCGAAGATCTTTGGCACGCCACGCCACACGACGTGTGGTATGTGGGTGGCATCACCGATGAGAACGCCCGCGACGTGGAGGTGAAACTCGATTTCCTGAAACCTGGCGTGAAATATGAAGCCACCATCTATGCCGACGCCAAAGATGCCAACGGTATCCCCGACGAGCATTATAATGCACAGGCTTATACCATCACCAAGAAGACGGTGACGAACAAATCTAAACTAAAGCTGCACATGACGCCATGCGGCGGATTCGCGGTGTCGCTGAGAGCTTTGTGAAACAAGTGAAACAATGAAATCTTTAAGAATGAAAACAATGATTATTATAGCATGTTTGTTGGCGGCTTGGTTCGTCCTGCCATCGTGCGGTTCCTCGGGAACGGCAGTTGAAGAAGTGAAAGACGAAGATACCCTCATCGTGAATGAAGTAGACACTGTTGATGTCGTCCATCCCGACACGGCAACGTATTATTCTGAGGTGGTGAACCCAAAGAATTGTTTCATCGTCATCTCCAAACCCGAGTACCGCCTTTATGTTTGCGAGGTGGTGGGTGCCGACACGGTGAAGCGTGTGCATTATCCTGTTTGTGTGGGCAAGGCCAAGGGCCAGAAGCAGAAGAAAGGCGATATGAAGACGCCGGAATGTACCTTCAAGAACCCCTTTACCATCACAGAGATTGTCGATGCATCCAAGTGGACACATGACTTCGGCGACGGACGTGGCTCGATACTATCGTACGGTCATTGGTTCATGCGCTTGAAGACGCCGGGGCATTCGGGCATCGGCATCCACGGGAGCACCAACAACGAGAGCTCGGTGCCGGGTCGCGGCAGCGAGGGTTGTATCCGTCTGCGCGACGACGATCTGATTCAGTTGAAAGAAAAGTATGCCTTTGTCGGAATGCGGGTGGTTATCTTGCCCGATGAGGAATGAGGTCTTGACTATTCCGTGTAAACCGACAAGCTGTCATTGCCTCCCACGCGTTTCAACCTTGAGAGCATGTCATGATGCTCGTCGAGGTATTTCTCATACTTGATGTTCTCGATGACGATATAGTCGAAGTCCCATGTGAAAGCGGTTTCGAGCAGTTCATCGTCGGGGTTCATCAACGAATAGCCTTTACGTTTCATCTGAATAAACGGACCGTTTTGTGCGTAGCCGTAGAGACATAGTATCTTGGCGTCTTTGGGCACGTTGAGCGAGTCAAGCAACAGGTCTGAGTCTTTGAAGTTGTTGTAGGTGACCAGACCATAGTTTTCCTGTGCTCTTCTTGTTTTCTGGGTCTCAATCACATGGCTTACCATCACGATAGCCAACACAGCGACGATAAGATATTCGGCAATACCGATGATTTTGTGTCTCGGGGAAGGAACAGCTTTCAGCGTCAGTGCCAACAACAGCAGCAAGGGCATGAGGAAGGTGTCGATGAAATAATAGTCGTGGTACTGAATCTGTTGCATCATAGCTATGGTAAACATCAGGCAACCAATGAGTTGGATAACAGGAAGCCACCAAAGCGGAAGAGGTTGTTTTGTGGGATTTGCGTCGGCTTGTTTTTTCTTGGTGATGGCGTGATAAATGGCGAAGGCTATGGCCAGGAGGGCAAGAACAGCAAAAAGCCAGTAATGAAGGCCCTGGAAATAGTGGAAAGCCCAGTTGTGGTAAGCCTCAGAGATGAGCTCTTTGGCGTCTTGCCAGCTCTCGGGCGGAAGTAGCGTGTTGAGGAAGACGGTGCCGTTGTCCTGGCTCAGGTGCCGATTCCAAAGGAAAGAAGCAAGGTAAGCCCCGATGGCGAGGAGGACAGAGGGCAGCTTGTTGAGAAAGGAGGTTTCTTTGCGAAACACCCGTAGCATCTCGAAGCAGAGCATGGCTACCAACCCGATGGCGAAGGTGGTGCGCATCAGCAGGGCCAAGGTAAGGAAGGCGACGCTGAGGTGAAAATGCTTGAGGGCATGGCCTTCGTAGTATTTCAGGTAAAACCAAACGCCGATAGTGCTTATAGAGAGGGCGGGGATGCCAGGGAGGAAGCCGTTCATGTAGTATGCCACGACAGGCGAAGTGATGGCGACGAGGACGACCAGCATGGCTTTTGGCCAGCGGTGGGTGAGGCACAAACTGATTTTATACAGGAAGAAGAGTCCGACTACGGCTATGAGTAAGGTCCAGAGTCGGAACACCCATGGCGCATCGGTTCCAAACACTTTCGTCAGCAGTGCAACAATATATTCGTGGATAGGGAAGTCGGCAGAGGTGATGGTGGTTGCGTAGGCTTCTTTCCACCAGCCAGGAAACTGTTTGTTGTAGATCATGGTCTCGGGATGGAAGAAGTCGAAGCCGTTGTCGGTGAATCCGAGCGCCAAGGCATAATGGTCCTGCTCAGCCCAAGCGTGGATGTGCGAGGGATACTCGTTCATATAGCCTTTCTCGATGAGCAGTCCGGCTGTGATGATGACAGCCAAGGCAGCGAGATGGCCAAGAAATCGTTTTATGGTTGCAAGGAATCTCATGGTTTCGGGTTCAGGTTCCATGCATCATCCAGGTCGATGTCCCAACCCGCCTTGAGGTCGAGGGCATCTTTGTATTCGATGACGGTCTCGGGCAGGGTGTGGCGGTGGTAGTTGCCTGTGCTCCACTTTCCATTGCCGTCGGCGTCGAGGATGGCGCGGAGCTTGTATTTGGCCGGCATGAGATAGTCGAACATCACCTCTTCTTTTTTGGTGACAATCTGTTCCTTAAGCACTTTCCCGTTCTCGTTGGTGAGTTGCACCACGACTTGTTTCATGTCTTCGGGTGGGATGACGGTGATGTAAATGTTGCCGTATTCGTCGTCGTTCAAGACATGGAAGTCGACCTTGATGCGTTCGTTGGTGCGGCCTCGGATGCCCCAAAACACTGAATCGGGAATCTCGAAGCTGTAATGCATATCGGCGGCAAAGGGTGTGGCAAGGCGGTATTTCATGCCTTCCTCGTCGACAGGCTCGAAGGCGAGGGTGTCATAGTAGATTATGGTGTCGCATTTGAAGACGGCAGAGTCACGCATCGCATAGCGGACGACGGGCTCGGAGAAGGACAATACCAAATCATCGCCCGGGATGAGGCCGACTTTGTTGAGCAGGTTGTTGCCGACTTTCAAGGTCTCGGGTTTCTTGTTACGTGTCTTCTTGTCCTTGAATTTCAGGCTATAACGCGACGAGTCATTAATGGTGGTGTCGTATTTCACCTGCACCCAAAGACTGTCTTTTACATTGGGTGTGAAATACCATTTGATGGTGTCGTATGCAGGGGAGTGCAGCGTGACGAGGTTGAACGAGTCGGGCAGTATCTCAGGTGTCATGACGACGGCTTCCTTGGCGGGATGGCGGAACACGAAACGCAGCAGGCCTTCTTCGACGAGTTTCTTCTCTAGCAACACCTGCGTGGAGTCCACCTCAGTGAACATATAAAGCGTGAGATTCAAGGCGTTTTGGTCATACATTGTCGTCGTTTTCGTCTCGAAAACGACCGAATCCAGAGCGTTCATAAGCGTATCCACCTGCATCGCCAAACTGTCATTCACCGTAGAATCCATCACGGGAGGAGCTGGTTTCTGCAGGCACGAGGCCTGTACCAATGTGTCCAAAAACGCGGAAGACTCGTTCGCAAGGTCGAAATAGAGGTTGGAGTTGGCATCTTTCAAGGCAAAGACGCGGTATTTCTTGTCAGCCAGCCCGTTGAGGCTGAAATGGCCCTCTTTGTCGGTCTTTGTGATGTAGTTGGGCGCGACAGTCATCGGCAGAGAGTCGAGGTTATCGCGGTCGGCAGCATAAAGGCCGACATAGACATCCTCAACGGGTTTCATGGTCTCTGCGTCGAGCACCTTGCCTGCGATAGCGAGGGTGTCGATGTGGTCGCCGGTCGAGAAGCTGTAGACGTAGTCCTTGAACAGGTTGCCCTCATGCAGGTCCTTGATGGACGGGCCGAAGTTGATGGTATAGGTAGTGTTGGGTGCCAGGTCTTCCTTGAACTTGATGACTACGGTCTTGTTCTTCAGCTTGATGTCGGGTTTCTCGCTCAACGGCGGCGAAATCAGCACGTTTTGGCTGGCGTTGTCCAAGGTGATGTATTCGTCAAAGGTGATCTCGATCTTCTTGCCGTTGAAGCCGACGCTGTGGTTCTCAGGCACGGCCTCGACTACCTTGGGCGGCGTGGTGTCCTTCGGTCCGCCCGTGGGTGCCACTGCATTGGCGCAACGCTGCGCAAAGAAGGCCACGAGTAACAGTCCAGATGTAATGAGAATATGTTTTAACTTCCGAATCACGGGGCAAAGATAAGAAAAACTCATCTTCGTGCGTGGCATTCCAAAGGATTTCGTATTTTTGCAAGTTTATTTTTGTGAATCTAAAATCTGAAATACCATGTACAGAACGCATACTTGTGGCGAACTTCGTCTTGCCGACGCCGGCAAGGAAGTGACATTGGCAGGCTGGGTGCAGCGCGTGCGCGACAAAGGCTCCCTCGTGTGGATCGACCTCCGCGACCGTTATGGCATCACCCAACTTTTCTTGGATGGCAACAGCGATCCTAAACTCATCGAACAGGCCCGTACCTTCGGCCGTG
>JAEEGL014514131.1_pt1 | contig 13585 bp, 7 predicted proteins | sample 9134231 | NCBI WGS metagenome assembly JAEEGL01 (sample SAMN16246548, study PRJNA631951) | gut metagenome | biome: gut microbiome; feature: rumen; material: fiber-attached | host: Bos | place: Iran: Karaj | collected 2018-10
CTGACGTCCGACTTTATGTTGTTTTCGAACTGGGCCTTTACACTGAGCTGACTTGATGCCGTACCTGAAAGAGAATAGTTTTCGGCTCCCGAATAAAGCGTATTGCCTTCGGTATCCATGACAACAATGTCTTTGTCGGTCTTGTTCCCTATGGCAACCGCAACTGCATGCGCAAGTCCCGCTGCTGCATCATTTGAAAGCTCGCCTCCGTCAAGATCAAGCAATACCCATGCCGAAGAATCTTCCTTTGCGGAAATAAGCGTTCCGTCATTTTCTGGTATGTACAGATCCACAACTGCCGATTTGACAAAAGTAAATTTACCGATTATATCGTTGGCCAGCCTCGTTTCCAGATAAACCTCATACCTCTTCTGTTTATCGGATTCCGTGGTAGAAAAGCCTCCGTTGGTAACATTGTCTATTGAATAAGCGCTTGACTGGATGTCGTTTGCGCCGAGAAGCAGATTGGCCTGAGACTGCTGCTTGACATTGATCTTGATCTGCAGACCGTCGTTACTGATCTGGTAATCAAGGCCTTCGCCATCAAGAAGTTCTGTTACCTGAGAAGCTTCCTTGGTGTCTTCGCAATTAATGAGGATAACGTACTGCGGTCTTGAAAGTACTGTAATGATGATCGCTATGGCAAGGATGATACCTGCCGCAGCGGCCACGATGTACGTTTTCTGTTTAGTTGTGAATTTGTTCCACCAATCGACAACTCGTTGTATGAGTTCTCTGATCCTCTCGGGCATCTGAAATAATTCTCCCTGGTATAATGATTTAATACGTTCTGCAAGTGGATATGCTTTCCCACGCAGACACGCGTTGCGAAAGGTCTGCTTTGGGAAACATATTCCCTTGCAGAACTCAATTAATTATCTGTATCAGATTTGCATCTGCATTATTTCTTTATAGGCCTCGATAACCTTGTCGCGTACCGCTACCGTGTACTGAAGCGAGGTAGACGCTTTGGCAAGAGCTATTGTCAGTTCATGAGTATTGTCCGTCTCACCCAGTGCCCACTTGAGCTCTTCGTTTTCCGCATCCGAAAGATACGAATTCGTAGTCTCGAGGTTTTCTATTGCCTTGTCAAATATCGTAGCAAATTCTCCGGTATGCGTACCAATATCCTTCAGCGAAGAATTCTCGGCGGCATCCCTTATGACCTTTGACGATACGTTATAAAAACTGCCTATATCCATTTATTGCTCCTTTAACTTATAAGCCGCCGTGATCAGGATCCCTTCTCAAGGCCCTTCATCGCGATAGACTTTGACGCCTGGAAAGCTGTGGCGTTAGCTTCGTATGATCTGGATGCATCGATGAGGTTCGTCATCTCTGTAACTATGTCAACATTGGGATACATTACATACCCGTTCTCATCAGCATCGGGATGAGATGGATCATATACCATCTTCATCTGTGTGTATTTGTCCTCGGAAACAGCAGAAACCTTGACGCCCTGACCCGTGTACTGCTCGGAAGCGTGTCCGAGATAGCTGCTGAAGGTTGCGGGTGTCGCTTTCTTTTCCTCAAATGTAACGACTTTACGTCTGTAGGGCTCACCCTTTGCCGTACGGGTGGTGTTGGCATTGGCTACATTTTCGGCGATGACATCCATACGGTATCTCTCCGCGGTCATTCCGGACGCGTTTATATTAAAAGCTCCAAATATACTCATATGCTACCCTCCCTTACTTAGTCATTACCATCTTAAGGTTTGCAAATTCCTGCTGGATCGAATTCATAAGACCGTTGTACTTTATCTGGTTTGAAGCAAGTTCAACGCCTTCGGTATCGATATCAACATTGTTGCCGTCAAGTCTGTATGAAAAATTAGATGCATCTTCAAAAACTCTCGGAACAAGTTCCGCATGAGAAAGATGTGCAACCTTTGAATCAACCGACTGATACCTCGAATTGCCGAGAGCCCTTCGAAGCTGTTCTTCAAAGTTGATATCCTGTCTCTTGTATCCAGGTGTGTTAACGTTAGCCATGTTGTTGGCAATAACGTCATTCCTCTGCCATGCGGCATCGGCTGTCTTGCCCAGAACATTTACATAATCAAATACATTAGTATTAATCATTCACATAACCTTTCCGGGTGGTATACACAACATATTGTATGAGGGCATACTACACCCACACTATTTTATTATAGATAATCTGACGAAAAACACAAGCGATTTTTTACGAAAAATACAATATATTGGTCATAATCCCGTTAACATAACACAATATATAGCGTTTTGTGTGTGCCCCGAACTGACAATCCCGTTATAATACAAAAAGGATTCATGCGGTTTAATGCATAAATCCTTTTATTACCTGTCAATCCATTGTTTTCCGTCTTTAATTCAGAACGCCCATAAAGCGTCCCTGCAAAACGGTCACTGCTTGATGTTCTTCTTTTTAAGCTTTTCTATCTCCTCAAATACCATGTCATTGAGTACCTTGATATAAGTTCCCTTCATCCCTGAGGACCTTGATTCAATGACGCCGGCCGATTCGAACTTACGAAGAGCATTTACGATAACCGATCTTGTTATACCTACTCTATCGGCTATTTTTGACGCAACCAATATACCCTCCATGCCATTTAATTCATCAAAAATATGAATTACCGCTTCCATCTCGGAAAAAGACAGCGTATTTATGGCTGATTGAATGACCGAAAGCTTACGATTTTCCTCAGCGCTCTCCTCGTTAACGGCACGCAGCATCTCAAGTCCCACAACCGTGGTTCCGTATTCACAAAGAATGATGTCATCTATCTCATAAGGCTTAAGATGTTTATAGATGAACAGCGTACCCAAACGTTCTCCCGCAATTTCAATCGGGGTGATTATTGCCTGGAATTTATTGACATCAGCCTCATTGAATCCCAGAGTCTCAAGGTTCACGTTCTCCTTTGTGGAGAGAACGGCCAGGAGTCTCTCATTCAGCATACTGTCGATAAATCCTCCGACATGATCCACAATAAGTTCGGTTATTGAATCCACACCGGATGCATCGCCGATACCTAGTACTTTCCCCTTTTTAGAAATCACCAGCACATTGGAGTCCAGTATCTCACACAAAACAGAGCATATGTCGTTAAAGACAACCTTGCTCGAGTTATTGTTGTGAAGAAGCTTTCCGATTTTACGTGTTTTGTCCAGCAATTGAACGCTACTCATAAAAAATACCTCCGCTAATGTGGCAATCGACACATTACAGAGGTATTATATCATACATTTTGGTGCTATGCAACGAAATTGTCGGACAATTTCGTTTTTTGTGTGCAATTGGTACTATTTACCTATCAAAAAGACTTACTTCTTCGTGGTTTTAGCCTTTGACCTGGCATCATTTTGCGTTTCACGATTCTCTTTTTCGTAGATCTTGGCAGCATCTTCGGTATTCTTCGGACGACCCCAGGTCATGTAATCACATTCCGGAGCTCCCATGCATCCGTAGTATCTTCTGCCCTTACGTGTCCTTTTTACAACGATATCCTTGCCGCACTTGGGACATGCAACATTGATCTTTTCAAAGAAAGGCTTGGTGTTCTTACACTCGGGGAAACCGGGGCAGGCAATGAACTTACCGTGAGCACCGTACTTTATGACCATCCTGCGGCCGCAAAGTTCGCAGACTTCATCAGACTGCTCGTCTTCGATCTTAACCTTATCAAGATCTTTTTCAGCCTCTGCAACGGCCTTTTCAAGATCCGGATAGAAATTCTCTATTATCGTCTTCCACTTAACGGTACCTTCCTCGACTCCGTCAAGCAGTGTTTCCATATTTGCGGTAAAGTTGACATCAACGATCTCGGGGAAAGCATCCTTTATCATATCATTGACAACTTCTCCGACTTCGGTTACGAATATGTTCCTGCCTTCCTTAACGATGTATCTGCGGGCAAGAATGACAGCGATCGTAGGTGCATAGGTACTCGGACGTCCGATGCCGAGTTCTTCAAGAGCACGTACTAAAGAAGCTTCGGTATAATGTGCAGGCGGCTGTGTAAAATGCTGCTGTGCATCGATACCGTCTTCCTTAAGAACATCACCTGTCTTTATCAAAGCTGTAAGTGTGTTCGTCTCCTTCTCATCATCCGCATCGGTATAAACGCTCATGAATCCGTCAAACTTAACCTTTGAAGCGGATACGGTAAATCTGTGAGAGCCCGCATCCATCTTTACGGATGTTGTCTCATAAAGAGCATTTGCCATCTGACTTGCAAGGAAACGCTTGTAGATGAGCTGATAAAGTCTTAACTGTTCTCTTGAAAGTGATTCCTTTATAGTGATCGGATCGAGTTCGAGATTGGTGGGACGGATCGCTTCATGAGCATCCTGGATCTTTTTATCATCCTTCTTGGCAGAATCGGATGCATTAAGATATTTCTCACCGTACTTTGACTCTATATGATCATGAGCCATCTTCTGTGCATCATCGGAGATACGCGTAGAATCGGTACGCAGGTAGGTTATGATACCGACCGTACCGTAGCCCTTTATATTGACACCTTCATATAACTGCTGCGCTATGCGCATTGTCTTTGAAGTGGTAAAGTTAAGCGCCTTTGAAGCTTCCTGCTGAAGCGTGGAGGTGGTAAACGGAAGCGGTGCCTTTTTGGTGCGGTCGCCGGTCTTTACTTCAGATACCTTAAAATCGGCTCCTTTTACATCCTTAACTATCTTATCAGCCTGAGCTTTATTTGTTATGTCAACCTTTTTGTCACCCTCGCCATAATACTTGGCTATTATGGGTTTCTTCTGTCCTTTTGCAGATAAAGAAGCATCTATAGTCCAGTATTCTTCGGGCACAAAAGCATTTATCTCATTTTCACGGTCACATATTATCCTGAGTGCGACCGACTGAACACGTCCTGCTGAAAGGCCTCTTTTTACCTTTGCCCAGAGAATGGGTGAGATCTTGTATCCGACAACACGGTCAAGAACGCGACGTGCCTGCTGTGCATCAACGAGGTTCATGTCTATCTGACGCGCATTCTTTAACGACTCTCTGACCGCTGTCTTTGTGATCTCGTTAAAGGTGATACGGTATACCTTCTTGTTCTCCATATTGATGGCTTTGGTAAGATGCCAGCTTATTGCTTCTCCCTCACGGTCAGGGTCCGTTGCGAGATATATCGCATCGGCCTTTTTAACTTCTTTACGAAGTGAAGAAAGCAGATCACCCTTTCCTCTTATCGTTATATATTTGGGTTCAAAATCATTCTCGACATCAACACCGAGCTGAGACTTCGGAAGATCGCGAACATGCCCCTGGCTCGCTACGACCTCATAGTTAGAACCTAAGAATTTCTTAATGGTGTTCACCTTTGCAGGCGACTCCACGATAACCAGATATTTTGCCATAACTTTTCCTTCTAACCCCTTTAATTGCAGCATGGACGATTCACATGCACTTTATTTGGCTTATTATATATAGGAAGAAACAAGTCCTACGTTTTGCTATTCTAATTTCAGATCATACTTATGTCAAGAAGAAAAATGCTCCCGATCAAAGTCGGGAGCATCTTAGTATACTCTTAATTCAACGAAATGTGGTGTGAAAAAGATATAATCTTAAGACTTGGCCTTAATGGCTTTTAAATACACCTTTGCGTCGGGCTTATAGCCTGCACTCTGCCATATCTTATAAAATTCTTCCAGTTTGGTCTTGCCGGGAAAAACAGTATTCATCTGAAGCGTAACCCAGGCAGTTTCATACTCATCCCTCTTAATATCCTCGAATTCGGGCGTTCCGCCACCGACCTTTTCCAATTGATTTTCGTTAAGTTCTACCATGTTTTTCTCCTGTAAGTTTATTCTCTGTTACTGCAGATTAAAGAGCCTCGTAGTATAGATTCCAAGCATATTGGTTGGCAGGCTCTCATATGGCTGGAGTTCTTCAACATTGCCTGTTGAAAGCGTATCCGTTCCTATCTGAATATAAATTCTCGCCGTGTCAGCGGGAAGTGCCCCCGAAACTCCTGCAAGATCCAGATCGGATGAATTAAAGGTTGCCTGATATATTCTGTAGTTTTCCAGAAGATACGGTGAAACTCCGTAATTCTTTGTTCCGTCATATTCCATCAGACAGAACTTGGTCGGAGTGATCTCCTTAAATGACTGCCCCTTAAGATTCAGAGTGCCTGTACCCGGTGCAACCTCGACAAAATATCTGACATTCAGGCCGTTCTTTGAACCCCTGAAGTTATTGTTTATAGTCTTGAAGTTTATCGTAACAGTATCTTCAAGCCATCCTCCGGTATTATCATCAGCCGCTTCACTCTGTGTCAGATTGACATCATAAGGGATGTTGATACCCTTGATGTTGGCTGCCTGCTCCCAGGGATTTTCCTTGTAAATAATCTTCGGTGAGCGAACACCGCTGTTATATGCGGCTACCAGCGTGTTAACAAAGAGCTGCTGCTCCTTGGCAGAGTTGACCGCACTGTGTCCGGATCCGGTGTAGGTTACGTTGCCCTTGGTAAAGATATAGTAGTTATTACGGACGTCATTATGAAGCGCTCTGTAATACTCATGGAGTGTGCTCCCATCCCTGGGATCTCCGTTATCTCTGTTTCCTATAGCGTACCATACGATAATATCATCGTTTATGTTTGTATCATTGAAATTGGTATCAAGGTCAAGCTGATAATACTGCGAATGCGTCATCGAAACCTCGAACTGCGATTCAGGATTGTCTCCCGATGTTCCTTCGGTGATCAGGAACGGATACTGTGTTATCTGTCCTTCGTTAATGGCTGTAACTGTCTCTGTCACATCAGTCCACTTAGAAGCCTTGCTTTCTACATCATAATCATAAGTTGCAAGTCTCGTCGTTGCCCCCCAGTTACCGCCTGTACCGTCACGACGTTTGTTACGGAATACTTCAACATCCGTATATCCCATGTCATCGCCTATTTCATTGCCTTTTATCTTGCGGTTATTATCATAAACATACTCGTAGTTCTTAACAGTGTTCTCGGCATCGAAAATATACTTAAGATCAGTGGTTTCAGAATGTCCATATCTGTCAAGCCCCTGAACATCTCTTAAGAGCTGGTTCATATAATATCCCCATGATGTGGGTTCAGCATCATTATTATTGGCTGATGTCAGGTCATGAGTAAATAGAACACTTCTTCCGGAAATGCAATATTCTCTCACAGCCAGTACAGCATCATGCATCGCCTGTGCCTTTGTAATATCTGTTCTGTAAGTAATAACCGGATTCCCGTTAGAATCGGTTCTGGCAACCGGAATACTTAAAGCACCATCATATGGAGTAAACTCGTAACAATCAGCAAATCCCAGCACGATCATGTCATACTGACAAAGATAGTCAAAATATGATAGTGAGTTAGCACTATTTTCCGTATCCTTTTTTCTTACATAATCATCAGCATATATCTGTCTGACATTTACATCAAAATCCCGTACCTGGGAATACCATCCGGTAGTGGGATTGGTAAAAGCATCCGCACGAAGATCCAGTGTGTTTGTATCGGCATTATTACGCTTATTCGGAAGGATCTGTAAAACCCTTATAGTAGGACGGTTATCAGGATCCGCGGGCACCGCACAGAAACCTGTCACACCCACCCGAACCGATGTAATATCATTGCTGGACTGACCGGTTTCCTTTTCGTTTTGAATAAACGAAAGCTTCCAGGGCAGGAATCCTATGTAATCCTCGGGAACTGCTCGAGAAATGGTGTATGTTTCACCAGTCTTAAGGTAGAACAATCCGTCACCATCGACTGTCTGACCGTTGACCATTATACCGCCCAGTTCTTCATCCGACTCAAACTTGCCGTCCGAATCATAGTCAATATAAAGCTTACAGTTATATGATGTGCTCGAAGCATCAAGCGCAACATCATTCTTTAGCTGTATTTCAAAATCAAGCGAGTACGAACCATCACCATTGGGCTCCAGGTAATGATGGGCTGTCTCACTGTCATTTATCCTCTCGTTATACTCTCTCGGGGCCTTGTTAACTACAACTTCAAGCTTTGAAATATTAAGATATCTGGCAAATCTTCTTCTGGCATCAGCAAATCCCGGAGAAACCTTCTCAAGTTCTCCTCTGCGATATACATTCTTTCTGAAGTATACATAGCCCTCATCATTTCTCGAAAGAACAGTATTTGCTATAAAATCATAAAGCTGTGACGAACTGTCAAGCTTAGTCGTATTAATTGAATCTGCTGTAACTATACCGTCCTCGTTGGTTATAATTTCACGATTTTCATCAAGTTTAAAGAAATCATCGGAAAGCAGAATAGTATAACCGGCTTTCAGATAATTAATCAATTCATTTTTCTTGTTGAGAGTAATATCATTTCCTGATCCATGCCTTTGAGCCTTATGTGCATTATAATAACTGTGTTCAAGGCTGTCTCCCATATGCGCATAAACGAGTTCGTTCAGATCCGTATTGTTATATAAAGTTTTGCGGGTCTTAACCATGCTGGAACCAAAAGCGGTATTCATCAGTCCGGTATCCATGCCGATGTAGATCATATCATAGGTTTCATTCAGATCCGTATTGATACCTATGAATTCTCTGGTTCCCATCTGCTTGATGGCGATTGCACTTTCATCGCCTTCAAACTCGAGATTGGTCTTGATCCATTCAGATGTCAGATAATCTCTTTCCCTGTCGTAAACATCTTTTTCCCAGGTGTAAGGGCCGGCATACTGGGTGCCGTTATAGGTAAGATTGGTAATCAGATCACTTTGTGAATTGTACTGAGAAGTTTCCAGCGGTTCCAGATCCAGGATGCGCAATTTCGCCTTAACGGCAAATCTGTTGTTATGGGCATTCAGGATATACCTGATACAGGTTGCTTTGCTTATTGCAGAATTAAAGTCATCCCAGCTACCATAAGTCTCTATGATTGGTCTTTCATTATCGTATTCGTCATAAATCTCCTGGAAACCACCGATGCCGTTGATCTTTTCTTCGGAATACTGTGTATTGAAATCAGATCTTACTATCTTGGCTGTTTTTATCTCGCTGCCGTATTTAGTATCTGCCTTGTTCTCATCATTCCAGTCATCATTTACAAAGACAGTTCCCTGAACGTAACTGACATCCTTGTCGGATTTATAACTGTAACGCATCTTGTTAAGAAGTTCGGCACGTTTTGCACTGACCTTGCTTTCATCAACTATAGCTGCACCGGAATAATAGCCATTCCTAACACCGCCCTCAGTCACAATGATCTCGGCATCAGGCCTGGTCATAAAGGTATCATCACTTGCAGGGGTGGCACTGGTCCCTGCTATTGCCTCCCAGTCCGTTATAGTTAATGTTCCATCCGGCAGGCTGGTTTGCATGAGTTCAAGCGCCAACAGTGTTATATTAACTCGTTCGGCATTCGCATCTGCTATCTCATCGGGATCGGTAAGTCCAAGTCTTGTGCCCTCGTTTGGATTGTACAGATTTGCATAGTACATGGACCTTTCGATCATGACCGGGAAGTCTTCCTGTGTTACACGATTTATAATATCTATTGCATTGACAGCCCTGATATCTTCCTGATACCTGCCTCCGGCAAAATAGATAAGGTTTGCCTTGTCTACAAGATCTGGATTCTTTGCAAGTTCGCCTGCAGTAACTGTCACAACATCGATGTAAAGGTTCTCACAGGCTTTGCCTTCCTCACGGTCAAGAACGTACTGCTTGAACCATTCATTATTTACAAATCCGCCTGAATACTCTATCTGATGATAAACATCCTCCGAGTAATCCGTCACAAACCTGTATCTGTCTGTTCCCGCAGGAGATTTGCGAACCCAGTCAGGAGGAGTCAACGTATCGTCATAAATCCAATCATAACTGTATTCATCGGAGTCAGCTATTTTGATATAATAAGGGCCTTTGTCTGCTGAAGCATTTGTTGATGAATACTCGTTTGCAAATACAAGCGCATATCCTGTCTTACGCCCGAATGGCCCGTGTTCACTTTGCTGAACACTTCCGTCATCTATGCAGTAAAGTGTATTTTCGGTATCCCCCGAAGTTGTCTCCTCGAGAATATAGTAGTCATATTCAATATCGGCTCTAAGCGCACCAAGAACTGCCGTTTCAGGTTCTCTTCTCTTGATACCTGTATAAGTTACGGATTTTTCATTTAGATCGGCATCTCTGCCGATCGAAGCACCATTGCCCGAACCGGGATCCGGATCATTTCCGCCATTTGAGGGATCAGTGTCATTTTCACCATTCCCGGGATCCGGATTGCCTGCATTATTGTCTTGATCAGGAGTTGCATAGCCTTGATCATTTTCTCCAGAACCCTGAGAATTCTGATCCGTATCCTGTCCGTTTTGCATTCCTCCATCAGGGGCAGGTGTTGCCGTTGGCGTTGAAGATGCAGAAACCTCACCACCCTGATCATTTGTACCGTTTTCAGGAGTGGGAGAAGATGTTGCATCAGGTGTGGCATTGAGGTCCGGTGTTCCTGTAGGCGTGGATGTAGGTGTTGCATTGGGATCCGGTGTTCCGTCAGGAGTCGCCGAAGGAGTCGGTGTTGCCGCTGCATTTAACGGAGCAGCACCGGCCATGCGCCTTGCAGATCTGAAGTAGATAATAGGTACATTAGTTGTAACTCCGAAATCACTGACCTTTATATCGGTATACTGCCTCTGTACTCCGTTTTCATCAAGGACAGGATTGTTATTATTATCCACCATGTTTCCCCCAAAATTCTTGGGATGAACGATCAACTCTCCGGCATCATTCTTCTTAACATATCCATAATATTCCGGTCTGTCGGCTGATGCATTAAGACCGGCCCTATACACTACAGCACCTTCAACAAGCTGATCGGTATCCGTAACTTTTGTTAGTTTAAAGTACTGTATATTATAAAGATTGCTGCTTAATCTTTTATCACCAGGGCCATCAATCAGTACAGGCATCTGAACAGATTCATCCGTGATCCTTTCAACATCAAAATAATAACTGCCAGTGTAGTAATCATCCTTTGCTCTGAACGAAGCGGCACGTCTGTATATTTCCTCGGTCTGGGCAACTGTCTTGCCATAAAGAGACGTCACATCGTACAGCTGCTCATTCGGAGCCTCGGTATCGACTATCTGGGCATCCACGTACTTCTTCTTGTAACTGTCATCTCCATTCAGATCGTTATATACATAATCTCCGTTATCGTCCTTGACAAAATGGCCACGAACTTCCATTGTTTTCGCAGAACCGCTTGCATCCTTGGGTTCATAATAATCCGTGAATGTAAATGCCTTGTTGTTAAGCTCATATGCCGCAGAATCAGACCGGGTATAGTTTGGGGCTATATCCGGATCCAGAACTCTTGGATCATAAACGCGAACGGGATTATCAGGATCTGTAAAATCAGTTTTGATGTACCTGTTACGCTCTGCAATCGAGGGCATATCCTTTAACGATCTGCCTTCGTGAATGGGTTCCTCGCCCGCAACCAGATAACCAATTGCAGCATCCTTAGCCTTATCCGGAACCACCTCCAGTATTATGAAGGGTTTAGGATTGGCATTGCCTTCCGTATAGCTGTGAGCATCGGCTATATCATTGATACCCTTTAACGTAACCTTGGCCGCATAAGCGGGGATAGGTGTGGTAATCGCCGCGCCAAGAACACTACCCAGTAAAACAGTTACTGCGAGCATCGGAGCTAATATTCTTTTGTTTTTCAGGCTAAAACGTCCAGCCATCCGTTACTCCTTATTGATTGGCGAACTCACCGTATTGAGGTTTTGTCGTATAATTTGATACTGTCTGATTGGTATCCGTAAATGTGCCGTTTACATAGTTTCTATAGGTGTTACTGTTGGTTACATCCGCATACTGACAGGTCCATACACATCCGTCAGGGTACTGGTTGGCATCCTTCCAGATATAAGGGTACAGCTGAATGTAGAAATACAGCTTATTTGTATACACTTCCTGGCCGTTGACCGTTTTAACTATACTGGTATTAACCGCTTCGGCAAAGGTAGCACCCTGGGTATACTGTACATTACCCCACTGGTCGGTCGTAGTTCCTACTTCTTCTTTATATACGGTCTTGCCGTTAACTGTACGATAACTCTGAAGAGCTGATTTACCGTTCTTGGTATTTAACTTAAGAACCAGTTTGCCCACCTTATTAACATTAAATGTTGTTACATTCAGTCCTTCAAACTCCGGTTCGAATATCTTGTAATAGCCCTTTGAATATGCGTCATAATCACTGTTACAGTTATCATAAAGGTAGCTGTCACTTGGTTTGGTGGCTCTTCTTCCATAACCTATGGTATGCGAATTGTTAAACACTGCATATATAGGCTTTTTATTATTGTAGAATACAACAGGTTCAGTCTGACCGTTAGCCTTGGTTATCACAGCAGGAGTTAACTTCAGTGTAACCGGATTAATGGTCACTATCACGGTATCGTTATACGCCTGATCGATACCTGAGGCCTCAATATTATCGGGGTTATTCGGATCGGTACCCGGCAGCATATAATACTTGGCATCCCATACGCTGTTGGTCTTGCTTATCTTGGCACGAAGTTTAACCCTGAACGTGAAGGGTTTTGACCAGTCAAGGTAATGCTTTATATATACTCTTGCCTGGCGGCTCTTGCTGGCAGTCCAGTCAGTCGTGATATCGGTGAACACCTTTTTAGAATCATCCGTTCCCTGCGTAGTCGGCCATGCTGCAGCAGCAGGCTCGCTTCCGTCGTTGGGATTGGAATTCAGCTGGGTAAAATACAGCAGATCTGTGAACTTGTTCTTTTCACTGTTACCCCAGTTACCGCAGTTATTATCGTTATTATCTATCTCCCATTCCAGCCAGTAATAATACCTTTCCTTGGTATGGTCATTTTTTTCGTATTCAGGCGCACCTGATGACCATTCTGCGGTCATATCGAAAATACCTGCACGCAAAGCTCTGTCGTCGGCACGGATCACGGGCTTTGTTACATCATCAGGCTCCGGGATAATATCCTTGGGTATGGTGATCTCAAAATCGTCGTATACTTCCTGACCGTCCTTGCCACGCTGGTTAACGCTTACATGGATCTTAAATGTATGCTCCTCCATACTCTTGGTCGCGATGAACACACCGTCAACCGTATCGGTAGATGTAAATCCGGCTCCACCCGGCATAGTAAGCAGTGCCTTACCTGGATCAGAACCGTTATAAATAATATCCGTAACCTTATATGTGATCTTGGTATATGCGCTGTCACCGGATAACTGATTGACAAACGTACCGGGATGAAGAGGATCTTCAATATTGCCCGTGTATTTAATTACATGTGATATCTTATATCTGATCTGCCCATGTTCGACATCCATGGCATATTTGTCATAGCCTGATGAAGTGATGGACTCAGGATAAACTCCGTCTGCTGTGACCTTTATCCTTAATCTGGCAGACTTTGAATTGTCCTCGTTGCTGGATGCTATCAGTGTCAGGTATCCATTCTTCAGATAATCATTGGGCGATTTCGTGGAAGTCTTTTTTAAAGTTACCGTGCAGGTCGTGTTGCCGCTTCCGTCAGACCCCTGTGCAATACTGATGCACTGC
>JAEEGL015326798.1_pt1 | contig 13585 bp, 7 predicted proteins | sample 9134231 | NCBI WGS metagenome assembly JAEEGL01 (sample SAMN16246548, study PRJNA631951) | gut metagenome | biome: gut microbiome; feature: rumen; material: fiber-attached | host: Bos | place: Iran: Karaj | collected 2018-10
GGAACCGAGTACTACTACATCGTTGACCAGGTAACAGTAACATTCGTGACCGAGGACGGCATCACCGCTCCCGAGGCACAGACGATACCCGCGGGACAGAAGGCGACAAAGCCCGCTGATCCCGAAAAGACCGGATACACCTTCAAGGGCTGGTTCGCCGACGGCGCGACCGAAGCGTTCGACTTTGAGAACACCGATATAACTGCAGACACTGAACTCACCGCGAAGTGGACGAAGCTGCACACGGTTACATTCGTGACTGAGGAAGGCATCACCGCTCCCGACGCGCAGACGGTAGCCGACGGCGACAAGGCCGAGAAGCCTGCCGATCCCGAAAAGACCGGTTACACCTTCAAGGGCTGGTTCGCAGCCAACGCGACCGAAGCGTTCGACTTTGACACGGAGATCACCGCTGACACCACGCTCACGGCGGTCTTCGAGGCCAACAAGATCACGGTAACCTTCTATCCCGGCAACGGGGAAGATCCGATCTTCCAGACGGTCAATTACAACGAAAAGGCAGAAAAGCCTGCAGATCCTTACAAGGCGGGTTATGTATTTGCCGGCTGGCAGCTTGACGGAGCCGATTACGACTTTGATACGGCTGTCACCGAGGAGATCATACTCAGAGCAGTATGGACCGAAGCTGTAGCCAAGATCGGCGACACATACTACGCTACTCTCAATGCAGCGGTCAGAGCCGCAGTGGATGGAGAGACGGTTGAACTTCTTAAGGATACCACTGAGAGCTTCTGGGTACCGGATGTCGATAAGACCATCACGATCGATCTTGGCGGACATACCATGACCGGATCGCTTCTTATCGACGACGGTCCTAAGGTCACTGTTGCCAATGGTACTGTCGCCGGAACGATCTACGTGTACGGCGGAACTGCTTCCAACCACAACGGACTGACGGTGACTGCTGATGCTACTGTCGGCGGTGGCTCCTACGGTATAATCCTTTACCAGGCGTACGACACAAACGGCCCAGCCGGATACGGTTCGACCATTAACATCAACGGCAAGGTCAACGGTATCGTCTGGGTGATGGGCAACATCACAGAAGGCGATTCGGTGATCAACGTCAACAGCGGCGCGGTCATCACCGGCGACGACATCGGCATCGCTCTTAACGGCGTTGCTACTGTCAATGTCAAGGAAGGCGCTACAGTAACAGGCACCGAGACCGGTATCGAGGTCCGTGCGGGCACACTCAATGTGACCGGCGGAACGATTTCCGGTAACGGAACATCGACTGCAGTCACCTCCAACGGCAGCGGCACCACGACCAGCGGAGCCGGCATAGCGATTGCACAGCACACGACAGAGTGCAACATCACGGTCAATATTACCGGCGGAACGATCAACGGCGTGACAGCGCTGAACATCGCAAATCCCGAGAACAATGACGACGGAACGATCGCGGTAGCGGTCACCGGCGGAATCTTCAACGGACCCGTGAACGTCAGCGACACCAGAGTTGAGAAGTTCATCTCCGGCGGAGACTTCATCGTGACGGTCGAGCCCGGATACGTGGTCGACGGAAAGGTCTGCACGACAGATATTACCGAAACGATCAACGGAACCGAGTACTACTACATCGTTGACCAGGTAACAGTAACATTCGTGACCGAGGACGGCATCACCGCTCCCGAGGCACAGACGATACCCGCGGGACAGAAGGCGACAAAGCCCGCTGATCCCGACAAGGCCAACTACGACTTCCTCGGATGGTTCGAAGCCAATGCGACCGAAGCGTTTGACTTTGACACGGCGATCACGGCAGACACCACGCTCACGGCTAAGTGGGCGATCAAGACCTACACAGTAACATTTGATACCGATGGCGGAAACGAAATTGACGCTCAGACGGTCGACCACGGCGGCAACGCCACGAAGCCGGCTGATCCTGAGAAGGACGGTTTCGTCTTCGCGGGTTGGACGCTGAACGGCGCGGCCTTCGAGTTCAACACCGAGGTCACCGGCGACATCACGCTGGTAGCCACCTGGACCGAAGCAGTAGCCAAGATTGGCAATAAGTACTACTCGTCACTTACCGCAGCCGTTGAGGCGGCAGAGGTCGGCGACACGATCGAGCTGCTGAAGGACGTCACTGAAGATCTCGTGATTGCAGGCGGCAAGGACTTCACGCTTGATCTCGGCGGTCATACGGTGACCGGATACATCGATCAGTACGACGCGAACGTCACTGTCACGAACGGCACAGTCGCCGGCACGGTCTACGCTAACGGCCTTGCCGCCGGCAAGACCGGCAAGCTGACGATCGCAGCCGACGCGACGGTCGAAGCGGACTACGCGATAATCCTCTGGCAGGCTGCCGACAACACCGGCAACGGTTTCACGATCGACATCAACGGCAAGGTCAACGGCATAGTCTGGGTGATGGGCAACATCACTGCGGGCAATTCGGTGATCAACGTCAATGACGGCGCGGTCATCACCGGCGACGACGTCGGAATCGCGCTGAACGGCGTGGCTACCGTTAACGTGAACGTAGGCGCGACAGTCACAGGCACCGAGACCGGTATTGAGGTCCGTGCGGGCACACTCAATGTGACCGGCGGAACGATTACCGGCGAAGGCACCGCGACGAGCGTCGCTTCCAACGGCAGCGGCACCACGACCAAAGGCGCCGGCATAGCTGTTGCTCAGCATACCACCGCACTTGACGTGAATGTCAATATTACCAGCGGAACGATCAACGGCGTGACAGCGCTGAACATCGCAAATCCCGAAGGCATCGCTGCAAATAACGTCAGCGTTGCCGTCGCCGGCGGAATCTTCAACGGACCCGTGAACGTCAGCGACACCAGAGTTGAGAAGTTCATCTCCGGCGGAGACTTCATCGAGACGGTCGAGCCCGGATACGTCGTGGAAGGCAAGCTTTGCACGACAGAGCTCACCGAAACGATCAACGGAACCGAATACTACTACATCGTTGACCAGGTAACAGTAACATTCGTGACCGAGGACGGCATCACCGCTCCCGAGGCGCAGACGATACCCGCGGGACAGAAGGCGACGAAGCCTACTGATCCTACGAAGGACGGCTACAGATTCGACGGATGGTTCGCCGACGGCGCGACCGAAGCGTTCGACTTTGACACGGCGATCACGGCAGACACCACGCTCACCGCAGTATTTGAGATCAACAGCTACACGGTAACATTCGATACCGACGGCGGAAACGTCATCACGGCTCAGACCGTCGATCACGGCGGAAAGGCGACCAAGCCCGCCGATCCGACAAAGACCGGCTACGCATTCGCCGGCTGGACACTGAACGGGGAAGCCTTCGACTTTGACACCGAGATCACCGGCGACATCACGCTGGTAGCCACCTGGGCGGACGCGGTTGCCAGAATAGGCAGCACATACTACGCGACGCTTGCCGAGGCCGTTGAGGCGGCGCAGGCCGGCGACACAGTAGTCCTGCTCAAGGATACCAAGATCGAGAGCATCGAGGTCGATAAGAAGGTCACGATAGACCTTGCGGGATTTGAGGTAAGCTCCGACGGAGTCGCGCTGTTCACCGTTACCGCGAACGGCGACCTGACGATCACCGGCAACGGCAAGATCACAGGCCCCGCGAACGGACAGAACTTTGACGGCAAGGCGCTGATCACTGTTGACGGCGGAAAGCTGACGATAGAGAACGGCACGCTCACGGCTACCGGATCGGGCGCCGACGGAATGTACGGAGTATACGTACTGAACGACGGAACCGCGATCTTCGGAACAGCCGACGGAAACGGCCCGACGATCACATCGCACTTTGCCGCTATCGGAACCAACAACACAACAGCGCCGGCGACGATCATCGTCAACGGCGGTACATACACAGCCAACGCTACACCGACTAACAACGAGTGGTGGAGTTACTTCTGCGCACCGATTTATGCTCCTGCTAACGGAACATACACAATCAACGGCGGAACATTCAACGGTTACTACGGAATCTCCAGCCGCTACGAGAACGTCGAGCAGAACATAATGATAGCCGATGAAGCGACACTCGTCGCCTCCTCCGGAATCCAGGTGTTCGTAGACGAGAAGACCGGCACAACCGGAACGGCCGACAGACACATCAGGGCTGAGGGTAACGAGCTTACGCTTCCCGAAGGCTACATCTGGAAGGCTACCGAGACCGAAGGAATCTACGAAGTTTCCAAGGCAGTAAAGGTAACCTTCGTGACTGAGGACGGCGTCACAGCTCCCGAGGCACAGACGATACCTGTTGGCGACAAGGCAACGAAGCCCGTTGATCCTGAGAAGGAAGGCTACAGGTTCGACGGCTGGTTCGCTGAGGGTGCGACCGAAGCGTTCGACTTTGAAACAGCGATAACCGAAGACACCGAGCTCACCGCGAAGTGGACCAAACTCCACAAGGTAACGTTCGTGACCGAGGACGGTATTGCCGCTCCCGAGGCGCAGACTGTTGCAGACGGCGATAAGGCTGCGAGACCGGCTGATCCGACCAAGGAAGGCTACACCTTCAAGGGCTGGTTCGCTGACGGCGCGACCGAGGCGTTCGACTTTGACACCGCGATAACCGAAGACACCACGCTCACCGCAGTATTTGAGGTCATCAGCTACAATGTAACCTTCGACGCTGACGGCGGCACACCCGCTCCCGACGCACAGACTGTTGCCGAAGGCGACAAGGCGACGAAGCCTGCTACCGACCCCGCGAAGGAAGGCTACAGATTCGACGGCTGGTTCGCTGACGGCGCGACCGAAGCGTTCGACTTTGAGAACACCGCGATTACCGGAGACACCGAGCTCACAGCGAAGTGGACGAAGCTGCACACGGTTACATTCGTGACCGAGACCGGCATCACCGCTCCCGCCGCTCAGACGGTTGCCGACGGCGAAAAGGCAACGAAACCTGCCGATCCGACCAAGACCGGCTACACCTTCAAGGGCTGGTTCGAAGCCAATGCCACCGAAGCCTTCGACTTTGACACGGCGATCACCGCGGACACCACGCTCACGGCGGTCTTCGAGGCCAACAAGATCACTGTCTGGTTCTACCCGACCAACGGCGATGATCCGATCAAGACCGAAGTCGATTACAACGGATACGCAAGCGCTCCGTCGCCTGCGCCCGTAAAGACCGGATATGATCTGGAAGGCTGGTTCCTCGGAACTTCCGATACGGCGTTCGACTTTGCGAACACACCGATAACCGAAGAGATCATACTCAGAGCACACTGGACGCCCAAGCAGATCACGGTCACATTCGATCCCGATAACGGAACGGCGACCTTCACCGATACCGCGGATTACAATGGCACGGTCGCGAAGCCCGCAACCGATCCTGTCAAGGAAGGCTACACCTTCGCATACTGGAGCTACAACGGAATCGAGTTTGACTTCACCAGAACGATAACCGATCCTATTACGCTCAAGGCCGTCTGGACGCTCAATACCTACACGGTATCCTTCAACACCGACGGCGGAAGCACAGTGACCGCTCAGACGGTCGAGCACGGCGGCAAAGCTGTCGAGCCCACTACCGTCAAGGCAGGCTACACATTCGCCGGCTGGTACGCGGCTGACGCTACCGAACCCTTCAACTTCGCGAACACTGCGATCACGGCTGACATTGAGCTTACGGCGAAATGGGACAAGAACGTTGCAAGGATCGAAGACAAGTACTATACTTCACTCGCTGACGCGTTTGCTGACGCGGTGGACGGCGACACGATCGTGCTGCTGACCGACACAGAGATTGAGAGCATCACTGTTGACAAACAGGTAACTCTTGATCTTGACGGCAACGAAGTAAGCTCCGACGGAGTCGAGCTGTTCAGCGTTACCGCGAACGGCGACCTGACGATCACCGGAGACGGCAAGATCACAGGGCCCGCGAACGGACAGAACTTTGACGGCAAGACAATTATCACCGTCGACGGCGGCAAGCTGACGCTTGAAAAGGTTACCATCACGGCTACCGGATCGGGCGCCGACGGAATGTACGGAGTATACGTACTGAATGCCGGAACAGCGATCTTCGGGACCGAAAACGGCGCTCCGACGATCACATCACACTTTGCCGCTATCGGAACCAACAACACCACTGCTCCCGCGACGATCATCGTCAACGGCGGTACATACACATCGACTGCGGCGCCTGCTGCAAGCGACTGGTGGAGCTACTTCTGCGCACCGATCTACGCGGCCTCCGCGGGTGACTACACCATTAACGGCGGGACCTTCAACGGCTACTACGGAATCTCCAGCCGCTACGCGAACGTCGATCAGGACATCATGATCGCCGATGAAGCGACACTCGTCGCCTCCTCCGGAATCCAGGTGTTAGTAGACGAACAGAGCGGAAGCGCCGGAGAGACCGACAGACACATCAAGGCTGAAGGCAACGAACTTACGATACCGACCTCTTACTACTGGAAGGTAACAGAAGATGAAGGTATCTATGAAGTTGCTCGCATAGCTCTTAAGGTCAACGCCACGCTAACACTTAGCGACAACATCAACATTAACCTTTATGTTAGCGGAATTGACGATCCGGATCAGGCAAAGTATTACAAGTTTGGTTACGAATTTGAGGACGGACGCAGTGGCGTTCTGACTCTTCCCGAACAGACCAACAGCGAAGGTCAATATCGAATAGAACTTCCCGCCATCTATTCTTACCAGATGGGTGAGAATGTCAAGATTACTATCATTTATAATGATTCTGAAATCGGCTCCTTCAGTTACTCGGCTTCAACCTACCTCCACAACACAATTAATAAGCTCAAGAATAGTGCTGATGAAGAGGATCAGAAGCTTGTATCTCTGTGCAAGGCCACGCTGGATTACGGCGCGAATTCTCAGATTCATTTCAACGGAAAATCGTATATTGACGAAGAGACCGGGGAGACAGTTCCTTATAACACATTTATCGATAATCTGATCAACTCCGATACAAATCCCGAGAACATACTTAATGTTGAGAAACCGAGTGACGACTACGCCTCAAGTGGAAGCGGCAGTGTCACGGGTATTACCAGAGTTAATATGACTGTAATACTCGGTTCCGACACATCTATCAAGGTATATCTGTATGGGGAAGTTGATGGACTTGCGATAAACTGTGTTGATAGCATGGGCAAAACTAGAGCGCTTTCCGATATCAAACAGGAAGGCAACGGCGTGTATACCTTCACAATAAAGGGTCTGAAGTCTTATGATCTTGATAAGTTTTACACCATAACGCTCTCTAAAGGTGCTGAAACCATTGAGATTAATTATTCTCCGTACACATATGCACGCAGCCAGTGGAACAGTAGCGATGAAACACTTCAGAATCTTGTCAAAGCATTTGTCGCATACGGAAATGCCGCGAGGGTTCTTTGGCCAAACGATTGAACAAACAATATCATAAAGGAGGAGCTCACAATGAAAGAATTCGAGTATCCTGAGTACGAGATTATTGTATTTGACGCCGAGGATGTGATAACAGCCAGCGGTTGTCAGAATGCTGAACCTGAGGAGCAAGATTGCACCTTTGGTGACACTCAGAAGTGACGGTACTCTCGTAAAACACTGACCCCCAGCGGCAGGCGGTTTATACTGCCTGCCGCCCTTTTAAGACAGAGAGGCTTCCCATGAAAACAATACAGGAACCTATAGAAACCGTAATCAAGATCGCGGGACCCGCTCATTTTTCTGCCGAAAAAAAATACCGCAGATCCTCTTTCTGCGTTGAGGTACCATGCGGCGACGGGTTGCTTTTATATCAGACGCTAACCGGTGAACTTCTGCTGCTTGACGGGGAACGCGAGAGACAGTGGGAAACATCGGATGATCTGCGCGGCTTTTTTGTGAGCCACAGATTTCTCGTCCCCGAAGATCTTGATGAGATCAAACTCTGCGATCAGGTGAGGACGGTCGCAAGGCTTGCTCACCGGGCTGAAAAAAGGATTCACCACTACGTGATCTTTACCACCACCGACTGCAACGCCCGCTGCTACTACTGCTTTGAAAAAGGCCAGCGCAGGATCTCCATGACCGCGAAGACCGCGGAAGACACGGCGGAATATATGCTGAAGCATTCGCAAGGCGGAAAAATAACCATAAGATGGTTCGGCGGAGAGCCGCTCTTCAATTCAAAAGCTATAGATATCATATCCGAAAAACTGACTGCCGCCGGCGTTGATTTTTCAGCTCATATGGTCACGAACGCCTATCTTTTCGACAGCGAAACTGTGAAAAAGGCGATGGATCTGTGGAGGCTAAAGAGCGCCGTTGTCACCGTTGACGGAACGGAGGAATCCTACAACCGGACCAAAGCTTTCATCTATCGCGATCAGGGAAGCGCCTACAGGCGCGTGCTTGGAAACATCGACCGGCTTCTGGACGCGGGGTGTTCTGTTACCGTCAATATGAATCTTGACGCGCGCAACGCGAAGATGCAGTTCGATCTTGCAGATGAGTTCATCGAGCGCTTTGGCGGAAGAAAAAACTTCAAAGCCAGACCGGGACTCCTGATCGAATACGATGTCTGCAGGATCAACCGTTTCGAAAGCACGGCGCAGGCGCTTGAAACACTTGAGGCGCTGAGCGATAAGCTTGCTGTCGCCGGGATCAAGGAGAAAAGAATGATCCCGGGAGTTCTTACTCTGAATTCATGCATGGCGGACGACCCCGGGACCGCAGTCATTCAGCCCGACGGCCACCTGACGCGCTGCGAGCATTTCGGAGAGGGCGAGACGGTAGGAAGCATATATGACGCCGAATGGAACGCTGCGGCGGCGGCAAAATGGGCGGAACTCCGTCCTGCCGAAGAGGGCTGTAAGACATGCCCTTTGTACCCGCAGTGCCTGAGAGTGAAAAAATGCAACTCAGCCCCCGATCCCTGCACCGATCTGTTCCGTGGACAGCGGTTGCTGATACTTAGATACAAGATGCTCAACACCTACGAAAAACAGAAGAACGGCTCTTCAGAAAAGACAGGAGAAGAATGACATGAAGATCAAAAAAGGCTTTATTCTTACACAGGTCGGCGACGGGTATGTCGCAGTACAGGCAGGCAACGATCCCGACAGGCTTCGCGGTATCGTCCGGCTGAACGCGACCGGGGCGTTTATCTGGCGTTGCCTCGAGGAAGGCATGACCAACGAGCAGATAGCCCAAAAGATAATGAAGGAGTATTCCGGCGTCGACGAGGCTCTCGCGAACAGGGCGGTGAACGACATTGTCGGAAGACTCGAAAAAGACGGCCTGCTGGAGAAATAAGCTTTGATCAGAAAAGTAATTGCCGCGTTCATGATCCTGTCTCTGACCGCGCTGAGCGCGACCGAGTGCGGAAGCGGGAAGACAGATCGGCCTGAAACGGCTCCGGAGGCCTCTGCGGGCCTGTCAGAGACACAGGCGCCGTCAGGGGATACATCGATACCTCCCGAAGCGCTCACGTTTCCTGAGAGCTTCTGGGGCGGCACAGGCGTGGAGCTCCCGCCGGACGAGATAATTCCCTGAGCTTCAATATCCGTCAGTATCACAAAAAAGAGACTGCCCTAAACCCTTTCCCGGGTCTCCTGCAGTCTCTTTAATTATTCTTATTCTTATTCTGTCGCGCGCCTCACACCCACTCGAAGTTCTCCCGGCCGGCGCCGAGCTCGAAGTGGTACTTCACGATGCCGAGGTCGGTCTTCGAGCAGGGACCGATCAGGGCCTTCGCCCGGGCTCCGCGGTCGCCGACCTGCTCGATGCAGAAGCGCTGCTGGTTGATCGCCGTCGGCGCCAGCATCGCGGCGTCCATGCCGCGCTCGAACCACTGCGGCGTCGCCGGGGTGATCGGCGCGAGCTTCGTCACCGGCTTCGACCGGTGCGGCACGCCCTGCGTCTCTCCGTAGCCGAGGGCGACGACGTCGTGTAGGACGTGGCCCTCCGCGGGCTTTACCGGAATCGCGCTCTTTTCAAATGTCAGCGCGCACCAGCAGGTGTTGAGCCCCAGATACTGCGCGAGCAGCACGAGGCGCTCGCCGTGGTAGCCGACCTGCTCGTCGGCGCCCTTCGGGCCGTAGAGGACGATGAAGTTCCGGCAGCCGCTGAAACTTCCGTAGTGCGGTCTGTCGGCGCGGAAGACGTTCGGATCGTCGAGGACGAGCCTGAAATCGAGGCCGGTCTCCCGGCCGATCGCGTCGATCTCGGCCTGAAGGGCTGCCGCCTTTTCGGGCTCGACCGGTCTGCCGGTGTAACGTCTTACCGAGTGCCTTGCGAACATTACGTCCCATAGGGCCTCGCGCGGTATCGCGGTGTTTTCCATGTTCATGACTCCTTTCCGTCCGGGGGAGAGATTTTTTCTGCCTGTTTTTTTGACTGATCCATAGTGCTGCTATGGATCTGCCTTCCATTTCAGGTAATATCTCTGCGCCGGGCAGAGTATCATTGCGCGTATACAATAACAGCGCGAGTCAAGTCCTAAGGGATGAGAGTGCCTGCGCTGTATATTACCGGCAAGCCGGGCAAGGTGTGTATTACGTCAGGTAAAGGTAGCGTTCAGTCCGCCAGGCTTCCCATCGGGTCCCAGGCGTTGAGGAGCGTCGGTTTGGTCCCGAAGATCTCGGCGTATTCCGCGAGGTACTTCTTGTTCACGACCGCCTGGTACATGAATTTGTCGAACCAGCTGTCGGAGGCGGTGTGGTAACCGCCGTTTGCGCCGTCGGAGCCCCAGCTGTTCTCGATCTTCCAGCGGTCGGGCTTGCCGTCCTTTGCGATGTTCACGCCGGTGAGGACCATCGCGTGGTTCATTTTGCTGACGTGGTAGTCGAGCATGTCCTCCTTGGAGATGTCCTGGTCGAGGCCGGTCATCAGTCCGAAGTCGAAGCTGTTGTCGTCCCAGATCTTTCTCGTCGATTCTCCGAACTTGCCGCAGTCGCAGCCGAACCACACGGGTTCGCCGTCGTTCAGCTGGGCGAGGATCGCCTTCTTGAACTCGCTCATCTCGAGGTTCAGGTAGAGCACGCCCGGCGCGCCGGAGACGTTCCCGAGATACTCCACGGTGTAGAGCTTTCCGTAGGGCTTGTCTGCCGTCGGGGCGTTGATGATGCTGACGTATTCCTCGAGACGGTCGCCGATGAACTGCTCGTAGAACGACATGGGGGTGAGGTCGGTCAGGATGTGGTATTTCCTGTCCTTGTCGACGTATTCGAAATCGAACTTCTCGGGCGCGGAGCCGTAGCAGGACGCCAGGAACTTGTACGCCTTCTCCAGCATTTCGTTCTTGCATTCGTCGATCTCGTCTTCGGCGGCTCCGCCCGCGACGAGCCTGCGGAGTATCGCTGCCCCGCGGCGCAGGAAGCGGTTGAGCACGCTGTTGAGGTTGGCCGTAGAGGACGACTGCTGAGTCTCGGGCATGACGTCCTTCGGGACGATGCCGTACTTGCGGACTATGTTCATGAACATGTCCCACTGTCCGCCGTCGCCCACGCCGGTGGAGACGACATACGCGACGGTGCGCTCGTCGGCCGGCCTGCCGGCGGTCTCGATGATCGTATCGAAGAAGTAGTTCACGCGCTCGAACTTGTCCCAGAAGGCGAGATAGCTCTGCGACAGTTCAAAAGAATCGATGTTCAGCTGCTTCGCGACGATCTCGCGCAGCAGGTTCGCCGCGGCGAAGAGCCAGCATCTGCCGCTCGACTTCTGGTTGGTCGCCGACATCGTTTTTATGTCGGTGGAGAAGCGGAAAAGCATCTTGCGCGACGCTTCCGGATCGAAGGCAAGGCTGTTCATACCCGTCATCGAGAAGGCGTGCGTCATGGCGCGGCGCACGGGGTCGGCCTCGTACGCGGCTCTGAACTTTTGAAGCTGCTCCGGGGTGACCGGTCTGGCGTAGTGTTCCATTGTGTTGTCCTCCGATTATTGTTATTTTATTCACTGATCATAACGCGGGCGGGGTGCTCACGCGTTCTCTTTTCCGCAGTTCTCGAACCAGTCGCGGATGAGCGCGGCGAGTCCGGGGACGAGCAGCTTCACGGTGCAGCCGGAGGTGTTCACGATGAGCCTGTAGCTCGTCCTGTTCCCCCAGCGGAAGTCGGAGATCATCTCGCAGTCGCGCTTGCGGTTGCGGTCGATCATCCTCATCTTGCTCAGCAGCACGCGGTCGGAAAAGTTTTCGTCGGGCTGGGCGCGCTCGCGGCACCGCTTCAGCTTCGATGCGGTGTCGGCGCAGACGAAGATGTCGTACGGGGAGTAGTCCTTCAGCAGGACGTTTGCGTTGCGGCCGACGATCACGCAGTCGCGTCCGGCGGCGGCGATCCCCTTTATCACGCCGGTCTCGGCCCGCATCAGCTCGACGGGCGGCAGGTGCGCCTCGGGCGTCACGTGCAGCGACTGGCGCGTCAGGATCGGAGCCGACGACGGGAAGGAGTGTGTCAGCATATAGTCGGCGTAGTCCTCGCTGACGCCGCATCTGTCCGCTATGGCCTCGATGATCCGGCTGTCGTAGTAGTCGATACCCATATATTCGGCAAGTCTTTTCCCGAGTTCTCGTCCGCCGCTGCCGAATTCGCGGCTCACAGTTATGATTCTCATGGCAAAGTCCGTAAAAAAATGATATAATATATGTGTCTGTAAAGCGCGGAGGTCTTGAAAAACCGCCTTATAAATTATAACACAAAAACGTCACGGCCGCAATCATTTTCGGGTGCGAACGCGATTTTTGCCGCTTTTTTCCGCCGCGGGAGTCACGTCGCGGGGGGCGTAGACGGGAACGGCGGAATGCCGCGGGCAGCGAAAGCCGGGGCGCGGCAGAGAACAGGGCAGTACATGACAGAACAAACGGGAACAGAACAAAAAAGAACAGAACAAACGGGAACAGGAAGAACAGAATAGAAGAGAACAGACAGAACAGAACAAAAGACAACAGAACAGACGGAAAAAGAAAGATCAGAATAGAGGAGAATAGAACATAACAGGACAGAAGAAAACTATGAGAACAAAAAAGAACAGAAGAGAAGAGAGAACACAGATGGAAGAGAAAGAGAAAGAAAAGAGAATAGAAACAGAAACAGAAACAGAGAGAGAGAAGGAGAAGGGGACAGAGACAGAGGCAGAGGCAGAGACAGCGCCCGTGCGCGGGACTGAGGCGGAAGCGGAATATGAAGCGGAAGCGCGTAACTCCAGGCGCGCCGCGCCGCCCCGGAGCCTGATCGAAAAGGTAAGGGCTTATCTCGCGCGGCATTATATCCCTGAGGCCGCGGAGGAGGCGGCGGAAGACGCGACGGCGGGCTCGACGGCGGACGCGGCATTTGCGGCGCCGCTGCCGTCACAGGCGGGAATCATGCCGTCGGAACGCGGCAGGAAAAAGAAAAAGCCGCGGATGGCAGCGGCGGGAAGCTTCGGGAAAAAGCGCGGCACGAAAAAAGACGCGGCTGAATTCGCGGAGTTTTACGCCTGCAGTGCGGAAGCCGCCGAAAACGGAGCGGACCGTGACGCCGGACGCCTCAAAGAGGCCTTTATCGCCCCGGACGCCGTGCAGGCCGTTCAGTCGCACCCCGGCCGCGACGGTGCGAGCGGCGTCCCCGCCGGTATGCGGCCGGCGCCGGAGGCC
>JAEEGL016007485.1_pt1 | contig 13585 bp, 12 predicted proteins | sample 9134231 | NCBI WGS metagenome assembly JAEEGL01 (sample SAMN16246548, study PRJNA631951) | gut metagenome | biome: gut microbiome; feature: rumen; material: fiber-attached | host: Bos | place: Iran: Karaj | collected 2018-10
GACGCCTTCGACAGCTCCGGTCTCGGCGGCCGGATCGGGCTGGTGGTCCATTCGGCCCGGGCGGGGGGCTACCTCCACGCCGTCCGCCCCGACACCGCCTTCACGCCCGCCTCCACGCTCAAGCTGGTGGTCACCTCCACGGCCCTCGCGACCTTCCCCGAGGACTGGGCGCCCCAGACCCTGCTGCGCCTCTACGGGCATCCCGAGGGGAGGCGCTTCCACGGCCGGCTCTCCATCGTCGGCCGCGGCGACCCGAGCGTCTCCGGGCGGTTCTACGGCGACCCGCTCTTCGTCCTGCGCTCCTGGTGCGACTCGCTCCGCGCGCTCGGCGTCGACACGCTCGTGGGCGAGATCGAGGTGGACCGCTTCTGGTACCCCGACCCGCCCTCGCCCGAGACCTGGGAGCGCCGCTTCCTCGACAGCTGGTACGGCGCGCAGGTCACCGCGCTGGCCTTCAACGACAACTGCGCGCTGCTGCGCATCCTCCCCGGGGCCGCCCCGGGCGACTCGGTGACCGTCTCGGTGCAGCCGAACCTCCCGCTGTTCGAGGTGGACCGCTCCGGCGCGCGCACCGTCGCGGGCAAGCGGCGCAGGATCCGCTACGCGCTCGACCGGCTGGACGACAAGGTGACGGTGACCGGCGAGATCGGCGCGGACGCGATGCCGATGGAGGCGGTGATCCCCGTGCGGCAGAGCCAGTTCTGGTTCGAGGAGGCCTTCCGCGAGGCGATGCGCCTCTCGGGGATCGAGGTCGTCCCGGAAAGCGCCCCCTCCCCGCTCCCGCTCCACGGCGAGCTGCGGATGACGACCGTCCCGCTCCGCTCCATCCTCGCCGAGATCAACCAGCGCTCGCAGAACTTCTACGCCGAGACGCTCCTCCGCCAGATCGGCGCGAAGGAGGGCGGCGTCCCGAGCGTGGAGAACGGGCTGCGCGCCGAGCGGCGCTTCCTGGCCGAAGCCGGGATTGACACCTCGAGGATGACCCTGCTCGACGGTTCGGGCCTTTCGCTGGGCAACCGCGTGACTCCGCGCGAGATGAACAAGCTGCTGCAGTTCATGCTCCGCTCCCCCCGGCTCGACGCGTGGTGGAGCTCGCTGGCCTGGCCCGACGCCGGCACGCGCATGCCCCGGCTGGAGTTCGGCTACCGCACGCGCTTCAAGACCGGATACGTGGGCGGCGTGCAGGGGCTGGCGGGCTACGTGGCCACCGCCCTGGGCGACACCCTCTGCGTGACGCTCTACATCAACGGGTACAAGGGGCCCGACCAGGCCGCCCGCGACCTGATGGACTCGCTCTGGAAGTCGATCGCCGACCACGAGGACGCCGAGCGGGCCGGACTGCGCCTCGCGCGGCTCGACTGGGAGGCGGGCCGCGGCGAGACCGGGCTGGAACGCCGGATCGACCTTTTCTCGAAGCGGATGCTCGGCCGCCCCTACCTCCTCGGCCCGACGGGCGAGGGGGCGCGCGGCGAGGTCTCCGACCGCCCGCTGATCCGGCCCGACAGCCTGGACTGCGTCACCTTCCTCGAGCACGTCCTCGCGCTCGCGCTCGCGCGGGACCCCGAGGAGGTCCTCCCGCGCCTGACCGAGCTCCGCTACCGCGGCGGGAAGCCGGACTTCGCGAGCCGCAACCACTTCTTCGTGGAGGACTGGATGCGCGGCGGGAACCGCGACCTGGTCCGCCCGCGCGCCTTCCCCGACGAGGTCGTCGAGAAGCGGACGATGGGCCGGAGGAAGTTCGCCGCCCTCAACGGGCTCGACACGGCGGGAATCGAGGACCCGGTCTCCTCGCTCGCCTACCTCCCGCGGGAGCGGGCGGTCGCCCTCTTCGACACGCTCCGCTCCGACCGGTTCCGCGTCTCCGGGGTCGCCTTCGTCGACGACGTCGACTGGCTCTGGGCGACCCACGTGGGGTTCGCCGTCCAGGATTCGGGGAAAACGGCCCTCCTGCGGCACGCCTCGTCCAAAACGGGGGGCGTGGCCGAGCGGAAGCTCTCGGACTACCTCAAAAGCCGCCCGAAGCTCAAGGGGGTCGTCCTCTTCGACTTCGCCGCCCCGCGCGCCGGACCCGGGCGGAAGGGCGACCGGGAAGGCCCTCAAAGCCCGAATTTCTAGATTTCCCGCCGTTCCGGGAACGACTCCCCCTTTCCGCAAGAGAAGCAGATGACCATCATCGACAAAGTCCTCTACAAGATCATCGGCGACCCCCACGCCCGCTACATCAAGAAGCTGATCCCGATTCTCGACGAGATCGACGGGCTGGGGCCGCGCTACGAGGCGATGGACGACGCGGAACTCGTCGCCCAGACCGCGGTCCTCCGCGAAAAGCTGGCCGGCGGCGCCACGCTCGACGACATCCTCCCCGAGGCCTTCGCCGTCTGCCGCGAGGCCTGCGACCGCCGCCTGGGGATGATCAACGCCGTCAAGCCCGAGTTCGGCTTCGACCTGGACCTCCTGGGCGACCAGAAGGAGGCCGCCCTGCGCGCCCGCGCCGAGCTGGAGGAGAAGAGCGAATGGGAGGTCATGCTCCCCGCCTCGTTCTACGCGAAGATCCGCGAGCTCCATCCCGAGTCGGTGCGCCCCTTCCGCATGAAGAACTTCCGCGTGCAGCTCATCGGCGGCATCGTCCTCCACCGCGGCTGCATCGCCGAAATGTCCACCGGCGAAGGCAAGACCCTCGCCGCCGCCTGCCCCGTCTACCTGAACGCCCTCTCGGGCAAGGGGACGCACGTGGTGACGGTCAACGACTACCTGGCCCGGCGCGACGCCGAGACCATGGGGCTCGCCTACCGCTTCCTCGGCCTCTCCGTGGGGCTGATCGTGGCGGGGCTGACCCCGGCGCAGCGCCGCGAGTCCTACGGCTCCGACGTCACCTACGGCACCAACAACGAGTTCGGCTTTGACTACCTGCGCGACAACATGGCCGTCACCCGCGAGGAGCTGGTGCAGCGCGAGCTCAACTACGCCATCGTGGACGAAGTGGACTCCATCCTGATCGACGAGGCGCGCACGCCCCTGATCATCTCCGGCCCCGCCGAGGACTCCACCGACAAGTACGCCCGCACCGACGCCATCATCCCGCTGATGAAGCCCGACGTCCACTACACCGTGGACGAGAAGGCGCGCCAGGCGCTCCTCACCGACGAGGGGGTGAAGTTCTGCGAGCAGCAGCTGGGCATCGACAACCTCTACGGCGACGTGAACGCGCAGTGGGTCCACCACATCGACCAGGCGCTGAAGGCCCACGCGATCTTCAAGCGCGACGTGGACTACGTGGTGGAGAACGGCGAGGTGGTCATCATCGACGAGAACACCGGCCGCAAGATGGTGGGCCGCCGCTACTCCGACGGGATGCACCAGGCCATCGAGGCCAAGGAGAAGGTGCCGATCCGCCGCGAGAGCCAGACGCTCGCCACCATCACGTTCCAGAACTTCTTCCGCATGTACAACAAGCTCTCGGGCATGACCGGCACCGCCGACACCGAGGCGCGCGAGTTCAACGAGATCTACGGCCTGAAGGTGGTGGTCATCCCCACCCACAAGCCCTGCATCCGCATCGACAACCAGGACCTGATCTACCGCAGCTACCGCGAGAAGGAGGACGCCATCGTCGCCAAGATCCGCGAGCTGCACGAGCGGAAGCAGCCCGTGCTGGTCGGCACGGTCTCGATCGAGAAGTCCGAGCGCCTCTCCGCGCGGCTCAAGCGCGAGGGGATCGCGCACGACGTGCTCAACGCCAAGAACCACGCGCGCGAAGCGGAGATCATCAAGCTCGCGGGCCACGCCGGCCGCGTGACCATCTCGACCAACATGGCCGGCCGCGGCACCGACATCGTGCTCGGCCCGGGCGTGCCCGAGCTGGGCGGCCTCTACGTGCTGGCCACCGAGCGCCACGAGTCGCGCCGCATCGACAACCAGCTGCGCGGACGCTCCGGCCGCCAGGGCGACCCGGGCGAGTCGCAGTACCTGCTCAGCCTCGACGACGACCTGATGCGCATCTTCGGCGGCGAACGCCTGAAGGGCATCATGAACCGCATCAGCCAGGAGGGCGACGTCATCACCCACCCGCTGGTGACCAAGTCGGTGGCCAACGCGCAGCGCCGCGTGGAAGGGCAGAACTTCGAGGCGCGCAAGCACCTGCTGGAATACGACAACGTCAGCAACGAGCAGCGCAAGGTGATCTACGGCCTGCGCCGCCGCATCCTCATGGGCGAGGACATCGACGACGAGGTGAAGAACCGCGTGGAGGACGCCATCGACCTGCAGCTGAGCCGCTTCGTCGGCGAAGGCTACCCCGAGCAGTGGGACCTGGCCGCGGCGAGCGCGCTGCTGAACCGCACCTACGGGCTCGAGCTGGAGCTCGAGAAGCTCGACCGCAAGGGGCTGACCGCCGAGGGGCTGCTCGACCTGGTGATCGAGAACGTCTGGGCGAAGTACGGCCAGCTGGAGCTCTACGTGGCCAAGGAGAACATCCGCGAGCTGGAACGCCGCGTGATGCTGATCACGATCGACCAGATCTACAAGGAAAACCTCCGGAGCATGGACTCCCTCCGCGACGCCATCCGCTTCCACGGCTACGCGCAGCGCGACCCGCTGATGGTCTACAAGAAGGAGGCCTACGCGATGTTCGAGCGCTGCATGGACCGCATCGCGCTCACGGTGGCCGAACGGCTGCTGAACGTGCGCCTGCGCGGACCGGACGCCTCCATGCCCGCCATGCCGCTCCGGCCCGTGAAGATCACCGCGACGCACGGCCCCTCGGAAGGGGCCCCGCAGGAGGTGAAGTGGCAGCGCCGCCCCGGACAGCTGCCCCCGCCCGGAACGGCTCCCGCCGCTCCGCCCAAGCAGGCCTCCCCCGTGCAGCAGACGCGCCAGTACCCCAAGGTCGGCCGCAACGACCCCTGCCCCTGCGGCTCCGGCAAGAAGTACAAGAAGTGCCATGGAGCCGATGCGGAGTAGGGATCAGGGATTAGGGATCAGGGATTAGGGATCAGGGATTAGTGCGTAGTATCGCGCTGCGCGCCTGATTGGAAGAAAGGCTCCCGCGAGGGAGCCCTTTTCTTTCCATTTCGCGCCTTTGGCGCCATTGTACGCACTAATCCCTAATCCCTGAGACCTAAGACCTAACCACTGATTTCTCGCCTCATTCGTCCCTGGGGAGAAATTCGAACGGAACGGTCAGCGTGGCGTCGCTTTTGCCGCCCGCCTCGAAGACGAAGGACTTCTCCGCCTTCCGCATGATCTCCTCGTCCATGTCCGGCGCTCCCGTAGTGGACTTCACGACGGCTATCCGGACGATTTTGCCGTCGGGAGCGACCGTGAACCGCAGGACCAATCTGCCGGCGAGATCGGGATTGGTTTTGAGGCGTTTGTTGTAGATATAGCGCAGACCCGGAGCGCGAGCGTTGATATAGCGCATCATCGACTGCCGGGAACGTCCGCCGGTCGAGCCCCATTCGATTTCATCGGAAGAAGGCATTTTGATTCGCCCCGGCGCTTTGGTGCTGATGCCGCCGCCGTTCGAGGGCGGGCAGTCAATGCAGAAACACCCGGCGGAGCCGCCTTCGGCATAGCCGTCGAGGAAATCGAGGTCGGCCGAAGCCGCATGGCTCCCGTTTCGCGACAGCGCTTTCGCCTCGCCGCCGGAATCGCGGGCCGGATTCGCCGGGCTTGTTTGGGCCGCCGGCTTCGAATCGGCGAGGCCGACCGGCTTCTCCCCACGCGATGCCAACGTCGCCGCGCCGACACACAACGCCGCCGCGGCTCCGACGCCGATCAAGATCGCCAACCGCTTTCCGTTCATCGCTTCCGGGGCTCCTTCGCGAAAATTCCCGATTCCTATTTCAATTCTACACTCGATTCCGCGACAACGGAGCGCCTTTTTTCTTCCATTTCGCGCCTTCGGCGCCACTATCCGCACTAAGCCCTGATCCCTGAGACCTAATCACTACCCTTGGTCTCAGTGCGAACAATCCGCTTCGCGTAAATGGAAAAGGGCTCCGGAAAGGAGCCCTTTTTTTCGTCGCGCCTTTGGCGCCACTATCCGCACTAATCCCTGATCCCTGATCCCTAATCCCTGGAATAGATGTCCGTCCCGACGAGGCGGCGGATTTCGGCCATGCGCGGAGCGGCTTCGTCGCGGGCGCGTTCGGCGCCGCGCCTGAGGATCGCGTGGATTTCGGCGCGGTTCGCGAGAAGGTCGTCGAAGCGGCGGCGCGGCTCGTCGAAGACCCGTTCCAGCACGTCGAAGAGCGCTCCCTTCGCCTCGCCCCAGCCCATGCCGCCCTCGCGGTAGCGCTTGGCCAGCGCGGCGGTCTCCTCGGGAGTCGCGAACAGCGAGAAGAGCTTGAAGACCTGGCAGGAATCCGGATCCTTCGGCTCCTCGACGCCCTGGGAGTTGGTGACGATCCTGTTGACCTTCTTCCGCAGCTGCTTGGAGGGGAGGAAGAGCTCGATGGTGTTGCCGTAGCTCTTGCTCATCTTGCGGCCGTCGAGCCCGGGGATCACGTCGGTGTTCTCCTCGATGACCGGCTCGGGCAGCTTGAGGACGTCGGTCCCGTAGTTCTGGTTGAAGCGCTGCGCCACGTCGCGGGCGAACTCCACGTGCTGCTTCTGGTCCTTGCCCACCGGCACGATGTCGGCGCCGAAGAGGAGGATGTCGGCGTCCATCAGCAGCGGATAGGTGTAGAGCCCCATGCCGACGTTGGCGTCGGGCTCCTCGCCGGCCTCCTGGTTCGCGGAGACCTTGGCCTTGTAGGCGTGGGCGCGGTTCATGAACCCCTTGGGGGTGAAGCAGCCGAGGATCCAGGAGAGCTCGAAGATCTCGGGGATGTCGCTCTGCTTGTAGAAGAGGTTCCTTTCGGGGTCGAGGCCCAGCGCCAGCCAGGTGGCCGCCACGCGCTCGATCTGGTCGCGCATCTGGGCGCCGTCGAAGACGGTCGTCAGGGCGTGGTAGTCGGCGATGAAGTAGATTCCCCGGTATTCGGCGGTCTTGCGGATCGCGGGGCGGATGGCCCCCAGGTAGTTGCCCAGGTGGGGCATGCCCGTGGGCTTGATGCCGGTGAGGGAAATCTTCTGCTCTGCCATGTCGACTCTCCTGATGGCGCGGGGACGCGGGCAAAACTAGCTAACTTTGGGACGTGGCCGAATTCCAGCTGATCGACGACCCGGAAGGGTTCGACGCCGTCGTGAAGGCGTTGGAAGGCGAGGACGAGATCGTCCTCGACCTCGAGGCCGACTCCTTTTTCCACTACAAGGCCCGCATCTGCCTGGCGCAGATCGCCGTCCCCGGCCACTGCTGGATCGTGGACCCCTTCTTCGAGGGGTTCGACCACGAGCGCCTGACCGCCGTCCTCGCGGGCAAGACGCTCCTCCTCCACGGCTGCGACTACGACCTGCGGCTGATGCGCTCGCTCTGGAACTTCGTCCCCGCGCGCATCGTCGACACCGCGATCGGCGCCCGGCTGCTGGGCCACCGCGCCTTCGGGCTGGGCAACCTCGTGGAGAGCTGGTTCGGCGTCCACCTGGACAAGTCCAAGCAGCAGGCCAACTGGGCCCGCCGCCCGCTCGCGCCCGACATGCTGAAGTACGCCGCGGGCGACACCGCCTACCTGCGCGAGATGGTCGGCCGCATGCGCGACGAGCTCGCCGCCAGGGGGCGCCTCTCCTGGGCCGAGGAGTCGTGCGCCCACCTGCTGAAGACCTCGCAGGAGCCCTCCGTCCACGTCAAGGAGGACCCCTGGCGCGTCCCCGGCCACAACGAGCTCGACCGCCGGGGCCAGGCGCTCCTCCGCGTTCTCTGGAACTGGCGCGAGGAGCAGGCCCGGAAGCGCGACCTGCCCCCCTTCAAGGTGCTCAACAACGACCGGCTGGTCCTGCTGGCCAAGCTCTTCGTCGGCAAGGCCTCCGTCCGGCCCGAAGACCTCCCCAGGCTCCCCCGCCACTTCGGCCCCGACACGCTCGCCTCGCTCGCCGAGACGATCCGCGGCGCGGCCCAGATCCCCGAGGAGGAGTGGCCCCGGTCGCACCGTCCGCGCCACGCCCCCGGCCCCTCGCCCGACTCGCGCGTGCTCGACCGGCTCAAGGAGATCCGCCGGGCCATGGCCGAGGAGCTCGACCTCGAGGAGTCGCTGCTGGCCACCAAGCCGCAGATCAACTCGCTGGCGCTCCACAAGCGCTCCACCGAAGAGGAGATCCGCTCCGGCACGGCGCTGATGGAATGGCAGTACGGGCTCTGGATCCCCAAAATCCTAAACTCCGAAAAGTGACCTGCCGAAAAGGCGGGGCCCCCTACACTTTTCCCCCGACCTTTCCTATATTTGCGCCACATCAATTGATACCGAATTCCGCTTCGGAGGCTTCATTTGGCAACTCGCATTCGTCTCAGCCGCAAGGGCCGCTGCCATCTTCCCCAGTACCGCGTTGTCGTCGCCGACAAGCGCTCTCCCCGCGACGGCAAGTTCCTCGCCCAGATCGGCACCTACGATCCCACCGCCGCTCCCGCCGTCATCAAGTTCGACGTCGACGCGGTCATGGACTGGCTCTCCCGCGGCGCCCTGCCCTCGGACACCGTCCGTTCCCTGCTGAAGCAGGCCGGCATCTGGGCCAAGTTCGAAGCCAAGCGCAAGGGCCAGGACGTCTCCTCCTTCGAGCTCCAGCCCAAGCCCGCCCGCAAGCGCAAGCCCCGTCTCGGCGAAAAGGCCCTCAAGCGCATCAAAGCCAAGAAGGCCGAAGCCGAAGCCGCCGCCGCTCCCAAGGCCGAGGAAGCCCCCGCCGCCGAAGAGGCCCAGGCCTAGTTTCGCGGAGCGCCGCATGCCCGACCAGCAGTGGCTCGACGGCTATGCGGTGATCGGGATCGTCGCCCGCCCCTGGGGCGTCCGCGGCGAAGTCCGGGTCAATCCCGAAAGCGATCATCCAGAGAGGTACGCCTCTCTGGACTCTTTTTTCGTCGGAAATCCGGAACTCGGCGAAGTCCGCCCCGTCGGGAAGGTGCGGCTGCGCGCGCAGGGCGGCTTCTGGCGCGCCTCCTTCGAGGGGATCTCCACGCCCGAGGCGGCCGAATCGCTGCGGTCGGCGCTGCTGCTGGTCCGCGAGAGCGACCGCCCCGCGCTGCCCGAAGGCGAGTTCTACTTCAGCGACCTGGCCGGCCTGGCGGTCGTGGACGACGCCGGCGCGGTCCTCGGACGCGTGGTCGAGGTCCGCGACTACCCCAGCGTGAACGTCTTCGACCTGGAGCTCGACCGCGACGGCGCGAAGAAGCGGGTCCTCGCCCCGTGGGTCGCCGACTGCGTCGGGAAGATCGACCTCGCGGCCCGGACGGTCGTCGTCCACATGGACTACCTCGCCGACCTGCTCTCGGCCGACGGCGCGGAGAAAAAGGACCCGGAATGAGAATCGACGTCGTCACCCTCTTCCCCGAGATGTTCGAGGCGCTGAACCACTCCATCGTGGGCCGCGCCCGGCGCGACGGCCACCTGGAGCTGAACGCCGTGCAGCTGCGCGACTTCGCCATCAACCGCTACGGGCAGGTGGACGACTACGCCTACGGCGGAGAGCCGGGGATGGTGCTGCGGCCCGAGCCGCTGAGCGACGCGCTGGAGAGCCTGCAGTACCCCGAGGGGACGCCCGTGCTCCACATGACCCCCCAGGGGAAGCCCTTCGACCAGCCCATGGCCGAGGAGTTCGCGAAATTCGACCGTCTGGTGATCGTCTGCGGCCACTACAAGGGGCTCGACGAGCGGATCGTGGAGAAATACGTCACCCACGAGGTCTCGCTGGGCGACTTCGTGCTGACCGGCGGGGAGCTGGCCGCCATGGCCATCGCCGACGCGGTGATCCGGCTGAAACCGGGCGTTTTGGGCGACAAGGAGAGCGCCGACACCGACTCCTTCAGCACCCGCCGGCTGGGCTGGCCCCTCTACACCCGCCCCGAAACCTTCCGCGGAATGGCGGTGCCCGAAGTGCTCAAGGGGGGCAACCACGCCCTCATCGAGGCCTGGAGGCGCCGCGAGGCCCTGCGCCGGACCGTGGAAAGGCGGCCCGATCTGCTCGAAAAATGGCCTTTGACGCCCGAAGAGACCTCATTGCTCGGCAAAGATTACTAGATTTGCCCCCGTCAAACGACTTCGCACGTGGCGGAGTCACATCGCAAGGAAAACGATCATGTCCGCCGTTCTCGAACAGCTCCATCGCCAGAATATGCGCACCGACCTCCCCGATTTCGTCGCCGGTGACACCATCGTCGTCAACGTCCGCGTTCGCGAAGGCAACAAGGACCGCATCCAGGCCTACAAGGGCGTCGTGATCCAGCGCCGCGGCAAGGGCATCAGCGAAACCGTCACCGTCCGCAAGATCTCCAACGGCGTCGGCGTCGAACGCATCTTCCCCATCCACGCCCCGATGATCAGCTCCATCGAGCTGGACCGCAAGGGCAGCGTCCGCCGCGCCCGCATCTTCTACCTCCGCAACCTCCGCGGCAAGGCCGCCCGCATCAAGGAAGACCTCGCCGCCGAAGCCAAGGCCTAAGGCCGGCTCCTTACGGAATCCGAAAGCGCTCCGCAACCGCGGAGCGCTTTTCCGTTGCGCGGGAGAATCACCTCCCGTAGAACCACACCTCGTAGGTAACGCTGAAGTATTCCGGCTTCATCGCCACGATGTCGGCGGCAGAAAAGAGGCTGTCGTCCTCGTGGGCTATCAGGTGGTGCAGGTAGAACGTCATTCCGTTTTCGACGAAGTACCCGTATTTCTCCAGTCCGCCCCACGCATCGAGCACGCCATCGCCTCCGTCGGGCTCCTGGCCATCGCCGAACGAGAAGTAGTCGAGCGACCGCGCGTTCATATAACCCCGCAGCAGTCTCCGGGTCCAGTCGTCGCACGGCATCTCCTTCCCGTCTTCGCGCTCGTTGGGGTCGTATTCGATCCGGGCAAAAACCTGGTAGTCCTTGTAGATGTCGCAGCCGTTCGCGATGAGGCCGTCGAGGTCCCGCTGTGTCCGCGCGAAGTTCTCCTTGATTTCACGCGCCAGTTCGCGGATGCGCCGGTCGAGCCGCGCGAGCTTTTCGAAGTTCTCGTCGGTCCAGGCGAATTCCCGGTTCAGCTTGCGTCGGCGGTCCGTGAGGTACTCGTGGTTGACCTCCGCGCGCCGAAGGCGCTCCCCTTCGAGCGAGGCGTCGTCGTCGTCGGCGCAAAAGCGCTTCATCTTCTCGACCTTTTCGGGGCCGCCCTCCACGTCCGCGTAGAAAGCCTCCAGGACCTTCCATTCGACCCAATCGCCGAGCCTGCAGATGTTTTCGTTCATGTCGCCTCCCTTTTTCGCGTCGTTTCCCGGCATAATATACTCACGCCGTCCCGACATGGAACGACAGGAATCAGCCAAACGCGCCCTATCGGCGCTGGCGGCCTTCGATGGCGGCGAGAAGGACTGCCCCGGCGGCGACGAGGCGTTCGAGCCGCTTGTCGTCCGGCCGGCGGTTTTCGACGTCGAGCGTGAAGAGGAAGGGGTTGAACCGCTGCGAATAGGTGGCCAGGATCTCGCCGTCCTCGGCGACGAGCGCGTAGCGCTGCGGGATCAGGTTGAGGAGAAAGCGCCGGACGAGCGCCAGGGCGAGGTTGTCCTCGCGCAGATGCGCGACGACCACGCCGTCCACGGAGAGCTCCCACGCGTCGCGGACCAGGGAGCTGAACCCCTTCCGCCGCCACGTTCCGCAGCGGCGCCCCGTCGCGGAGTCCTCCACGTCGTAGGCGGCCGAGAAGTCGATGATGTCGCGCGCCCGCGCCACGAGCAGCTCGCGGTCCATCCTCTCGTCGAAATAGACGCGGATGTCCTCGTGCAGGCGGAACGCGGCCTGCTTTCCGTAGCCGACCAGCGCGCCGTCCGGGGCGACGATCCGGAACTTCGGCGAGAGAAGGTAGAGCAGCTTCCTGCGGACGGAATAGCGCGCCGGAAAGAGCATCCTAGAAATTGACCTTGTAGAACTTGCGCTTGCCGACCTGGACGACGAGCTCGCGGCCGACGGAGACGGTCCCGTCGGGCGAGGAGAGCTTTTCGCCGCCGATCCGGACGCCGCCGTTGGCGATCATGCGCCGCGCCTCGCCCTTGCTGGCGAAGGCCTTGACGGCCAGCAGCAGGTCGAGGACGCCCGTCTCCCCTTCGGGAAGCGAGAAGCAGGGGGCGTCGTCGGGAATCGCGCTGCCGCTCTGGATGGCGGCCTCGGCCGCGCGCGCCTCTTCGGCGGCCCGCTCGCCGTGGTACTGCGAGACGATGATCTTCGCGAGACGGTGCTTGAGCTCCATGGGGTTCAGGCGCCCGGAGGCGATTCCCTCGGCCATGGCGTCGACCTCCTCGAGCGGCTCGTCGGTCAGCAGGCGGTACCAGTCGGGGACGATGGCGTCGGCGATGTTGTAGATCTTGTGGTACATCGTCTGCGGCGGCTCGTTCACGCCGACGTAGTTGCCGATGCTCTTGCTCATCTTCCGCTCGCCGTCGGTGCCGAGGAGGATCGGGAGGAAGAGGCCGACCTGGCCCTCCATCCCCTTCCAGGCCTGCAGCTCGCGGCCGCGCAGCACGTTGAACTTCTGGTCGGTGCCGCCCAGCTCCACGTCGGAGCGGATCTCGACCGAGTCCCACCCCTGCATGAGCGGGTAGACGAACTCGTGGATGCCGATGCTGACGCCGTTTTTGTACCGGTTGGCGAAGTCCTGGCGTTCGAGCATCTGCGCCACGGTGAGGCGCGACATCAGCCCGAGGATCTCGAGGAAGCTCATCTTCGAGAACCACTGCCCGTTGTAGACCACTTCGGTGCGCGATTCGTCGACGATCTTGAAGAACTGCTTCTTGTAGGTCTCGGCGTTGGCCAGCACCTGCTCGTGCGAGAGCGGCGGGCGGGTGGAGTTGCGGCCGGAGGGGTCGCCGACCGTGGCGGTGTAGTCGCCCACGATGAGGACGACCGTGTGGCCGAGGTCCTGGAACTGGCGGAGCTTGCGCATGACGACCGTGTGGCCGAGGTGCACGTCGGGGGCCGTGGGGTCCACGCCCATCTTCACGCGGAGGGGGACGCCGGTCTCGACCGACTTCTTCAGCTTTTCGAGCAGCGCGTTCCCGGGGACCTGGTCGATCACCCCGCGCATGAGGATTTTGTACTGTTCTTCGGCGCCGAGCATGGTTCGCTCCTTTCTTCGGGGAGCAAATCTAGCAATCGGCCCGGAAGGGGCTCAGCCGCCGGCCGTTTCGTCCTCTTCCAGCCCCTGCAGCGCCTCGGCGACGCTCTTTTCCGCGGTCGTCAGCAGCGACTTGCAGAAGCGGATCAGCTCCGACGCCTCCTTCACCCGTTCGGCCAGCTCGTCGATGTCCACGTCGGACGAGTCGATCCGGTCGAGGATCTCCTGCAGGCGCGCCATCGCCTCGGAGTAGCGCATGCTCTTCTTCTCTTCGCGTTCACCTTCCATGGTTCGCCTCCTGTCGTTCTTCCTCTCCGGCGGAGGGAGCCGGGCGGAGCGCGCCGACGACGGCGTCCGCCTCCCCTTCCGCGAAACGCAGTTCCACCTTCGCCCCTTCGGCCAGCGCCCCGAACCGCAGCGCGCGGCCCGC
>JAEEGL016934383.1_pt1 | contig 13585 bp, 10 predicted proteins | sample 9134231 | NCBI WGS metagenome assembly JAEEGL01 (sample SAMN16246548, study PRJNA631951) | gut metagenome | biome: gut microbiome; feature: rumen; material: fiber-attached | host: Bos | place: Iran: Karaj | collected 2018-10
AAGATATTTCAGAGAATTTTATTAATGATGAAATTGATCATGTATTAAATGGACGAGATTTAACTAATCTTGAAAGAAGTCATATCTATAATATGATTGATAATGAAATAAATGGTTATGGTCCTTTAAATGAATTATTGAATGACCCTAATATATCTGAAATAATGGTTAATGGACCTAATGAAGTATATGTTGAAATTGATGGTAAATTATTAAAAGATGATACTGTTTCATTTATTAATGATGAACACATATTAAGAATAATTCAGAAAATGGTTCAACCACTTGGTAAAACAATTGATTCAGTTAATCCAATGGTTGACTCTCGTTTAGATGATGGTTCTCGTATTAATGCCATTATCCCACCACTTTCTGTTAATGGACCAATACTTACCATTCGTAAGTTTAAAAAGAGTTTATCTAGTGTTGATGATTTATTACGTAATGGTACTTTAACTCGAGATATGGCGGTATTTTTAGAATGTTGTGTTAAATCCAAAATGAACATTATTGTTTGTGGTGGTACTGGTTCAGGTAAAACAACTATTTTAAATATTTTATCAGGATTTATTGGTGATAACGAACGTGTTATTACAATTGAAGATGCGGCTGAACTTCGTCTTCATCAAAGTCATGTTATTCCTTTGGAGACTAGGGTAACTAATTATGATGCCAAAGGTGAAGTTACTATGCGAGATTTGGTTCGTAACTCATTACGTATGAGACCTGATCGTATTATTGTTGGAGAAGTTCGTGGAGCTGAAGCTTTTGATATGTTACAAGCCATGAATACTGGTCATGAAGGTAGTTTAACAACCCTCCATGCGAATGGTGCTATTGATGCCCTTAACCGTCTTGAAACAATGGTTTTAATGGGAAATATGGAAATACCGGTTTTAGCTATTCGTGATTATATTAAAAATGCTATTGATATTGTTATTAATGTTGAAAGATTAAGTGATGGTAGAAGAAAAATAACTTCTATTAATGAAATAACCGGAATTGATGAAAATCGTGAAATAACTATTCAAGAAATATTTAGCTTTAATCAAACTGGTTTAACAGCTAATAATGAAGTTATTGGTGAATTTAAATTACATAATTATAAACCAATTGTTTATGAAAAAATAAAAAGTAAAGGATTTGATGATTTAGATCGTATCTTTAATATCACCAGTCCTAAAAAGGATAAGAATAAAAAAGTAAATTATTATAAGAATAAAAAGTAAAGGAGGGATACTATGTCGTTATATAATTCTATTAAGTTAATAGTAAATATTATCTTAGTAATGATTATTGTTGTCTTTCTTATTTGGTTTTTAAGACAAGTACGTATTAGTAAACTAAATAAAAGAATTAACACATATACTATAACTAGTGATGATAATCGACATAATCTATTTGATATCCTTACTAATTTTTATCTTAATATGCGACAAAAACTTAGTAAAAGTTTAGAGAAAAGTGTTTTCTTAAAAAAATATTCTTTAAAGTATGAAAAATATATTGATAAAAATAAACCTGGTATTCGTAATCCAATGGAATATATTGCTACCAAGTTTATCTTATCTTTCTTAGCTATTATCATTTTAATAATTAGTACTGTTGTTCAAAATGAATCTATTACTTTTATGAAGATATTTATTGCTTTTACAGTAGGTTTTTTTGCTTTAGATGTTGTTCTATTAAGTCGTGGTAAAATGGTAGAACACCAAATGAAAAATGACTTATTAAAAGCCATTACCATTATGAATAATTCGTTTAAATCAGGACGTAGTATTGTTCAAACAATCAAGATTGTTAGTGATGAAATTGATGGTCCTTTAAAAGAAGAATTTAAGAAAATGCATGATGACTTGGAATATGGATTAGAGATTGAAGCAGTATTTCAAAGATTTAATTCTCGTGTTAATCTAAAAGAAGTTAAATATATTACCACATCTTTGGCTATATTAAATAAAACTGGTGGTAATATTGTCGATGTATTTTCATCAATTGAAAAAACTGTTTTTAATAATAAAAAATTGGAAGATGAACTACATAATTTATCAGCCGCTAGTAAAACTTTATATCGAATATTAGTCTTTATTCCGATTGTCTTTACATTCTTAATTTATGTTTTAGATGCTAGTTATTTTAATCCATTAATTACCCATCCTTTAGGTATGGCTATTATTGCTTTAATTGTTGTATTATACGTTGTCTATATTATAATAGTTAAACGAATTATCAAGGTAAAGGAGTTGTAATTATGAAGTTTAGTGAAATAAGTAAAAACATTTATAGTAATTATTCCTTAAATGATATTCGAAATAGAATGAAATTACTTGGAAAAGATGATGAAAAAGATGTATTAAAGTTTCTTAATATACGTCTAATATCTAGTATTGTCATATTTTTTGTGATATTATATTTTATTGATTGGGGATATGTTTTAGCTCCAATAATTGTAGTTTTATATTATATCTTTTTACCAAATATTATTATTGATCGTAAGATTAAAAAAAGAAAAGCTAAATTAGAAAGTGAAGCGATGTATTTCTTTGAAATATTATCATTATCACTTGAATCTGGTAATAATTTATATAATGCTATTAAAGTAACTAGTGATAGTATTGATTCAGAATTATCTAGTGAATTTAGTAAGATGATGATTGATATAAATTATAGTAAAAGCTTTGATGAAGCTATTAATGATATGAAAGATCGTATTCCTAGTGATACAATAAATAATATTTTATTAAATATTCGTGAATCAAATATGTTTGGTAATAGTATTATTGGAACACTTAATAATCAATTAGATTATTTAAGAGAAACAAAGATTTTGGAAACTAAAGCTTATATTTCTAAAATACCTCTTAAAATTAGTGTAATATCAGTTGTATTCTTTATACCACTTTTGTTATTATTAATATTAGGACCAGTGTTAATTAATTATTTAGGTTAGGAGAGTTTATGAGTGGACATAGTAAATGGGCAACAATTCATCGTAAGAAAGGATTAATTGATGCCGAAAGAGGAAAAATATTCCAAAAATTAGCTAAAGAAATAATGGTGGCAGCAAGAGGAACCAATGGTGATATTGATTCCAATGCATCACTTCGTGCTGTTGTAGAAAAAGCAAGAAGTAATAATATGCCAAAAGATAATATTCAAAAAGCAATCGATAAAGCAACTGGAGCAGCAGGGGACGTTAATTACGAATCTATTCGTTATGAAGGTTATGCTACTGGTGGTGTTGCAATTATGATTGATTGTTTAACAGATAATCGTAATCGTGCCGCAATGATGGTTCGAAGTACTCTTACTAAACATGGTGGAAACTTAGGAACTGATGGTAGTGTAAGTTACATGTTTAAACGTCTTGGAGTTATCGAATTAGAAAGTAAATATGATTTTGAAAAGATTATGGATATTGCTATTAGTTCAGATGCGATTGATGTATTAAGTGATGATGAAGTATATACAATTTATACTGAACCAGCTGATTTTATTAAAGTAAAAGAAGCTTTAGAAGCTGAGGGAATTAATGAGTTTTTAACAAGTGAGATATCATATATTCCTGATAATAAAATTAGTTTAGATGATGAAAAAAGTGAAAAAGTAATGAATTTAATAGAAGCTTTAGAAGCAATAGATGATGTACAAGATGTATATCATAATATGGAAGTGTGATTATGTTAGGATTTTGGAATAAAGCAGTATATATAACTTATTTTGGTGCATTTGCTGCAGTATGTGGATTATTATTAGGTTTTAGATATGGCAATGTAGATTATGCTTTTGTTGGTATGATTGTGGCTGCTGTTTGTGATATGTTTGATGGTAAAATAGCAAGACACTTAAAAAATCGTAAAGAAATTGAAAAAGACTTTGGTGTCCAAATTGATTCTTTAGCCGATGTTGTTTGTTTTATTGCTATACCAGCTATTACATTATATTTCTTTGGATTAAATGAAATATATCAAATTATTATCTTAGCTTTATATGTTGTTTGTGGAATTATTAGATTAGCTTATTTTAATGTTGCGATGAGTGATAAAAATAAAGCTATTGAATATTATCAAGGATTACCAGTTCCACTTAGTGTTTTAATTTTTGGATTAGTATGGTTATTATTAAAAGCCTTTGATTTTGATGCTAAAATAGTTTATACAATCTTAGTACCAATCGTTGGTTATTTACATATTTCAAAAGTTAAAATTAAAAAGTTTACGGGATCATGGTTTTATATTGCTATTTCACTTTTAGCAATTATTGCCATTATCTTAGGATTATTTGTTTTATAGGAAAATCAATTGATTTTTCTTTTTTTTATTGATAAATATGATAAAATAAAAGTATAGGAGATAGATTATGCCAATATATTTAAAAACTGTTTATTCATTTTTAACTAGTTTGATTACTATTGATGATTTAATATTATTTGCTCAAAAAAACAAACTTACTAGTTTATGTATTTGCGATGATAATATGTATGGCGTAATGGAATTTATAAAGAAGTGTCAAGATAATAATATTAAGCCAATTGTTGGTTTAGATATTAAAACATGTTTATTATTTGCTAAAGATTACAAAGGCTATCAAAACTTAATGAAACTAGAAACTATTAAGAGTGAGAAAGAATTAAATATCGAAGATTTATCAAAGTATTCTGATTCTCTTATTTGTTTTGTTAATGAATTAGATGATGTAAGAATTAAAGATATTTATGATGATTATTATATCTATAGTTTAAGTAATGATGATAATTTTCCTTTACATCAAACTCTATGTTTAGAAAAAGATGATTTAGAGACTTTAAAATACTTACATATGTTAAGAGATAATAAAACATTAAGTGATGAATATGAGTTTGATAATAGTGTTTATTATCATGAAATAAATGATCAAAGATATCAAGAGTTTATTAACAAATGTAATTTAGTATTACCAAAATATGAATTAAATCTTCCAGATTTTTGTAAATATAATGATACTAAAGGATTAGGTGCTGATGATTATTTAGAAACATTAAGTATCATTGGTCTTAATAAAAGAATGAATGGTAGTATTACGAAAGTTTATAAAGAAAGATTATTACATGAACTTAGTGTTATTAAAATGATGGGCTTTTCTAATTATTTTTTAATTGTTTATGATTATATTAAATATGCTAAAATGAATAAAATATTAGTTGGTCCAGGCCGTGGTAGTGCAGCAGGTAGTTTAGTTAGTTATTCCTTAGGGATTACTGAAGTTGATCCAATTAAATATAATTTATTATTTGAACGTTTCTTAAATAGTGAAAGAGTTACAATGCCTGATATTGATACTGATTTTCCAGATAATAAACGTGATGAAGTAATTAATTATTGTATTAATAAATATGGTATAAAAAATGTTTGTGGAATAACTACTTTTGGAACATTTGGTATTAAAATGGCTTTAAGAGATATTGGTCGTGTAATGAATATTCCTCTTTATGTTATTGATGATTTATGTAAAAAAATAGGTAATTTAAGTATTTCAGATATTATTAATAATAATGATTTAATTAAATATATTAAGTCGGATAATAAATTAAAGAAATTATTTTCTGTATGTAAAAGAATAGAAGGATTACCAAGACATACATCTATTCATGCCGCCGGAGTGGTTATGGCAAATACACCACTTGATGATATTATTCCCCTTAACTTGGATAATAATCGTTATTTAAGTTGTTATGAAGCGATGTATTTAGAAGAATTAGGTTTATTAAAAATGGACTTTTTAGGTCTTAAGAATTTAACTATTATTGATAATATTTTAAAGTTAATTGAAAAGTATGAAAAGAAAACTATTAAGTTTAATGATCTTTCTCTTGATGATAAGAAAACTAATGAAATATTTCAAAATGGTGATACATCCGGAATATTCCAATTTGAAAGTGCTGGAATGCGAGAATTCTTAAAGAAACTTCATCCAGATAATTTTATGGATGTTTATAATGCTAATGCGTTTTATCGTCCTGGACCAAGTAATAGTATCGATTCATTTATTAAAAGAAAGTTTGGTAAAGAAAAAATAGATTATTTTGATAAGTCTTTAGAAAATGTTCTTAAAGAAACTAATGGTATTATTGTCTATCAAGAACAAATCATGGGAATAGCTAATATTATGGCTGGATTTAGTTTAGGAGAAGCTGATATTTTAAGAAGAGCAATGAGTAAGAAAAAAGCCTCAGATATTCTTAAATATCAAGATAAGTTTATTAATAATTCTATTCAAAATGGTTATACTAAAGAAAAAGCTATGGAAATATATAACTTAATTCTTAACTTTGCTAGTTATGGTTTTAATAAAAGCCATAGTGTAGCTTATAGTATTATTTCCTATAAAATGGCTTATTTAAAAGCTCATTATCCATTATATTTCTATTTATCTCTTTTAAATCAAGAAGCAATGGATGAAACTAAAACTAAGCGATATTTACAAGAATTAAAAGCACATAATCTTAAAGTAAGTAAACCAGATATTAATCGTAGTAATGATAATTATAGTATTTATTATGATACCATTTATTTACCATTTAAAGTTATTAAAGGAATAAGTAGTGTTATATCAGAAAAAATTATTAATGTTCGTGGTGATAGATATCAAGATATTTATGATTTGTTTTCTAAGTTATCCACGGAATCTATTCCAAAGAACGTTTATGTTTCATTAATTACTTCTGGTACTTTAGATACTTTTGAATTAAATCGTAAAACTCTTTATGATAATTTAGATAATTTAATTAATTATGGTAATTTGGTTAAAGATTTAGGAGAAAATAATGTATTAAAACCAGAAATTATAAATAGTGATGAATTTAGTAAAGAAGAACTAATTAATTTTGAAAAAGAATGTTTTGGATTTTATTTATCTAATCATCCAGTAGTATATTATCGAAGTAAAATAACCAATGCTATTAAATTAGTGGATATTAAAAATTATTTTAATAAAAATATTACTTGTATTTTATTAATTGATCGAATTAAAGAAGTTAATACTAAAGATAATTTAAAAATGGCTTTTATTGAAGCTTCTGATGAAGAGCAATCTATTGACATTGTTGTTTTTCCAAAAGTATATGAAAATCTTTCAAATTTAAAAAAGGGTGATATAATTAAAGTAGATGGTAAAGTAGAAAGAAAAAAAGAATATAATATTATTGCTTCTACTATTACTAATATAAAGGAGTGTTTATGAAAAAAACTAAAGCGATAATTACAGTTGGACCAAGTAGTAAAGATATTAATGTATTAAGAGAATTGGTATGTAATGGTGCGGATGTTATTAGAATTAATTTATCTCATGCAGATAAAGCTTTTTGTGATGATATTATTAAAAAAGTTCGAACATTAGAAAAAGAAACTAATCGTGCTATTGGAATAATGTTAGATACTGATGGACCAAGTGTTAGATTAGATCGTTTTAAAGAAGAAGTAGTTACTGTTGAAGTTGATAAAACAGTTAAATTATATAGTTATCCAGTTATTTGTAATAATACTCAGTTTTCTGTTAATTATGAAAATATTATTGATGAATTAGAGATAGGAGATAGAATATTACTAGGTGACGGGGTAGTTGAACTTGAAGTAGCTGATTTAGCTACTGATTATGCTGTATTAAAAGTAATTAATGGTGGAGAAGTTAGAAGTAATCAAACTGTTCATGTAAAAGATAAATCATTTAAAATGCCATTTTTATCAGAAAAAGATAAAAAAGGAATTTTATATGGTATAAAGAAAAATATTGATTTCATAGCACTTTCTTATGTTCGTGATGAACAAGATATATTAGAAGTTACTGATTTATTAATTGAAAATGGTAATAATCATATGAGTATTATTGCTAAAATTGAAAATAGTAGTGCAATTGAATACTTAGATGAAATTGTTCGTGTTAGTGATGGTGTTATGGTAGCTCGTGGTGATTTGGGAATTGAATTATCTATTGAAAAGTTACCATACTATCAAAAAATGATTTTAAAGAAAGCTCGTGAATATGAAAAAACAGCTATTGTAGCAACGGACTTTTTACATAGTATGGAAGAAAGTTCACGACCAACTAGATCAGAAATTAGTGATATATATAATGCTGTTATGGATAATTGTGATGCAATCATGTTAAGTGGTGAAACTACGATTGGTAAGTATCCAATTGAAGTTATTGATACTTTAACTAAAGTAATATTAAGTGCTGAAGAAGACTTTGATTATCAAGAGAATTTAGAAGAGACATTCCGTAATACCAAAAATGATATTACTTCAAATATTGCTTTTTCAGTTGTTGATTCATCTTTAAGATTAAAAGCAAATGCTATTTTAACTAATACAAATAGTGGATATACAGCTCTTAAGATAAGTTATTTTAGACCAACATGTCCAATCCTTGCTTTAAGTCCTAATATTGATACAACAAGATTATTAACAATTAATTATGGTATTATTCCAGTATTATCATCAGAATGTAAAAGTACTGATACCATTGTTAATATGTGTACTAAAAAAGCTATTAGTATGTTTAAATATCAAGGTGGGGAAGTAGTTATCATTACAGGTGGTTTCCCAATTAATAATAAGAATACTAATTTTATGAAAATAGAAGTTATTGAAAAGTAATTATTTACTTGAATATACAAGCTAAAAATGCTAAAATTAATTATGGTAGGTGAGAAGATGTTTTTTAAAGGTAAAAAGAGGTTAGAACAAGAAGAGAATTACCTTCAAACAGATGATGATATTTATAAAGAATTTACACAAAGTAATAATAATTCTAATAATCAAACTGATGGTAATTTAAATAATCAAAATAATGAGACTATTAATCCTAAAAACTTTAATGATTTAAGTTTTAATAACCAATTAAATCAAAATGATAATAATAGTAATAATAGTAATAATACTACACCAACAAATACTTATACCAAAGAAGGATATAAAACTAATACTTTAGAAGAGCATACCCAAATAACTAAGGCAAGTGCTATAAGTAGATATATATTAATTGGTTTTTATGCTTTTGCTATAATTATTGGGATAGCATTATTTCTTATTATTCGATCAAATAAATATGCTTATTATTTAAAGAGTGATGAAATATTATTAGATGTTGGTAGTTCATATCAAATTGAATTACAGCCTAAAAATGAACGTTATTTTGATTATCTTAAATATAAATATACTACTCAAGATGAAAATATAGCTACAGTTGATGAATATGGTACTGTTACAGCTGTAGGTGCTGGAACAACAACTTTAAAAATTAGTTTAAAACCAGGATTCACTAATACTCAAACAGTAAAAATAGTAGTTGAAACTCTTGATGTTAGTGAAGTTCAAATTGGTATAATAGAAGATGATACATTAAAGATTGCTGATAGTTTCGAATTAGATAATAATCAAAGTGTTACATTAAAAGCAGTTGCTAATAATCGAGAAGATTTAAATGTATCAGCTAAATATAAAAGTAGTAATCCACAAGTAGCAACAGTTGATGCTTTTGGAAATGTTACTTCAAAACATGATGGTGTAACAGTCATTACTGCAGAAATAAATGGTGTTGAAGCAAATGTTACTATTCATGTTAAAACAGGAAGTTCTGGTACCGTTATAGAACCAACTCCAGTTCCAAGTAATGACCCAACTAATAATTCTACACCAAGACCAGTTACTCCAAAACCAGGTTCATCAAATACAACACCAAAACCTACGTCATCTTCAAATTTAAGTATTGGTGTTGCAGGTCAAATTACTAAATATGTTAATGAACAATTAAAATTAACAGCTAAACTTAATGGTTCTTCAGTAAGTAATTCAAGTGTTAAATGGTCTAGTAGTAATCCACAAGTAGCAACTGTTAGTAATGGTTTAATTGAGTGTAAAAGTGTTGGAACAACTGTTATTACAGCTGAAGTTAATGGCTCTAAAGCGACATCAAAATTAGTTGTAAAAAATAAGCCATCAGGTAATGTAACTCCAAAACCAGCTACACCAAAACCTAGTTCATCAAATACAACTCCAAAACCAAGTTCATCAACAGCACCAGAAAGTACATTTAATAAGAATTATGTTCAATTTTCAACACAATCAATTACTATTAATAAAGGAGCAACGGCAACCTTTAAAGTAAAATTATATAATGCTGCTGGTTTATTTAATATTAAATCAAGTAATACAGCTATCGCTACAGTTGATAAAGCAACCTTATGGTTAGATGGTGTATCTGAAGATGATGGAAAAGCTTATTGGGCTGAAAAAGATGTCGTTGTTACTGGAGTAAAAGCAGGTACTACTACTATTGTTATTACTGATAGTGATATTGGTACTTATGATAGTACTCCTAAAGAATTACATGGTAAACATGTTATTAATGTAACTGTTAAATAGTTAATTTGACATAAAATGTAAAATAAGGTATAATATACTCGTAATTTAAATTGTTGATTTGGAGTAGTAATTACTTAAAAACTGATAGAAAGTGATTGGTTGATGGAAAATCATAGTTAATAAGTAAATGAATGGACCAATGAAAGATTATCGGAAAATAGTATGATAATACGGAGGCTTACCGTTATAGAAGCAATGTATGATAGTACATAAATAATTAAAAAGAGTTGGCTCTTATTCTTTGGAATAAGAGCTTTTTATTTTAAAAGAAGGAGTGATGTTTATGAAAAATGATATTATATTAACTGGAGATCGTCCTACAGGACACTTACATTTAGGTCATTATGTTGGTTCATTAAAAAATCGTCTTAAATTACAAAATGAAGGAAACTATAAGGAGATGTATGTCTTTATTGCAGATAGTCAAGCTTTAACAGATAATTTTGATAATCCCCAAAAGATTCGTGATAATGTTCGAGAAGTTATGCTAGATTATTTAGCTGTTGGATTAGATCCTAATAAAGTAACATTCTTTATTCAATCAATGATTCCCGAACTTACTGAGTATACGTTTTATTTTATGAATTTAGTTACCCTAAGTAGATTATTACGTAATCCAACAGTAAAAAGTGAAATGAAAGAAAAGGGGATGGAAGAAAGTATTCCTTCAGGATTTTTAAATTATCCAGTATCTCAAACAGCGGATATTACACTTTTTAATACGACAATAGTGCCAGCTGGAGTTGATCAAGAACCAATGATTGAACAAGCGAATGAAATAGTTCGTAAGTTTAATAGCATTTATGGTGAAACGCTTAATGAATGTAAAATATTACTTCCTGATAATGAAGTATGTAAACGTCTTCCTGGATTAGATGGAAATGCCAAAATGAGTAAGAGTTTAGGTAATTGTATTTATTTATCTGATACTGAAGAAGAATTACGTCAAAAAGTAATGAGTATGTATACTGATCCTAATCATATTAAAGTAGAAGATCCTGGTAATGTTGAAGGTAACTGTGTATTTACATATTTAGATGCATTATGTACAGATGAACATTTTAAAAAATATTTACCAGAATATAATAATCTAGATGAATTAAAAGCTCATTATTCTCATGGTGGATTAGGGGATGTTAAAATTAAGAAATTCTTATTTGAAGTACTTAATGAAGAATTAAAGCCAATTCGTGAAAGAAGAATAGAATTAGCTAATAATATGGATTATGTAGAAAACGTTCTAAAAGAAGGAACAGCAAAAGCTCAAAAAGTTGCTAAAGAGAATATGAAGAAATTCAAACAAGCACTTGGTATTAATTATTTTGATGAATAAAAAAACAATGGATTTTATCCATTGTTTTGATTTTGAATAGTTGTATCGAAACCAATAATTTCTCTAACTACTGACTCAATTTTCTTTTTATAACTGTCTAGATAGTTAGCTGCTTCTGTTAAATTACTTAATAATTCAGTATATTGAGATTTAAAACTATTAGCATTATCACTTTGCCAAGCAGCAGTAATGTTTGCTTCATCACCTTTTAAATCATTAATTATCTTATTTAATGTATCAATATTTGTTGTTAGTGAAGTTAATTCACTTTGAACAGTTTCTAAACTTTTTAATGAATCCATTTTTCCTCCTTAGTCATTATATGATACTTTACTAGCGTTAGCTGATAGTTGTTTAAAGGCACCATCCATATTTGTAACTATTTCTTTTGCTTTTTTCATATTATCAAGAGCTCCATTTTTATCAGATGTAGCAGAATCATGTTCTGGACCTGACCATTTTGAATCAATCGTTAATAATGAATCTTCAATTTTTTCAATTGTTGAAACAATTGTATCTTTCTTATCTTCAAATGATGTAGATACACTAGCTAATCTTTCTTTACTAAATGATATTTCTCCCACGTAATCCTCCTTGTACTTTAAACTTATCATTTTTTAAAAGATAAGTCAATTAATATTACATTTATCTTGTAGAAAATTGATGACATTTGTCAAGTGTTTTGATACAATATAATTGGTGATGATATGAATTATACAATTAAGAATTTGAATACAACAGTTGTTAAGACAGCTTTATCAAACATTAATGTAAATAATATATCTTCATTATTAGATTCAGTACGTCAACATACTTTATCTACTAATTATACCAATATTGTGCCCAATGAAATGGTTGAATCTTGTGATTTAACAGGCATTGATTCGCTTAAAAGTGATATTGTTAATTTAATAAATAAATTAAATGAATTTATAAGTGAGGTTGAATTGTTTGATGGAACAGAACCTCCTGGTGGAGTGGTTGCAGATGATATAATTCGTGGTGGAGTTGAAGCTGATGATGACGATTATACTCTTGGCGGGGTAGTAGACGAAGATACAATTCTTGGTGGAGTTGAAGCTAATGTAGAAGATTTTGCTCTTGGTGGAGTGGAAATGGCTTCTGCTTTTGAATCTACCAATCCAGAAGGATTAGAGAATTATGCAGAAAATCTTATTAGCTATATTGATAGTCTAAGAAATGATGGTACATTATCTGATAATTCATATCATGTAACACTAGGTTTATTAAGTAAATTACAAGACTTAAATAGTAAAGGAATTTTAACTAACGAAGCTCATACTCACACTATGGGATTAATAAGTGATTTATTATCCTTATTAGATAGTGGAAGTATATCTGAACAAGATTATGTAGATGCTCTAGACGAATTAGTTGCATTAAACGATTTAACAGAAAACGGGGTAATTGAATTAGAAGTATATGGAACTATTATTGGTGTTATTAAATCAATGTGTAATTTCTTAAAAAATGGAACAATTGATCAAGAGGCTTTTGCTTTAAGTATTGATACAATTTCTGGGATGACTGATGTATTAGTTAATGGAGATGCTACTCAAGAAAGTTTATCATTAGTTATCAAAGCTATTAAGAATTTCATTGGTAAAGTTGCAAATGTTTTCATACCATTAGATAAATTTAAATTAATGATTGGTTCAATGAATACAGCTATTGATGAATTAGCTGATGGAACACTAACTCAGGATCAATTTGATCTTTTAATAGAAGGTTTAACTGCGCCACCTGATTCACTAACTCCAACTTCATATAATAATTTAGTTGATGAAATGAATGAGTATTATTTGGATATTAATAATGAGATAGTAAATAA
>JAEEGL017015348.1_pt1 | contig 13585 bp, 12 predicted proteins | sample 9134231 | NCBI WGS metagenome assembly JAEEGL01 (sample SAMN16246548, study PRJNA631951) | gut metagenome | biome: gut microbiome; feature: rumen; material: fiber-attached | host: Bos | place: Iran: Karaj | collected 2018-10
CTGTAAGGACTCATCCACCTGGGATGCGAAGTCCGCTTCAGGCGCGGCCTGAGGCGCGTTGGCTTCCTGCTGAACAGGAACGTTGTTCTCGATGTCGTTCATGCGTGTAAAAACCTCCTCATATTTACGGCAGGGCGTTGACGCGCCTGCAGTAATACCTATATTCAAACCGGGCGTTACCTCTATCCCGTCCAGATCCTCCGCTCCGGAAACCAGATAAGTTTTCGGGCAGATCTCCTTACAGATCTCGAATAACCGCCGAGTGTTTGCACTCATCGTGTCGCCCACCACCAGCATAAGCTCGCTTTGGGCGGCTAAGGACCGCGCTTCCGCCTGTCTTTCCTCAGTGGCACGGCAGACGGTATTTTTTACGTCAAGCCCGGGTATTTTTGCTTTCAGGACCGCGGCTATGGCGTTGAACTCCTCGCTTCCTAGGGTGGTCTGGCTTACCAGCAGGGCGTTTTCCATGCCTGGAAGCGCCTGGGCTTCCCCGGCGCTTGCCACCACGTAAGCGTCTCCCGCCCGGGATACTATGCCTTTCACTTCGGGATGTGACGCCTGCCCCGCCACTATGACGGCGCGGCCCTCGTCTTTCGCCTTCTCCACCATTTTGTGGATGGCGGCGACGTAGGGACAGGTGGCGTCAATGACCAGACAGCGCGCTTCGGCCAGCAGGTATTCCTGTATGGTGACCCCGTGGGAGCGGATTATCAGCCTGCCGCCTTCGGGGACGTCGCGGGGCGTTTCCACTGCCCTTATGCCCGCCTTTTCCAGGTCTCTGACCGCGTCCGTGTTGTGTATCAGCGGACCCAGCGAACACGCGGGAGCGGCCTTGAACGCCATGTCCATGGCGCGTTTTACGCCGAAACACCAGCCCGCGGAAACCGCAACCCTTACAGGCATCTTCCATGCCCTTTCAGAAAGACATTTTTAGCATAATTTATTTCTCTACGGCTATTTCCGATTCCTGCAATAAAAAACGGGTTAATCATAATTTAACATCGTTTTCGTGGGATTGCGCCGTGATCGGCAGGATGGTATAATGTACTTGCTTCTGCCGCAGGCGATGTATCCAGCCGCGGCATACTTTAAGGAGGCAGCCGTTGGATAATCTGTTCGTATACTCTTCTCCCCTGGGCAGGATACTGCTCGCGGGCGGGCGCACAGCGCTTACCGGGCTTTGGTTCGAGGGACAAAAACACTGCCCTCCACCGCTGAATACCATGCCCGTGACCGCGGCTCCCGGCCCGGTCAGATCCGCCGTCAGGTGGCTGGACATATACTTTTCCGGAAAGACGCCGGACACCGCGCCTCCCCTTGCCCCTGCCGGCACTCCGTTCCAACTCACTGTCTGGGAAACGCTCAAGACGATACCTTACGGCGAAACCGTTACCTACGGTGAGCTGGCGCGCAGGCTGGCGCACAGCACCGGCAGGCCCGTTTCCGCGAGAGCCGTGGGCGGGGCGGTGGGGCGCAACCCCATATCGATAATCATACCCTGCCACCGGGTCGTTGGCACCGGCGGCAGGCTGACCGGCTACGCGGGCGGGACCCGGCGCAAGCTTTGGCTGCTGGAACTGGAAAAAAACCGGTAAGCTACGCGCAGATAAAATAAGATGGAGGGATCTACCCTCCATCTTATTTTTTGTTTTTATCAGCCGATGCTCTGGATCAGCTGGTCCAGGATCGCTTCGATAGCCTCAACGGGCAGCTCGGCGCCGCTGATGTGGGCCGCGGGCTCAAGGATGGGCTCATAGCCCAGCTTCAGCCTGAAGATATCCGCCTGGTAGGCGCCCATCTTCTGGCACACATAAGCCTCGCCCTTATAGGCAGAGCCGTCCATCAGATACTTGACGCCGGCCACGTACTCCATGCCGGCCAGGTTGGCGAACGCTTCATAGCCGGTCTGGCCTTCTTCGTCCGCGACCTGCCTGATGCCCAGCACGTAGGTCATGGTCTGGCCGTTGGAGGTGACTTCGATGTACCAGGTGAGTCCGGTCTCGGTGAGCTGGGCAGTGCGCACGATGGAAGTGCCGTCGTACAGGTTCACCTTGAGTTCGCCCATCAGCAGGCTGTAGGGCAGACCCATTCTCATGTCGATAGCCAGAGAGGCGTTAGCCAGCTCCATGCCGTTCGCGGTCAGAGCCAGGCGGTAGACGCTGTCCTCGCCCATTTCGCCGGTCAGCGCATAGGTCACGCCGCCGTAAGTCAGGGCAGCATCCAGCTTCATAGTGGCCAGGTCAAGCGCCGCGTCCAGAGTGTAGACCGGGTACTCGCCGTTGCTGTTCCAGTTGGTCAGGTGAGAATGCAGCTTGATCTGGTTGCCTATGGTCACGGTCACGTTGAGTGCGTCCTCGTGCAGCTCCTCATTGTCTCTCACGTCAACGGTGAGTTTGAGCTCCACGCCTTCGGCGGTCTGCTCGGTGGTGCCGTAAATGCTCAGGTCAGCGACGGTATTCCCTCTGGTCTTGACCTCCATGTTCGCTTTGAGCCACTCGGTGCTCATGAGGTCCACATAGCCCCAAGCGTTGACTTCCTGAGTCTTCTCGTTCCTTATGATGTTCTCGTCGATCACGTCTACGCTGAAATAGCCCTTGTAGTTCTCAACGTCCATCTGGACGAGCACGCTCACCTCATTGGACATATATCCGCGGGTGATCTGCTTAAGCTTGTAACTGACTTCGATTTCACTGCCGTCCACTTCCGCGCTGTACACATAGTTCAGAGTGGGGGTGTTGAACTCGATGCTGATGTTGCCGTTGGACTCCACCTCCAGGTTGAAGTAAGCCAGTTCCTGCTCGTCCTGGGTCGCCTTGCCGTAAGCGTTGAGCTCATTGCCGTCGAAATCCACGTCGAACACGACGTTCACGCCTTCGATGACGGCATTGAAGCGGCACCAGAAGGTGGAATCGTTGTTGATCTCCACATACAGGTCAAACTCCACGCCCAGGTCGTCCGGAATGGACTGCGCGATCTGCGCAACCATAGCCTGCTCGTTGGCTCCGCCCTCGCTCAGGCCGATAATGCTCCACAGCTTGGTGCCGGACAGCGCCGCGAACAGATTGCTGTCGTTGGCAGCGGCAGCCAGGTAATCCTTAAGGAAGGCAGGGAGATTCTTGTTGGTGATGTTGATGACGATGCCCGTTTCGGTCTGTCCGAAGAGGCCGTTCTCCATGGCGAACTGCATGAGCTTCATCAGCTCGCTCTGGGCGACCTGGGAAAGCACGCCCATATCCTGCTGATATTCGCCGCTGGACACATAGTTCACCAGTGCAACGATGGTCTGCATATTCTCCTCACCCAGGTACTTCGCGCCCGTGTTGTACAGCGCGTTGCCCAGGTTCTCCGCGGTGATCTCGTACGCCTCGTCACCGGAAGCGATAACGATGGAAGAAGCGCCGACCTGGGCCAGCACGTTCAGCACGTTGCCCATGATGTTGCCGTCCAGGCCAAGCTGGAGGCAGCCGTCCTCATCGTTATTCCAGGTGGCAACGATGTCCGCCAGGCTGTCGCCCTTATAGGTCGCCTTCGCGGTTATTTTGCCGCCTTCTGCCACGCCCACCATGCCAAGCAGCATGCACAGGCTCAGCAGCACAGCCAATAACTTTTTCATATATTTTCCTCCTTGCGGTAAAATCGCAGTATAATTATATCATGCACCGCCACAAAAATAAATAGCCTTTGAGTTGAGTTTGTATGAAATACGCCTTCCGCCGGCTTTGCGGCAGATCTCGGCATCGTTTACGCCGCGTCGGCCTCAGCCGCCCCGCCTTATCTCTTCCGCCATCTCGCTCAGCCGCCTGAGGCGTTTGTTCACGCCGCTTTTGGCCAGCGGAGGATCGCACATCTCGCCCATCTCGCTTAGACTCGCCTCCGGGTTTTCCAGGCGTATGGACGCGATCTCCAGCGCCCAGTCGGGCAGCTTGTCCCGCCCCAGCGTGCTGAGCAGCAGGCGTATATCCTCCGTCTGCCTGGCGGCGGATGCGGCGGAGCGGGCGATGTTGCCGCTGTCGCAGTTGGTAAGGCGGTTGGCGCGGTTTTTGATGTCCCGCATTATCCGCGCGTTTTCCAGCCTGAGCCGGGCACCGCCCGCGCCGACCAGCGCGAAAAAGTCACCCACGCTCTCCGCTTCCTTTACGTAGACCACGAACCGCTGCCTGCGGCGGGACACCCCCGCCTTTATGCCCGCCTGCGCGCAGATGCCGCTTATAGCCAGCGCCATTTCCTCCCCCGCCGTAGTCAGGCTGACGGAGTATTCCTTGTCCGGGTCAGACGCCTGCCCCGTCACCAGAAACGCGCTTTTCAGGAATGCGGCGCGGCAGCACTCGTTAGTGATTATGTCCGGATGCACACTTGAGGCGATGCCGAACAGGGCGTTTTCGTCCAGCAGCTTGAGCTCTTTGAGCTGAGACGCCACCGCTTCCTCCGGAAACGCCAGCTGAACGGCCGTTTTGCCTCCCAGCCGCCCCGATGTTTCAGTCCTTACTATGGGGCTTATGCCCGTAAAGCGCTTTATCAGCGCAAAATAATAGCGGCTGACCGCCAGCGAATTCACGTTCACCGCCAGGCCATACCTGCCCAGCCCCCTGAACGTGAGCCCGCCGCTTAGCAGCGCCGCGGCGGCAGCCTCGCTTCTGAAGCAGCACTCCCTTTCGCAGCCCGCGCGTATCAGCTCGCCTTTCACATCGTCAGTAAACGACACTTCAGTCTTCCCCTGTTATCCTTACCTCCGGCTCCAGCATGATGCCGGACATTTCATACACCCGCGCCCTGACCAGATCGATAAGTTTGAGTATGTCCCCGGCGGTGGCTCCGCCGGTATTGATTATGAATCCCGCATGCTTTTCGCTGACCTGCGCGCCGCCCACGCTCAGCCCCTTGAGCCCCGCCTTCTCGATAAGCGCCCCCGCGAAATTGCCTTCCGGGCGCTTGAAGGTGCTGCCCGCGGACGGGTAAGAAAGCGGCTGCTTATCCCGCCTGCGGCGGTTGAGCTCGTCCATTTTCGCGCGGATCTGGTCCCTGTCGCCCTGCGCAAGGCGGAAACTCGCTTCCAGGCAGATCAGGCCGCCATACTGCAGCACGCTGGTGCGGTAACCCAGTTTGAGCTCTTCAACCGTCACGTCGCGCTGCTCCAAAGTGCCCAGATCCATGAGTTTTGCGCCCGCGCACACGTCCGACAGGCTGCCGTCGTAGGCGCCCGCGTTCATGAACAGCCCGCCGCCCACCGTGCCCGGTATGCCGGAAGCGAACTCCAGCCCCGTAAGCGCGTTTTCCTGCGCCGCCAGCGCCAGCCTCCCCAGCGTCGCGCCCGCCTGGGCGGATATGACGCAGCCTTCCGCTGAGATCGCCGAAAAGCTGTCGCCCAGCCTGATCACCAGCCCGCGTATGCCCCCGTCCCTGACCAGCAAGTTGGAGCCGTTGCCTATGACCGTGAAGGGCATTCCCGCTTCTTTGGCGGCGCGCAGCGCGCATTTAAGTTCGCCGGCGTCTGCGGGCTCAAAATACACGTCCGCACAGCCTCCCACCTTAAAACTGGTGTGGCGGCTCATGGGCTCGTCGCGCCTGACCCGCTCGCCGGGCAGGCGGTTTATAAGCGTTTCGTACAGGCTCACTCAGTTGCCCTCTATTTCTACCGTTATGTTCCTAAAGGATTGCTGGCAGTAGGCGATTATAATCAGGTCCGGCTGCACCTTGTCCACATAGTATTCCATGTCCTTATCTACAGACCGCATGTCCACGGAGTAAACATCCCGGGCGGCCAGGCTCAAAAACATGCTCACGGGCTGCCCGAAGCTGTCCTTGAACACAAGGATCGTCGTGTCCGGCGCGTCCTCGTTATGGGTATGGACACGGGCGAGATTCGAGCCGTAAATGTAGTACGCGTTCTGGGAATAGCTCTTTCCCTCATCGGTCTCTAGCTTGTCAAGTTCGATCACCGTGTCGTAAAAGCTGCCTTCCCTGAATGATTCGCCGTCCTCGTCCGTGCGCTCATACGTAAGATACGTATCGTATTTGGGATACAGCATATACACGTCGTCCAGCGTTACCAGGCCGATCCCCAGCCGCCTCGCGAATTCGCCGAACAGCAGGCTTTTGTAAACGGTGCGGTCAAACAGGTCAGGATCAAGTTTCTCCCAGTCCAGCTCCAGCCCCGTCTGTTCGCCTATATATCTGGCAGCATCGAAAGTGGTGTACAGCGCCATCAGATGCGACCAGTGCACGTCGCTTTTATTTGCGGCTATGTCCATGTTCAGCAAATGGCCATCGTATGTGTCGCGGCTGTCCCAAACCTTGACTCCCCCGCTCCTCAGCATCTCCACCAGCTTATCGGCGTAGGGGATATTCTGGTCGTACGCGTCAACGTCCCCGGGCAGCAGCCCGTCCTCGTACAGGGCGGGATGGCAGTATATGAACGCGGTGGGTATCTGATACTTATCCCGCATCGCCTGGGCAAACGATAAGGTATCCCTGGCTTTGTCGGGAGTAAAGCTCTCAGAGGATACATTCAGCCAGCCGCCGGTGGTCAGGCGCGCCATATCTGTAGACACGTTCACCAGCTGTTTGGGGGGTATTATCTGCGTCCTCGCGGACAGGTGCCGCAGGAAGTCCAGCCCCACTATGCGCTTGTTGGCGTTGTAATCCAGCCTGTTCACACGGGCGGCAATGTTGTCGAATATGTCCGGATCCTCCGGCAGGTAATCCCGGTAGCCCTTGAACAGGCCGTAGGCGTACATGCGCCCGTGCACCGCCAGGGAGCCTGCCATCATGCCTATTATCGCCACCACGAACACTATGGCGAGCACTTTGTTCACTTTGTTCTTCATGCCCGCCTCCTAAAAGTTGTAGTAGATGAACGGGTTATAGCCCGAGGCGGAGGTATTCGCCACCGCCACCAGCATAACGCACGCTATCGCGACGCCGCAGGCGATCTCCCACACGCCGTCGGGTATCCTGAGCTTGCGCTTTATGAACCTGCCCAGAGGCAGGGAGCATACCACCGCCGCAAGTATGTACCACAGGTATTCCTTGAACATAAACCAGGTGAGCCTGTCCGCGAACGCGGCTCCGCCGAAGCCGAACATGGTCTTCATATAGCCGAACGCCGCCGAAATGGAAGAGGAACGGATAAGCACGGTTATCACCGTGACCAGCACCATGGCGTACAGGTGGCCGACGCTGTGTTTTTCCATCCACTTGGCCAGCCCCGTCAGCTTTTCTGTAAGCAGCACCGCGAAGAACAAAAGGCCCCAGCACACGTACGTCCAGTCCGCACCGTGCCACAGTCCGGTAAGCAGCCATACCACCAGCATGTTGAACGCCAGCCTGCGCCTGGTCTTTACGCGGCTGCCGCCCAGGGGGAAGAACACGTAATCCCTGAACCAGGTGCACATGGAGATATGCCACCTGCGCCAGAATTCCGTGACGCTCTTGGCGATAAACGGAAAATCAAAGTTCTCCAGGAAATGGAAGCCGAACATGCGTCCAAGGCCTATGGCCATGTCGCTGTAACCGGAAAAATCGTAATAGACCTGTATAAGGTAGCACGCCGCCCCCATCCAGCTGAGGGTCACCGTCATCCCGCCCGCGGGCAGGGCGAATATATAGTCCACAAGCTTCGCCATAGCGTTGGCCAGTATGGCTTTTTTGGCATAGCCCACCATGAAGCGCCTCACGCCGGCGTAAAAGTCCTCGCCTGTCTCTTTCCTGCCCTCGATCTCCCCCGAGATGGTCTCATACCTTACGATAGGACCCGCGATGAGCTGTGGGAAAAACGATATGTACAGGCACACGTTGCCAAAATGCTTCTGCGCCTGCCCCTTGCCCTTATACACGTCGATTATGTAGCTCATGGCCTGGAAAGTAAAGAAGCTGATGCCTATGGGCAGCGCGATGCCGGTCAGCGGTATCTCTACGCCCAGCAAAGCGTTCACGCTGCCGATGGCGAAATCCGCGTATTTGAACACGCCAAGTATCGCTACGTTGACCACGATACCCAGTACGAGCAGGATCTTTCTTTTCTTTTGTTCGTTTTTGTACTTTTCCAGCCCCAGGGCGCACAGCCAGTTGATAAAGATGCTCAGCAGCATCACCAGCACGAACTTGGGCTCGCCCCAGGCATAGAACAGCAGGCTCATCACGGTCAGCACCGCGTTGGCCAGGGCACGCTTTTTATGCGCCAGATAATACAGTATCAGAGTTATCGGCAGAAAGAAAAACAAAAACGCGTTGGACGCAAAAACCATTATTATACTCCCACGGAGGAGCGGACGCTCCGCTCCCCCGCCTTGTTTGTTTTAGCCCCGGATGGCGTTTAACACCCGGAAGGCTTCCCTGCAGTCGGTCTCGAAGTCATCGCACTTGCCTTCCACGCTGATCCGGCCCTGATAGCCGATCTCCTTCAGCGTGTCGAACAGTTCCTGGTACTTCTCACCGTCCCCGGGTTTGGGGAAACGGCGCCCTATGGCGTTGGCGGTGTGCACATGTTTGAGCAAGCCTCCCGCCATGCGGATAGAGCCAAAACCCTCGCCGCCCATGGCCATGTGGTAGGTGTCCGCCAGCACGGCGATGTGGGGCATCTGTATGATGGACGCGACGCAAACGGCTTCGGAGACGTAATTCAGTATGTTGCATTCGCCGCTGCGCAGGGGCTCTATGGCGATAACGATGTCGTTATCCGCCGCGTGGCGCTCCGCCAGCCGCAGGAAGTTCGCTATCTGACGCCAGCCCTGGGCGGTGTCAAAGCCCTCAGGAAGCCGCCGCGCAGCGCCGGAGCCGAACACCGCCACCCGCACGCCCATGCGCCTGGCGCGGTCAAAAGCTTTTTCCAGGTAGTCGTGCAGGTTCTGCGCGTTGACTTCATTTCCGGTCACGGGCAGGGTCGCGGGCAGCATGCCGTTTACCGCCTCCACCTTTATGGGGGACGCGCTCACCCGATCGAGCGCCGCCTGAAAGTCGCCCTCCGGCATGGCTTCCAGCGACGTAAGGGAACATTCCAGGTAATCAAAGCCGGCTTTGGCCACCTGGTTGATCTTGCCTATGTCCGCGCATACGCCAAGCTTAATCATGTCGTTTCTCCTTTAATGTAGGTTTTGCCGCCGTTTAATAGGTGTTGGCGGTGTCCAGGGTCTTGCCGCCGTCCTTCTTGGCCTTGGACGTGGCCCTGCGCTTGTTGAGCTCGCTTAAGAACAGGTCTTCATCTATGGGCAGCTCGATGGTCTTGTCCAGCCAGCTGGATAAGTGCATGGCGTTGGAGATGGTCAGGCCGTTTATGCCCTCAACGCCGCTGGCGACAAGTTCGCCCCTGCCCAGTATCTTGTCGGCGAAAGCCTGCAGCACGCCCACGTGCTGGGGATTGAGCCCGTCGGTCTCCACCTCGTATTCCTTGCGGGGCGGCCAGCCAAAGCCGCCTGTGTAGGTCTTGTGGAACTCGGGTATGGAGATCTCCAGCTTTTTCATAAACAGCTTGTTGTCCTCGCACACCAGCTGTCCGCCGTCCAGGTCGATCTCGAAGCGGTTGGTGCCGGGGGAATCGCTGGTGGAAGTAACGAACACACCGGTGGCGCCGTTGGGATACTCAACGTACGCGGTCACGTCGTCCTCGACCTCTATGTTATGCCATTTGCCGTTGTGGCAGAACGCCCGCACCTTGGAGGGCATGCCGCAGATCCACTGCCACAGGTCCAGGTTATGGGGGCACTGGTTGAGCAGCACGCCGCCGCCCTCACCGTCCCAGGTGGCGCGCCACGCGCCGGAATCGTAATACGACTGGGAACGGAACCAGTTGGTGATGATCCAGTTCGTCCTGCGGATCTGGCCCATCTCGCCGCTTTCGACGATCTCTTTCATCTTGCGGTACACGCAGTTGGTGCGCTGGTTGAACATTATGGCGTAGATCTTGTCCTGCTTGACCGCGTACTCGTTGAGCTCCCTGACCGCCTTGGTGTACACGCCCGCGGGCTTCTCGCTCATGGCGTGCAGGCCCTTGGAGAGCGCCAGCCTGACCAGGCGGGGATGGTCGTAGTGGGGCGTGCACACGATTATGGCGTCTACCAGCCCGCTGTCCATCATCTTCTCCGCGTCGTCGAATATCGCCACGCCGGGCAGGTTCTCCTGCGCCCACTGGCGCCTTTCGGGCTTAAGGTCGGCTATGGCGCTGAGCACCATGCCGTTCACTTTGCCTTCTATAAGATTCTTGGCGTGGCTGGAGCCGATGTTGCCCACGCCGATGATACCGAGTCGCACCTTATCCATATTGCACCATACCCCCGTTTTCTCTGTGTGGAAACCCTGGTCTGCCAGTATCTTCTTGATCGCGTCCGCCGCCGACTGGAAAGCGGTCATGCTGTCCGGATAGCTGTAAGCGGTCTTGAGTTCCTCTCCCTGCAGGTTCTTGATGCCGTCGAACACCCGTAAATGGGGCTCCACAGACAGCACCATCTCCTGCGCCCGGGGAGTCAGGCCCTTTATTATCTCGGGCACGTTCCCGTCGCCGCAGCCGCTGGGAACCACGCTGCCGTCCCTGGCAAACGCGTCCTTTATGTGCATATAGTATATGTAGTCCTTGAGCATGGCGAAATTCTCTATGGGTCTTTCGCCGCACTGGATGAAGTTGGCCGGGTCGAACACCAGCTTGAGCCTGCCGCCGAAGTGCTTATATAGGTCAAGGCAGCGGGCGGCGACGTCGCCGTAGATGCCCTTCTCGTTCTCGTGGCACAGCTTTACGCCCTCTTTTTCCGCCGCGTCAAGCATTTTCCCGAGCCTGGAGAGCACTTCGTCGCGGTACTTCGCCGGATCTTCTCCCTTGGGGATATAGAACGAGAACATCCTCATGCGGTCCGTGCCCAGAATGCGGCACAGCTTGAGCGCGCGCTCAAACTCCCGGAAATGTGGCTCAAAGTCGTCGGTTATCGAGATCTTGCCGAAAGGCGAACCCATAGACGCCACCTTCACTCCCGCCTCGTCCAGCTGCTTACGCGCCGTGAGGGCTTCCTCGTCCGTCAGATCCTTTACGCTCTTGCCGTTCACGCCCCGCATCTCCAGCGTGGCAATGCCCGCCTTCTTAAGCGCTTCTATCTGCACACCCAGGTCCTGCCCCGCCTCGTCGGCGAAAGCGGATAACACAAACACTGCCATACCAAATCCTCCCACAGGCATAATAATCTATTATGATTATACTCTCTGTGCCGGGATTAGTCAAGTTTTGGGAACGCGCCCCTATCGGCGGCGGATCGGCGTATCATGCCGGCGCGGAAGCGCGGAAAACGCCGCTTTCCGCTAAATTTTTGTAAAAATCCGCCCGGGCTATTGACTTTCCCTCCGCCCCCTTATATAATTGAACAGCAAAGCAGAAGCAACCGCTTCTCACCCGGCGGCGTCGCCAGCCGTGGTCAAACAGTCTCCGTACAAGGGGCGTTTATGTGGGAGCGGTGCGTTTGCGCCGGTCTTTTTTTATACCAGTGCCCATGATTATACGGAGGTGTGTTTCTATCAACGATCTGACTATCAACGAGGATATCCGCGAGCGCGAGGTGCGCGTCGTCAACGAAAACGGCGAACAGCTGGGTATCATGCCCACCGTTCAGGCGTTGAGGCTGGCTGAGGAAAAGCAGCTGGACCTGGTCAACATCGCTCCCGCCGCGAAACCCCCGGTGTGCAAGCTCATGGATTACGGCAAGTACCGTTTCGAGCAGAGCAAGCGCGAGAAGGAGATCCGCAAAAATCAGAAGATAATAGAGACAAAGGAAGTGCGCTTAAGCGCGACCATCGAAGACCACGACATCGACGTAAGGTTCCGTCAGGCTGCGAAGTTTTTGCAGGACGGCTGCAAAGTCAAGGTGTCCATCCGCTTCCGCGGGCGTCAGATCGCCCACAGCGAGATCGGCACGGACGTGATGCAGGCGTTCGCCGAAAGGATCAAGGATTACGGCAGCGTGGAAAAGAAACCGGCTCTGGAGGGGCGCAGCATGACCATGCTCCTGGCCCCCAAAGACTCCAAGTAAGCATTCACACAGAAGGAGGAAAACCCCATGCCCAAACAGAAGACCCACTCTGGCGCCGCGAAGCGTTTCAGCATTACCAAAAGCGGAAGAGTAAAGCGCGCTCAGGCCTTTAAGCGCCACATACTTACCAAGAAGCCCACCAAGCGCACCCGCAACCTGCGCAAGGCCGCGTTCCTTACGCCCGTTGAAGGCCGCACCATGAAGAAGCTTATTCCCTACAAGTAAGGAGGACGACATAAATGGCTAGAATTAAGCGCGCGGTTAACGCAGTAAAAAAACGCCGCAAGATATTTAAGCTTTCAAAGGGTTATTTCGGAGCGAAATCCAAGCAGTACCGTGCCGCCAGCGAGCAGGTGAGACGTTCCCTGCGTTACGCTTTCGTCGGCCGCAAAATGAAGAAGCGTGACTTCCGCCGTCTGTGGATCGCCCGCATCAACGCCGGCGCCAGGATGAACGGTCTGTCCTACAGCCGCCTGATGGACGGTCTGAAGAAGAACGGCATCGACATCAACCGCAAGATGCTCTCTGAGCTGGCCATCAACGACGCCGCGGCGTTTACCGCCCTGTGCGAGAAGGTCAAGAACGCTTAAGTCACTTATTCCCTGCGGCTGATCGGCCGCAGGGGTTTTATACGGAGGCGTATCGAAGTGGTCATAACGGCCCTGACTCGAAATCAGGTAGGGTGAAAGCCCTCGTGGGTTCGAATCCCACCGCCTCCGCCAGAAAAAACCTCGTCAAAAAGACGGGGTTTTTTATTATGTGTTCCGCAGACCATAGAGTGATCGATTGAAAGTAATGCTTTTTCCTGCTATAATATGAATAATGGAAGGAGCAATGCACATGGGAAATTTACAGAAATTCGACGAGTTGAAGTTCTTCGCTGATGTGAAGAAAAGACCGGGTGTATATTTGGGATATCCGTCTTTACTCTCCCTGCGAGATCAGCTTTTCGGCATGACATATGCTTTCTCTTTTTATAGCGATGAAACGCCGCTGCAATATTTCGATGCTTTTGTGGAATGGTATCACCGAGAAAAACTTGATGATAAGAACGGTTATGCCTGTTGGTGGAACAATCTGTTGTATCATAGCGGTAATAACGATCGATTAGCTTTTGATATGTTCTTCGCCGTATTTGAACGGTTCTTACATGACATGCACCACATAAGTCTTCCTTCCGAGTAACTCAGGTATATATCCGGACGTTTTTTTTGCTTACAGCTTACACGCGCTTTTCTGCGGATAAAAGAACAGCCCCGGCGGGTTTTCCCGCCGGAGCTGTTTTTATCGGTTTTTACACGTTTTCTTTTACTTCGATGCCGGAGTAGCGCTTCATGCCCGTGCCCGCGGGGATGAGCTTGCCCAGGATGACGTTCTCCTTGAGGCCCAGCAGCGGATCGCTCTTGCCCTTGATGGCGGCTTCGGTCAGCACCCTCGTGGTCTCCTGGAATGAGGCGGCGGACAGGAAGCTTTCGGTGGCCAGCGCGGCCTTGGTGATGCCCAGCAGCACCCTCTTGCCCATGGCAGGCTTGCCGCCCTCTTCGTAGGTCTTGCGGTTCTCCTGCTCGAAGCGGTAGATGTCCACC
>JAEEGL010016840.1_pt1 | contig 13584 bp, 12 predicted proteins | sample 9134231 | NCBI WGS metagenome assembly JAEEGL01 (sample SAMN16246548, study PRJNA631951) | gut metagenome | biome: gut microbiome; feature: rumen; material: fiber-attached | host: Bos | place: Iran: Karaj | collected 2018-10
TGAATTTCATTATTGGTAAGATCAAGCATTCTGTCAAGAGAGTGCGGAAAGAGGAATAGAGAATATGAAGAAAGTAATGCTGGTATTCGGAACTCGGCCGGAGGCGATAAAGATGTGCCCTCTGGTGAAGGAGTTCCAGAATTATGCTGAGGATTTTGAGACAATAGTCTGCGTGACAGGACAGCATCGCGAGATGCTGGACCAGGTGCTGAAGATATTCGAGGTCACTCCGGACTATGATCTGAATATAATGAAACAGGGGCAAGACCTCTATGATGTCACAGCTCGTGTTCTGACCGGAATGCGAGATGTCTTGAAGGAGGCAAAACCTGACGTGGTCCTTGTCCATGGCGACACCACTACTTCGACTGCTGCGGCGCTTGCTGCCTTCTATCAGCAGATTCCTGTCGGTCACGTTGAGGCCGGACTTAGGACTCATAACATTTACAGCCCATGGCCTGAGGAGATGAACCGGCAGATAACCGGCCGTATAGCGACTTACGATTTCGCACCGACCCCGCTAAGCAGGCAGAATCTTCTGGATGAGGGTATTTCCGACGATAAGATCACAGTTACTGGCAATACCGTGATTGACGCCCTCCATATGGTGGTTTCCAAGTTGGAAGCCAACCCGGAGCTCGAAGGTGCCCTGCGTGCGAAGCTCTATCGTTGTGGTTATAATGTTAACCGGCTACCGGTTGGTGAGCCTGTCGAACCAATAAGTGGGCGCCGCCTGGTCCTCATCACCGGCCACCGCCGAGAGAATTTCGGCGAAGGCTTCATCAGTATGTGTACGGCCATCAAGGATTTGACGAAGAAATATCCAGATGTGGACTTCGTTTACCCGATGCACTTGAATCCCAATGTACGCAAGCCTATTCATGAAGTCTTCGGCGAGAACCTTGACAATCTTGGGAATATGTTCTTCATCGAACCCCTTGAGTACTTGGAGTTTGTCTATCTGATGAGCAAATCCTTCATCGTCCTGACCGACAGCGGCGGCATCCAGGAAGAGGCTCCAGGACTCGGCAAGCCGGTGCTTGTAATGCGCGACACCACTGAGCGTCCCGAGGCTCTTGTCGCAGGTACTGTTAAGCTCGTCGGAACAGACTACGATAAGATTGTCAATGAGGTTTCCGAGTTGTTGGATAGTCCTGCCGCATATGAGAAAATGTCGCATGCAGTGAACCCCTACGGCGACGGGCTTGCCTGTGGCAGGATAGTGGAAAGATTGATTAATTAACAATAGAAATATGATCAACGTAATCGGACTGGGCTATATTGGATTGCCTACAGCGTTGATGATGGCATCTCATGGAGTTGAGGTCATCGGAACGGACTACAATAAGGAACTAGTCGCAACCCTGAATGAAGGGAAGACTACTTTTAAGGAGAAGGGACTTGATGAACTGTTCAAAGAGGCCGTCGCGAAAGGCATAAAGTTCACTACGGAGTATCAGAAAACTGATACATATATCGTCTCTGTCCCTACACCCTACGACAAGTTCAGCAAGAAGGTGGATCCTTGTTATGTAGTAGCTGCCGTAAAGGACGTGATGAAGGTGTGTCCGAAAGGAGCTACGGTCGTTATTGAGTCCACCGTTAGCCCTGGCACCATCGACAAATACATAAGGCCCATTATTAAGGATATCAATCTAGTTCATGCTCCCGAGCGTATCATCCCTGGGAATATGGTCTTCGAACTCCTACATAACAATCGCACGATCGGAGCCGACAGCCGTGAGATTGGAGAGAAGGTCAAGAGTTACTACGCTTCTTTCTGCCAGGGTGAGATTGTGGTTACTGACATTCGTACCGCCGAGATGACAAAAGTGGTCGAGAACACCTTCCGCGCCGTCAACATCGCCTTCGCCAACGAACTGGCCCGCATCTGCCGTCACGACAACATGGACGTGTACGAGATCATAAGGATCTGCAATATGCACCCGCGTGTGAATATCCTTCAGCCTGGTCCCGGCGTCGGCGGCCACTGCATCAGCGTGGACCCCTGGTTCCTGGTTGGGGACTATCCCCAACTGGCCAAGGTAATCGACGAGAGTATGAAAACCAACGACGGCCAGCCGTCTTTTGTCCTAGAACGTATTTATGAGATCATGAAGGAGAATGGTATTTCGAACACTGGCCGTGTGGGACTATATGGTATCACCTACAAGGAGAACGTGGACGATATTCGTGAGAGTCCGACTCTCCAGATGCTCGACATCCAGGAGCGTCACCTCGCCAGTCCTCTAAAGAGCTTCGATCCCTTCTTCACCGACAAGGCCATTGTGTCGAACCAGATTCTTGACTTTGACCAGTTCCTGAATGAAGTGGATATGGTCGTTATTATGGTCAAGCATGACCACATCAAGCAGCACTGGGATAAGCTGAAAGGGAAGGTTATTTTGGACTGCCATAATGTGTGTCCTCTTGGTAATAGGGTGTACCACATTTGAATTAATATCTCAGCATTATTATGAAAGAGATAACAAATGGTTTCATTCGATGCAAATGAATTGCATATATACATGTATAAAAATGACCAAATAGGAGCGCTTTCGATTGTGGATTTACTAAATGGAACATATTATATCATTAGTTCGCCAGTTCTATCCAAAGCTTAAGGCTTCAGACATAGGAAGTAGGATAGCCCAAGGTACTTTTTGGCAATTTGCAGGCACGGCCTTAGCAAAGTTAATTGTACTGGTATCAGGTATTGTTTGTGCTCATATTTTAGGCAAGACAGAGTATGGTGAGTTGAATATGGTTCGTTCAACTATAAATATGTTCGCAGTTTTTGGTTTTGCTGGTATGGGTGTTACAGCCACAAAGTTTATCGCCGAGTATCGGGTATCAGATAAACAACATATTGGATCAATAGTTCTTCTTACAAATAATTTTGCATTTTTGACAGGACTCATAGTTACAGTGGCAATTCTTCTATTAGCTAATTTCTTAGCATATAATACGTTGAATGCACCACATCTTAAGTCGTCTATTCAGGTTGGAGCTATACTATTATTCGTTTCTGTATTAAATGGTGCACAGCAGGGAATACTTGCCGGATTTGAAAGTTTTAAAGTGATAGCAATTAATACTTTTTGGGGAAGTATCTCAGAGAGTATTTTCATGATAATTGGGGGGTATTATTTTGGGGTACCAGGTGCTATTCTTGGATATGGTAGTGGTTTTTTTATTCTTTATCTGCTTAATAGTAGTGCGATTAGAAAATTATTAAGAAGAGAGCAGATAGATCATAGACTGTCCTCTTTTCGTAAAAAAGATATTTCTCTGCTTTACAAGTTTAGTCTTCCAGCTGCTCTGTCTTCAATGATTGTCGCTCCCGTTTTGTGGATTGCTAGAACGATGTTAGTTCGCTCGTCAGGTTTTGGAGAGCTTGCTGTTTATGAGGCGGCTGACCAATGGCGTATTATGATTCTTTTTATTCCTGCTGCTATTTGTCAAGTAGTGTTACCTATCTTATCTAGCATTGTCAATGATGGAAATGAAAAGTTCTGGAGGGTTCTTCGTTTTAATATTCTTTTGAATGCAGTCGTGTCATTATTATTAGCAATATGCATATCTCTACTAAGTATATATATAGTCCCTCTTTATGGTGAAGGATTTACTGACCCATGGCCTTTGGTATTTCTTGCGGCTTCAACAGTTTTCAATTCGGTTTCTACAGTCGTAGGCGTTTCGATACAAAGTCGATCTAAAATGTGGATAGGTTTATTGTTTAATATCGTTTGGGGTATCATGGTTGTGTGTTTTGCATGCTTATTCTTACATTTAAATATGGGTGCTAAGGGAATTGCTTTAGCAATTTTGTGTGCTTATGCGATTCATGCTTTTTATCAATTTGTTTATCTTAGGAGTATCATTGTTAGGCGTAACGGTATTATTAATAATTGATTAATGGTTTAGGACTTTTTGACAAATCAGTTATCGTATCATCAACAACGTTACTGTTACGATAGCCATTTTATTCTTGAACATGGTTGAAATGAAGATGTCTCTGTATTTTTTGTTTTATTCAACTTAAAGATAAATGACAGTTTATTATTTTCAAGAGGATATACGCAATGTGACTGAGTTGTATTATACAATTATAATAAAGGCGCTGAATCGAAGTCATGCTCATTGTATTCCTCTTAATAAATGTTCTTTTAGATCCGCACTTTCAATCCCTCGATCCGATTTTGTTTTAGTTACAACGCTTCCATCTTTTTTAATACTATATTTAACAGGCCATCGTAATTTTATCTATTGGTATCAAGGTGTTGCGCCGGAAGAGAACTATCAGATTCTTAAGTCTAAATGGCGTTACCATATTTATTCATATTTAGAAAAGAAATCGTTGAAAATTGTTAAGTATAAAATAGGTATATCCTCCTTCCTATTTGATCATTTCGAATCAAAGTATAAGTGTTCACTTAATCGAAAATATGTTTTTGTGATGCCGTGCTTTAATTCAGAACTGAATGAAAGTAGTTTCAATAGCCCTACTAAATATGAGCATAATGTCTTTTGTTATGCTGGGGGGATTCAAGCATGGCAAGGTTTTGATGAAATCTTAAGAATTTATGAACAAATCGAAAGTCAGGGTGGTGATGTTTTTTTAAAGATATACTCTAAAGATCTTTCATTAGCTGAGAGTATTATTAATAATACAGGTATTAAAAACTATTCTCTTGAATGTGTATCACAAGATAAAATAGACTTTGCTTTATCTGATTGTAAGTTTGGCTTTATTATTCGCGATAATACAGTGATTAATAATGTCGCAACTCCAACTAAGATGGGGACGTACCTTGCTAATGGAGTTATTCCTATTTTTTCATCATCTATTTGGTCTTATAACTGTTTATCTAAGAAATATGGATACTTATGTTGTGTGGAAGGTTGCAATGTTATGGATAAAATCAAAGAGTTAATGGATAAGAAAATAGAAAAAGATCAAATCTTAAAGGAATATAAGAGATTATTCTTTGAGTATTATAATAAGCAGAAATATATTGAAGAATTATCCATTTTTTTTCTTAACTAAAGCATGCTATATTATATCCTTTATATTATCATTTTTTTAGCATTTTTCGCTTTAATACTTGGAGGGAATTATAGTAAATCTCTTTATCTTGCCGCAGTGGTTTTATTGATAATCTACTGCGGATTAAAGGACCCCTTTTTATACCCGGATATCACAAATTATTATGACTATTTTAAAGGTGATTTCATTAATGCAACTGAAGGCACGCTAGGAATCGGATATTTGATACTTAATCGTATCTCTAGATTGTTATCTCCTTCCTTTTTTTTACTATTAATGATTATTTCAATAATAGTAATTTATAGTTACGCTAAATTTATTCTGGAATACTCTCCTTATATTTGGTTATCATTATTATTATTTTTACTTGTAAACTACTATCAGTCTTTTTTTCTTCTAAGACAGTATTTAGCAATGTCTGTCTTTTTGTTTTCGATTAAGTATATTATTAATAGAGATCCGATACGATTTGGTATCTGTACGATACTGGCAATTTCTTTTCACCTTACAGCAGTAATAATCATTCCTTTCTACTTTCTTTATGGAATTAATTATTCCCGAAAGAATTTTTTGCTGTTGATAGCTGCGGCAATCATCTTTATTATTCTATTTAAAGGGATAGGTCCCTTTATTAATAGGATTTCTGCGTATTATGCTCACTATTTTGAGATGGAAAGCGATGAATCTGCGTGGAGACGCCTTCTAATGAAAAGCTATCTATTCCTTGTCTTTTTATTTGTCATGAAAAACAAGGCTTATGATCAAGGAATTAATCGGATTGTTTTTTATTGCTTGTATCTAAGCATTATTATTAACTATGCTGGAATGAATATGTTCGGTGTTTTTAGATTGCGAGAATACTTCTCTCTTGCTGATTTTATCGGTGTTTCTATTATTATCAAAGAAGCCACTTCCCAAAGTATTATAAAGAGGGCCTTATCTTGCTGTTTGGCGCTTGTATACATTATACTACTTTTAGTATCATTTGATAGTTTTATTAAGGGAGGGAATATGAATAATTTATATCAGCCTTTCTGGAAAAGTGAATTGTTTTGGAAAGCAAATGGTATAGTTTGATTGATATTATAATCACATATTATTTAACATATTCTTAATCATGAGGAATGTTTTGGTAATAGCATACCAACTTCACTATTCAAAGGGCTCAGAATGTGCTGTTGCGTGGGATTATATTAAGCACATGAGTCGATATAATTATTTGACAGTATTATTTGGTACCAGTGGAGGACATCATGAGATCGGCAACACTAAGGATATGGAGGATTATGCTGCAACCAATCCTCTTGCGAATGTGAGTTTTATACCTATAAAACCTAGTTTTACAACAAAATACTGGGACTTTTCTCTCAAAGGGATTATAGGATTCTATAGAGATTATAGGAAATGGCATGAAGATGTCTTCCTAACAGTTAGTGACATGATTAAGAAAGATCATTATGATCTGATTCATTTTCTTGGTCCTATTGGATATCATGAGCCAGGTAAATTGTATCAATTGCCGATTCCGTATATATGGGGCCCAGTGGGAGGGATGGGCAAGGCCCCTGCTAGAATGCTCGTTGAATCTGATTTGAGGTATGGCACCAGAACGGGGATTAAAATGCTTATAAAATCATATATGAGCCGCATACGCTTAAGAATTAATAAACGTGTAAAAGATGCATTTCGCAAAAGTGATGTCGTGGTAGGAGCTACTACGGAGTATGTCTCTATTATACGGAGGATATTATCTAAAACAAGTCATAGTATAATTCAATACTTACCAGAGAATTGTATTAATGAACTTAATAATCTGGATTATTCAAAGTTTAACACCCCTATTATTAACTTAGTTTTTATTGGTAGATTAGATACGGGTAAAGCACCAATGATTGTTTTAGAGTCATTGGCTAGAATTAAAAAGGCCGCCACAAACATCCATGTTGATTTTATAGGAGCTGGACCTCTGACGAGTATTTGCCAAGAGTTTATAATGAATAAAAGTTTACAGGATGTTGTCACAATACATGGCCAACTTGAGCGTTCAGCAGTATTTACTTTGTTATCAAGAGCCCATCTAATGTTACTCCCTTCTTTGTATGATGCTAACACTACGGTAGTTTGGGAGGCAATGGCATATGCTGTCCCTACACTTTGCCTAGACCATTGTGGAATGCATGATACTATCAAAGAAAAGAGTGGAATTAAGATACCCGTCTCATCATTCAATAGGGTTATTAGTAATGTTTCCTTACAATTGAAGAGGATTTCTGAGCATCCCGAAATATTACAAGAAATGGCGGAATCCCTTATTGAAGACAGGGCAGAGTATTCGTGGGAAAGTAGAATGGCTAAATTTGAGAAATTATATGATTTAGCTATCGAACAGTATTATAAAAGATAAATAGAACAGTGTTCAATGGCGCGAGATGGAAATAAAATCAATTGGCTATTGATCCTTCAGGGGTGGGCAATGCTTTGGGTCGTAATCGGCCATTCTGGACCATCCCCTACATTAGTTGACTATCCTAAGTATGCATTGTTACTATGGCACTTTGCATACTCTTTTCATATGCCTTTATTTATTATGATTTCTGGTTTTTTATTCTATCTAACTAGAATTGATAATAATAAATGGACATATTGGACAATGCTGAAGGAAAAGTTCGTAAGATTTGGGATCCCTTTTATCGTTTTTACTTTTATAGGAATGATTCTAAAGACCTCCTTTTCTTCATTGGTGGATAGAGCTTCTTCTTTTTCAATTGGAGAATTTATCAATGCTGTCCTTTATCCTTATAATGGTCCGATGAGGGAGTTTTGGTTTTTGGCTACAATTATGTGGCTTTTTTCATTCTTTCCCATCTGGAAGATAGTGCTACTAAAAAAATGGAGAATAATAGTTGCTTTGATAAGTTTAGTACTTTTAAATCTTAGGCATCCAAGTTCAGATTTATTGGCTTTAAGATCTTTATGTAATATGGCTATATACTTTTTTATAGGAATATTATCTGCTAAGGTTTTCAAAAGAGATCCTTTATTCATTAAGAAAAAGGTTTTTATTACTGCGTCTTTTTCTGTAGGAGTGGCTGTTTACCTAGTTGGGCGTTGCTATTATATTCCTCTCGCTGCCTCCTTGGGTGGAATAATGTTCTCATTATCGATTGCTTTATTTCTTGACAATGTTTTTCCAAAGGCTTTTGTTAGTTTTAGAGATTTTACTTACCAAATTTATTTGTTAGGGATCTTTTTTAATGTACTAGTGTCAATTATTCGGGCTAAATTTGGATTACCTTTTGGGCCGATGTATATAGTTTCAATGCTATTAGGAATATATATGCCAGTATTTATTTCAAAAGTATTTGAAAGAACCAACTGGCGCCCTATCCTTTTATGTATAGGCCTTAAACCAAAGAAGTAGTTCTGCATGAGAATACTCCATATAACAACCAATTATCCAACTCCAGAGTACCCAATTTTTGGGATATTCGTTAAGGAGCAAGTTGTTTCTTTGGTGAAATTAGGTATTGACTGCGATGTTCTCTACTGTGATGGTCAGAACAAAGGTTTCTGGAAATATATCACATATCTACCGAAAATATGGTGGAAAGCATTATTTGGAAGATATGATATTATTCATTGTCATCATGCACTGAGTGCAGTACTACTAAGTATGACAGGAGCTCCTTTGTTTAAACGTGTAATGCTAAGTTATCAGAATGATCCTGCCCACGAATGGGGGGATAAAATGTATAGGTTGTTTAATTTGCGGTTCAAAAAGTTTGTCATTAAGAATCCTTCTCCGTATCTGGAGAAGCCGAAGTTTGTATACTTGCCCAACGGATGTAATCAGGACTTTTTTGTCCCTATGGACAAGAGAGAATGCCGTGAGAAACTGGGGTGGAATCAGGAGAAGCAGTATGTCATCTATATGGACTCAAACAAGGGAGTACGCACTCAAAAGCGAAAGGACCGCTTCGATGAGACTATTGCTATTCTTAACGGCAGATATGGATGGAATGCGGAAGAGGTTGTAATGAGAAATGTAAAACGTGATCTAGTACCTCTATATTTGAATGCCGCAGATTTACATTTGCTAAGCAGTGATTTTGAAGGATCTCCAAACTCTGTAAAAGAGTGTATGTGTTGTAATACTCCTGTTGTCTCGACTCCAGTGGGCAATGTTAAGGAGATGATAGATGATATACCAGGTGCTTTTGTAACTCATGGTTTTACTGCAGAAGAATTGGCTGTGTATTGTGATAGAGTTCTACGAAGTAATATACCTTTTGAAGGACGTGAACAGTTTCTAGCCAAGGGTTATGGTATGGCGACGGTTGCAGAGAAACTTAAAAGCATCTATGAAGAAATAGCTAAGTAAAGCAATATCAATGATTAGATCATCGTAGATTATGGACGGATCAATTATAGTGACATACCGCTGTCCGATGCGTTGCAAGATGTGCAACATATGGGATAACCCTACTAAGTTATCGGAGGAGTTCAAACCTGAGATGTTAGAGAAGCTGCCAAATATGAGCGCATGCAATATTACGGGAGGTGAACCTTTTGTCCGTGAGGACATAGAGGAGATTGTTAAGGTGCTTGAAAAGAAGGCAGATCGAATTGTGTTTTCTACTAGCGGTTTTTTCTCTGACAGGATAATAAAGATGGCAGAAAAGCATCCAAATGTCGGCTATCGTATTTCTATCGAGGGCTTGAGCTGCAAGAACGACGAACTGAGAGGGCGTCCAGGAGGCTTTGATAAAGGCCTTCGGACGTTGCTGGAGCTTCGCCGTATGGGTATCAAAGATATTGGCTTCGGTATCACAGTTTCTAATAATAACTCTGAGGATATGTTGAATCTTTATGAGTTGAACCGTAACCTTGGGATGCAGTTTGCTACTGCAAGTTTCCACAACTCTTTCTACTTTCATAAGTATGATAACCAAGTAACGAACAAAGATGAAGTTTGTGCGAATTTCGATGAGCTGATTCAACGTCTTATGCATGAGAATCATCCCAAGAGCTGGTTCCGTGCATTCTTTAATTTGGGCCTTATTAATTATATTCATAATGGTCGCCGAATGCTTCCATGTGAGGCTGGGAATGAGAATTTCTTTGTTGATCCGTTTGGCAATGTTTTACCATGCAACGGAATGGAGGAGAGCTGTTGGTTTGACACTATGGGTAATCTAAATGAGCATAGTTGGGAAGAGATATGGAATGGTGAAAAGGCCAAAGAAGTACGTGAGAAAGTAGCTCACTGTCCAAAGAGTTGCTGGATGATTGGTAGCGCAAGCCCTGTCATGCGTAAGTATATTAAGCAGGTGGCTCCATGGGTAATTAAAAATAAGTTAAAGGTGATGCGTGGTGGACGTGTGGATACTCACTGTATTCCCTTCTATCATGTGGGGAATAATGATCTTCAAGGGCTTCGTGATGGTGTAGGGAATCCTGATCAAAACTGCGAATAATGAAGATTGTCTTCATCGGAGGAAGAGGGATACATATTCTAGGAGGGATCGAGAATTATATGTTTAACCTAACTCGTGAGCTTGCAAAGTTGGGACACGAGTGCGTCGTTTGGTGTGAAAGTGATCACCGTGAGGTTGAGATGCTGGATGGCGTTAAGGTGATCTATCACCCAGGACCAAAGAGTAACCTATTATGTAAGCCATGGTGCGGTTTGAAAGCAACTGTAAGGACCCTTCTTGAAGAGAAAGAAGTGAGTGTGATTCACTATAATGCTTGGCCAGCTTCTCTTTGGTGCTGGATACCTCGTTTGTTCGGCATCCCCTCACTTATGGAAGGCCACGGACTTGAATGGCAGCGAAGTAAGTATTCTCCGCGTGCCCAGAAGATAATGAAGTTGATGGAGAAATTCACTGCAAGGCTGAATCAGCATTTGATAATGTGCAGCGAAGGGCAGGTGAAGTACTTCCGGGAAGAATATGGACGAGAATCTGTCTGTATTCCAGGTGCTGTGTATTTGCCGGCAGATAATGCAGGGGAGTCAAGTGATATCCTTACGCGTTTCAGTCTTGAGCCAAAGAAGTTTTTCCTTTTTATGGGCCGGCTAGTACAAGATAAGAATCCAGATTATCTGATTAAAGCTTTTCGCAGGGCTTCGTTGTGTGGTTATAAATTAGTGGTAGCTGGAGGTAATGATGCAATGCCGGAGTATGTCTCATATTTGCATGACTTGGGCAAAAGTTGTGAAGAAGTCGTCTTCACCGGTCCTGTTTACGGAGAGGATAAAGCGTGTCTTTTGCGTAACGCTTATTGCTTCTGCCTTCCTTCAACTATTGAAGGTCTCTCAATCGTGATGATGGAGGCGGCATCGTATAAGTTGCCAACAATTGCCTCGGATATTGATGCTAATCGCGAGTTTTTGGGAGATGATGCTGTGTATGTGCAACCAGAAAATGAGGATGATCTGGTGCAGGCATTAGAGTACGCATGTTCTCATCCTATTGAGATGTCCCAATTAGTAGAGCTTAATTATAAGAAGTTAGTCGAACAGTACACATGGGATAAAGTAGCCATGAAGTATCAGTCTTATTTGAAAACCATCATCCGGAAATGAGTTATTTCTTTGAGCTGTTGCAGATAGCAGTCGGTCACCGCACTGAGTTGTCTGGAATCCCAACTGAAGAAGAATGGGAGACCATGATGGATTTGGCCGCCAAACAATCTTTGATTGCAATAGCTTTTGCTGGAATAGAAAGATTGCCCCAACAGCAATGGCCTTCTAAACAGGTTCTGCGTGAATGGCTTGGCCAGTCTCATGTCATAGATCTTCGCAATAAGTTGACATCTGAAGTCTGCAATAGCCTTTGCAATCAGTTTGCTGAGGAGGGGTTTAAGGTATGTGTGCTGAAGGGACAAGCAAATCATGCTTATTATCCACCGAATCTTGCAGTCAGGCGTTCATGTGGTGATATTGATCTGTGGGTAGTACCCGTAAATAAGAAGAGCAAGAGAGATGGCGTCAAAAGAGTAATTAAGTATTGTAGAGATAAATATGGTTTGAAGGGGCTATGTCATTTACATGCAAACCTTCCTATAATTAAAGATGTTCCGGTTGAGATTCATTTTTACCCTTCTTTTATGAATGAGCCTATTCGGAACAGAAGATTTCAGTCATTCTTTGATTCTATTGATAGATGTGTTACCATCAAAGAAATTGAAGGCTATGAGATACCTGCTATGGCTATTGAGTATGATGCCATTTATCAAATCAATCATATTTATCGACATCTGATTGATGAAGGAGTGGGACTCAGGCAGGTTTTAGACTATTACTTCTTACTAAATAGCTTCTATTCATCTGTGGTTGAAAAGTCGGATTGGCAAATTGCTGTACACGATACTTTTCATACTATAGAATGGCTAGGAATGCGACGTTTTGCGGGAGCTTTGATGTATGTTTTAAAAGAGGTTTTCGGTCTGGAAGAAGAGAAGATGCTTTGTGTGCCAAATGCAAGAGACGGCCGTTTTCTTCTCAGTGAGATTATGATTGCCGGTAATTTTGGACAGAGTGATCCCCGTATGTCAGACTTGGTGAACAATGGCAGCCGTTTGAGGTATCAACTAAGCCGAACATGGCGTAGAATTAAACGTAATCTTAGGTTTTTAACTAGTTATCCTGGAGAAGTGGTTTTTGAACCCATTGCTCGAGCGTGGCATTTCTGCTGGAAGAAGGTTACCCTTTTTAAAATGGATATCGATAGGGGATATGCTTGACAATAGTCATGTGGTTTTCATGAACCACTAACACTTTGCCTGGAGAAATGGCACCTCATGGAAAAGTTTTTCAGTTCTTCGGACTAATTGCTTATCTTTGCCTTTGGTCATGAAAACCGCAATTATCGTAATTCTTTCGTCACTCGTAGCGTTTTTTTCGGTCAAGTGGATTTATTTCAGAGTCCTGAAGATCGCGAAGGATAGTGGCATTGTGGACAATCCGGATGCCAGAAAGCTTCAGAAACGTCCTGTCCCTGTTCTGGGAGGTCTTGCAGTTTTCTTCGGCTTGATTACAGGTGTCCTTACCGGGGCTGCCATGACCTATATCTTAACCCTATCACTGCAGCGTTTCCTTGGCCCAGTTCTCTGTGCGATAGTCATCATGATTTTCACTGGCGCCCTGGACGACATCCATGGCCTTTCCCCATCGAGACGTTTCTTTATCGAGATCGTCACGTTACTGGCTTTGATCTTCGCCAGTGGTGCATGTATCGACAGTTTCCATGGTTTATGGGGCATTGACGCTTTCAGTTGGTGGATAGCAGTTCCGCTTACAGTATTTGCCTGTGTAGGAATTATCAATGCCGTAAACCTGATTGATGGGGTTAATGGATTGTGCAGCGGTCTGTGCATTCTGTACAGTTTGTTGTTTGGGGTTATGTTCCTTAAAGTAAGGGACATTCCCAATGCAGTTCTGGCTTTTTCCCTTGCCGCATCTGCCACTCCTTTCATATTCCATAATGTGTTCGGTAAGCGGAGCAAGATGTTCCTTGGCGATGCCGGAA
>JAEEGL011241070.1_pt1 | contig 13584 bp, 10 predicted proteins | sample 9134231 | NCBI WGS metagenome assembly JAEEGL01 (sample SAMN16246548, study PRJNA631951) | gut metagenome | biome: gut microbiome; feature: rumen; material: fiber-attached | host: Bos | place: Iran: Karaj | collected 2018-10
CTCCTTTTGTTCCATCATCCGTTGATGATGCAGCTGTTTGTCCTACATTTTTTGTTACTCCTTTTGCTCCATCATCCGTTGATGATGCAGCAGTTTGTCCTACTGTTTTTGTTACTCCTTTTGCTCCATCATCCGTTGATGATGCAGCAGCTTGCTTTCCTGCTTCATATACTTTTGTTTTTGGAGCATCACCTGCTGGAGGAGTTGTCTTTCCTTTTTCAGGAAGTAATTTTAATCCATCATCTGTTGCATTATCTCCTGCAGTGGCAGCTTTATTTGATAGTTTATCTGCTACATTATCCCCTGAATTTTTTGCTGCTTTATTTGCTGCATTATCTGCACCTTTCATAACGTCATCAGCTTTTTGAGCAACTTTCTTTAATTCTTTATTTGTAAGAACTCCAGATAGTGCTCCAAATGCAGCTCCCCAAATAGCTCCATTTTTTGCTGCAGCATCCATTGATTTACCAGCTTCTAGACCTGATTCAGTAAATGCTCCCATTACTCCTAAGCCAGTCATAGCTCCATTTTTCGCAGATGCTATTAATCTTCCGGCTTTCGTTACAGCGGAACCTTTGGCAGCAACTCCTACGGCAGCACCTAATGCTGCGTATCCTGCAAGGTTACCTGTAAATCTTAGTGCTCCAGCAATGGCACTGTCTTCTGTCCATAATGAATTCTCTTTTATAAATTTCCAATCATAAAATCCTTGGAAGACATCACGTGACCAATTGGCTTTAACAATATTTTCACACCATTGTTCTACGGCACTTCCTTTTGGTGCAATCCATCCTGCTACAGATAAAACTCCATCTCCTAATTCTTCTAGAACAGATACTGCACCTTCTGCAAGGTTGGCAGCAGCCATCCATTTTGTAGCTACACCCGTTTTTACAACACCCCAAGCTTTTTGCCAGAATGTCTTATCAGCATTTGGATTTTCACTGTAATCTTTTGCCGTTTGTCTTTTTGCTTCCACTTCAGATGATACTGTTGTTACCATTGTAGATAAATTATCAAATGCGGTATTTATACCATTTGGTTCAAACGGACCTCCAATTAAGTCCATTCCATTAACATTATTAAAAGTTGTAAGCGCGGATGTAATTGATGTACAACTATTTGTTACTACTTGTGAGGCAATATTTTGTAGTTCTTCACGAACCGTATCAACCATTTCGTAATCAGCATAGATATCAGATGCTTTGACATCTTTACCAGTTAGCCAACTTCCAAAAGTTTGTTCTCCTCTTAGTACGTCTCCTAAACTCATTTACTACCTCTCCCTTCTATGATCCTTGAGCTGCTTTTTCTTGTTGTCTACGATATTCTTCCCATTCTGCTTCGGCAGCTGCAGCAGCTTCGTTATTATATTGCTCTTGTTTTTCGTCATGAACAGTTACGGCTTTACGATATAAACCCTCTGTAACCGATTTAAAAGTATTTCCCATACTTTGAAGAGACTGAGATAAATCATCAAATCTAGAAGTTAAATCTCTATTTTGAGTTCTTATTGCAGCAGCAAGATCAGGACGAACTTGTGTCAAAGAAGTATCTACTTCTCTTAATGAATTGTCAATTGAATCGTGATATGTAATGATAGCAGTAGCTATCTCAGTTGGGTTGATATCGTTATTAGCATCTGTTGCGACATATGTATTCCAAGGACCATAATATGTTTCTGGTCTTTTCATATTTCCACTCTCCCTTTTTATGCAATGCATAGGAAAGAGAGAAAAAGGTCTTTTTCTCTTTCTTATACATTGCATATATTGCAATGTATCTATTTTTGTTATTGTTGTTCTCTATCGTATGATAAAGCTTGATCAATAGCAAGTCTTAAGTTTGCTGAAGATAATTTCATATCTTCCATAGCAGCTGGAATATCAGCACTATAATATCCTGTCCAATTTTCTTTAACAGTTTCAGACCAAGTAGTTTGAATTCCATCTGGAATTGTAGCTTTGAAAGCTTGATCTAATTTAGCCATATCGTCTGCCATTTCAGTAACGATATTGTCGATTTGTTTAGCATCATCAGTAGCTGCACCTGGCGCAATTGTTATATTCATATATTAAATAACTCCTTTCATTAATACTATTTGAAATCAGCCTTAAGATCACCAATCATATTTGTGAACTTATTAGTTTGCATACCCATATAACCTTCAGCTTCATCGATTGTGTCTGCTAGTTTTCTAAATGTATCAGCTTTAGCTTGATACTTTTCTAGTAAATCAGTAGCTGGGTCTCCTTGAATGTCTCCACTTGTGATTTCTTCGATTAAATTATTTAATCTTACTAGGTTTGTTTTGTATCTTTCACCTGACTCTTGTAAAGCACCCTTTAATGTTCTTAGTGCATCCTCATCTACGTGAATAATTGATGGCATTCTGTTTTCACCTCCTATTATGTTTTCAGAATACAGTTCAATCCCGCAACCGAACCCATATCCTATACATTCATTTTAAATGTTTTTTTTCAATTAATCAAGCATTTTGAACATTATCATACATTTTTTGACAATAATATAGTTTTCTTTTTTCTTTTTGATATAATAAGAAAAGGAGGGTCAAATATGAGTTTTAAAATTAATTATCGAATACTAATTCCAATTATTCTATTATCTATTATTAGTGTATTTACCATATATAGTGCCCTAACCTATACATCGAGTTCCTTGGGAAATCTTGCTTTGAAACAAGCTATTTGGTATCTCATTGGATGGATTTTAGTAGTATTAATCATTAAGTTGAAAAATGAATATTTATTTCGAATGTCTTGGCTGTTTTATATCATTGGAATTATTTCTTTAGTTTGTTTACTTTTTTTTGGAACTCCAATCAATAATAGTCGTTGTTGGTTCGTCATTCCAGGAATTGGTAGTATACAACCAAGTGAATTTATGAAAATCTTTATTATGTTAGTTCTAGCAACGATGATTCATCATTTTCGAAGTGATTATGATAACCCTACTACTTGGGAAGAATTTAAATTTTTATTAAAAAGTTTACTGGTCGTATTGATTCCCTCTATCTTAACTTTTTTACAACCAGATACAGGAGCAGTCATTATTTATTTAATTATTTACTTTAGTATGTTATTTATTAGCGGAATTCGACTTCGTTGGTTTATTTTAGCCTGTACAGGAGCTGTTCTTTTTATTGGAGCATTCCTCTGGTTATATTTTTATAAAGAAAATTACTTTATTCAAATCTTTGGATCTTCCATTTTTTATCGACTTGAAAGAATCTTTAATTGGAGTCAAGGATCGGGTCTACAATTAGAAAATGCGATGGCAGCGATTGGTTCTGCTGGATGGTTTGGACATGGTTTTAATCAAACTCCTATTTACTTTCCAGAATCTTCTACTGATTTTATCTTTGCTGTATATGCTTCTAACTTTGGAATTGTGGGAGTTTTATTCTTAATTGGTATTATCCTATACTTTGATATTCAAGTATTACTCTTAGCCAAAAAAAGAATTGAAGATACGAATCAATATATTATTGCGGGAATTCTTGGGATGTTAGTCTTTCAACAAATTCAAAATATTGGTATGACGTTAGGTCTTCTTCCTATCACAGGAATTACTCTTCCCTTTGTATCTTATGGAGGAAGTAGTCTTCTTTCTTATATGTTATTAATTGGAATTCTTCTCAATATTTCTGTAAAGAAGAAAATCACTTATCGAGTAAAATAAAAAAAGCCATAAGGCTTTTTTTGTGCAAAAAAAAAGAAATATAAGAGCAACGAACAACTTATATTTCCAAAAATACGAACTAATATTTTGTAAATGATATTCACTCTGATAAAGCAAATATATTGGTTTTCGGGCAAGCATCAACTTATCGTTGTTATGCATTAGCCATTATCATTTGTATGGGTTTTCCTTCCCAGTTATTGTTTTTTTCCAACAGCGGATAAGATTTCATTATACAATCTTTACCTGTAGCAAAGAAGGTGCTATTGGCCATTTCGTAAGATATACATAGTATATCCGAGTTTAATTAATATCTATGCACATTATCAGTATGCATAGACAACTTACCCTTCGGAGTTGTCTTTCTCCTAAAAAAACATAACATAAACTATCCAGATAATTATTTCCGCCCGTAGGTAATGTAATAACCAACTTGCGTCGGTCGGAAACGTCGATCATTATTTTTTCACTTTTTTAATTTTATAAAAGTACCTAGAAACTATTGTGTATTAAAATAGTAAACTATTCTAAAAATAGAAACAGGAAGTATTTATAAAAATAAAATACTACTAGAATAATATGTGACATTTCTTTTACATCTTGCTAGTTTATAATTTTATTATACTCTGATTATTTTTTTTGTCAACAAAATTTTTCTTTGACAATCTATTTTTTCAAAACATCATCGTAAACTTTATGTAAATACTCTCCTATTTTTTTGATATCTCTTTCTTTCGCGACTTCATATGCCGCTTCTCCTAAATCAGGAAGTTCTTTATTTACAATCTTTTTTATTTTATCTTCAAATTCATCGATGGTTTTTGCTTTATAGACATTGACTCCATCTTCTAGCCATTCTTCAAAGACAGGAATATCTCGAATTAATGCAGGCGTTTTACAAGCACATGCTTCCATAATAGGAATTCCTTCTGTTTCTTCTAAGGTTGGGAATAAATATAAATCACAACCATTCATAGCTTCTACAATGAGAGATTGTTCAACATATCCGGCAAAAAATAAATTATCTAATTTAGTATTGACCGCATCTCTTACTTCTTTTGTTGCGGCAGATAAAGGACTATATCCAAACCAAATAAATTTATACTCTGGAAGTCTTTTTGCTAATTCTACAAAATCAACAATTCCTTTTCGTTCAATATATAAACCTACTCCAATAATTACTTTATCTTCTTCTGTATAGTGATAACGATCTCGAAAGGTTTTTCTTAATTCTTCTTTTCTTTGGAATTTATCTAATTCAATTCCATTCGATATGGCATAAATATCTCTTTTGATTCCATATCCTTCTAATAATCGTTTCGAATAAGGCGTTGGTGTGATAATGACATCTCCCAGACTATAACACTTAATTAACCATTTTTTAAAAAGAGGAGCTATTTGTTTGGAAAAGATAAATCCATTTCGGAAATCTTCTTCTGTACTATGAGCATGATAAACCACTTTCTTTCCTTTTTTTCTCGCTTTCTTCGCTAAAAAATAAGATTTTGGACCATACCAGTTAATATGAACAATATCATAATCATCTTTGGTATTGGTTGTATATTCTACGTGTTCATAATCTAGTGCTCTCATTTGGTGTTTAATGGCTTTTCCTAGACCACTTTTGGAAAACATTTTTTCCCCTTCTGTATATAAAAGTACTTTCATTGAATCATCTCCTATGTTCATTATAACAAAAAAAGACCAATTTTGGTCTTATTTTTGTCCTGCTTGTTGATACATCGTAGAGATTTTATCAGCATTTTCAAATAGATGATCTAATCCATCGATAATTTCAGGATATTCTGTAATATTTGGAAATGTTAAAAGATTTTGTTTTGTTTTTTGAATAATAGGTTCATAGGGACTTGTGTTGAAATCTAATCCTAATTCTCTTAACATATCTCTAAAAGTACTAATCACAAGTTCCATATAAAGGAAGATTGCTGGTATCTTCGTCTTTAAATCTTTTTCTTGATATAATGCAATATATATTTGTCTACTCATTACAAAGAAGTAATGACCTAGTCTTATTTGAATCATTGATTCTAAGAATTCTTTATTCACCATAAATAAAAGATCTTTCTCTCGGATTGACAGATTGTAGTCAATTCCTAATACAACGTTTCTTAGTGGAATAATATTATTCTCTTGTTTAATCATCATATCTAAAACGTTTTCTAAATCAGGTTTATCTTCCTCTGTTCCATAATACCATAGGAAACGATCTAGCATTTGAGGAGTTGGATAATAATGACAAGCAAAATCAATTCGATCTTTACTATAATCCATTTCTTTCTCTATAGAATAATCCTCTTCCATTGCTTCTTTTTCTTCTTGTAAAGTCTGAAGTTTTTGAAACGTTTCCATCGCTCCATATAATAATGATAAAAGTGCTGGAGTTTTTTTAGAATCCATTACCTTTTGAATTACTTGATTGGATCTTTTTGAAACTTCTTGTAGTTTTTGATAGTCTGATGATAAGTCTTCTTGATGACATCCTTTGATAATAATATTCTTGATGATATTTTCTTCTTCTTTTAAGAAACTCTCTCCCACTTCTTGTAAATTAATTTCTTTCATATACTTCTCCCCTTGAACGGCTATTATTATACTACATTTCTTTTCAATAATCAAAAAAAACTAACATAATTGTTAGTTTTCATTCTAAAATGGTGTCCACGAGGCGACTCGAACGCCTGACCGATCGCTTAGAAGGCGATTGCTCTATCCAGCTGAGCTACGTAGACATTTCAGCTGACATTTAAGATTATACAACAAAAGTACTTGTTTTTCAAGTACTTTTGTCTTTTATTCCATATCGAATAATTTCTGAATTGCTTTCATTAATCCTATTTTTCCATAAGGATAAGTAAGAGATCCTTGCATGTAGGCAATATAGGGTTCTCTTAATGGTCCATCACAAGATAATTCGATGGATGAACCTTGCGTAAAAGATCCACTAGCCATAATCACTTTATCTTGATATCCTGGCATATCAGATGGTTCTGCTACAGCATTGGAATCAATTGCAGAACCTTCTTCAATTCCTCTTATAAGTTCTAGTAATTTCTGTGGATCATGGAACGTAATATTTTGAACAATATCCGCTCTTTCTTCATTATATTTTGGTTCTACTTCGTAACCTAATTCTTCTAAAACTCGACTTGTTAATACGGCTGTTTTTAAAGAAGCTGCTACTACACTTGGTGCCATATAAATTCCTTGTAATAATTGTTTATTAATCCCTAAAGTTGGTCCTACTTCTCTTCCCTCTCCTGGTAGGGTTAATCTTTCTGCACATAATTCAATTAAGTCATGACGTCCTGCAATATAGGCACCATTTGGAGCAATTCCCCCTCCTAAGTTTTTAATAAGAGATCCTACAATCACATCAACCCCAAGTCCTAATGGTTCTCCTGAAGATACAAATTCACAGTAACAGTTATCTACCATAATGATAATATTATTATCAATCTCTTTAATCATTTTCACTACTTTGCCTATTTTCTCTAAAGAAATACTTTTTCTAGTAGAATATCCTTTACTTCTTTGAATCTCAATTACTTTTACTATATGATGAGATAAATAATCTTTTATCTTTTCATAATCAAAATCATTATCTACTAAATCAATTTCATCATAAGATACTCCAAAACTTTTTAAAGAACTTGGATTTTCTTGAATTCCAATGACTTCATCTAAGGTATCATATGGTTTCCCACTAATACTTAATAAAGTATCCCCTGGACGAAGAAGAGCAAAAAAACAAACAGTTAAAGCATGAGATCCTGAAATAAATTGACTTCTTACTAAAGCATCTTCTGCTCCTAAAACATCTCGAAATACTTTTTCTATTGTCTCTCTTCCTAAATCATTATATCCATATCCTGTAGTAGAATTAAAACAAGATTCTGACACTTGATTCTTATGAAAACTTGCTTGAACTTTTAAACTATTAAATTCACAAGCTTCATCAATTTGAAGAAATTCATCGATACAATCTAATTCACATCGATTGACTAATTCTACTACTTTTTCACTAATTCCTAATGCTTGATACATATTCCTTCTCCTTAATCATTATATTTTCCACCATCTACACGAATAATCGCATCATTCACATAATTGGCTTTCGAACTCGCTAAAAAGACAACTACTTTAGCAATCTCTTCTGGTTCTGCAAATCGTCCTAATAATATCTTTTTCTTTTCTTCTTGAATTTGATCAAGACTTAATTCTTTATTCATAGGAGTTTTTACCCATCCTGGACAAACACAATTCACATTGATAAATGGTGCCAAGGTTCTAGCCATATTATGGGTTAAAGAAATGACTCCTGCTTTTGAGGCATCATAGTCACAACTTTCTGGATAGTACGTATCAATAGAATTCGTAGAAGAAATATTAATAATCTTTCCCCTCTTCTTTTCTAACATCATTCTTGCGGCATATTTACTACATAGATAAGTACCAATTAAATTAACATCTAATACTCGTTTAAACTCTTTGATGTTTTTATCAAAGAACATACTATCTCTAGATACTCCTGCATTATTTACTAAAATATCTAATCCTCCAAAAGTATCTGCAATCTGATTCATCATTTCTTCGACTTCTTCTTCTTTGGAAACATCACATTTGACAACAAGTACTTCAACTTCATACTTCTCTTCTATTTTCTTTTTTAACGCCAAAGCTTCTTCTTCATGATGACAATAATTAATGACTACATTTACTCCAGAGGAAGCAAACTCTTCAATACAACTAGCACCAATTCCTCGATTACTTCCAGTGACTAAGGCAACTACTTTTTTCATACTACCTCCTTTGTTCTATCCATTCCGTTAATTCTTCTTTTTCTACTTCTCGAAAGATTGTTTTCACAACACCCTTTTCCACTGATATCACAGTAGGAGGAGATATTTCATTCTTTCCTAATTGAAGAAGAACTAAAATAGATTGATAATTCTTTTCTTTTTCAATATTTATGATTTCATAATCTAAGTTTTCTTTTGCTAATACTTTTTCTATTTTTTTGCATTCCTTACATTTTGATTTCGTCATAAAGATGAGAAAAGTATCTTCCTTTTTGATTCTTTCTTGAACAATACTATCTTGAATTAATAATTTATTATAAATCACAAAAAAGGATGGAATCACAAAAAGAAGGACTATTCCAAATCCATAGAAAATTTTATTCTTTAACGTAATAAATTCCGGGTCTTTCATCCTAACACCATCCTGTTATCATTTTACAATAGATAAAAAGAAAAAGAAAGAGTCATTAAACTCTTTCTACTTTAATATAAGCTTCTTCTTCGTTTAGTTCACATTTTTCTGTTAGAGAGGTATCTTTGATAAGTTTTTCTCCTAATACTTCTCCCATAACATAATCTTTATAGGAAGATAACATTTTTTCTACTTGTTCTGTTCCATTATAATAAATATTAATATGATCTGTAATAACAAAGTCTGCTTCTTTTCTTAAAGATTGAACTTTACGAACGAATTCACGTGCTAATCCTTCTAGGATTAATTCTTCTGTTAATTCGGTATCTAAGACAACAATGGTACGATTATTTGAAGTAGAAGCATATCCTTCTTTTTGTTTAATAGATACTAATGTATTTTCACTATTTAATTCAAAATCTTCTCCATCAAGTTTTACCATAAATCCATTCTCACTAATTTGAGCAATTTCTTTGGCATCTAATTTTGAAATAATTTCTTGTAGTTGTTTCATCTTAGGACCTAATGTTTTTCCTAATACTTGGAAATTAGGTTTTACAACATACTCCAAATATTCAGTCATATCTTCTTTGAAGTCTACTTCTTTGACATTTAATTCTTCTTGAATGACTGGTAATAAGTCTCCAATGATGATTTGATCACTCTTTGGTAAGATTAATTTTTGAATTGGTTGACGTACTTTGATATTTACTTCTTCTCTAGCAAATCTTCCTAAAGAACATACATCTCTTACTAAATCCATTCTTTCTTCCACAGCATCATCAATTAAAGTTTCATCTTCTACTGGGAAGTCTGCTAAATGAACAGATTTTTCTCCTGTTAATTTTTGATAAATTTCTTCTGGCATAAATGGAGTCATAGGAGCACAAATTTTTGCTAAAGCAACTAATACTTCATAAGTTGTTAAGTATACAGCTTTCTTAGACTCTGTCAATTCAGAATCCCAGAATCTACGTCTATTACTTCTAATATACCAGTTTGATAAATCATCATTTAAGAATGGTACTATAAGTTTTGCAGCTTTATTTAAATCATATTCTGCATAAGCTGATTTTACATCACGAATTAATTTATTTAATTTAGAAATTAACCATCGATCAATTAATTCTCTCTCTTTGACTGGAATAGAATATTCTCTTGGATCAATATGATCTGCATTTGCATACATTTCAAAGAAAGAATAAGCATTCTTGAATGTTGAAATATATTTTGAATAAATCTCTTTAAGACCATCCACATCAAATTTTAATGGAGTCCATACTGGAGAAGCATGTAAGATATAGAATCTTACGGTATCTGCTCCATACTCTTCCATGATTTCAAATGGAGAAATCGCATTTCCTCTTGATTTATGCATCTTTTGACCATATTTATCTAATAATAAGTCATTTACTAAGACATTCTTATAAGGAGAGATTCCTGCGACAAAGACAGATACAACAATTAAAGAATAGAACCATCCTCTTGTTTGATCAATTCCTTCACAAATGAAATCAGCTGGGAATTGTTCTTCAAATAATTTTTTATTTTCAAATGGATAATGATATTGAGCAAAAGGCATTGCTCCACTATCAAACCAACAATCAATAACGTCTTTAATACGCTCCATTTTCTTTCCACAATGTGGACAAGTAATATGAATATCATCTACAAATGGTCGATGTAATTCAATTGTTTCATCAATCTTTTCTACGGCTCTTTCAACTAATTCTTTACGAGAACCAATCATTTCTTCATGACCACATTCACACTTCCATAGTGGAATTGGAGTTCCCCAATAACGGTTTCTAGAAATCGCCCAATCATTCATATTTTCAAGCCAGTTTCCAAAACGCTTTTCTCCTACGTAATCTGGATACCAATGAACCTTCTTATTTTCAGCAATAATTTCATCTTTCTTTGCCGTTGTCTTAATATATAGAGATGGTTTTGAATAATAAACAAGTGGTGTTTTACATCTCCAACAATGTGGATAATCATGGTTCATTTTTTGTTTCTTAAATAGTTTATCATTTTCAGATAAGTATTTAATAATCTCTAATTCTAGTTCAGGATCTACTACGAGACGACCTTTCCATGGTCCTTCGGTAAAGCATCCATCTTCTCCTACTGGATTTAACATCGCAAGATCATATCTTAATCCTGTTTCATAGTCGTCTTGTCCAAAAGCAGGAGCAGTATGAACGATACCAGTACCATCTTCCATCGTTACATAGTCTGCACAACATACAATAAATGCTTTTTTATTCTTTGGAGTAGATAGAACAGGAATTAATTGTTCATATTCTCTATTCTCTAAATCTTTTCCTTGATATTCTTCTACAATTTCAATGTTATCACCAAGTACTTTATTCGCAAGAGCTTTCGCAACAATAAAGTTATATCCTTTGGATAAACATTTTACATAAGTTTCATTTGGATTAACAGCTAAAGCGACATTAGAAAGTAACGTCCATGGAGTCGTTGTCCAAGCTAGATAATAAGTATTTTCTTCATCTTTTGCTTTGAATGGAACAATAACAGTATTAACTGGAATTTCTTTATATCCTTGTGCTACTTCATGAGAAGCAAGTCCTGTACCACATCTTGGACACCAAGGAACAATCTTTAATCCTTCATAAATAAATCCTTCATCAAAGATTTTCTTTAAAATCCACCATTCTGTTTCAATATAATTATTATCATAGGTAACATATGGGTGTTCCAAATCAATAAATTGACCCATTTCTCTTGTGAATTTTGTAAAGTGTTTTTCATTTTTCCAAACACTTTCTCGACATTTTTGATTAAATTCTTTGATACCGTATTTTTCAATATCTCCTTTTTCTTTGAATCCAAGTTCTTTTTCTACTTGAACTTCTACTGGTAATCCATGAGTATCCCAACCCACTTTACGGACAACACGATATCCTTGCATTGTTTTGTATTTACAAACCGTATCCTTTAATAGTTTGGCCATAATATGATGAACTCCTGGCATACCATTCGCCGTAGCTGGACCATCATGGAAGACATAGTTTTCGCAACCTTTACGATTAGAAATTGTTTTTTCAAAGATTTTATTCTTCTCCCAATAATCACTAATCTTTTGTTCTACTTCATTGATTTTTCCTGTTTCTAGTTTTTTGAATTTCATATTCACACTCTCCTATCTTCTGTTTTTACTATGGATTATTCTTTTTTAGGAAATAAAAAAACGATTCCTCCTAAGGACGAATCGTTCGTGGTACCACCTTAATTTATAAATACATTGTATTTATCTTCTATACTATAACGCGTTACCGTATTTATCTTATCCATAAATCGCAACTTGAAAGTGATCCGAATACAGTCTCAATGCTTGTTTCCACCTCACACAAGCTCTCTATAAAATCTTCTATATTCCGTCTTTCGCACGTGCTTTCTGAACTAATATAACATAGTTTTTCTTGTTTTACAAGCATTTTTAACGTTTGTTTCGAATGATGACAATTCCAGATCCTCCGGCTCCACCGATACCGTTATCATTTTTACCGGCTCCAGCTCCTCCTCCACCACCATAGTGGTCAGTTCCTGCTTGGGCGACATAAGAACCATATTTGGCACCATTACCGCCTCCACCGGCTCCTCCGGCTCCACCATCTGTTTTATAGGCATTTCCAGACTGGTAGCCTCCTCGGCCACCACCTCCGCCAGCTCTTAACGTTCCATCTCCAAAGTCTTTTGTAGTTGTTCCTTGTCCCACTCCTCCAGAGTGAACATATTCTTCTTTCCCTTTTCTATCCTTGTCTGCTTCTAATCCTTGAAAGCCGTCTCCTCCATCGGATCCACCAGCTCCTCCAATGACTTTTTTGTCGATGTTTTTATATTCATTCGCAAATCCATATCCGGAAGCTCCTCCGCCAGAGCCTCCCGCTCCACCGTCTCCTCCGTCATTTTTACCGTTTGCACATTTTGTACTATTATTTGGATCACATGTGTGTCCTCCTTTTCCTCCTGCTGCCGAAACGAGAGTTCCAAAGGAAGAAGATTCTCCATCATTTCCATTTGTTTTTGTAGGTGGCGGAGTACCTCCAGCTCCAACAGTTACTTCATAAGTTCCCGTAATAATTTGGTTGGTTACATAATTGGTGTATCCACCACCACCGCCACCGGCACGGTAGTGAACATCTCCAGATGCTCCACTTCCTCCACCACCAACAGCATGAATATCTACGGCTAATGAATTGGAAGTAGAAAGAGTTCCACTCTTATAGAATTCCACCAACCAGTTGGAAGCAGCAGGTACCAAGATAGATATGTTGGACCGACTATTGATTGTAAGATCACAGTCGGAACATGATAAAACATTACTACAATCTGAATCACTAATACATTGATTGTTCTCAGAAACAGTATAAACTAATATACTACTACCTTGGGTATCCCATTGTGCATAAACAGTGATATTACCCGTTAATCTCATTGTTGACTCATACTTTGTTCCACCTATTTTTTGATCATACCATCCTAAATAATTATGTCCATCTCTCGTAAAGCCATTTTCTCTCAATGGACAATCCGTATTATTATTACAAATCGTTTGTGATGTACTACCTCCTGTATTTCCATTTCCATTATAAGTAATAACCGAAGCAAGTTCATATTCAA
>JAEEGL011846656.1_pt1 | contig 13584 bp, 5 predicted proteins | sample 9134231 | NCBI WGS metagenome assembly JAEEGL01 (sample SAMN16246548, study PRJNA631951) | gut metagenome | biome: gut microbiome; feature: rumen; material: fiber-attached | host: Bos | place: Iran: Karaj | collected 2018-10
GCGCGATAGACCTCGGGCCATTGCCTGTCATTCTGGCGTCGTCGTCGGGCAGCATCCTCTATCAGCCGCCAGAGTTCCTCATCCTTTACATAAGGTTTTTTCTTTTGCATGTCTCTCTCATTTTTTTTATCATCCTGAAACGGAGCGTTTCTACACCTTTGGTTTTCAAATTCATTTTCGCGGCTATCTCTTTTGTCGTGTAGCCCTCGAGGATGAGCGCCAATACCATGCGCTCGCGCTTGTTGAGGTCTTCGGCCAGTTCCTCCACCAGTTCGCGCAGGCCGTCGTCCCGCGAATCGGGCAGCAGGTCGGCCAGGTTATCGTCCAGCAGAATCCAGCTGCGCTTCCGGTGGCGGTGGTGGTGCGAGAACACGCTGTGGCACTGATAGATTACCCACCGCCGCACCTGCCACTCGGTGGCATCCCGCCGAATGGCCCCTTGGCGGCGCCAGAGGGCCAGACGGCAGTCATCCAGCAAGAGCAAGAAACGGTCGCCGTTGCCACCCGAATGGAGCCAGCACAACCGCTGGATCAACCCGTTGTAGCGTGTTATCAAATGGCCGAATGCCGCCTTTATGTCGTTGTCGTTATTCACGGCTGTTTTTTTCCCTCTTGTTATATATATAACCACCAAAAAGCAGAAATCACTTCAAAAGGGGTGTATTTTTAATAAATTTTAACATTTGGGGCTCAAGATGCGCCGTTTGCAACAGCCTGATACAGGTGGCAGGGTGGGGGGGAAAGGACAAAAAAAGCGGGGTCCTCTACCAAGGGGACCCCGCTTTCTTTGTCGCTGCTCTCGTATTAGTTGAGAAAGAGTCTCATCTTTATTCCTCCCACCTCAACATTTTGGCAGCACCGGGCAAAACTCATGATGTTCTGAAGTATTTGCTCCGAGGGTTGAATAAGCGTACTTGTTTCGTCCTTCATAAGCGCCTTTATATGTTGAACAATCAATTATTTTCACCTATAATAACTCCCTTGTTGAAAAAAAATTGTGCCGCGGTGAAAATTTAACATTTTTTTATCCGCGGTGAAATTTCATGGGCAAAACGGTGTCTATATAGGTGAAGGGCGAAGCGAAAAAAATGTTAAAACGTGAGCCAAAAACGACTCTTTGCACTCTTTATAGCAGAAGCGGGAGAAGAATGAGGGCAGGATGTCGACGGCAACGCCAATAGAAAACATTAAACACAAAATATAAAATGAAAAGAATAACACTATTACTGGCAATTGCGCTACTGTTCGCCGTTGGGGCGAGGGCGCAGAAATTGAACACCTACACGGTGAGCACGAACAACGAGCCGTATGTCTCCATCGCCCCGACGGGCACGCAGCTCACCTCCGTGGTGGGCGACATGGGGTGGCAGACCTTCGCGCTGCCGTTCGACTTCCCCTTTGGCGAACACCTCGTGGCCCAGGGCACCCAGGTGCTGGCGCGTGCCGACGGCCACATCGTCCTCGACCGACAGAGCATCCCCTCCGGAAACCCGCCGAATGGCTACGACAATGCCTACAACTACTACAATGCTTCTTACCATTATTACGCCATTGTGCCTTTCCTGCTGAGAGACGGCCAGATGCCCGCGGGCAGTTCGGCCTGCTACTGGCAGACGGAGACCGACACCGACGGCGAGCAGGTGCTGGTGGTGGAGTTCCAGCATGTGCAACATTATCAAGGCAACAACGACAACTTCAACTACCAGATACGGCTTTATGCCAACGGCAACGTCTCGGTCCACTATGGCCACTTGGAGAACAACAGTGCCGACACCTCTTTCACCTTCATGATGGTGGCCAAGGGGGTCGACGAGCGTGTGATTCTCATGGGTTCGTGGGATGCGCCGACGGCCCTCTCGCCGACGGGAATCTCGGGTGTCAACGGCTATATCAATCCCACGTTCTGCCTGGGGCTGCCCGACAGCGGCCTAGTGGTGACCTACGAGCGTCCCGACCCTCCCTGTCCGCGGCCGATCAACATCCGCGTCACCGACCTCATGCCCACCTCGGCCACCCTGACGTGGACACCCAACGGCGTGAGCGGCTGCACCTACATGATTGCATACGACACCCTTCCCCACGCTGACTCCTATCTGGACACCAACGTCGACGTTATGACCAACGACTCGGTTTACATCATCGACAACCTCCTCTCCAACAAACACTATTATGTCTACCTGAGGTCGCACTGCGGCAGCGACAGCAGCTCGTGGCAGAGCCTCGACTTCTGGACTCCCTGCGAGCCGATGCCCCATTCGGTTCTGCCGTTCGCCGAGGATTTCCAAGCCACGCCCAGCACGGGCGCATCCCTCTACGACCCGGGTTGCTGGCGACGCTCGGCCATCGCCACTGTCTGCAATGCTTCTTCCATAATACCCTCGCGCTGCCTCAGGATGTCTACCGGCAACGACCATACCCGCGTGATGGTGTCGCTGCCGCCCATGGACAGCGTGGCCGACCTCGAGGTCTCTTTCTCGGCTATGGTGGATGACGGCTATATGGAAGTGGGTGTGATTGACGAGGCCGGCAACTGGGACTCTTTCGTCCCCGTGCAGGCGATAAACCTGACCGACAACGTCTGGGCCGACCGCGCCGTGCGCCTCGGCGGCTACGACGGCCAGGGCAACACCATCGCTTTCCGTCTCACCAAAAACGCCGACCTGTCGGCTTTCCTCTATGTCGACAACATCGATGTCCATTTGGCACAGGGTTGCCTCGCCGTCGAGGATGTGGTTTTCAGCAACATCACTGACACCTCGGCCACCATCGGCTGGACCGACCCCGAGCACAGCGGCAGCTACCGCGTCACCCTCCTGGGCAACGGCCAGCCCGTCACCTATGCCACTACCGACACCACGTTTGATTTCACCGGCCTCACGCTCAACAGCGACTACAATGTCACGGTCGTCTCCCTCTGCGACGAGGGCATGAGCGCTGCCGTCACCGCCAGTTTCCGCACCCGCAACTCCTGTGTGCCGCCAGCCAGGATTTTCTGCACGGGAGTTACCTCGACGGCACTCACTGTGTCGTGGGAGGAGCCTTTCGCCGTGGTCTCCTATGATGTCACCTGCGGCACGCAAAGCCAGACCGTCACCGGCGTCACCTCGTGCACCTTCACCGGCCTCAGCCCCGACAGCACCTACGTCGTCACCGTGCGCCGCCATTGTGCCGACGGCCTCACCGATGCCGCCACCGCGAACTTCACCACCGAGTGTATCGGAAATGCAACCCTCCCCTGGAACGAGGACTTCGATGACTGGTCCAACGACGTCATCGGCGACTGCTGGACGCTCCTTGTGGGTCCCGACTCCTACAGCGGCATCTCCGTTTTCGACGGCTTCGGCTACCACTGCCTGTGCATGAAGGGCGAGATATGGCAGGGCGACACCAACCGTTCCTATGTCGTGCTGCCGCCGATGGCGATGTCTTACCAGGATCTATCGTTCTCGCTCAACGTTATGGGTTACAACTCCGATTCGTCAAACGCCCTGCTGGAACTCGGCGTGATTGTCGACGGTTCCGACCGCAGCACCTTCACCGTGTTCGATACCGTCCCCTTTGCTGACCGCAATTTCGACCAATTTGATTACTACGAAAAGCCCCTCTACGGCATCGGCAACGGGCGTCTGGCGCTGCGTTTTACCAGCCTCAACAGCTTCAAGCTCGTCTATGTCGACAACTTTACGCTCTTCCGCTCCACCTCCTGCGCTTATCCCGACAGCCTGACGGTGGACAGCATTGGCCTGACGACGCTCGGCGTCAGCATTGCCGACGACGACTCGGCGGGCCGCTACCGCCTCTGGTGGAGCGACGGCACGCAGGTCGATTCCGCCGATGTTACCGGCTACACCTACACCATCGGCGGCTTGCACCACTCGACACGCTACCAGCTCACCGCCGCCGCCATCTGTCCTTCCGACAGCACCCTCTCCACCCGCGTCACCACCACCGTCACCACCGCCTGCGGCGTCTTCTCCCATGCCGAATTGCCCTACGAGGAGAACTTCGACGACGGCATCGGAACCTGCTCACGTTTCATCGACTACTATTACCCCAACAACAGCGGCGACCGCACCACTGCCAACCATCACCTCGGCGACACGGGTAGGGCCCTTGCGCCCAATGTGGGTGACAGCAGCCAGCCCTTCTACTACATCCTTCCCGAGGTGGACAGCCTCGGCGACCTGGCCATCGAGTTCTGGCTCAAAGTGTCGGTTTACGCCAACCACGATATGGTGACCGTCGGCGTGATGACCGACCCTGCCGACACCTCCACCTTCACCGCCGTCCAGACGGTCTACCCCACGGTGGCCGACGTGTGGGAGAAGAAGCATGTGTCGCTCGGCAGCTATAGCGGTCCCGGCCGTCATGTGGCCCTGCGCTTCGGCCTCTACAGAGGCCCCTGGTCGTGGAGCCCTGTGATTGACGACCTGAGCCTGAAGGTTGATTTCCCCTGCCTGGCTCCCGACTCGGTGTCCGTCGCCGCTGTGACCGACACCTCGGCCACCCTTGTCGTCCACGACCCGCGCGGTGTGGGGCACTACCGCCTCTACTCGTTCGGCGTGCCCACAGATTTCTACTCCGACACCGTCGTCGTCAACGGCCTCTATCCCGCCTACGACTACACTTTCCAGGTGGCTGCGGTATGTGCCGACAGCGTCGCCACCTTCCCCGTGCAGGTGAGCCTCACCACCCTCTGCGGCACCCTGTCGCTGCCTTACAACGACGATTTCGAGAGATACGAACTCTACAAGCTGCCACCCTGCTGGACGCTGACTGAGCAGGCTTCCCGCGAACCCGCGGTGCGCTCGTCTAGCGAGCTGGGGCAGCTGCTTTATGGCTCCCTTTACTCGGGCGACAGCCTCGTCAGCTTCTCCACGCCGACGCTACGCATTGACGAAGAGGATGTCCACGTCACCTTCAACGTGTATGCAAGCCAGCGTTACACCGACGAGCACTACCACTCGCATCCGGTTCCCACGCGCATGCAGATCTCCTTCCTCGGCGACACGATGAGCAGCCGTCTGGTGCTCTTCGACGACAGCCTCGCAGCCACCGCCATCTCGAGTGGCATTGTTATGCAGCCGATAGAAATCAACACCTTCGACCTCCCGCTGGGCACCGGCAAGTTTTACTTCACCTTCTTCCACGACACGCTGTACCCCTCAGCCACGCTGATCTTCGCCCTCGACAGCCTCTCTGTCTACACCATCCACCACGAGCTGCCGTGCCGGGCGGTCGACTCCATCGCGGTCGACTCCGTCACCCTCACCACAGCCGTTGTCAGCTGGGTGCCGCGCGGCCCCGAGGAGGCGTGGATACTCCACCTCTTTGTCAACAACAGCGACACCGCCATCACGACAGACACTCCCCGGGTGCACCTCACCGGCCTCAACCAGGGCACCGACTACGCTTTCATCATCATCCCCCTCTGCTATACCGCCATTGTGACCGAACCCATCTTCTTCACCACCCTCGCATGTCCCGAGGTCACCGATGTCGAGGTCTCTGCCATCGCGGCCCATACGGCCACCGTCTCGTGGACGGCTCCCACCGAGGGCCCGTGGGTCATCGAGTACGGCCCTGTGGGTTTCAACCAAGGCTTCGGAACCCAGGTGACGGTGCCCGCGCAGGCTGCGGGACGGGTGACCTACCTCCTCGACAGCTTACAGAGCGAGACCGCCTACGACCTCTATGTTATGACCCTCTGCGACGAAGGCAAGACCAGCGTCTGGAGCCCCGTCCGGCACTTCACCACCGAGGTCGACGGCATCGAAAATCCTCAATTCTCAATTCTTGATTCTCAATTCTTAATTACTCCCAACCCCGCCCACGGCAGCGTCACCCTCAGCGGCCTGATTCCTGGCGCGACGGTCACCATCCGTGACGCTTCCGGCCGCAAGATAGCTGATTTCAAAATCCAAAATTCAAAATCCAAAATTGACATCACCACCCTCCCCGCCGGCGTCTACTTCCTCACCGCCTCCACCCTCACCACCACCTCCACCCGTAAACTCATCGTGAGGTAGAATCACACCAACCCTTCATCAAAATAGCCCCTGGAGTTCGAAACAATCCAGGGGCTATTACTATCATATTTGGATAACTACGGGCAGGGGTCCGGGAGGGGTGAAACCCGTACTTTCTCCCTACCAAACCCCTACCAACTCCTTACCAACTCCTACCACAGTAGGAGATGATAGGGTGTTTGTTGGGTTGTGAATCGGTGTTTTAACCTTTTTTAAGAAAGTTTGCCCCCATTTTGCGGGAGGGATGTTTTTGGGGGATGGTTGTAGAAAAGGATGTGTTTTGTGGGGTGGTTTTTATTAATTAAATGCATATTCTAAAGATATAGTGTAAAAATTGTAAACAACAGGAAATCAATGTCGCCGGAAGATTTCAAGATTATTTAAAGATGGTGCTGCCCTGACTTTTTTGCGTTTTCATTTGGAAAATTGAAAATTTTTTCATAATTTTGCGATTACTATTTTTGCGGACAATGCGCTCGTCAAATGTACATAACTCGCTGATTTATACTACCCCCGCAGCAAATGTGGTACAAGAGGGGACATTCAATTTCGTTGTGTTTCAGTGCTTTCTGCACCGCCGAAGGGCGGGGTAGAGCGCCATATCGGGCAATTTTGAGGAAATACAATTAACATATAGTAACATAAAAATCAACTAAAATGAAAAAAAAGTATTATTTTGAGAGGATCTTTATGATCTGTATGATGGCAACATTCTGCTCTTGTGACTTGAATTTGCCGGAAGAAGTGCAGTCGTCGTTTGAGACAATGACAGTGGAGAAATCTGACATTGATATTCCTTATAAGTTCAGTGCCAGGATGAAAGGTCAGAACGATGTCACGGTAACGCCACAGGTGAGTGGCCAGTTGATGAAGATTTGCGTGGCTGAAGGCCAGCAGGTGAAGGAGGGTCAGACGCTCTTTGTCATCGACTCTCGCAATGCCCAGCTGGAACTCGAAACGGCAGAGGCCAATTTGCGGGCAGCCATGGCGCAAGAGAACAGTGCCAAACTGGAGTATGAGTCGAACAAGAACCTGTTCGATAAGAAAATTGTGAGCAGTTATATGCTGAACAACTCGGAAAACGCCTATAAGCAGGCTCAGGCTGCGGTGGCTCAGGCTCAGGCTATAGTGAACCGTGCCAAGGTGAACCTCGGTTTCTGCACCATTAAGGCCTCCGTGTCGGGTGTTATTGGCGAGATTCCAGTGCGCGTCGGCGACCAGGTTTCACCGCTGACTCAGTTGACCATGTTGAGCGGCAATACGACTATGTTCGCCGAGTTCTCGGTAGCCGAAGCTATCGTTGAGTTAATGGTGCAGGAAGGTATGAGTGCCTCCGATTTTGAGAAATACCTCGCCACCCTCCCCCCGGCAACATTTATCATGAAGAATGGTACCGAGTATCCTCATCAGGGTCGTGTCGTCAGTTTGACGGGTATCGTGAACTCCGCCACAGGCTCCTTGACCGCCAAGGTGTCCTACCCCAACCCCGATGGCCATCTCTACTCCGGCATTCAGGGCACCATTGTGATGTCTTTTGCTGAAAAGGATGTGATGATTGTCCCCCAGAATGCTGTCGTTCGTCTTCAGGATAAGGCCTTGGTCTATAAAGTGCAGGCCGACAGCACTGCCACCGCTGTCGAAGTGACTACTGCCGACGCAGGCAATGGTAAGGACTTCGTCATTCTCAGTGGTTTGAATGTGGGTGATAAGATTGTGACCACTGGTGCCAATAATGTAACCGAGGGTCAGCGCGTGCTTTTCCCGGTGGTTGAGAAAAGCCAAAAAGGTGAGTAATGTCTTTTAATTCAGCCTCGTTATGAAGAATAATATTTTTATTAACAAATATGTGATGGCATGTGCCATCTCCATCGTGATAGCGCTGGTGGGCTATATCTCGATGAACTCTCTGGCTGTCGAGCAATACCCCGATATTGCTCCCCCCACCGTGTCAGTCACCACCAGCTATTCAGGCGCCGATGAGAATACGGTGATGAAGTCTGTCATCCAGCCCCTTGAAGAGGCCATCAACGGTGTGTCCGATATGACCTACATGACCTCAAAAGCCTCCTCGAACGGTGATGTGGAAATTAGTGTCTATTTCAAGCAGGGTGTCGACCCCGACATGGCGGCGGTGAACGTTCAGAACCGCGTGACCCGCGCTCAGGCGCTGCTGCCTGCCGACGTCAATAAAATCGGCGTTTCGGTGGAGAAACGTCAGAATAATATCCTGCAGATTTTTGCTGTCAAGAGTGCCGACGGCAAGTATGATGAAGACTTTGTCTCCAACTACGTTGATATCAACGTCAAACCCCGCCTGATGCGTATCACCGGTGTGGGAAATGTGCAGAGCCTGGGCAACACTTACGCCCTGCGCATTTGGCTGAAGCCTGACGTGATGGCCCAGTATGGCCTCACCCCCAACGAGATTTTCGCAGCCATCGGTGGCCAGAGTTTTGTCTCTGCCGTGGGTTCTCTGGGCGAGCAGTCGGAGAATTCCTACCAGTATTCGATGCAGTATAAGGGAACGCTGAAAAGCGTCGAGGAGTTCAACGATATCGTCTTGCGCTCCAGCGGCGGCGGTATGCTCCACCTCAGTGATGTTGCTGAGGTGAAGATTGGTGCTATGAGCTATAATTTCACCTCCAACATCCAGGACCGCCCCGGCGCCATGTTCATGGTCTTCCAGGCCCCCGGTGCCAATGCTACCGAGGTCAATGCCCGCATCAACAAGACCTTCGAGGAGCTGAAGGAGACTATGCCTGCCGGGTTGGAGTTCGTGACCCTGATGACCAGCGACGATTTCCTCTTCGCCGCTATCCACAATGTGGTCGAAACGCTTATCATTGCCATCCTCCTCGTGATTCTTGTGGTCTTCTTCTTCCTGCAGAATTTCAAGGCCACCATCATTCCCTCTATCTCTATCATCGTCTCGCTCTTGGGCACTTTCGCCATCGTTTCCTTGGCTGGCTTCTCTCTGAATATCCTGACGCTATTTGCGCTGGTGCTGGCCATCGGTACGGTGGTGGATGATGCCATTGTGGTGGTCGAGGCTGTGATGGCGAAGATGGAAGGTGGCATCAGCGATGCCCGCGAAGCCACCCGCGAGGCTATGAGCGAAGTGTCGGTTGCCGTGGTATCGTGTACCCTGGTGTTTATGGCTGTCTTTATCCCCGTCACTTTCATGCCGGGCACCTCAGGCACCTTCTTCACCCAGTTCGGTATCACCATCGCTTCGGCCGTCGGCCTCTCGTGCGTCTCCGCTCTCACCCTCTGTCCCGCCCTCTGCGCCATCATGATGAGGGTGTCTGAAGGCAAGAAGGAGGGCAAGGGTCTGACCTACTATACAAAGAAGGCCTACAATGCGAGCTATAATGCCATCTACAGGAAATACTCGAAGAGTGTTCACAAGTTCATCAAGCGCCCCGTCAAGGCTTGGATCCTCTTGGCTGTGGCTGCCGTGCTCCTGGTGTTCTTCATGAGGAGTCTCCCCTCGGGCCTCGTGCCTCAAGAGGACCAGGGTGTCTTCTTGGCCGAGCTCCGTGCTCCGGAGGGTACCACGCTGAAGCAGACGCGCGAGATGGTGAAACAGGTCGAGGAGAAGGTGAAGAAGATTCCCGAAATGGAGAATTTCGCCGTTTGCTGTGGCTACGGTATGTTCTCTGGCGCGGGCTCTAACTACGCCACCCTCATCGTTCGCCTGAAAAATTGGGACGAGCGTCCAGGCATGGACCACATGCTCACCCTCGTCATGTACCGTTTCTACTACGATTGTATGGATATCAAGGATGTCCAGGTCCTACCCTTCGAGTTGCCCCAGATTCCCGGCTATGGCACCAGCAACAGTGTCAGCCTTGTGGTGGAAGACCCCACGGATGGCAACCTCTCCGAGTTCGCCCAGCAAACTGAGCATTTCTTGGCTAAATTGTCCGAGCGCCCCGAAGTGGCCTCTGCCATGTCCACCTACTCCGAGCGCTTCCCGAAGTATCAGGTCGATGTTGATCCCGCCCAGTGCGACCGCGCTGGCATCTCACCCGCCGAGGTGCTCAACACCCTTGGCACTTTCTGCGGCGGTGCCTACATTGGCAACTACAACCAGTTTGGCAAGGTCTACCGCATCATGGCGGCCGCCTCGCCTGAATACCGCCTTGACCCGTCGTCGCTCAACAATATTTTTGTGCAGGTCAGGGACGGCAAGATGGCGCCTATCTCCGAGTTTGTCTCGCTGAAGGAAATTGTCGGTCCTCCAAACATCGAGCATTTCAACCTGTTCCAATGCATCACCTGCTACCTCACCCCCGGCAGCGGCTACACCGAGGGCGATGTCCACAAGGTCATTGCCGAAGTGTTCAAGGAGGAGATGCCCTCTACCGCCACCTATGAATACAGCGGCATGTCGCGCGAGTTGGAAGAGGCTGCCGGCTCCAATGCCACCTCCCTTATCTACCTTATCTGCGCCATCCTCATCTATCTCATTCTGGCCTCTCTCTACAATTCTTGGTTCACTCCCTGGGCCGTCTTGCTCAGCGTGCCTTTCGGCCTGATGGGTGCCTTCGTGTTTGCCTATTTTGGCAGTCTGCTCGGCCTTCCCGGTATGGACAATAACATCTACCTCCAAACGGGTGTCATCATGCTCATTGGTCTGCTGGCCAAAACGGCTATCCTCATCACCGAGTTCGCCTCCGCGCGCCGTGCCCAGGGCCTCTCCATCCCCGATGCCGCCTTCGAGGCTTGCAAGGAGCGTCTCCGCCCCATTCTGATGACCGTGGCCACGATGATCATCGGCATGATTCCCTTGGTCATAGCGGGTGGCGCTGGTGCCAACGGCAACCGTGCCCTCGCCCTGGGTGTCATTGGCGGTATGGCTGTCGGCACCATCGCCCTGCTCTTCGTCGTTCCTGTCTTCTTCATCGTCTTCCAGAACCTCCACGAGCGCTTCCAGGGTAATAAAGAAATGAATAATGTTGAAGTAAAAAATGAGGATTAAATCATGAAAAGACCACTCTTTATATTCGCCGCTGTTTCCGTGTTCTTGATGCTTTCAGGATGCGAACTATATGGTAAGTACAAGCAGACCGCTCCCATGCCCTCCGATGCCTTTGGCACCGAACCGGGCATTCAAGCCGCCATGGGTGATTCTTCTATCGCCACTATTTCTTGGCGCGAGTTCTTTACCGACCCACTGCTGCAGCAGCTGATCGACCAGGCTCTGGCCAACAACACCGACCTTAACTCTGCCCGTATCGCAGTCGAGCAGAGTGAGGCCGCGCTGAAGTCCGCCAAGCTGGCATTCCTGCCCGCGCTCTATTTCTCCCCACAGGGCTCCCTGGCCAAATTCGACAACAGCTCCTGGTCCTCGTCCTACACCCTGCCGCTGCAGCTGTCCTGGGACATCGACCTGTTCGGCTCCCTCACCAACAAAAAACGCGCTGCAAAGGCTGTCTTCCTCCAGGCTCAGATGCAACGGGAGATTGTCTATGCCAACCTCATCTCCACCACCGCCCAGCAGTATTTTCTGCTTCAGGTGCTCGACCGTCAGCTCGAAATCCTCTCCCAGACCGACAGCCTCTGGAATAAATCCCTCGAAACGGAAAAGGCTCTCTGGGAAAACGGCAAGGCCTATAGCACTGCTGTCAACCAGTTGGAGGCTTCCTATCTGAGCGTCAAGGCTCAGATGGCCGATACCCGCCGCTCCATCCGCTCCGTCGAGAATGCCATCTGCCGCCTCCTGGCTATCCCCCCTCAGCACATTTCTCGCCAGCGTTGGTCCGACCAGCCCCTTTCTCCTCTCGCCTCCCACTCTCTGCCTCTTGGCCTGCCGGCATCGATGATTGAGCTTCGCCCCGACATCCGCCTTGCCAACCATGCCCTCGAGGAGGCTTTCTACAACACCCAGGCCGCTCGCGCCGCTTTCTTCCCCTCCATCTCCCTCTCGGGACTGGCAGGCTGGACAAACTCCGCAGGAGGCATCGTCGTCGACCCCGCTGGGCTGCTCCTCAATCTTGTCGGCCAGCTCACTCAGCCCATATTCGCCCGTGGCAGTATCAAGGCCAATCTCAAAATCTCCAAGCTTGCCCAGGAGGACCTGCAGAAACGCTATGTCCAGACCGTTATCGACGCTGGCAATCAGGTGAACGAGGCCATGGCTGACTATCAGGTGGCCTCTGAAAAACAGCTCCTCTACCACCGTCAGGTGCAGGTACTCTATGATGCCTATTCCGGCACCCACCAGCTGATGGACAACGGCAAGGCAAGCTACCTCGAAGTGCTCACCGCACAGGAAAGCCTGCTCACCGCCCAACTCAGTGAGGCGATGAATATGTACGATGCTGCCAAAGCCGTCATCGCCCTCTACATCGCCCTCGGTGGTGGAACGAAGTAAGGTATTTTCTTCTCTGGCTTAGGGGAGAGTTGCTGGCACTACTAACTGGCTGCTCCCCTAAGTTAGGGGAGCTGGCAGCCCGAGAGGGCTGACTGTGGAGTGTGTCAAGAAGTCAGATTGACTGTCTGCTGCCCTAAGAAGTGTGACACACTCCCTCCCCCCTTCGGGGTACTCCCCCTAACTTAGGGGGAGAGCCGCTGCCGCCGCCACGGTCAGCAATAGTGCTAGTACTAACTGGCTGCTGCAGTTAAGGCTGTTACTAACTAACCGGCTGCTCCCCTAAGTTAGGGGAGCTGGCAGCCCTAAAAGGGCTGACTGAGGAGTGTGTCAAGAAATCAGATTAACTGTCTGCTCGTACCCATATAATATTAGCCCCATACCCTTGTTTTGTGTTACCTTTGCAATGTTTAACACTCTATTAACTATTACTTTTGTAATTGGGGAGAAGGGGAGGAGTAGGAGGGGAGTAAGAGAAGAGTAAGAGGGGGTGGCTGTAGGGTATTGGGAATGAGGTGGTTCTGTATATGGGATTTTTGGGGGTTATGCCCACCCCCTGCCAGTGCTGACTTTTTTTTGTAGGAGTCCGAAAAAAAAAGTAAATTTGCAGTCCAGTTTATGTAGTCATACTGATAGATGAAAAGGGGTAGAAGCCTCATATTATATGCTTTATTTAAAATTTAGTGAAACCATGAAAAAACTCTTTAAGGTGCTCGCAGCCACCCTTATCTGCAGCACCGCGACCCTCACGGGCTGCGAGAAGGACAATGTCGGCAACGACCAGTGGGGTACAGAGACGCTCACATTCAAGGTGAATAATTCCTCTGACGTGTTGATGAAAAAAGTGGAAGGTGGAGATTACTCGATGGAGTATATGTATGACGATCAGGTGACGACCGTGACAGGAACGCTCTCCGACTTTTACATCTGTCCCGTCGAGGTGACCAACAAGCTATGGAATGATGTTATGGGCTGGAGACCCGAGGGGCAGTCAAACAATGGCGACTCATACCCCGTCAGCAATGTGAACTATTACGACATCGTCAGGGAGGGAGGCTTCCTCGACAAGCTGAACGCTATGTGCGCCGACCAGCTGCCCTCCGGCAAGCGTTTCGCACTGCCCAGCGAAGCCCAATGGGAGTATGCAGCCCGTGGTGGACAGAAGTCGATGGGCTACCC
>JAEEGL014185265.1_pt1 | contig 13584 bp, 14 predicted proteins | sample 9134231 | NCBI WGS metagenome assembly JAEEGL01 (sample SAMN16246548, study PRJNA631951) | gut metagenome | biome: gut microbiome; feature: rumen; material: fiber-attached | host: Bos | place: Iran: Karaj | collected 2018-10
ACGCTTTATTGAATAAGCTGTTGGATGAAGTCGAAAACAAAACCATCTGATCTTCCGGTGGTTGAGTGAGGACCAAACAAAAAGAAAAAGGATAGTAAAAATACTATCCTTTTTTATTTTGCAAAGGAAAAGGTAAAAATCATCCTATTACGGCGACGGCTTCCTCTTCTGTGATATAGCCGTTTACCACCATGGAACGGATCACTTGCTTTTGTCTGATCAGTGCTTTGTCCATATGTTTTTTGAGAGCATAGGCGCTGGGGGCGTTGGGAAGCCCGGCAAGAAGCGTGGCCTGGTCAAAGGTAAGCTCTGCGGGGGATACGTGAAAATAGCCCTCGCTGGCAGCTTTGATCCCGTAATAACCATCTCCGAAATAAACGATATTGACATAGAGCTCTAAAATAGTATCCTTGGAGCAATTATGTTCCAGCTGGAAAGCAACCAGCAGTTCCGCAACTTTTCTGGCCAGCTTTTTTTCCTGCGTATAATACATGTTTTTTGCCAGCTGTTGTGTGATAGTACTGCCGCCCTCCTTAAAAGACCAATTTTTGAGGTTGATAATGATCGCCCGTCCGATGGATACCGGGTTGATACCGTGATGCTCATAAAATCGGCGGTCTTCTATAGAAATAAGGGCGTTTAAAAAATCCTGCGATATATTGTCTAGTGAAGTATAATTTGCGTTACTTTGGATTTCTTGTATTTTTTGGCTCAATTCCACTTCTCCTACAGAGAATCGATAGAGTTGATACCCTTCTATCAGCAATAAGGAACCGGAAACAACAGCTATGATCAAAACAAGAACGAGCAGCGTTTTGAGTGCTTTTTTAATCATAATGGATGCGCTCCCTTCTTTAGGCTAGTTCTATTATAGCGGATTTGATACAAAACCGCTATGGGCGATGTGGATATTTAGTCATGATTTTGGGCAGACAGGGCAAGTTTATAGTGAAAGCGTTGTAAAGTCAAGGGCGGATAGAGGGTTTCGCTTGACGAAGCAGATAAAAATTGTTATGCTATAAAGTATCTTGACAGGCGCTGATAGAAGAAATGTGTTTCTTTGATAAGGTAAGAAAACATTCCGCTTATGATGCATGCGTAGCCAGAAACAACCATGATTCATGATTTGAGGTGAAAATACAATGGAAAACAATAAGAACTATAAACAGGACACATTGTGTATCCAGGCAGGGTATACTCCGGGAAACGGAGAACCGAGACAAATGCCGATCGTGCAAAGTACTACGTTTAAATACGATACCGGTGAAGATATGGGAAAATTGTTTGATTTGGAAACGAGCGGATATTTTTATACCAGACTGCAAAATCCCACAAATGATTTTGTTGCGGCAAAGATCGCTGCTTTGGAAGGCGGAACGGCAGGGATGCTGACTTCTTCCGGACAGGCCGCTACGTTTTTGAGTGTTTTTAATGTGGCGGGAGCGGGAGATCATGTGGTCAGTTCTGCCGCGATCTACGGTGGGACCTATAATCTGTTCGCGGTAACGATGAAACGCATGGGAATAGAATTTACGTTTGTGGATCCGGATTGTTCCGCGGAAGAATTGGATGCCGCTTTTCGGCCGAACACAAAAGCGGTGTTTGGAGAAACCATAGCGAATCCGGCGTTGACGATACTGGATATTGAAAAATTTGCGAAAGCGGCTCATGCTCACGGGGTACCGCTGATCGTGGACAACACGTTCGCTACGCCCATCAATTGCAGACCGTTTGAATGGGGAGCGGACATTGTGACCCATTCTACCACAAAATATCTGGATGGACACGGCGCCGCTGTGGGAGGATGTATCGTTGACAGCGGTAAGTTTGACTGGGCAAAATATCCGGAAAAATTCCCGGGGCTTTGTACGCCGGATGAAAGTTATCATGGTGTGACCTATACGGAACGATTTGGATTGGAAGGCGCTTATATCACAAAAGCAACAGCGCAGCTGATGCGGGATTTCGGTTGTATACAGTCTCCTCAAAACGCTTTTTTGACGAATCTCGGTATCGAGTCTTTGTCGGTAAGAATGAAAAGACATTGTGAAAACGGGCAGGCAGTAGCTGAGTTTTTGAGTGCGCACCCGGGCGTAACATGGGTAAAATACTGCGGACTGCCGGGAGACAAACATTATGCTTTGGGACAAAAATATTTGCCTAACGGTTCTTGCGGCGTTGTTTCTTTTGGCGTAAAAGGCGGCAGAAAAGCGGCGGAAGAATTTATGAAAAACCTAAAATTAGCTTCGATCGAGACCCATGTGGCAGATGCCCGCACTTGCTGTTTGCATCCGGCCAGCACCACGCACCGTCAGATGAATGATGCAGAACTGAAAGCTGCCGGCGTATCTCCGGATCTGGTACGCTTTTCCTGTGGATTGGAAAGCGCGGAAGATCTGATAGAAGATATCGCGCAAGCCCTTGCATCGATCAAATAGGGAGGGATCCTTTTGCCTATCAAAATACCAAATGATCTGCCTGCGACACAGATGCTCTTAAATGAAAATATATTCGTTATGACAGAAACAAGAGCGATCACGCAGGATATTCGGCCTTTGGAGATCGTGCTTTTGAACCTGATGCCTACAAAGATCGCGACAGAAACGCAGATTTCAAGACTTTTGGGGAATTCTCCTTTGCAGGTGAATCTGACTTTATTGCAGACATCGACCCACAAGTCGAAAAATACATCAAAAGAGCATATGCTTGCTTTCTATACCCATTTTGATAAAATATGCGATAGAAAGTTTGACGGTATGATCATCACAGGGGCGCCGGTGGAAAAACTGCCTTTTGAAGAAGTGGAATATTGGGAAGAATTGTGTAAGATCATGGAATGGAGCAAAACCAATGTACACAGCACATTCCATATTTGCTGGGGAGCGCAGGCAGCGCTGTACTATCACTATGGGATCAAAAAGTATCCCTTGGAAGAAAAATTGTTTGGCGTATTCCCACATAAAGCAGATCACAAAAACGCGATTTTATTAAGAGGCTTTGACGAAGTGTTCTTGGTACCCCATTCCAGATATACGACGATCCAAAGGGAGGATATTGAAAAAACACCGGAATTAAAAATATTGGCCTCTTCAAAGGAAGCCGGCGTGTATGCGGTATCTACCAACGGAGGAAGACAAATCTTTATTACCGGGCATTCCGAATATGACGGAGATACACTGAAACAAGAGTATATGAGGGACAAAGAAGCAGGACTCCCCGTTAAAGTGCCTGTAAACTATTTTCCGGATGACGATGATACCAAAGAGCCTATTGTAACGTGGAGAGGACACGCTAATTTATTGTATTCCAATTGGCTGAACTATTTTGTATATCAGACGACACCTTTTGATGTAATGAGTATTTGTTAAATAAATAAAATCATGATAAAAAATCCGTCTTTTTGACGGATTTTTTTGTCTATAGACAAAGAGGGGAAAAGATGACTTTTTTGAGTCGATTTTTTGATTTTGTGCTATAATGAAATACTGTGTGACAGAATTTTTATTGAAAAAAGGAAAATATACGAGAAAATACAGCTTTATTATATAAAAAATGGAATTTTAATGAAAATCCGGAGGATAAGGATATGAGTAATCTAAAAAAAATATTGGTCTGTCTCATCGCTTTGGTCTTTCTTTTGACGGGCTGCCAAAGAAATATAGATGTAGACCAAGACGACACCGATACGCAGCAGGAAACAGAACAGGAAGAAAATGAAAATAAAGTCACCTATGAGTGGATCGTGGAACCGACTTATGCGTTTCATCAAGGCGGGTTTTCCGATGGGCTGGCTATGGTCTCTACCGGTGAAATATTCGGAGGGCCTTACGGCTATTTGAATACAAAAGGAGAAATGGTGATCCAGCCGAAATTTTCCTGGGCGCTCAACTTCAACAACGGCGCGGCCAATGTGACGGAAAACGATCTGTGGGGTGTGATCGATAAATCCGGAAATTATATTATCGAGCCCAATTCTCAGTATCAGCAGATGTCAAACGAAGAATTGATGGAAGGGGTCTATCGCTATCAGGATGAAACCACGGGCCTTTACGGGTACAAGACACTGCAGGGCAGCGTATTTATTGAGGCGAAGTTTGAAGAAGCGGGACCTTTCTTAAACGGATATGGGATCGTCAAGACAGATGGACTGTATGGTGTTGTCAATGCAAAAGGGAAATATGTCATTGAGCCGGTATGGAAATCTTTGAATTCTTTGGAATACGGCTACTCAGATATTTATGTGGTATCCAATGACCCGTACGGGCATTCGGAAGAACAGCTTTATGGATTTTATGATGTGGACGGAAATCATTCGGATATCGCATTCAATTGGATCTGCGGCCGCGCGGGGAATTTGATATCCTATGGAATGGGAAAAATGGAAGACGGTATTTTCTTTAAAGGAAAATACGGGATCGCAGATAAAAAAGGAAATATTTTAAAAGAAGCGATCTATGATAATGTCTATCCTGTCTGCGACAAATATTTCGCGGTAGCGCAAGGGGAAAAATGGGGTCTTATAGATGAGACCGGAGCATTGGTTTTACCTTTGGAATACAGCGGCATCAGCAGTATGGACGACTCGACCATCTGTTTAGAAAAAACAAAGGCAGACGGCACTTTGGAACAGTCGTTTGTCAATCAAAAGCTATCACCTATTTCCATCAACAAGGATCTTAAGATCGTAACGGGATTTTATAAAGGATACGGCGTTTATGGTGTAGAAGACGAGAACGCGAAAAATCCGGAAGGTTTGAAGCTGGGGATCGTGTCTGAGAAAGGTGAGATCATCACAGAACCGCTCTTTGATGAAGTGGAATTAACCGCTTTCTTTGAAGAGGACGGGTATATTCCTGTGGGGATCGGTGATTTTACAGAGGAAGAAGAAGGCGGAGAGGGAGAAGGCGGCACCTTTTATCAATTCGCGGGCAAATATGGATTTGTGAATGTGGAAACAAAGAAAATCATTGAGCCGAAATACGACGGTTATGATTGGCCGGAAGCCGGAAAGACGCTGTTCCGGGATGGATATCTGCCGGTCTATAACGGAGATATCAATGAGGAGGACGCAGTCTTTACGTTGATCGATCGAAAAGGGAACGAAGTATTGCCTTTTACTTTCCAAAGATTGACACCGGTTTACGAAGGAGTGCTGATGGCAAAACAAAACGGTTTATGGGGCGTTTTGCAATTAAATTCTTAAGGCAGTGTTTTTTTTGATGAAGATTCGATATAGATCAAAAAACGGCAAAGCAAAAAATAAATAGTGACAAAGAGAAAAAAGAGAAATCCTGTAAAAATCGAAAGAGTTTTACAGGATTATCTATATTTTAAAAGAAAGAAAGGATAAAATATAGATAAGGGAATGATCGACCTTGCATTTTTGGGAGGGGTGTGCTATAGTGCTTATTGTAGTTAGATTAGACTAACTAAAGAAGAGCAAGTAACACTTAAGATCAATAAAAGAGGGTGAGACTATGTGGATCAAGATAGCAGAAGGTGTAATGATCCCTTTCATTGGCACAAGTCTTGGCGCCGCGTGTGTATACTTTTTAAAAGGGGATATGAGTGAGCGGCTGAATCGGGCGCTGGCGGGATTTGCTTCCGGTATCATGGTGTCGGCATCTTTTTTTAGTTTACTGGTTCCCGCGCTGGAACAATCGTCGGGAATGGGAAAACTGGCTTTGGTCCCGGCTGTGATCGGTTTTTTTATCGGGATGCTTTTTTTACTGGTTTTGGATGTATTGATACCGCATATCCATTTGAATCATAGCGAAGAGGGATTAAAAAGCGGATTAAAGAAAACGACGAAGTTGGTATTGGCAGTTACATTGCATAATTTACCCGAAGGAATGGCGGTGGGGATCGTTTATGCCGGCTGGATGTATGGCAACACGGAGATCAGTATTATGAGCGCTTTGGCGCTTTCGGTAGGGATCGCGCTGCAAAATTTTCCGGAAGGGGCGATCGTGTCCATGCCGCTGCAGGCAGAAGGAATGCCGAAAAACAAGACTTTTCTTTATGGCGTGCTGTCGGGCGTTGTAGAACCGATCGGCGCTCTTTTGATGATTTTTGCGGCAGGATTTTTTCTGCCGATCTTACCTTATTTGTTAAGCTTTGCGGCGGGAGCGATGTTTTATGTGGTGATCGATGAGCTGGTGCCGGGCATGGCGGAAGGAGAGCATTCCAATGTGGGAACGATTTGTTTTGCCATTGGATTTGTGCTGATGATGGCACTGGATATCGGATTGGTATAAAAGAAAGAAAAAAGGGCAAAATAATATGGCAGAAAACGACAAAAAAGAGCGCGAAAGACAGAACGCTCTTTTTTTATGCCGCTTTCTGCTTTTTTGTGCTTTTAACTGCCTTGACCGTTTTGCGGAGAGCTGTCACCATACTTTTTGCACTTCATATACTGATCATGTATCGACCTATCGTTTTCCTTATAAATGGGGGATAAAATGGAACAAAACAACATCAGCTTAAACAGTTTGAAACCGGGACAATCGGCAAGGATCAAGACCTTGGAATGTGAAGGGACGATCCGAAGGAAGCTGTTGGATCTGGGCTTGGTGGAAGATACCGTAATAGAAGTCATACAAAAAAGTCCCGCAGGAGATCCGACAGCGTATTTTGTGCGCGGCGCAGTGATCGCGATACGAGAAGAAGAATCTTCTCATATTTTTGTATCGGAAGTAAAATGATTTTGAAATAAAGGATAAAAACAGAATGGAATTTTGAAGGAGTGTGTAGGCAATGGAATCCCTGCCTAATCTTTTTCGTGAGAATGGGCAGGGTATTTTTCTGAAAAATTCCACCGTTTTGCAGGATAGACGCTATTTTGGGAATAGGGAGGTTATGATTTGGGCCTGACAAATAAATCAACAGGGAAAAATGTGATCAAAAAGGATGGGGGCATCCAAAATTCCGCAAATGATATTTTGATTGCGCTGGCAGGGAATCCCAATGTGGGGAAGAGCACTGTTTTTAACGCTTTGACCGGTATGAATCAGCATACGGGCAATTGGCCGGGAAAAACCGTTGCCACAGCGGAAGGAAATTATCTTTATGAGGGGAAAAATCATATTGTGGTGGATCTGCCCGGTACGTATTCTTTGATGGCAAGCAGTCAGGAAGAAGAGGTAGCGCGAAACTTTATTTGTTTCGGGGAACCGGACGTAACGGTTGTGGTGACAGACGCCACTTGTTTGGAAAGAAACTTGAATTTGGTGCTCCAGTCCATGGAAATTCGAAACAATGTCGTTTTATGTGTGAATTTATTGGATGAGGCAAAGAAAAAAAGAATAGAAGTGGATTTCAAAAAATTATCAGCTGTATTGGGGATCCCCGTAGTAGGGACCAGTGCCAGAAATCTACAGGGGCTGGAAGAATTAAAAAAGACGATTTGGGAAGAAGCAAACAAAAAAGGGAAAAAGAAAGTATTAAAAGTGGCTTACGGGAAAGCGATAGAAGAAGCGATACAAGGGGTGGAAGAGGAGATATTGGAAAAAACAGAGGGCAAAATGGAAAGCAGATGGTTGGCGCTTCGCCTTTTGGACCCGGATCAGAGTCTGATAGAGGAAATAGAAAAGTTTTTGCACTGGAAAGCGGGAAAAGACCAAGCTGTTATTAAAAAATGTGAGACAGCGAAGGCAAATCTGCTGTGCCAGGGTATTGATCGGATCAAATTACGGGATGAGATCGTTTCTTCTCTGGTGAAAACAGCGGAAAAGATCGCCAGGGATACCGTGACCATACAAAACAAGAATTATGATCAAAGAGACAGAAAGATAGATCGGATATTGACTTCCAAAAGATTCGGGATCCCCATTATGATTCTGCTTTTGGGGTTGGTATTTTGGATCACGATCACAGGCTCCAATTATCCCTCTCGGTATTTGGCGAATGTGCTTTTTTGGTTTCAGGATAGATTAACGGAGCTATTTCGGTATCTTCACGCGCCAGACTGGCTGCATGGATTTTTGGTTTTGGGAGTATACCGTACTTTGGCTTCGGTGGTTTCTGTTATGCTTCCGCCTATGGCGATTTTTTTCCCGCTTTTTACACTTTTGGAAGATCTGGGATATTTGCCTCGCGTTGCCTTTAATTTGGACCATTACTTCAAAAGGGCCTGTGCCTGCGGCAAACAGGCGTTGACCATGGCCATGGGGTTTGGATGCAACGCGGCGGGCGTGATAGGATGCCGTATCATCGATTCTCCCAGAGAACGGCTGATCGCGGTGTTGACCAATAATTTTGTGCCCTGTAACGGACGATTTCCGTTACCATAAAATGGGCAATTATTTTTCTTTTTTTGATGTGCATCTGTCCGGTTTGGAAAAGTAGCGGGTCAACGCGGCAAGGACTTTGGACTTTTCTTCCGCTGATAATGGGACAGGGATGACCGTGACAGTTTTGATCCTTTTCTTTTTCATATTTTTCACCTGTTATAATACATATTTTGCCGACAGAAAAAACATGAAAAATAATAGTTAGAAATTACTAACTTTTTTCCGTTTTTCTATTGACATCAATTTTGATTTGTGATATAAAATATACGGAATTCATCAAAAGATAGATTATGACAGTGGTTGGCGCATGCCAGCCATATAAAATGTTTAAAGGTTAGCTATTACTAACTTATTTGGGGGATGACTATGATACCACTTAGCGTTCTTGGAGACGGAAACGAAGGAATCATCAAAAAAATCGGTGGGAAGCCCGAGGTCAAAAAACATCTGGAAGATCTTGGGTTCATTGTAGGAGAGGCGGTTGCTGTGATTACGGAACAAAATGGCAACATTATTGTAAAAGTAAAAGAAGCGAGAATCGCGATCAGCAGAGAAATGGCTTCCAAAATTTATGTTTAATATTTTTTATCATAGAGATACAGATCAAAGGAGGAAACAGGATGAGGACATTGAGAGATGTTGCGATCGGCAGCACCTGTAAGGTAAAACGGATCCATGGAGAAGGCGCCTTAAAGCGCAGGATCATGGATATGGGTATTACAAAAGGGGTGGAGATCTATGTTCGAAAAGTGGCGCCCTTGGGGGATCCCATTGAGGTGACCGTAAGGGATTATGAACTCTCCATTCGCAAAGGTGACGCGGAATTGATCGAAGTACAAGAATAAAAAAATTTTAGTTAGCGGTTAGAAAAAACTAACTGCAGAAAGGATAAATTATGAGTATTCGTATAGCACTTGCCGGGAACCCCAACAGCGGTAAAACGACTTTGTTTAATGCGTTTACCGGTTCAAATCAATATGTTGGGAACTGGCCCGGCGTAACAGTTGAAAAAAAAGAAGGGAAACTGAAAAGACACAGCGATGTAATCGTGACCGACCTTCCCGGTATCTATTCGCTTTCTCCTTATACTATTGAGGAGATCGTTGCGAGAGATTACCTGATTGACGAAAAACCGGATGCCATTATCAATATCGTGGATGGCACGAACTTAGAAAGGAATCTTTATCTCACAACACAGATCGTTGAATTGGGTATCCCTGTGGTAGTTGCCATCAACATGATGGATGTTGTGAAAAAAAGAGGGGACAAGATCGACGTTGCGGAATTGTCCCGCCAGCTGGCCTGCCCTGTGGTAGAAATTTCGGCGTTAAAGGGCACCGGCGTTGACACCGTTGCGGATATGGCGGTAGAAGCCGCTAACGGAAAACCCACTGTTCCGCAGCATTCTTTTAGCGGAACGGTAGAACATGCGCTGGCTCATATTGAAGAAGCGGTGGTGCATGATATGCCTGCCGAACAGCAGAGATGGTATGCCATCAAGATCTTCGAAGAAGATGAAAAAGTCCTGGAAAGACTGAATATCGCGCCTGACGTGATGGCGCATATCAAAGAAGACATTGCGTCGGCAGAAGCGGAAATGGATGATGACGCGGAATCTATCATCACAAATGAAAGATACATTTATATTTCTTCTATGATCCAATCTTGTTATAAAAAAGCGAACAAAGGACAGCTTTCCACAAGCGATAAAATCGATAAAGTCGTGACGAACCGTTTCTTGGGACTTCCTATTTTTGCATTGATCATGTTCCTGGTCTATTCGATCTCCATGTCGGGGGCGGCTCTTGGCACAGGCTTGACTGACTGGGCAAACGACGGTCTTTTCGGCGACGGATGGCATCTTGCAGGGAAAAGCGAGTATGAAGAAGCAATGGATACATACGCGAAAGAATACCTGTTCTCCAATGTGGAATTCAAAGAAACCATTGAAGAAGCAGTGGCTGCGGAAGTGCCCGGCGCAGAAGATATTTTGGGTGCAGTAGAAGATGGAAGTTGGGGCGATTTTGAAGAACCGTATGAATTCTTTGCGGATTCTCTTGCGGAACAAGGATATGATATTTCGGAATATGTTACCTATGCTATGGGTGATGAAGAAGAAGGGATCGAACCGGCAGGAGAGGTTCCGGAACCTGAAAATTATGGGACTTGGGTACCGGGGATCCCGGTTTTGATCGGCAACCTTTTGGAAAAGATGGGTGCCAATGAATTTGTAACAGGCTTGATCCTTGACGGGATCGTCGCAGGGGTCGGCGCAGTACTCGGTTTCGTGCCGCAGATGCTGGTTCTTTTCCTTTGCTTGGCTTTCTTGGAAAGCTGCGGTTATATGGCTCGTGTCGCTTTTATTATGGACCGTATCTTCAGAAAATTCGGTCTTTCCGGCAAAAGCTTCATCCCTGTATTGGTTGGGACAGGATGCGGTGTTCCGGGGATCATGGCTTCCCGTACCATTGAAAATGAGCGCGACCGCCGTATGACGATCATGACAACGACGTTTATCCCTTGCGGAGCAAAACTGCCGATCATTACAATGATCGCCGTTGCTTTGTTCCACGGGTCTTCTCTTGTTGCGACAAGCGCTTATTTTGTAGGGATCGCGGCAATCGTTTGCTCCGGGATCATTTTGAAAAAGACAAAAATGTTTGCGGGAGATCCTGCGCCCTTTGTTATGGAACTTCCTTCTTATCACCTTCCCACAGTAGGTACGGTCCTTCGCTCTATGTGGGAACGCGGTTGGTCCTTTATTAAAAAAGCAGGAACGATCATTCTTATTTCTTCTATCGTTGTATGGCTGGGTTCCGTATTTGGTTATATCGATGGGCAATTCGGTTTCAGCCCGGATATGGAATTGGAAAACAGCGTGCTTGGCATGCTTGCCAACGGGATCAAGTTTATCTTTGCTCCTCTTGGATTTGGTACGGGAGTGGAAGGGATCAAGGCAACCATCGCTACCATTATGGGTCTTGTAGCAAAAGAAGAAGTGGTAGGGGTATTCGGCGTATTGGATTTCGCAGGATTGACAAAATTAGCCGCTTATTCCTTCTTGCTGTTCAACCTTCTTTGCGCTCCTTGTTTTGCGGCGATCGGCGCGATCAAGAGAGAAATGAACTCGGCAAAATGGACCTGGTTCGCGATCGCTTACCAATGCGTGCTTGCTTACGCAGTCGCGCTTTGCGTATATCAGATCGGTTCCATCTTTACAGAAGAGATGAATGTAATTGGTTTGATCTTCGCTATTTTGGTTCTGGTGGGATTCTTCTATCTGCTGTTCAGAAAGAATAAATATGATGAAAACCACCTGACTGTTGCAGTCAAGAAAACAAAAAAACAAATGGCAAATGTTTCTGAATAAAAGCATGTATTGCAGAGAGGGATGATGAAATGTTACGATTTCTGCAGGTGAATTGGGGCACAATAGTTGCACTGCTTGCAGTTGCATTTATCGTGTTTCTCGCAATTCGCACAATGGTTTTGGATAAAAAAGCAGGTATTGGCATTTGCGGTCAAAAATGCGCACAGTGCGCCAAAATGGGGCATTGCGCGGAAGAAAAAGCAGAAGAGGCGCAAAGCAGTATGATGTGCGGCAGAAGCTGCTCCGGCTGTCAGTACAGCAATACCTGTCATCACAGTTAAAAAAGAAGGCTGCTCAGTTGAGCAGCCTTAAAACGATTGAGGTGGTCGTATGGTAAAAATAAAAGTCGGGATCGACGGTATGATGTGCGGCATGTGTGAAGCGCATATCAATGACGCGATCCGTAAAAACTTTCCTGTAAAAAAAGTAAACGCTTCCCGCTCTAAGAAAATGGCGGAAATCATCGCAGAGAAAGAGATCGATGAGGAAAAACTGAAGCTGGTAATTGATGAGACCGGTTATACGATGACAAGTTATGAGGCGGAGCCTTACGAAAAAAAGGGACTCTTTGGTCTGAAAAAATAAAAGCACTTCGGTGCTTTTATTTTTTTGATTTTTTTGACCCGGGCAGAATAAAGATAAGTAGGGTGATCGTTTGAAAATTGCAATTTACAGCAGAAAGTCTCTTTTTACGGGAAAAGGCGAATCGGTGGAAAACCAGGTTTTGATGTGTAAAAATTATGTCGCGTTCCAAATGCCGGAAGTATCTTGTGAGGATATTTATGTTTATGAGGATGAAGGTGTTTCTGCCAAGGATCTCAATCGTCCGCAGTTTCAGAAAATGATGGCGGATCTTGAAAAACTGAAATTTGATTATATTATTTGCTATCGGCTTGACAGGCTCAGCAGGAATGTGAGCGATTTTTCGGGGTTGGTGAAACTGCTGGAACAAAAAGGCGTGGGGCTGATCTGCATCAAGGAGCGGTTTGATACGGCAACCCCCATGGGAAGGGCAATGATGTATATCACTTCTGTTTTTGCGCAGCTGGAGCGGGAAACGCTGGCGGAGCGTGTGCGGGACAATATGCACATGCTGGCTCGTACAGGCCGATATTTGGGAGGGCCGCCGCCCACGGGATATGAAAGCGTCAGTATCAATGAAGTGATCGTGGAGGGAAAAATAAAAACTTTCCATATATTAAAAATCAAAGAAGAAGAAATGAAAGTAGTTAAAATGATGTTCGACTGCTTTTTTAAAACCGGTTCCGTTTCGGCGGTAGAGAAAGATTTGATGTTAAAAAGAATCCGTTCCAAGACAACGGGAAAATATTTTTCTAATCTGGGGATCAGGGATATTTTAAAAAATCCCGTTTACTGCATGGCGGATCAGGATGCCTATGATTATTTTTTGAAAAAGGGGGCGGATATTTGTGAGGAAAGAAAGAAATGGAACGGAAAACAGGGGATTGCCGCTTATAACAAGAGAGATCATGCAAACGGCGGTAGCAAGCGAAACCCCATAAACAAATGGATCGTTGCCATTGGAAAACATAGGGGGATTCTAAAAGGCAGAGATTGGATCAAAGTACAAGAGGCGCTTTCAGGTAAAAAAAGGGAAAAACTGCCGAAGATGTCCGCTTTTGGGCTGTTGTCCGGGCTGATCTATTGCGGAAATTGCGGCGAAAAGATGTTTGCAAAAAGATACGGCGCTTCTTCCGAAAAATATAGCTATATTTGTTCTTCCAAATTGCGGGGTACAACGAAGCTCTGTTCCGTAAAAAATATTTTGGGCGGGGAAGCGGATGAGCTGATAGAAGAAATGATGAAAGAGATACTGCCGGAAGGGATCGATTTTGAGCATTTGGACCTTTTGGAAAAGCGGAGTTTGATTCGTCTTTTGATCCCCAAAATAGAGTGGGACGG
>JAEEGL015791611.1_pt1 | contig 13584 bp, 5 predicted proteins | sample 9134231 | NCBI WGS metagenome assembly JAEEGL01 (sample SAMN16246548, study PRJNA631951) | gut metagenome | biome: gut microbiome; feature: rumen; material: fiber-attached | host: Bos | place: Iran: Karaj | collected 2018-10
AATGTATAATAATCAAATTCAAATCTTTTTAAATGAATTATTACTGTATTACTTAATTTTTTAATTGAACATCTTTTTTTAATTGAAATTTTTTTATTATATTTATCAATAAAATATTTATTTTCACCTTCTAAAATTTCTTCTTTTATAAAAAAATCAAGTGCTTCTTCTAAATTTTTATGTCCTTTAATATCTAAAGTTAATTTTATAAATGATTCATCTTTACATGAATAATAAGGATATTCCATTTCTAAAGAAACAATTTCATTTGAAATTTTACCTTTAAATGATTCTTCTAAACAATTTTCTTTATTATATTTTTTTGCTTCTTTTTCAATCTCATCACATAATATTGCTAAAAATTCATCTGAATCTTGTTGTATTTTTACATTTATTGGTTCACTATTAAATGCAACTTTAAATGATTTTATAAAATTTATTAAAGGATAATATTTCATCCAAGAATATTTTAAATTTGTAAATGCAATTTGCATATTTGAAATTATTGAATTATCTATATTTTCATTTTCAATTTTAAATTTATATAATATATATTTAAATGAAGGATTCATAAAAAATTGTTGAACTAAACTATTTAAGTAACATGTTGCTCCATAATTTTTTAATCCAATAAATTTATCATCTTTTTCTCTTAATGATATATCTACTTCATTTATAATATTTTCGTTTAATTCAAAATTATCAAATAAAGATAAGATGTAATCAATTATATATTTTGAATAATTTGGAGATAATTTTTGTATTAATTCTAATATTTCATATGATGTTTTTATTATTGTCAAATCAGAATATATATATTTTATTTCCTTATAAGAATTTTCCGGATTTAAATAAAATAAACAATGTAGGAGAATATTAATTATATTATTTTCATTATTTTCAACATTTTCTTTTATAGAGTTATGAATTGAATTTGAATAAAATAATTCTTTAAATAATTGAAGATATTTAAGCATTTCTTCATTTATAATTAATTTATTTGACAAACTAATTATATGTTTAATAACATGTTTAATTAAACTGTCAAAATCAATATATGATTCTATTGATGAAATTATTTTACCAAATAAAGTAATAAATTCTTCATTATTATTGTCATTTGTAAATAATTTTTTATAGTTATTTATTATATGTGATTTTATTAATGTTTTATAATCATTTTCTTTAAATTCTGGATTATTAAATATAATAGGGTTTATATAATATAAAATTATATAAAAAAAATGAAATGATTTAACACGAATATCTTTATTTTTGCTATTAAATAATAAATCTATTATTAAATTCGTATTTATTTCATTGATTAAAAATGAAGTTAAAAATGTGTCGTTTATAAGAGAATAAATTAAAATTATATCCAACAATATATCAAAGCATTTTATATAATATGAATCGTTTGATTTTTCATTTTTTTCAATTAATTTACCGGTTAAATTCCATAAAACATTAGAAAAAAAATTGTTATTATGTAAAAAATTAATAAATATTTGAGCATTTTTTATTGAAATGATTTCAAACAATAATTCTTTATTTGGAAAAAGTCTTGAAATTTTTGAAATTGATTCTTTAATATTTTCATTTTGAATTAAATCATTTATTTTAAGTATAATATCCTTTATCCAATTTAATAAAATAAATAGAATATTTAATTCAATTCCATAATTTGATTTAGTATTATCTAAAATAATCTGAATAAATTCTAAATATTTTTTCATTATCTGATTATTAATTATTAAATCATTTATCCAATTATTTCTTATATTTTGATTTAAATCAATTAATTTATAGAAATCATCTTTAAATATTATACTATTTATTAATTTTAATATAAATAAAATTTGATTTCTTTCCTTTTTTTCATCAAAAATTTCTTCAAAATTTTTATTTAATATTTTATTTAATATTGAATAAGGAAATTTTAGTTCAGATAACAATTTCCAAATAAAATTAGATATAGATTTGTCATTATAATCTAATAAAGATAATAATAAATTTATTTTTTCTTCAGTGTAATTTAATACATTTTTAAAATTACCATTATATAACTTTTGATTTTTTTTTTCTTCAATTTCTTTTTTTACAATTTCAATATGATAATTATCTGATAAATAATAAGATGTATCTTCTAGATTTCCATCATTTTTTTTTAATGCTTCAATTAAAATATCTTCATCAATATAATCAAAAAAGTTTTTTAATTGTTTCAAGTTTTTTTGAAATATTATATCACTAATTTCATATTTATTATTATGATTTGTTGTTATATCTAAAATTAGAATTTTTGAATTATCTTCTATATTATAATCAATTATTGTATAATTATCTTTTAACACTTTACCCTTATATTGAAGTATTATTTCATTTTTACTTATATTTTTTTTTAAACTATTTTCATTTATATCAACAATAATATTTTCAATTATTTTTTGTTTTAAATTTTTTATTTTTAAATCCTTTGTAACAGATAATTTAATTTCTTTACCATAATCAAATATTAATGAAATATTATTATTATTTTCTTCTTCATAATTTAAATGAATTTTACATTCATGTAGTATAGATAATAAATTTATTAAATTTTTAATTATATCAATTGATTCTTTTTTTCTAGAAATATTATTATATATAGATATTTCTTTAAAAATTTCATTAAATAAAATTTGTCTATCATTTTTATTAATAGAGATAATACAAAAAATATTTTTTAACAATGAAATTGATAGTTCAGAAATTTTAATATTATTTGATAATAAATAAATCTTCCAAATTGTTTTAAATGAAATTAAACATGAAAAATTATGAATTGATATAATTGAATTAGAATTATTATCAAACGTAATATTATTATGAATTGAATTAATATAGATAAAAAAATTTCTGATTAAAAAAAAAGCATTAGGAGTAATATTTGATAAAGAATCATCTTTATAAAACAAATCTAAACATAAATAAATGATATTATCTTCAGAAAGAGAAGATGATTTTTTTAAAATTTGACTTTTGATAATATCTGAGAAAAATAAATAAAATATATTTGATTCAAAATCATCAATTCTTTCTTTTACTAAAATAATATATAAATATTCAATTTGTTCTTTTGTCAATTGCAATGAAGAAAAATATAATAAAGATTTTAAAAAATCAAGTAAATAATTTATAAAATTCTCATAATTTTGTCCTTGGAAATTTAATTGTAATTTTCTGAACACAAAATCATAATTTTCTTTTAAAGAAAAATCTTTTGACTGTAATTCTTTTTGATATGAATCAATGAAATTTTGAATTATTATTTTATTTTTTTTTTCAAAATTTGGAATATCAGTATTAATTGAATAAAAAGAATTTTCATTCATATCAATATTTTCATTGTCAATGTCCATTATATTATCTATATTATCATCAAAATTTTTTTCTGTACTTTGAGTCAAATCTAAATTATTATATTGATTTTTATTATTATTTAAATTATTATTATTTCTTGAATTTATATCATGATTAATTAAATTTTCATGATTTTGATTACTATTTTTATCTTCATTATAATCATTCATAATTTCATTTTCATTTGAAATTGTTTCCATATCATTATTATTTAAAATAACTTTTTGAATTTCAGAAACAAAAAATAATATTTCTTTTTTAATTGAAATTAATGAAAATAATATTATAGATATTAAAGTGTATTTATTATCTAAATATTTTAATAAAGAATTATAATCATTTATATCAGTATTAAACGCTTGATATATTTCTTTTTTCTTATAATTTTTAATTAGTTCAAGTAAATTTCTTAAAAGATATAAATATGTATTAACATTATTATTACATCCAATCATGTAAATACATTTTTTTATAAATTTAACTAAATCATTTATATATTCTTCTTTTAATAAAAAGTTACATAAAATATTTCTACTTTTTAAAATAATATTAGATGATAAACCCTCATAATAAGAATTTTCAATTGAAAATTTAAATAATATATTTAATAAATTTTCATTTCTTACATTAATTTTACTAAAATTTTCAAGAATTTTTAATGTATTATCATTAATATCTTTATAATTCATATCAGATATAATTTTCAAAACAAAATTACATTGCTCATTGGAAAAAACCGTTATTAATTCACCCAAAATTTTAAGAATACTTTCTCCGATACTTTGATGTTTTTCTTGATATAATTTCCATAAATTAAAAATATGTTCATTTGTTAATTTATTATTCTTATATAAAAAAACCAAAATTAATGGAGCTCTTGATAATATTGCTTCATGAATATTTTCTCCAAATATTAAATTATAAAAATCAATTTCAATAAGAAAATTAAGTAAACAATTTTTTGTTAATTGATTGATTTCTTTAAAATTACTATAATTTGAAAAATTTATGTCATGTTCAATTGAAAAATATAAATGAGTTAAATATTCTATTCCTATTATCCTTCTTTCTAAATTATTAGATTTTAATAATTTATATGATAAATATAAATCTTTACAAAACAAATTCTTTAAATCCTCAAAATTAGTTTCTATTAATTCTAAAAAAATTTCAGAAGTCAAATTTAAGTAAATGTAAATTTTATTTTTTAAAATAGTATCTAATTCAAATTTATCAATATTTTTTAGTTCATCTTTTTTCAATAAAATATCATTTTTTTCGTTTATAATTTGAATATATTTTATTACTAAATTATCTTCAAGTAAATATTTTTTATCATAATATAGAAATAAAGGTGAAAGTTGATTAACTAATTCATAAAAATTTACTAAATCTAAATCTTTTCTTTTTAATAAAACTATTTCATAAAACTTATTTAAAAATTTTCCCTGATATAAAAACTCAAGTAAGAATTTATATGAAATATTTGGATTAATTTTTTTATATGAATTATTTAGTTGTTTCATTTCAGGAAAGAGTCTTTGTAAAATTGGAAGAAATATTTTATATTCAATTATTTTTGAGCTATTATTTATATCATAATAATTTTGAAATATAATATTATTATTATAAAATGGTAAATTTGGTTTAGTCATAAAAACAATAAATTTAATTTCATCTAATGTCATTATATTTAAATAATTTAGTCTAATTTTCAAATATCCACAAATGTAAATAAAATATTGTTTAATTTGTTCTATATCAGAAGAAGAATTAAAATTTAAAAACATTTGATAATCTTTACATAATTTATTTCTAAATAAATTATTATACATTTCTGAAGATTCTGAATATTGTTGAATAAAATTTAAATATTTTTGAATAGATTGATAATCCTCATTATTATTTTGTTTATTTTCAAAATTATTATCATTACCTTCAATATTATTATAAACTTGATTATTTATATTTTCACTATTTGAAAAATTATTTTTACTTATATTATAATCACCATTTACATCAAAATTATTATTTAAATTATTTTTATTATTTTGAATTTGATTTTTTTCATTTCTATTATCAATATATTTTAAATTATCTTCATTTGTTTTATTATTTTCATTAAAAATACAAAATTCTTTATTAGTATTAGTGTCATTTATATTACAAATTTCAATATTTTTTTGTTCTTCTTGACTTATTTGTGTATTATTTTGTGATTGGGTACTTCCATTTTCATTATTATTTAGATTATTTGAACCATTTTCAATTTGTTCATTTTGGTCATTATTTAAACTATTTTTATCCATTTTTTTAAGTTTTTAAATTTAATATAAAATTAAATTAAAAAATTAATTAAATTAAATTTCAAAAAAAAAAAAAAATAATTATTTAATTTTCTTTTTTTTTTTTAAGAAGTAATTTTTTATATTCCAATTTGTGTTCTTTTATAATTTTTTTAATGATAATTTTCTTTTTAGGATCTTTTAATAAGGAATCATAATCAAAACCATATTTTTCAATTAAAAATTTCCTACATTTTGCAATTAAATCTCTTCTATCTTTTCTTTTATTTCTAATCATTATTTTCATTTTATATTTTTCACTTTGTCTTGGATGACTTTGACTAAGATGACCTCCTAATGCTTGTCCATTTTTAAAAATTTTGTTACAAAAATCACATTTAAATATATTATTGTTATTTATTTTTATTGTTTTTAATTTCTGAATTTTTTTAATAGAATTTAACCTTTTTTTTCCTTGTAATTCCTTTTTTGGTAAAACGATTGTTTTTTCTTCTTTTTCTTTTTTTTCATTATTATTAAAAATAATTTTACTAATATTCATCCTATTTTTAAATTTTTGAAGTATGAATGATGTAAACATGTTACAATTTCTAATTAACAATTCCAATTTTAATATATTTTTTTCATTATATATTTTATTTTTTTTATTGATGAAATTTTTTTCAATTAATAATAAGCAATTTTTAATATCTAAATAATAATTCATAATTATATTAAAAGCATTTGAAACTCCTTCATAATAATATAAATTATTATTTTTCAAAATGGAAAATGGAATATTTAATGTTTTTAAAGATTCATCTTTATATGGACATAAATCAAATAATGGCGGTTTATTAATAATAAAATATTTTTGAGATATAATTAATTTAGATAATAAACTCACTTTTAATTCTTCATTATCAATATTTATAAGAGGAAAATTAATTAAATGGAAATCATGAATATTAACTTCATTAATTAAAATAAATTGCCTTCTCATTTGAGAAATTCTTTTTAATCTCATTTTTTTTCTTTTCATAAAATGATTTTGTTTTTTAATGAAATTTCCAAATATTTTTGATTGAAAATTAATTTGTGAATTTAATAAAGAATTATTTTTACTTTTATTAAAAGAGGATACTGTAGTAAAAGATGGATCAAAAGAATTAAATTTGTTTTCTGATGAAATTCCTTTGAAATTAGCAGAAACTTTTCCTTCTTTATAGTTTTGATTATTTTTATTTTCAGAATAATTTCTTATCTTAAACATAGATGAATTTGAAATTTCATTAAATTGAACAATTTTTGGAACAATTAAAGGAGAAATTTCATATTTTACCATATAAGGAACTTTATTTGAATCACATATCATTTTTTATATTTCTATTTCTTTAATTTATAACTTTATTTGAAAAAAATATAAATTTAAAAAATCTTTTAATTAATAATTTATTTTTATTTCATATGAATAAAGAAAATAAAAATAAATAATATTTTGAATAAAATAACCGAAATATCAATATTAATATTATAAATTTTTTTTATATATTGAAACTATTATTTTTTAAAAGAAAAAGAAATAATTTAAAAATTTTATTATGTCAGTTCAAAATATTTTAAATAATCCAAAAAAAATAGATAAAATAGCAAGAAGAGTTTTTAATAGTGTTGATAAAGATGGTTCAGGTTTAATTGATATGAATGAATTAGAAAAAGTTATGACAACAATTTCAGAAGATTTAGATTTGCCTATTCCTTCACATAATGAAGTTAAGGAAGTTTTTAATATGTTAGATGAAGATAAAAGTACAATGATTTCATATAAAGAATTTAGAGTATTAATAGTTGGAATTCTTGAATCATTAGCCTAAGAATAATTATAAAAATGATTAAAAAAATTAATATATTTTTCTATATTTGTATTTTTCTTGTTTATTCATAAATTAATAATTGACCAATTACTTTTTATTTATTTATTAATATAAAATATTATAAAAAAAGTCAAAAAAAATATATTTTAAATAAAAAATGTTTATTAATAAATAACAGTAATAAAATAAATTTTATTATATAATTTACTTTTTTCTTTGATAATCAAAAAAAAAAAGATTTTATAAAAAGAAAAAAAAAAGGATATAAATATAATATTTTTACTAAACACTTTAATTTTTATGAAAATATCTACAAAAAAATTTATTTATTTTTAATTCTTTTATGACTAGAATCAATTTTATTTCCTTTATCATCTAAAAAATATTGTTTAACATGACCATCAGAACTTTTTTCAATAATTTCAACTTTTTTTTTCCCATTTTCATAAGTAGTTTTTTCAGTTTTTGTAACAGTTTTTCCATTAATAGTCGTAGTACTAGTTTTAATACTACTTGCTTCTCCAGAAAAATTATTGAAAAAGTCATTATCATCATCATCATCTCCAAAACCAAATTTTCCAAAATCACCAAATCCACCCATTCCAAAATGTTTTTCTATATCTTCAAAAGGATTTTTTCCTCCAAATGCATGTTTAAACATATCAAATGGATTGAAATTTTTTCCAAAATCAAAATCAAAATCAAAGTTCATTCCATTTTTATATGCGTCATATTCTCTTCTTTTATCTTTGTCTCCTAAAACTGAATATGCTTCTGAGATTTGTTTAAATTTCTCTTCTGCTTCTTTTCTGTTATCTGGATTTTTATCTGGATGCCATTTTATTGCTAATTTTTTGTATGATTTACGAATTTGGTCTTCTGTTGCTTCTGGAGAAACGTTTAAGATTTTGTAATAGTCTGGTTGATCTGACATTTTTTTTTTATAATTTTCTTTTTTTATGATTAGGATTTATTTTTTTTTTGAGAAAATGGTTTTCTAGAAATATTATTTTTAATTAAAGCGATTTATTCTGTTAATTTTATTTTTATTTATTTTATTTTTATTTTTTTTAATGTTAATTGATTATTAATAAATGTATAGTTTGAAAAAAAAATTTAATATGATTAGTTTATAAATTTTTATTATTTTGAATTATTTTAATCAAAATAATTAATATCATTTTTTTCTTTTAGATGATCTTGATAAAATGGTTTGATAATAATAATATGGAATTCAAATCTTTATATATATCATAAAAATAATTTTTAATCAAGAATATAATTGATTTTTTCAAAAAGTCTTATGTTAAATATAAATAATAATTATTAATTAAGGAACTAATAAACATTTCTATGTAAAACTAAATTTATTATTTGAGTTTAAATAAATAACATTATAATAAATAATATATTTAAATATATTTTATTCAATTAACAAAATATAATAATATTAATTTCTCAAATTGAAAAAAAATAACTCTATAATTAATTATTTATTAATTTCAAGAACAATAATAAAATTATAAATTAGGAAATAATTATTTTATTATTGATATATGACTAAATATTATTATCAATTACAATTTTTTATGGTATTATTTCCTCATTTACAAATAAATAATTCAATACCTTTTAAAATTTTATAAATTATTCTATCATTGTTTATATTTTATTAAATTTTTAATTAATTTCCATATTAAATAAAAAAAATTTTTAGGAAAAATAAAATAAATTATTAAAAATTGAAATATATTATGTGAAATAATTTTATTTAATATAAATTATTTATTATAGAAATAGTTTTTTTATTTTGAAGAAAAATTAATCTTTAATGTATATTTTTAATTTAAAATAAATATTCTAATATAAGAAATTTGGTAATTATAATAAAAAAAGTTATTATTTATATTTTTTTAAAAAATTTGTTTAATTTTTATAATTAAAAATTTTAATATGATTGAAAATGAAATATCACCATCATTCAGAGAAAAAGTTTTTGAAAAAACTTTTAATCAATATCAAATTCAAATAATTTTATTAAAAGATTCGATTAATATTTTTATTCATCACATTAATTCATATAAAATATTTCAATCAAATTTTAATTTAAAATACCTTCTTTTATTTCCATTATTCAATACAAAATCAACAATAGAAGAAATAAATGAATTTATTTGTGATTTAATTTCAAAAAACAAGTTAAAAATAGAAGAAAATAAAATAAATATAAAGTTGATTTTAATTTCAACTTTTATTAAATGTTCAAATATTGAATTAATTTTAAACGAGAAAAATATTGTTTCAAAAGAAGTTATTGAAAGATTAATATATGATATGAATAATTTAAAAATTGAAAACAAAAATATAAAAAAATACTTTAAAAATGAAATAGAACAATTAAATGATACAATCAAAATAATTGAAAATGATAAAAATGAAGAAATAAATAAATTAAAAACAAAAATAGAATTAATTAAGATAGAAAATAGTCTTTTTAAGGAAGAAATAAATAAATTAAATGATAAAATAAATTCAATTGAAAAAGAAGGAAAAAATAAAATAATGGTTCAAATGGAAAAAAAAATGAAAAAATTAGAATTTTATTGTAAAGATATTAAATTAAACTTATCAAATTTAAAAAATATCAAATCATTAAAAATGCATGATGAACAAATTAATTTAATTTCATTTTTCCCTTCAGGAAATATAATATCTGTTTCTGATGATAAATCAATTAAAATTTATAATATAAATTTTGAAATAATACAAACTATTCAAAATGCACATAATGGTTGGATTACTTATGTAAATGTTAAGGATGAAAATAACTTTATTACATGTTCATATGACAAAAATATAAAAACATGGATTAAAAGAGATAATATATTTAAAATAAATCAAATAATTCAAAATGCTCATAATGATTTGATAAGTAAAGTAATTTATTATTCAAATGGAAATATAATTTCATGTTCAAATGATAAGAAAATTAAAATATGGGAAAAAGATAATAATAATATGTATCAAAATATAATAATATTAACTCATTCTCATAAAATATTTTCAATATTATTATTAGAAGATAAAAATATTTTGATATCTGGAGGAAGTGATGGAATTAAATTTTGGAATTTAAATAATTATGAATTATTAATTCATTTTAAAGAAACTCATAGTGGAAGTTGGAATGATTTATGTAGAATTGATGATGATAAAATTATAATAAATGGAAATGATTATAAATCATTAAAAGTAATTTCTATTTCAGAAAAAAAAATTATTAAAAATATTAATCATTCATTTTATTGTTATGGAGTATGTTTAATAGAAGAAAAAGGATTGTTTTTAGTTTGTGGTGAAAGTAGAGATATTGAAGTATATAGAAATGATAATTATGAATGTATTCAAAGAATAAAAAATGCTCATGATGAATATATTTTAGGAATTTGTGAATTAAAAAATGGAATAATTGCATCATATGGTTTAGATCAAATAATCAAAATTTGGAACTTTTAAAAAAATATTTATTTACTCTATCATATTTATAATATATTTTAAATATGGAATTTTTTATTAAAAAAAATATATCAGTTAGATACCATAAAATAAAGGTTTGAAAAATAAGATTTGAAAATAATTTACAGCTTTTTAATTATAAAGTAATAATATTTTATGATTTTTTATAAAATTATATATAAATATTAATATTATATTATTTCTATGAGATGTGACTGAGAATAATTTAAATGTTGAAAATATTTTTGTTTAAATTATTTTTAAAATATAAAAATCAATATCTGAATTTATAAATATTTATTAATTAAACATATTTATTTATTTTTGAATATATTCAATTGTTTAATTAGTAATTTAAAATAAAATAATAAAACTCAAATATATTAATATAAAATTTAATATAGTTTATTTTTTAATAGATTTATTATTATAAAAATTAAATTAAAAAACAAAAATCGAAAATAGGAATTAAATTTTTAATTGAAATTTATTTTTTTAAAATATTCTAATATTAAATGAAATTAAATTTTAAATATTCATTTTTAAACTTTCTAACTCTTTTCTTTTATTAGTATTTTCATTTTTTAATAAATTATTTTGATTTTTATATTCTTTTATTTTATCTTCCATTAAACTATTTTCATTTTTTAAAAGATTACAATCTTTTTTTAATTGTTCAATTTCATTGTCTATATTTTTATGCTCATTTTGTATTTTATCAATTTCATCTTGAGTTTTTTCATTATTTATAATCATTTTATTAAATTCCTTATTTATTTCTTTGAAATTTTGAATTAAATCTTTTAAATTTATATCTATATTCTCATAACTCATTAATTTTTATTTGAATAAAATTAGCAATTTTATAAACTATTTTAATGAATAAATGGAATAAAATTTATTTAATAATCATTTTAAGTTTAAAAAAATATTCAAATAATTATGAATTTATATCTGATATTTAATTATTTCATATATTGATAATTCAAAATATAAATGATAAAAATATCATAAAGATGAAATATAATAATCCATTTTAAGAAACTTTATTGAATATTAAAGAACAAAAATAAAAAGAAAAAATATAATTTTTTAAAAATTACCATCAAACCAAAAATGAAAGAATAATAATTATAATAAAAATCCTCAATATATTAATAATATATATTAATTTCCATTTAATAATTAAATATTATGAATATAAAGTATAATGATATATTCAAAATTACATGAAATAAAATCATATTTATCATAAAAAATTATTATATTTTTATTTATTAATTAGTTTAAATTAATTTCCATATGTTTTTCTTTATTATTTTATTGATTTCTTTAAGTAATACATTTTTTATCTTCTTTAAATTGTCATTGAATTATTATCTTTAAATAAAAATAAAAATTATAATATGAAATAAAAAAGTAAAATTAAAACTAAGATAGAATAAAATTTTATAATTAAAAAATTTTTAATAATTGATATAGAACATATAAAAGAATTTGATAATTTTTCATTTATTAATTCTTATTTCTAAAAAATTATTTGTAAAAACAATAAATATTTTATTTAAATAATGAAGTTATAAAAATTAATATTTCTTTCATTTCTTTTTAAATAAATATTATTACTATTATATTTTCAATTATTTTATTAAAATCATAAATAATTAAAAATATATTTTTATTTAAAATAAACTTTTGAAAAATAATCCATTTTAATAATAGTTAATGAAATTAAATAATAAAGAATTATTTGATATACTAGATATTTAATATAAAAATAAAAATTCCATTTTATCAAATGAATGAAATGTAGATTATTAATTAAAAAAAAATTTATATAAAAATATGCTAAATTACAGAAAGAATTAATTTGATTAAATAAGCTCAAATTTATCATTTAAAATAAATTAAAAAAGTTTTAATTAATTTATTTATAAGTATTTATAAAAGATATATAAAAAATAAAATGAAATTAATTTTATGAATAATAATATTAAGATTTTTATTTTGAAAAAGATGAAATATTTTTTATATATATTTAAATTAACTATTTGCATCATAAAATTATAATAATTTAATTTTTAAATGAACAAACCTTATTGAATATATAATTGCTTATTATAAATATATTTAAAAAAAAGTATTTTTTTATATTTTAATTTTAATATGGAAATTTTATTGGCTAAAATTATCCTTAATCATATATAAAATATTTAATTTATATATATTATCCATTAAAATTTCAAAAAGATATTTTTATTTAATTAAAATAGTACATGAAACAACCTATTATATTTATAAATTTCCTTCATTAAACATATTTATTAATTAAAATATATAATAAAAAAATATCTTAATAAATAATTATAAAATAATAAAAAAATGCCAAGAGCTACAAAAACAGTTGATACTACAAAAGCAGTAACCATTTCAGGTACAAAAGCAATAAAAATCAATTCAATTGCACAAAACCATACAAATTCAAATACAAATTCTGGAAATATTAT
>JAEEGL016106397.1_pt1 | contig 13584 bp, 10 predicted proteins | sample 9134231 | NCBI WGS metagenome assembly JAEEGL01 (sample SAMN16246548, study PRJNA631951) | gut metagenome | biome: gut microbiome; feature: rumen; material: fiber-attached | host: Bos | place: Iran: Karaj | collected 2018-10
AATCTTAAGTGTTTCCCTTTTCTTGATTAGTTTATCTGTATAGTAGAAAACAAATGAATTTATTTCATCTATAAGCACTGCTTTTAATCTGCCATAATAAACAAACATACTTCCTCCGGCAGCCGCATGGGCGTGACCTTCACAAATAACATTTTTTAAATCATCTATTCCACCAGCACCGCCTATGGCTATAACTGGAATCCTAACTTCCCTTCCAACAAAAATATTAAAAAGTTCGGGCAACTCATCTAGTGATGACGGCGGATTAGGAACAAAAAAATAAGGGGGCAAAAAAAGAGTTGTCATTGCCCTCTTAAAAGGGTAACAACAACTCTTATTATATTTATAAAGTTCAGAATTTCAATAGTTTCTTAATATTTTTTTGTCTTGCGGTATTATATATACAATAATGTAGGCTTGTTTTGCCGAAGCGCCTCTCCAAATATCCTTTTTGCCTTCATCCTTGATTGACGATGAAGGCTGTTTTTTGTCAAACTGCTCTCTGGTTTTCAGCTTCCAATTGAGCAATTTCTTCTCTTATTTGATTCTGAGATGGTAGATCCAATCCGACAGTCCAACCATATGGAATACCGGCAATCATATTCGTGCAGTCAGCAAATCGAGACTTGATTTGCAATCCGGTCGATTCGTAATATTTTTTGCCGCACTTTTCGTCCCAGCTCTCCTGGAATATTGTAAAGCCGAATTTATTGATTACAGCCATTCCCCTCAAATAGTACCATCCTTCTTCGGGAGTGATGCCTCTTTGTATCAGGCTTTGAATACATTTGGGATCGAATTTCTTGTCTTTCATTTCACTTACGTGAATAGTTCCTGACACTCTATCTGTGAGTTCGTCAAAATAGATGGCTCTGCTACGCGCCATGATTTTAGCACTCTTTGACATGGGGCCATTCCCCAACCTAAAATCATCGAGATCCGGGACAAATCCATTCGACGGTATTTTCCCTTCTCGCATCATCTTTTCTGCTTCTTCTGCAGATATATTGTCAGTATCCAAACTGACTTGAGAACCAAGTTTGGCAGATACTATTGTAAAGCTGTCGCATAGCGAAAAAACGAGAACGTCTTCCCCGCCTATTTTTACTTTCATTCCCAAGACGCGATATCTGAATTGATTGTCCCAGCCCATATTAGAATAGATTGTCTCAACTAATCCAACACTACTGCAGCGTATCATATTGACGGCATTTCCCCGGATATTGTTCCAATGAAGAGATCTTGACGTCTTCTGATCTGCTTTCTTAATAATCAAAAGTTTCTCTGTCGGGTTATAAAATACATCCACATTCTCAACGAGCTGCTCGTTGTTTGTCAACTTTGAGCAGCACGTTTTGCTGAAATACATGCCACGGTAATCGAAGGTAATATTCGCCTTGTCACGAATGCTGAAGAATTCAGGGCGAATTACTTCACAAGAATCAAAGTTGTATTTGCTGAATCTGTATTTGTCAGTCTCTTGCTGATCAATCTCCTTACTCGTTTTATCAACCCATTTTGCAAAGCTCTCGCGCGATTCGTCTTTTTTATCGTCTGAGTCTTCAATCTCATCGACGTCAGGAAAAAGATCATAGTTATCTGAGTCAATAGCATATGTGTGCTGAAAGCCAATAGATAACGCAGAAAGTTTCTTCTCTTCCTCTTCGATTTGCTCCTGGATTTTCTTTTCTATTTCATCAAGCTGCTCCTCACTATAACCTTGCGCTTTTAAGCCTGCTCGATTATAGTCTTCAGGATCGAAGCCTCTCCAATTCGGAGCCGCGCCAACAAAGCCTTTGAATGCACCGCCTTCAAAGACTTCAAATTGCTGTAATCCGTATTTCCATCCTCCTGCATTGGCTTTCAGCATTCGGTTTGCTTGTTCAAATTCTTCTTGAGAAATAATCGCTTCATGCTGATCTCTTGCATAAAACTGTGGGAGTGCGCCGTTATTGGCAACCGATTTATGATCTCTAAAATCGGGCGTATATGTTTTTTGAGCCAGAACATCGCCGGCGCGACGTTCGTTTTTCATAACACTCTTTACCGTTTCGCCTGTCCATTTCCCTTTGCCGCCAACCACCTTGCCGCCTTTTGTAGTATACTGATGCGTTTTTCTTCCCAACCTGATCAGCACTTTGGCAATTGTATCCGGATGGATACCGGAACGGTACATATCAAAAATCAGCCTTACTGTTTTGGCTTCCTCTTCATCGATACCGATTTCATTCACACCAATCCTTTGGTACCCCAAAAGACTCGGCTTCATAAAGTCACCTTGAGAAAACCTCATATAGTAGGAAGCATTCATTGCTTCCGCTTTTTTGTGGCTTTCTTCTTCGGCAACAAGCGATAGAACGGTCAATGTGAAATCCACATTTTTATCCAGAGTAAACATATTCTCCGTTTCAAAGAGTATGCCCACCGGATGAGGAAGCTTTCTGAGTTCATCAACGATTGAAAGGCAGTCTTTCAAGTTTCTGTTCAAACGAGAAAGGTTCTTGACAATAATCAAATCAAATTTCCCTGCTCTGGCGTCATCCAGCATTGTCAAAAGGCCAATACGTTTGTCCATACTGGTAGCAGTGATACCCTCATCAGAATATAGCGCGACCAGTTTCCAATCAGGACGCTGCCTGACATATTTAAGGTAATAGTTCTTTTGAAGTTCAAAAGACGTATACTGAGAAATGCCATCGGTCGAGACTCTGCAATACACAACAACTCTTTTTCTGACACTTGAATCGTACGGTCTGATTTCTTTGCGCGCAGGAATAAACGTAACCTTACTCATGTCACGCTGACGACTGTATCTTTCTCTTATGTTTTCTTTTGTCTGTTCAATATTATTTGTGTATTGACCGTCTGCCACAATAACACCTCACTGTTCTCTTTCTGAATAATAGGGCAAAACCTGATAATTGCTCAAATTGATAAGCACCGTATTCTCGTCTTTCTTTATTGCCTCTTGCAGCCACAAAGAATCGGACGGATACGGCACTCCGATTAGAGAAGCCAAATATATTACAAAGGCTTTGGACGAAATGCGATATCTCCATTCGCCCCCATCCTGCCTTTTCATCACTTTGAATGTATCGTTATCACGTTTTTCACACCCTCTAATCAATAGTAGTTTTTCTTTTCTCATAATCAGAAGATGTATGTATTTGGGATATTTGAGATCTTCCATTGTTTTGCTGAAAATCCTGATACGATCATCAAAGAAATAGATCCCTATTCCTTGCAATTCCATTATTCATCCCTCTTTTCTTCCTCCAAAAAGCTCATTCCCATAGATACAGCTTCTTGACTGTTTGCGGGAAGATGCGGGAACTCCACGCGAGCCTTATATTGATCAAAGCTCACACCCATTGAATCGTTCCATTCTTCCGGAAAATGTCCCTTCTTCTGTCCCTTCTTTATTCCTCTGCCCTTTTCCTTTGCTTGTTTTCTTTCCTGTCTTTCAATTTCCAATTGCTTTTCATAATCCTCGAGCTTTGTGAGATCTTCGGCATTGATTTCTTTATCGTCAACACCTGCAGATAGCCTTGATTTTTTGGTAAGCATGTAATCTTCTGCATCCTTGAATTCAAACACCATAATCAGTTCGTCTTGACTGTCAAGTTGAATCGCAGGAGTTCCGCATATCTTATACATCTTTCCCAAGCACCATCCAAGTCTTTTATATATTCTTTCCGATGCAGGCTTTCCTGTTATGAGTCGTGGTTTTCGCTCATTGTCTTTGATAGTACACCATCTTTGACCGTCTTTATATTCCGGATCACAGGGCTTGATAATAAACCAGTTTCTTTCCCAGTCAACCATCATCAAAATATGAGTTACGCCCTCGAACCGAGAGATACAAGTCGTATTGAACTGGATACCGTTCGGTCGAATCGTAACCATACAGTCTTTCATATGTGAAAAAAACTGCCGCCTAATGACTTCAGCTTTGCTGATATCGATGTTTTTCAGTTCTTCATCATACCAATCAAGCGGTTGACTAGCTTTTATGTTTTCCTGTTCCATTTTTCTCTGATCTCCGTTTCATTTATTTCTTGTTTGAGTGTTTATTACTGAGGCAAACTCCAAAACCACTTCTTGCCCTGTTTGTAAGATTCAGCACCTATTCTGTCTTTTGCATACTTGGCTGTTCTCCAACTGATCGATTCTTTCTTTGTAATCTCTTCAATTGTCGTTGCCTCAACAGGTCCTTTTGACAATACACTGGTTATTATCTCAATGGCTTTGTCAACCTTCCCGATTTTCACCATGTCGCTCTTGCCGATCAAGTCATAGTTATCGTAAAACTGGAGCGAAGGATGCCAAACTACTTTGCCGCTTGATTCAATTGCAAAAGATAGATTGCTTCCATTTTGAGCGAGATTTGATTTGATATGTTTGACTGTTCTCAATGAGGGATTGTTTTCATCTCGTTCAATCTGTATCACACTTCGTGCCGATGCCGCCAGATCAATACTTCCTAATCCACGGTATATTTCTTTTGATCCGGCTCTTTTGTTAAGATGACCAACGAGAACAATAGCACAGTTATACGCAGTTGCCCAAATATTGAGTCTTCGCATAATTCTGCGCATTCCCACTGCACTTGACATATCTGCGTCACCCAAATAGGCTTGAAACGGATCAATAACCAAAAGACTTGCTTTCATTTGGATTATCGCCGTTCGCATTTCCTCATCATCAAGAGTTAATCCCAAAATATCCTCTTTTATGTATCCAACTCTGGAACAATCTGCTCCAGCGTTTTCAAGACGCGGTTTAATCGTGTCTGAGATTCCATCTTCAGAACACTGATAAATCACATTGATTTTTTGAAGAGCTTTTCCATCCGGCATTTCTCTTCCGGTCGTCAAGCGTGCAATCAGATCCATAAGCATGGTGGATTTCCCGTCTCCGGGATCACCTTGTATCAATGAGATTTTACCAAGCGGAATATATGGATACCATAGCCAGTCAACAGGGGTGGATTGAACGTCTTTATACCAACATATTCTCTGTTCTTCATCAGCCATAGATCAACACTCACCAATATTATTATAGGTATTCTCCATTTATTATATTGGTCTTCAAAACTGCCATCAATATCCTCACAGGAGTCTTTTCTCGTAATTGCTCCTCACAGGAGTTTTTTGCAATCAAGAGTACACAATAGGGCGCGCACAAAGCATTACATTCTTACATCCTTGAAGGAAAATTTGCACATTTGTCAACCTTGGCATTCCTATGTATCATAATTAAATCATAGGGATCATACGAAAGGAAGGATTATGGCAATTGACAACTTCAGTATTGGCGCAAGGATCCGTTTCTATCGTCTTCAACATAGTTGGACTCTGACAGACCTTGCAGATAAAACACAAATCAGCAAACAACAACTTGGTCATATTGAACGTGGTGAACGTGGCTGCAGCCTGGAATCGCTCATTGAAATCGCAAACGCGATGAAGGTTCCGGCCGACGAACTGCTCGTTGACAATCTCTTAGCAACAAATAGCAAAAAAGATGGGGACGATTACTATATCCTCTTGGATTGCACACAAGAGGAAGCAACCATCCTCATCAAAAACATGAAAAGTCTCAAAGAGACGCTTCGCAACTACACAATTAAATAAATGGGTATTCTTCCCTATGATTCAGAAGGGGCGGCGATTGTTTTGCCGCCTCTATTTGTCACTATGATTTTGCATTGCTTTTTCTAATTAATATATTGACAATTCTTGAATGTGCTGATATGATAAGAAACGAGGTGAAAACGACATGGGAAAGAAAGTCCACTTTATTACACTTACAAATGAAGAGAAGAACAAACTGAATCAAATCATTGCAACAGCTCCTGCTCAGACTGTCACTCGCGCAAAAATCTTACTAATGTCTGATTCCGGTAACTCTTCAAAAATTACAACAAGGATGATTTCATCCGAACTTAAGGTAAGTCTTGCAACAATTCAACAAGTTAGAAAAGAATACACCGAGGGTGGATTTGATAACTGTATTTATCCAAAAGGCAGACGCTCTCTAAACCGCAGAGCGATTATTACCGAAGAAAAAAGAAAAGCAATCATTCAGTTAATCAAAGCCGGTCCCACAAACGGACAAACAAATTGGACTACTGATGCAATATGCAATGAATGTGTTAAGCAAGGATTGTTTAACTATATTGCAAAGTCCACAATGCGAAAGATTATTGAAGAAGAAGGATTGGATGTTCTCTCACACAGATCGAAAAGATCTTCAGAAAAAAGAGATTATCGCAAGGAATCATTCATTGGCACTTCAATAAGCGGAGTTCTAATCTCAAATGCAAAAGAGTCATCTGATGATGAAGAACAATCTTTCGAAGTGTTTAACAAACAACTCTTTGTAAGCTCTGATATAAGATACCGTTATGCACAAGACATTCTTCTCTCTTCAAGTAAAGGTGTTTTAAGAGGATTAAGATATCAAAAGAACACTTCACAAGGTAAGATGATATTTGTCGTATCCGGAGAAGTATTCTACGTTGTTGTTGATTTGAGAAATAATTCAAAAACATATGGTAAACACTTTGCTATAACACTTACAGGAAAAGATCACAAACAACTGATTGTTCCAAAAGGTTTTGCACACGGTTATCTCGTGCTTTCCGAATATGCAGAGATTATTATAAAGAATGATGTTCCTGATCTCTTAGGAGATTGTGGTGGAATCGTTTGGAACGATCCCGATATCGATATTCATTGGCCAACCGTAAGTAATCTCATAATTAATGAAAAAGAAAAAAGTTACCCTTGCTTATCTGAATCCAAAATTATTCTTTAACACAAAAGTCAGGACTTCTCGCCCTGACTTTTATGTTTCCTTGTATTCTTGTGATACTATTTGAAGCAATCGCTCGTAAAGATCGGCAAAACTGAATTTGACTTCTATTCGTTCCGAATCATAAACGATGACTTCTTTTATCAGATATTTGATGGCCTTGCTCATCTCTTTTTCATCCCCGAAAACAAGATCTCCCATTTTGACTATCCTATCCGCGTCAAACAATATCTTTTCTTCCTCGCTTTTCTTTGAAGCGAGGTTTTCTTTTTGTTCGGTCAATTCTTCGCACTTTCTTGTATATTCGGATTTGAACTCAAGAAAGTCTTCTCTTCCGATTATTGCGTTAGCGTAATCCTCGTATTTCCTTGCAAATTCTTCTTTCATTTCTGCCAGTGATGTTTCCACATGACCGATTTTTGTGTTAATGTCAGGCATCCATTCTTTCGTTTGTTCGCGCAACTTTTCACTCCAAAAATCGACCCATGCAATCTGACAATTGAGCGTGTGCATGACCGTCAGTTTCAAATGATTTACAGGATATTTGTCTTTGCAGCAACGCGATTTGTTTCCAACTGCCATTGAGTGCTGACAATAAAGATACGTTTGATCCGAATAAGAAAACTGAAGCTTGCAGCCACAGCATCCGCATCTGAACGTACAGAAATCCCAAGGATCTCTACCGCTGAATTTCATCCGTTTACCGGGTGTTTCAACTATCAACTGCGCTAACTTGTATTCTTCTTTTGAAATAATCGGCTCATGATCGTTTTCAACGATAACCCAATTCTTTCTGTCTACCGACTTGCGCTTACCAAGGCAAACACCGAGAGGCTCGTATTTTCCATGTACACGTACGCCGGTATAGTCATATCTCTGGATAATGTTTACGACCATGCTTGTCGTCCAAAGCTGTTCTCCTTTCTTTGCTATATTGGGAGAAAGTCTTTTCCCGGTTGTTTCATGCAAATACCTCATGGGAGTGAGGTAGCCTTCCTGGTTCAGATGCTCAACGATTTGCTTTGAAGTATGCCCTTTTAAGGCTTCATCAAAGATTAACCTTACAACTTTTGCCGCCTTCTTATCAACTCTCAGTTTGTGCTCCGGATCACCTTTCTTAATCGTGTATCCAAAAGGAGCAATACCGGACGGATTCTTCCCTTCGCGCCATTTAGCCGCAATAACGCTGCGGATCTTTTTTGATATGTCACGGCTGTACATGTTATTGATCATATTGTTGATACTGACCTCAACACTGAGCCCGTCCGATTCATGATCTTTACTGTCATAATACGAATTGATTGCAATGAGCCGAACGCCCAGTGAAGGTAGTATTTGATCCATATAATCGCCAACGCCGATGTAGTCTCGACCGAAGCGAGACAGGTCTTTCACAACTATAGTGCCTATTATTCCGCTTTTCGCATCGTCGATCATTTGTCGGAATGCAGGGCGGTTGAAATTTAGCCCTGTAAAGCCGTCGTCCTTGTATTCAACCACTTCACCGACGATTTCATCGTGTGCTTCGAGGTAATTACGAATCATCAGTCGTTGATTTTCAATGCTGTTGCTCTCGTCTTTTCCGTCTTCTCCAAGGTCAACGTCAGCCAGCGACAGTCTTAAATACATTGCTATCTTTTTCATCATCCACCTCTCCCGACAAAGACATAAACTTCTCTATCACGTCATTACAAGTAAATTCAATTTCAACTGTCCCACTGGACGAATAATAGATTTTCCCGACCAAGTCATCGACGAGTTTTTCGATGTCTACGTCCTCAGAAAGACTTTGAGAAAGGCGCTCGCCCAGGTCTTCAAAACTGTTTATCCACCTTTTCATCTTGTATACTGTTTCGTTCAAGTTTTGGATTTGGTCGGTTATGGCTTTCTTCTCTTCATAATACTTATCATTGAGGAATTTGTAGTCATCTTCATCAATGACTTTATCGGAAAGATCCTTATACAGATTTGACATAAGCTGTTCATAGTCAGATTCTTTCTTTTTCAAATGAACGAGTTTTTTCTCGTTTGAATACAAAACAGATTTTTCATTTGAACTCTCTCGGAGTTCCTTTATCTTCCCTTTTTGCGCGAACAAATACTTGAATAGATTTCGGATTTGCTCTTGAACTACTAAAGACAAATAATCCTCATACACTCTGTTCCTGCACGTATCGTTTTTCTTTCTTGAGCACGTATAGAATGAGGTGTGTTTGCCGCATATGTATTTGTAATTACCTGCTTTTTGGAAGAACATCGGGCGTCCGCAATCCTTACAAATCAAATGTGTACTAAAAAGGTGCTTAGTCGTTGTAGGATCTTCTTGATATTGAACTGCCCACTCTTTCATTTTCTCTGCATGCTGCAGGTAAATGTCTTTTACCTTGGCAAAATCCTCGTGCGAGACCAACGCTTGATGTGTATCCGGATGGATATACCACTCATCTTCGGAAGTAACTCTATGATCCATATGTTCCGTCAATCTGGTTTTCTGCTTCCCGTTTACTGTATCACCTGTATACACGGGATTTCTCAAAACGAAACGCACGACATGACCTCGCCACTCTCCGCTTTTCGAGCAACTCTTTCGGTTTGTAAAGTGCTGTTTGTATACGGTGGGGATTTCCAGTCCCATGACTTGCATTCTATCGGCGATTTTGTTCTCGGAATAGCCGGCGAGCCTCCAGTAGAACATAAGCTTCACATATCTCGAAGCAACCGGGTCAACTATCAGTTTATTGTTCTCACGATCCAGTTTATATCCGTATGTAGTTGTTCTGAACTTAGTCGTTCCAAGCTGATTTCTAAGTTCTGCCCCTTTGGATATTTTTTTGGATACGTCAAGCGCATACATCGAATTGATCATGTGCTTAATTGCAATACTGATATTGTTTCGGTCTTCTTCCTTTTCGCTGTCAAACCGGTCGTTGATCGAAATAAACCGCACTCCAAGGTGAGGAAGAACCGTTTCAAGATAATAACCCACTTCGACGTAATTTCGTCCAAAACGAGAAAAGTCTTTGACGATAATACAGTCGATGTTTCCCGAGCGGACATCATTAAGTAGCCTTAGAAAATCCGGTCTAACAAAGTTCGTTCCCGTAAATCCGTCATCCTTGTATATTTCTTCAATCACCATATCATCGCGCGATTGAACAAATTGACGGATCATAAGAATCTGTGTTTCAATGGAATCGGAATCGGGTTGTTCGGTTGACAATCTGGCATACGCCCCAACGCGGACCTTTCGCTGTGCCTGAATTTCTGGCAACCTTTCACGAATTTCGATATTCTCCAGTTGCTTTCTGCTTTTACGTGCCATAAGCTGCCTCCAACCAATCTTTCGGTAATTCGTTTTTCCACTCAAAGTAACAAGGAATCAGCTCTATTTTTTTGAATCTGACAACATTTACCTTGTCAATGAGTTTATTTACAATTTCCTTATCAAGTTCTGCTATTTTGCCGATGTCGGCAAAAAGTGAAAGCCATGGATTATTGGTGCTGAAAACACGCCTTTGGTGATCAAACACATCTTTCAAGGATTCAAACTGTTCATTTAGCTTCGGCAATAATCCTGCAGACTGTTCTTCATAAGTGAAGCACTTATCAACTTCGTCGAGCATTGCGTCAAACGTTTTTTGAAGATCATCTCTGTATGGTTTAAGGGCATTCTCGCATTGCCTTTTGCCCTCTTTTGTCAATAAAAAACTCCTGATTGCATGAGCCATTTTTCTTTCTGAATTCAATTGCTCTATTACGGCACAATGAACCTTTTCAAGTGGGATTGTTCGTCTTTCATATATATCGATCTTTTCTGGTAATCCCTCCACAAAGTGATAGCATTTCCCTTTGCGAGACGTGTTATATTCGCTGGCGTGAAGCCTTTTTCCGGAATCTTTGTCAAAAACTTTTTTGACCATTGGATTATCCCATTTTTCGTTCGTTTTGTGGGGGTTGGTAGGCAAGGCTTCAAGGATTTTGTTATGTTCTTCTTCCGATATATACAAAGGACACGGTTCTGAATACGGTTTCCCGCCGTGAAAACGAGGTCTGATTCCACAGTAACGAGTGTCTGTTAGAATCTTTTTGACTTGGTCTCTGTCCCACTTGGCTGAAATATTGGTCACATCTCGCCCTGCCAACAAATTGAGATAATACTTTGCGGAAGCGATCTCTTTTTCGTTGAGCCAGTTCGTAATTTCAGTGATTCTTTTCCCTTCATTCAGCGCAAGTTCAAATATCTTTTTGACTATCGGCTCGACTGTTTCGTCAATGAATAACTCATTGTTTATTCTGACATATCCGTACAGAGTATTCATACGAGGATTTATGTTTTGTTCAATCCTGCGTCTTATGTGTGCACTCCTGCGTTCGCGGTACCAGTTTTCAAGATAATCAAGGACTTCTTCTTTTGTGTGTTCTGTTGAGAGGAAATCGTCCACTACAACCGCAAACCCAATTCCGGATGGGACAAAAGTATGGAGAATCAGATTGTATCCCGCCAAAGAATCTTTGCCGAAATAATACATTGAATAGATGATTACGCAACCGTATTTTTTGGACAATCCTGCTTCTTTCAGCTTCAAATATTCAGAGTCGTTTTCGCCTTTCATACCGTCTGAATACTTGAACTGAATATCCAGCTTTTTTGCACGAGCAAAAGAAGATATTGCTTTATTCTGCTCCTTAATAGGAATTGCAGTACCAACATTTACAACACCTCTGGTATAACTTGCACAAATCATATAGCAACGCCCTCCCCTGTTTGCTGCATAGAATATTGAACCATTTCATTGATTTCATCTTCAAACAAAAACTTTACGTGTATCTCTTTTGAGTTTATGATTTCGACTTTATCCAAAAGTGCCACCACAATCGGTCTTGTCAGATTAGTAACACCACGGTACTTTTTGATTTCGTTGATCCATGGTTGACTTTTGATTTTTCCGGATAAAATGCTTTCCTTCTTTTCAATCAGCGCATTGTATGTTTTTTCTGTCGCCTCACGGCTCAGATCAAACCGCTTATTGAGTTCCGGATATTCTTTTTTCTCAATTACACCATCCACCATATCCTTATACAATCTCGCCTTAAGCACCCCGTAATACTCAATTTCCTGTTGCAGTTTTTCAAGCTGTTTGTCAATCGTTCGGATGCAAATAAGATCATTCGGATATTCCTGAATCATTTCAAGAATTGGGCCAATTTTATCCAGAAGCTCAATCTGATTTTGAATGGCTCGCAAAACTGCCGCCTCAACTTTTTTGCAGCTGATAATATGAGACGAACATCCTCCTGAATTCTTGTATGTTGAGCAGTGATAGTAATAATATTTCTTGCCGTTTTGATTTGAAGTACGCCTCACCATATTTTGTCCACACTGACCGCAAACAACATATCCGCAAAGCGGAAGAACCTCTTCGCAGGTAGGCGGAGTTCTTGTGTCAAGTTTCAAAAGCTTTTGCACCTCTTCAAACTTGTCCTTTGGGATAATAGCGTCGTGGGTTCCCTCGACACAAATCCAATCCTTTTTATCAACCGGAATTCTTTTCTTTATCTTATAATTGACTTTCCTTCGTTTGCCCTGTTCGATTGTCCCTGTGTAGAGTTTGTTTTTTAGTATTTTACTGACTGTATCAGGTCCCCATTTAGCACCCGACGCAGATCTGAATCCGCAGTCATATTTAGTTCCGCATGATCGTTTATACTCATACGGCGGTTCAATTCCGAGTTCATTCAGCTTATCTGCTATTCTTCCGGAATTAAAACCGATCAGTCTCATATCAAATATCCTTTCTACAATTGAAGCTGCGAACTCGTCAACGATAAGGTGATTTTTATTCTTCGGATCTTTGAGATATCCGTATCCCGCAAAGCTTCCGATAAACTGACCGTTTTTTCTCTTTACGTCAAGATGGCTTCGGATTTTCAAGGAAATGTCTCGACAATACGCATCATTAATCAGGTTTTTAAACGGGACAATAATGCTGTTTTCGTCCGAGCCATTATCGAAGCTGTCATAATTATCGTTTAAGGCAATTACTCTAACACCAAGTGAGGGAAAAATCCTTTCAAGATATCTGCCGGTTTCAATGTAGTTTCTACCAAGACGAGACAGATCTTTGAGAAGAATGCAGTTAACTTTTCCGGTCTTTATATCCTCAATCATCCTGCTAAAAGACGGGCGATTGAAATTAGTACCGGTATATCCGTCGTCAACATATTCCTTGTATAGTTTCATCATCCTGTTTTTTTGCATGAATTCCGAAAGCAGTTGACGCTGATTCTTTATACTATCACTTTCCATCTTGTCTCCGTCTTCGCGAGAAAGGCGAAGATACATGGCGACATTCCCTTTAATCTGTCCGTTAGTTATCATAGGTTATTTCCCTCCCTTCCGGGGTTGAGTTCCCTCAATCCCGTAATAATTCTAATTGTGTTTTCACAATAGTGCAAATGTGCAAATTTTGAATAGCAAAAAAGCCGTACTGCTACGGCTGCTGGTTATATATTGATTTCAGGAATCATCACGGATTTCAAACAGTCTTCAAGACTCTTCTGACCTGTAAAACTGATTTTGACAACGATTCCGTGATCCACGTAACAGTATGGGTTTTTGATTTGTTTGAGAAAGTCCTTTACCCTTTCTATCGGCGGCAGTTCCTTGTTGATCGTTATGCTGCTGATATCGACCAAAGAGTCTTTCTCAACGGTTTGAATATCAACGGCTTTCATTTTTTCCAAATCCTCTATTTTCACTTTGAT
>JAEEGL016863385.1_pt1 | contig 13584 bp, 7 predicted proteins | sample 9134231 | NCBI WGS metagenome assembly JAEEGL01 (sample SAMN16246548, study PRJNA631951) | gut metagenome | biome: gut microbiome; feature: rumen; material: fiber-attached | host: Bos | place: Iran: Karaj | collected 2018-10
TAGTTGATGTCTGTGAATTTCTCGGAGCACTCAACCTGTGCACCGCCCTGAGGACCACCGAATCCGCCAAAACCGCCGAATCCGCCACCACCCATCGGGGGCATACCGCCACCCATAGGAGGCATACCGCCACCAGGAAAACCACCACCGCCCGGGAACTGGGCAAAACATGTGAGCGACATAACGACAGCCGCTGCAAGAAGAATCTGTTTTTTCATATTATTGTGTAATTAAGAAGTAATAATCTGTACTTAATATCTGCAAAGGACAGGCAAAGTTAAACTATTTTTTCAGAAAAGTATATAATATGTCATGGTTACTGTGACAATCAGTTTCATGCCTGTACCAACCAGAAAACCGGCAAAAGTGCCCAAAGCAGACTTCAAGGCCCCGCCGACACTCTTTTCTGACTGAAACAGTTCGGCGAGGAAAGCACCTAAAAGGCTGCACGGGATCATACCTATGGGTGTAAGGAACATTCCTATAATCATTCCTATCAGTGCTCCCTGGCTTCCGGCCTTGGTTCCGCCGGCCAACTTGGTGAATTTGGCGGGAACGATGTAGTCAAGTATTGTAACGATAATTGTCACTCCAAGCCAGATAAGCACAAAAGTAAGGGACATATCGGCCCCACCTAACTTATGGCTCAGGAAAGCCAGCAGCACACCTACCCAGCTGAGCGGTGGCCCGGGAAGCCCCGGAACGATGCTGCCTATTATACCTGCCACGCCAAGAATAACAGCCAGCACTATCAGTACGGTTAACCACATGATTTGCCTAATTTGCCGCTAAGATAGCAATAAAATCATTACTTTTGCCATCCTGAATGTAAACCGCTGATGGTACAGATCCAAGACACTATCGTATCGCTCGATGTCATAACCAAGGAGTTCTGCTGTGACCTTAAGAAATGTCACGGAGCATGCTGTGTGGAGGGTGATGCAGGTGCGCCGGTCACTCCCGATGAGATTGCAGAGATAGAGCGTATCCTTCCCGTAATCAGCCCCATGTTATCGGCCGATGCCCTTAAGGCTATAGAGGAGAGGGGTGTTGCATACCCTGATCCCGAGGGTGAACTTGTAACCCAGATAGTAAACGGAAAGGACTGTGTGTTTACCTGCTATGATGAGGATGGATGTTGTTACTGTGCCATTGAGAAGGCATATCGCGAGGGTAAGGTGAGTTTCATGAAACCGGTTTCCTGTCATCTCTATCCCATCCGCGTCAAGAAACTGGGTGCATACTGGGGACTGAATTATAACCGTTGGGATGTGTGTCAGGCTGCAGTCATCAAGGGACACAGAGAGCATATCCCCGTGTATAAGTGCCTGAAAGAGCCATTGATCCGCCGCTTCGGCCAGGAGTGGTATGATGAACTGGAACTGACGGTGAATGAAATGAAGAAACAGAACATTATATAAATATGAAATCAAGGTCAATTATCAGATATTGTGTCATTCTGGCTGTTATAGCTTCTGTAATGTCATCTTGTGGCAGCGGCTATCAGGAGATACCGTTCGGTGGCATGAAAGGGCGTGTCCAGAAAGTTACCGTAATACACAAGGAGCCGGAGATGTGGCACGGAAACAGGGCGTATTCCGATGTCATGTCAGTGGAGGCGTCAGCTTATGATATCAATGGTAATGAGATCTGTTCCGCTCAGATGGATAGTGCCGGTATGGTGCTTGGTGAAGCTGAGAGCTTGTTTGATAAGGGCGTGTGCATACGCAGCACCCAGAAATCGGGAAACAGGGTTATAGCCCGCCTTAATCTGTTGTCACAAACCAAACGCACATTGGAATATAATAAGGAGGTGCTTGGCAATACAGTGAGAATGGTGGTAAAGAAGAGCTCCTTTGGACGCAGACACAAATCAGTAGTCATTGATGACGGCAAGATTGTAACCATAAGCATAATCAAGACAGATCGTAAGGGATATCCTATAGAGGTAAGGGAGAAACATCCTCAGAGCGATTTTGAGGCTTATCAGTTGAATATTTACGATAAAGATCACAATCTGATAGAGAAGCATGTCACCACATCCGATGAGGAGACAGAAGAGATAATCTATACAAAGTATACTGAGTTTGATGAAAAAGGAAACTGGATCAAGGCACGCACATCCAACCGCAACCATCTGCCTGTTGAGAACCTTGAACGCGTTATAGAATACTGGTAAAAGTAGTGTTTTTACACCGAATAAAAAAGTTCCCTGGGACAGATATTGTAAAAAAGGAGTATATTTGCGTTCGGTTTAAGAAGGTTGAGCTTTGCTCGACCTCACTCCGCCACGACAAAGCGAGCCAGCTCGCTTGATTCTTCTGAATCAACGTGAAAAAAGAACGAGTTTCTTTTTCCCGTCGCTTCATAAGAATACAAAGTGAACAAGTTCCCTTTGTTCGTTTGGCTTAACGTTCGGTTTCGTTAGCTCAGCCGGTTCAGAGCGCTTGCTTCACACGCAAGAGGTCGGCGGTTCGAATCCGCCACGAAACACAAAGCAAATGACCACCCGCGAGGGTGGTCGTTTTATATACAGACAGCCCAAAATCAAGCTCGCTTGTTTTTAGGGCTGTCTGTATATAAAACTCATCCTGGCGTAGCCTGGATGTAATTTGCTTTGCCCAGTTAGCCCCCCGCAGGGGTATGCGGATGCGCGTAAGCGAATCCGCCTCTTAGGGGCAAGGATGCGCGTCAGCGAATCCGCCCCAAACCTTGCCCTCTAATTTATTCCTATTGAGTCTCATTTTTAGCATTATTAGTTTTACTTTTGGCATGTTATTGCAACCTATATATAGAGACCAATAACCCTGCTTATGATGCAAAAAGTCCTTTTGTTTGCTTTCTTATCCCTTATGCCCGCATTATTGTTGGGGCAGAGTACCGTTACAGGCGTTGTTCTTGACAGCCTCACTCAGGAGCCGCTGCCGTCTGCTACGGTTTATATTAACGGCACAACGCAGGGTACCACCACAGATTCCGATGGACGTTTTGAACTTAAGGAGGTATCCTTTCCCGCTACGGTTGTGTTCAGTTTTGTGGGGTATCAAGCCAAGGCAATGGAACTGGACCGTAATCCGGGAATGCTTACAATAGCTCTCTCTCCAAATATTGAATTGCCTGAGATTGTTGTATCGGGCAAGGCCAATAGGGTTGATAAAGTAAATCTGGACTATTTCAAGACCATGTTCCTGGGTGATGACAAATGGGGCAAGCGTGCCACCATAAAGAATGAAAATGTACTGATGTTTGACAGATCATACCAATATTCATATCAAACCAGACAGATAGGCCAGGCCAGATTCGCAAAAGACTACCTTTCTGTTGATGTGGTTGAGAAACATGAAAAATATCTGGATACTGTAAAAGTGGTTACGAGCGTATTTACTGCATGGGCATATGAACCCCTGATAATTGATATGCCCCTGCTGGGATATGAACTTTATGTGGATCTGGTAAGATTTACTGTTGAGCAGGTAAACAATGTCTCTTCATGTGATATGCTGGGCTACTTTTACTACAAGCCTTATGAGAAGCTTAAAAAACGTCAGGCTCAAAGCATAGTCTCAAATCGTCAAAGAGCATATTGGGGTTCAAGCCAGCATTTCCTGAGGTCTTTTGCCCAGAACAGTTTGGCCGAGAACGGATACATACTGACCGTGCCTGAAACAGTTGAAAAAGGCAAGAGAAAGATATCAATGAATTTATCAGTCGATGTTGATGAACACTCTACCGGCATAGGAGACAATACGATTCAGATTTCCGGCCTGAAGGACAAGGAGCTCAGGATAAGGTACTACCATAGAGGTGACGGTTCTCCTATGAACTTTAAGGAAAGAGTAAAAGGAATCCGCCATTACACGGAGTCCGGGATAACTTTTCTGGAAGAAGGCTGCACATTCCTTAAAGAGGGAATAGTGATAGACAACAACATAAGGTTTACCGGTGAAATATCAAAGAAGAGAGTGGGAGCCAGCCTTCCTGGTGATTACTGTCCTCCTGCTGATACAAGCAGGACTTATGCGGTCCAATCTATGGATTACGCCGATAATCTGATTAAGTTTACTGATAACATCAACCGGTTCAATAGCATATTTCCCCAGGAGAAGGTATATCTTGAATTTGACAATACGGCCTATTTCCAGGGCGAGAACATATGGTTCAAGGCTTTTGTCACACATGCCACCACTCTGGAACGCGCTCCCAGCGGTGTGCTGTATGTAGATTTACTGGCACCTACCGGGCAACTCATCCTTCAGCAGAAACTAAAGATTGAGGCGGGTCAGGCTGATGGCGTAATCTCTTTGCTTGATGCCGGAACTCAGCAGACACGTGAGAAACGTGGCATCGTGGCATATCCCAGTGGATTCTATGAGATAAGAGCCTATACCCAGAATATGCTGGACTTCAGTCCCGAGGCTATTTTCTCAAGAGTAATTCCCGTCTATACACAGCCCAAGTTTGTGGGAGAGTATGACCGCTCACATGTGGTTAGCAATGAGGATAATCCTCTTGTGACAAAGATACGTGGTGAATATAAAGAACAAAAAGAACAAAGAGAACAAAAATGGCGTGGTAAAGACGTCATGGTGTCATTCTATCCTGAGGGAGGTAATTTTGTCAAGGGCCTGCCCTGCAGAGTGGCATTCAAGGCCATTGGCAGTGATGCATTCGGCGTTGAAGGAACTCTGGTGGTTGCAGGCGTTTGGGATTCTGTGCGTACCGTTCATGACGGTATGGGTTCATTCTTGATAACTCCCGCGGGAGACTATACAAATACTGATTTCTTTCCATCAGGCAGTGACAAGAAATACCATACCGTGCTGCCTTTTGTAGAAATCAGCGGATACTCCATGATATCCGATATGCTATCTGACTCTCTTTTACAAGTGAATATCTGGCGTACGCAGGACCGTATAGGTGAGCAGACAGCGTTTGCCGTAACCTGTCGAGGTGAGGTGATATATTTTGAAGAGATAAAGGATGTTGAGAACAGTCAGTTAAAAATAGACTGCTCAGATTGGCCGGTTGGTATATGCCGATTAACTCTTTTCAATAAGGAGGGTAGGATTCTTTCATCGCGCAGCATATTCCATGGCAGCGGGAATTTGAACAGTCCCACGATAGCGGTCAATACAGATAGCTTGTCACACCAGTCTTGTGACAAGGAGGTGTTAGAGTTCAAACTGACGGATGAGTCCGGCAATCCTCTGCGTGACCGTTTCTGCCTGTCAGTACGTGATGCTGCGGATTATGGTGGCGGACAGACAGATAACCTGCAGACCAACCTACTGCTGTCATCGGACTTGAGGGGATACATTCATGATCCGGCATGGTATTTGGAATCCAATGATGAGGAGCACCGGGAGGCTTTGAATCTGTTGACTCTGGTGCAAGGCTGGGAACGTTATGAGTGGCAGACTATGACAGGACAGAAGGAGTTTAAGGAGAAGCACCGCATTGAGGAAGGTCTCACCATGAACGGTTGGATACTGTCATACGGAAGACGTCAGCCTGTATCGGACATAAGCATATATGCGGCACTGATACCTGATGATGACAAGACTCTCTTTGAATCCTATGATTACCAGACTGATTCTACCGGTTATTTCGGTTTTGATCTTTCTGACTTTTATGGGAAGGGCAATTTTACCATTCATGTGATGGGAACAAATAAGAACGGTGAATCCAAGTATAAGACAGGTAAACGCATCCGTTTTGAGCGCGCTGAAAGACCTGAGCCCAGACCGTTCTATAAGCAGGAGACAGACCTTGACCACAACACATCTCAAGTGTCAGACTATAATGTTGATTATACTGATTATGACCTTACCCCTGCCCAGCGCCGTAAACTGGGAAAGATGATTGATGACATTGATATAGAAGAGGAGAGCGGAAAACTCCGTTTTATTGATTATGATACCTTCACATCTTTTGAGGCTGAGGAGGATGCTGAGTTTGAACTGGATCAGGGGGAATACACCACTGATGTTGAGGGATACTTTTTGGATAGGGGCATAAGATTCATAACAGATGCAGAAGATAATTTTGTGGAAATTGAAGGTGAAGGGAATGAAAGCGGGACATATGTTGAGAAAGGTATCCACCCCTTCTTTTATGTACACAATCAGGAAAAGATGCTTGAACATAAACCATTTGACAGACCCTTACATATCGATATGATTGATGTCAAGAGCATCATTCTTTATGATAATCCCATGTATCCAAGAGATTTTGTGGATCTGATTCCTTTGACGGTAGAATGGAGTAGAAAACATGCTGGCGAATGTCCTCCGGGATTGCCCAAAAGCAATAAACTTACCGGATCAGAAATATTCATTCATGATTTTTTCAGCTGGGTGATCCTTACGTGGGATAGGTTCTATGTGGTTGACATACAGATCAAGAATGACCGGGAACTGCTCTTTTACAATGAAATCCGTAACCTTGGCCGCAGGAGCACCACCGTCAAAGGATTCACCCGTACCGTGCAGTTCTATGCTCCCGAGTACCCCGATGGACCCATAGAAGGAAATGTTGATGCGCGCCGCACCCTCTACTGGAACCCCAACGTTATTACAGATGAAGAAGGCCACGCCCGCGTGGAGTTCTACAACAACAGCTTCACCCGCCGCTTCACCATCAATGCTGCCGGCATCACCGCCTCCGGCATCCCCTACATCCTTAACCAGAACTGGTAATATGAAAAGATTGTTGTTTGCATTATTATCCCTAATCCCTGCTATCCTGTATGGACAGAACGTCATTACAGGATATGTTGTTGACAGTAAGACCAGGGAGCCTCTTCCTTCTGCTACAGTTTATATTAATGGTACAACTAAAGGAACCACTACCGATAAAGACGGCCGTTTTGAGCTGAAAGATGTATCGTTCCCGACTACTGTCGTATTCAGTTTTGTGGGATATAAGCCACAAGCCCGTGATCTGGATCGGGTTCCGAATAAAATGACAGTTGCTCTTGAAACCAATGACGAATTGCCGGAGGTAGTGATATCGGGCAAGGTCAAGAAAAGAGACCTGAACTATTTTAAGCGTATGTTTCTGGGTGATGACTACTGGGGACGTAATGCGGTCATAAAGAATGAACAGGTCATCTCGATTGATATATCTGAGTCTTCACGGCCTGTAGAGATAGATGATAAAGGAGCCGTAGAATCAGATGAGATAACGACGGTTTTCAGGGCACGGGCCAGTGAACCCATATTGATTGATCTGCCGTTGCTGGGATATGAGTTGTATGTGGACCTGGTAGAGTTCAAGACTACAAATACTAAAACCCACATGAAACTTCCAGGTAACCCTCTTGATATTAACAACCGTACGCTGTGTGATATACTGGGCTACTTTTACTACAAGCCCTATGATAACCTTAAAAGACGGCAGGCTCAGAGAATTGAGGAGAACCGCCGGAAGGTATATTGGAACTCAAGCCAGCATTTCCTGAGGTCTTTCTATGAGGACCGGCTGGCGGAGAACGGATACGATCTGTTTACAAAGGAATTCATCATGGAGGTAGTAAATAGAGACACTATTCCTGTGTCAGAGTCTTTCCCGGTAGATATAAAGGAGCATTCTATATTCCTGGGCAATAACAGGATGATGATCTATGGATTGAAGGGGCCGGTCCTTTTTTTGAGATACTATCAGCAGCGTGACGGCTCACCGTTAGATCTGAAGGAAAGCAGTGATGCCCTTAGACATAAGAATTTCTCTCTGTCAACGATTCTTATGTGGCAGGATACTTGTATATTCTATAAAGATGGGGGCGTGGCCGATAATAACATACTGTTTGGTGGTAGCATATCGGAAAAGAAGGTCGGAGCATGTTTGCCCGATGACTACACACCAGCGGTAAGTGAAAGGAAAGAGAGTAATAAAGAGAGAGTCAAATATGAACTGGCAGTAAAGGATTCATCGGACTATACAAAAGAGCTAATGAAGTTTGCCGGCAATATCCGACAGTTCAACGACCTTTATCCACAGGAGAAAGTCTATCTGGAATTTGATAACACAGCATACTTTCAGGGTGAGGATATCTGGTTCAAGGCATTCATAACTCACGCCACAACATTGGAGCGTGCTCCCAGCGGTGTGCTATATGTGGACTTTCTGGCACCGACGGGGCAGCTGCTCATGCAACAGAAACTGGAGATTGTTGACGGTCAGGCCGATGGCTCCATTTCACTGATTGACGAAGGTACTGCACAGTCACGTGAGAAACGCGGTGTTGTAGCATATCCCAGCGGATTCTATGAGATACGTGCTTATACCCAGAATATGCTTGACTTTAGCCAAGAGGCCATATTCTCACGAGTAATACCCGTATATACCCAGCCCAAATATGTGGGAGAGTATGACAAGTCACATGTGGTAAGCTATCAGGATAATCCCCTTGTAGAGAATATCCGTAAAGAATCTGATGTCACAAAAGGACATAATAACAGTGTGCATGTATCATTCTATCCTGAAGGTGGTGACCTGATAAACGGACTCCCGGGCAAGGTGGCATTCAAGGCTACAGGCAGTGATGCATTCGGCATAAAAGGAACTCTTGTTGTACCGGGTCTGAATGATTCCGTTTTAACGGTTCATGACGGGATGGGCTCCTTCATTATCACTCCCAAAGGAGCAGGGACGGTTCAATTCATTACACCTGATGGCAAGAGCACCCGTTTCATTTTGCCAAAGCCTGTAAGGAGCGGATACTCAATGATTACCAATTCAAGTTCAGATTCATTATTACAGGTAAATATCTGGAGGACGCTGGACCGTAAGGGCGAACCTCTGGCATTGACGGTAACCTGTCGTGGTGATATAATCTACTTTGAGGAGATAAAGGACAGTATTGACTCCAACTTGAACATTGACTGTTCATCCTGGCCCATTGGTGTCTGCAGGATGACTTTGTATGACAGGAGTGGAATGATTCTCTCATCACGCAGTATATTCCACAACAATGATGAATTCAGAAGTCCTGCAATCATTGCCAATACCGACAGCTTGTCACACCAGGCATTCGGCAAAGAAGTTCTGGAGTTCAAACTGAATGACAAGGATGGTAATCCGTTGCGTGACCGTTTCTGTCTGTCAGTACGTGATGTCGCAGACTACGGCAACGGTATGAACGATAACCTGCTGACCAACCTGCTGCTGTCATCGGACCTGAGGGGATACATTCATGATCCGGCATGGTATCTGGAATCAAATGATAAGGAGCATCGGGAGGCATTGAACCTGCTTACTTTAGTGCAGGGCTGGGAGCGCTACGAATGGCAGACTATGACCGGACTTAAGGATTTTGAAGAGAAACACCGTATTGAGACCGGCCTGACCTTGAACGGATGGATACAGTCTTATCATAAACGTAAACCGGTAGCTGATATAGACATCTATGCAACGCTTGTACCGGATAAAAAGACTTTCTGGTCCATTGACAAGTTTAAGCATCGTACTGACTCTACGGGCTATTTTGGCTTTGATTTGTCTGACTTTTACGGCGAGGGCAAGTTCACCATAAACCTGATGTCAACCAAGCGTAACGGCCAGTCCAAGTATGAGAGGCATAAAAGAATCACGCTTGAACGTGCTGAACGGCCTGCCCCCAGGCCATTCCTGAAACAGGAGATGGACCTGAACCATAACAAGCTCCATATGAGCGGCTATAAGTTTGATTCAATGGATGATGACCAACCTTTATTGATAAGTATGGATCAAGGAATTGTTCTTGATGCCGTTGATGTTGAGGCTGAATCAGGGAAACGTCAGTTCATTGATTATGACACCTTTACATCATTTGACGCAGAGGAGGATGCAGAGATGGAACTGGATATGGGAGAATATACCACTAATGTTGAAGGGTATTTTCTGGACCGTGGCATCAGATTTGGAAATGAATATATAGATGGGGTAAAAGACGGTGACATGTACATTGAGAATGGAGTAAAACCCTTCTTTTATGTCCATAACCAGAAGAAATTGCTTGACAAGAAACCATTTGACAACCCCATGCAGATAGATATGATAGATGTCAAGAGCATTCTTGTTTATGACCAGCCCATGACTCTACACGAACTGACCCGATTGACTCCACTGCTTAATGACTATCATAGAAAGCACATTGATACCGAGTGGTTCCAGAAGGTTGAAACAAGTTGGGACCGATATTATCTGATAGATATACAGATCAAAGAAGACAAGAATCTGCTGTTCTATGGAGAGATCCGTGACATGGGACGCAGGGTTATTAAAGTACAAGGCTACTCAAGACCGGTCAGTTTCTATTCACCCCAGTATCCGGAAGGACCTATAGAAGGTAATGTAGATGCGCGCCGCACACTCTACTGGAATCCCAACGTGATAACCGATGAAGAAGGCCACGCCCGCGTAGAGTTCTACAACAACAGCTTCACCCGCCGCTTCATCATAAGCGCAGCCGGTATCACCGCCTCCGGAATCCCCTACATCCTTAACCAAAACTGGTGACTCAGTAAGTACGGCAAATCCATTTCTCCAGGAAACGGTCTGCAAGACGATATATTTTGATTCGTCCCCGATTCTCGTAAGTCAACAACTGGCTTTCCAGTAAAGTTGAGATTGCATATTGAACCGAACTAGGTGATTTGAGGGAGTGTTTTTTTATAAATGCTACAGATGTAACACCCGTGGCGTTTCCTTCTTTGGCAATAGCTACGAGTGTTTCTTTCTGCTGATAATTCAGCTGGCTTAGAGTTGAAGAAAAACTGTGTTCTTTCTCCTGTAGGGTGTTATCAAGTATCCGGTTTATCTCATCCTTGTCAACCGTTATATTGGAGTCAATGTATGCAAATGCATTGTGCAACAGGTTGTGGACGTAATAGGTGTGTCCTTCAAACAGATCGTATGCCAGATTTGCGGCATCAGGAGTCAATACTCTTTGGCTGTTTCTGAATTGTTCTATTGCAAATCCGGTATAAATATCTTTAGGAATGCAATCCAAATAAAATTGTTCAGCGCTATTGTAGAAAGGTTTTGCTGCACTATTAAACATGTTTTCAAGTACATGACGGTTGCTGCCTGCGTAAATGAAACGGCAGTTGTTCATGCCTTGGATATATGAGCGCAATAGAGCCTCTACGTTTTTCTCGGGATAATGTGAAATCTGCTGGAACTCGTCTATGGCAAATATGCATGGCTTATCAGCATGTTCCAAAAAGTTGAATATCTCCTCGAGAGTGAGCTGCGGAGAGTGTATATCGCCCATCTTTACATCGAATGAAGGAAATCCGGTAATAGGATTGTATCCAAAACTGCCGGATAGAGAGTGAATGGTGGACAGGAAACGGTCAAGTACGGCTTTGCCTTTTGGAACCAGAACATTGTATATTTCTTTGCTTAAAAAGAGCACCAATTCATTAATGCTTGTAGTGGGATATATGTCCACATAAAAAGTGTAATAGATATCCCTGATGGACGGCTGGGCATATGTATGTTTTATCAATTGTGTCTTACCCATCCTGCGCGGAGATGTGAGCAGAACATTTGCTTTGTTTTGTAAAGTACATACAAGCCACTGAGTCTCATAGTCTCTATCGCAAAAAAACTCCTCTGGAATAACTCCTGATATGTAAAAAGGATTCTCCATGTCTGATTAATTTTATTGCAAAGATAGCATCGGGAATCCAATTATACAAATCCTATTATACAAATTCTATAATTATATTCGATGTTTTATCAGAACTGTTCCATTTTCGTTATTAATTTGTCCTATTAAGAAAAACGCGACTGAATTGTTTGGATGTATAGTCAAATGATTTTTTCTTTGCAATAAATAGGACCAATTAATTGTATTTTAACCCTTTTTGCAGCAATGAAACGTCTGATTTGTTTAGCCCTGACCTTAGTCCTTTACTTCCCTCTTGTGAGTGCGGAGAAAATTGACATGCAGGATTCTAATGAATCAGTCGGCGTAGCTGATGATTTGGTGCGTTTTGCGGGCAACATACACCAGTTCAATTCCATTTTTCCACAAGAGAAGGTCTATCTCCAGTTTGACAACACATCCTATTACGCAGGTGAGACCATCTGGTTCAAGGCGTTCGTGGTCAATGCCTCAACGTTATGGAGGGCCCAGAGCAAGGTACTGTACGTGGATCTCATCTCCCCCAGAGGCGTACTGCTCAAGCAGCAGAAGCTAAAGATTGAGGATGGCCAGGCCGATGGTTCTTTCTCCCTCCTGGACGGTACTGTATCACAAGCAAATGAGAAGCGTGGAAGAATTGGTTATCCCAGCGGCTTCTATGAGGTCCGTGCATATACCAACTATATGCTCAACTTCAGTGAGGAAAGCGTGTTCTCACGCGTGTTTGCCGTTTATGAGAAACCCCAGCAGGAGGGAGACTACTACACAGAGAACCCCACCATTAAACAGCACAAGCGGGAATCTTGGGAACTCCGGCCCAAGACTGAAAAGCCAAACAAAATCAACTGCTCGTTCTATCCTGAAGGCGGTCATATCGTAATGGGCAAGCCCTGCCGCATAGCTTTCAAGATAACTGATGATACCGGATTAGGGGTTGACGCCACAGGGGTTCTTAAAAGCAGTGGCCTGACCTTCTCAACGCTCCATGATGGCATGGGCTTCTTTACATTCATACCCCAGAACAATCGCAATCTGGTTGAAATAACCGTAGGAGATAAATCACAAACTTTTGAACTGCCACGCACAGAGAGTATAGGCTGTGCTCTCTCCGTTAACCCTTACGGCACGGATAGCGTAAAACTTAAAGTTGACTGTACATCAGGTTTGTCAGACAACTGCATCGGCATGACTTTGACTTGTCGGGGTGAATTGTTGGAGTTCTGTACTTTTGATATTAATCAACCTGTAGAGAAAGCCATCTCTATGCGCGGCGTACCTGAAGGAGTATGCCGCATACACATATTTGACAGTGCAGGTAATATCTACGCCAGCCGTTCCATCTACCATCACAGCCAGGATTTCAAGACTCCGGTATTAGAAGTAATCCCGGACCAGCATCACTATACGCCATTTGAGAAGGTGGCGTTAAGTTTCAGCCTCAAGGATGGACAAGGCAATCCTTTACAGAACAGTTTCTGTCTCTCCGTGCGTGATGTCCGTGGGCCGGCCAACGCGTGTGCCGATGATCTGCGTACATCATTACTGCTCTCATCGGACTTGAAAGGTCTTATCGAAAATCCCTCCTGGTATTTTGAATCAGATGGCCCTGAACGCGACCATGCTCTTGATCTCCTTATGCTTGTGCAAGGTTGGGAACGTTATGACTGGATGACCATGACCGGACAGAAGGACTTTAGCGGGTCACATCATGTTGAAGAGTCATTGGCAATGAACGGTTAGATACTGAACTCATCGGGCAAGAAGACTCTTGCGGACATAAAGATAAATGCCCTGTTAGCCATGCAGCTACAGGATGATCGTATCACCCGGAAATACTCCTGCACTACTGATTCATCGGGCTATTTCAGCATAGATATAGAACCGGAATTCTATGGCAGGGCATCTTTTGGAATCCATGCCAAAGCGCGCAAACGCCTGATAGGCCCCGA
>JAEEGL010479057.1_pt1 | contig 13583 bp, 15 predicted proteins | sample 9134231 | NCBI WGS metagenome assembly JAEEGL01 (sample SAMN16246548, study PRJNA631951) | gut metagenome | biome: gut microbiome; feature: rumen; material: fiber-attached | host: Bos | place: Iran: Karaj | collected 2018-10
CTTGACGGCGGGTTTGCCCCATTCCTGGTACCAGCCGCGGCCATAGACGCACACCAGCACCTGCACCTGCTTGTGGTGGATGTGCCAGTTGTTGCGGCAGCCGGGTTCGAAGGATACGTTGACCATGCCGCCGTCGTAGGGCGAGACATAACTGTTGCCGATAAAGTACTGCGCATAAGCGGTGTTCGGTTCGCCCCGCCGCCAGCTCGATTTCAAATCGACATAGTTTTGGATGTAAATGTCGCTGGCGAGGTGGTCGTTGGCGGAATCGCTGATACCCAGTTGCTGAATGGCTACGGCGACGCGGTGCGCCTCCATTTTGCCCACACGCTCCTGCAGCACCTTCGGGATGGCGAGCAGCTGTGCGTCGGTAAGACCCATGTTCCGCGCGCCGCGCACGTGGGCGGCAAGCTGGGGCTCCACGCCCTCTAAACCGGCCAATGCACTGACAGTCACCAGCTCACGGTCGGCGTGGGTCAGCAGGTCGCGGGCGAAGATATCGCCGAAGAGGTGCGCCTTGAGGTAGTAGTCCTCGGCGGGACAGAATTTGTAGTCGAAGGGCTGTCCCGACAGTTTGGTCTGCACCTCGGTGCCTTGAGTCAGGGCATCGTAGTCGGGGGATAGGGGAGTGGACTCGTCTCCATGGAGCACTTTCACGCCTTTTGCCTCCCTGTCACCGATGACGCGTTGGAGTACGCCCAGTGCGTTGAGTGAGCGCGGGAATCCCGTGTAGGCATAGAGTTGCGAAAGGGCTTCTTTGATCTGATTGGCTGTCAAATCGTCTTCCAAACCATTATGGATGGCGGATTCCAGCGACATCAGCTCTCCTTTTGCCTCGTAGCAGGCAATGGCCGTCATGGCCGCAGCCTGTTTCTCGTTGAATGTCAATGTATTCATATTATTTTCGGTTGTTTTTTCGGTTTTATTAGTACATGCAGCGAAGACTATCGCTATTGCTGCGACAACTATTATGGATTTCTTCATTCTTCTTATTTTTTATCAATGTCAACAATGTTGTATTTGCGTGTGCCGAGGCCCAATTGAGCGGCATATTCCACAGTATGAACGCCATGTTTCTTGTTGATGCGTTCAATGAGAGGCTTGGCATCGTCATCACTGCTGTTATTGGTGTGGTTGAAGACCAAATCAAGACAAGCCTGGTCTAAGGCCACAGGGTCGGTGCTTGCGAGGATGCCTATGTCACGCAAACAAGGCTTGGATGGATTGCCATCACAATCGCAGTCAACAGACATGTTATTCATAACATTGATGTAAATTATATTCTTGCCCGGCTGTTTGAAATAATTGTGCACCGATTGCGCTGCCACGGCCATCGACTCCAGAAAGTCGTCCTGATTTACGGAAGTCCAATTGGACTGGCTCTTTCCGGCAGAATGAATGTAAAGTTTGCCGGAGCTTGAAGCTACACCGATGCTTTGGTTTTTGAGCACGCCGCCGAAGCCGCCCATGGCATGACCCTTGAAGTGGGCTAAGTTAATCATGAAATCATAGTTGGCCAAGTGTGAACCTACAATATTGTATTTCAGATGCTTGGTGTCTGTTACAGGCAGATGCATCGTGTCGCTTTCGTCCATTATGTCAACAGTGGCGATTTTGTTGTAGCCGCGTTCCTCAATGGCTTTGCGGTGGTTTGCGGTGGTTGAGCGGCTGCCACCGTACGCCGTGTTGCACTCCACAATGGTGCCGTTCACATATTGAACGAGATCCTTGATAAGCTCAGGACGCAGGTGGTTGCTCTTGGAGGATTCTCCAGTGGAGATCTTGACAGCCACACGGCCTTCAGCATCCACACCGAGGGCTTTGTAGATACGAACCAATGCTCCGGGACTGATATCTTTGGTGAAATAGACAGTTGCAGCCGGGACATTGGCAGGTTCAACAGGAGTGCTTGTATTTTCGGCATTGCTTTTAGTGCATGCCGACATAATTACTGTACTTGCTATGGCAATAAAAAACAAAATCTTTTTCATATTTCTCTAATGTTTTGTATTCTAAAAAATTCACCGCAAAGAAACGAAAAATCTGTAAAACAAACATTCACATTTTACGGAAGTTTATTCATATTTTTCAATGTGTTGCAAAATTGTGGATTTGAATTTGGCAAAAAGATTGCCGTATAGTGAACAATTCTTTGAACGTGGATTAACCATTTTAGAAACTGCGGCCTGCTTTGTTAAGCATGCGTCTCACTCTTCTGTACCGTTTGTTCAACCAATTCTCGATCAATTGGTTTTCATAATCCGGGGTGTCCAGAGTTTCGTCTTTACGCATTTCTGTTCTAAGAAATCTGAGGTATGCTCCAATATGGCGGCTTTTCTTGTCGTAATAGATTTCATCGAAGGGGATGAGTACAGCGGTGTCTTCAATGTTGTGCATCAGTTTGTTAACTGCGGTGCCGAACATCAGCATTTGTGATGTTATGGAGAGATAAGCCGTCATGTTTGGCGGAATGTTCACACCGCGCAGTCTGGCTGCTGCCTTCAACAGTTTGTAATCTTCCATGACATCGTCTTTGCTCAAGATAAGATTCATCAGATCAGGATCAGAGTCAGGCAGCATTGTCAGGTCATCCCACGGACTGACGAGGTCATTTGTATCGCCGAAATGTTTCCACATAAAATGGTAGATCAGGTTTCTTGCTATATGGTCATATGAAGGATAGACGGTGATTTTACCGAAAAAATAGAGCAGCTTTGGGTTGCTCATTATGATGGCAACTAATCCGTCCCAAAGATTGTCCATGGCAAAAATGGATTTTGCGCCATTTTTGGAGCTCTGGTATTCAGGTGTGACAAAATTGCGCCCGAGTTCAATTACATGCGGCAAATAGTCGCTGATGAACTTTTGGGAGAAGTGGAACTGATGGGAGCTTGCCATGATAGGCTGTCCCTGGTCATCGTACTTCGCATCGGCACCGAGCAGGAATCTGTAGCCTCCGATAATAGCCTCATTGTCAGGGTCCCATACTATCAGTTGTTTATATGGGTTCGACATTTTGTCATATTCGTCAAGATCCACGGCGTTGCCTGTAGAGCCGCCGGCCTCGCGGAAGGTCAGTTCACGCAATCTGCCAACTTCAGTAACCACATTGGGAGAATCCTGCCAAGTGACCACATAGAGTTCATTATGGCCTCGGTTGGTGTCTTCCAGCTTCTTAGATTTGGTGAGCTCGGCTTTAATCAGCTCAACGGGTACAGGTTCGATTATGGTATTCATTTTTGTGTTGTTTTTAATCAATATGGGAAGGCCAAGGGTTGGAGACAATTCCTGCCATGTCGAGCATTGCCTTGTGCGCTGCATCGCGCATTCTTGCCGCCTCATCTTTTCTCGGTGCACCGGTGTCAGGAATAATGGGATCACCAACATGGATAGTGATGAGCGGTTCTCCGTTGCCGAAAAGTTTGCGCCAGCCCGTGCGTGGTCTGAAGGTGAGAATCATTGGTACAATGGGCAGAGAATAACGGTAAGCCATGTTAAATGCGCCGATTTTGAAAGGCCTGAGGGGTGCATAGAATTTCCAACTGCAACTCTCGGGGAAGATATGTATCCACTGTTTTTTGGAGTGTAACTCATTCAGTGCCGTGTCGAAGGCTCTTAGGCCGCTTTTTTCTTCGGGTATGGCGATGCCGCCGATGTTTTTCATCAGAAATCCGTCCTTGCCGCGGAAAGGCTGTGCGTACATGGGAATCCATGCTTTGCGGTAGCGCATCGCCTGCAAAACGCAGATCATGTCCCATCGGTGGACGTGGTTGCATACGGTCATGACACCGTTTGCAAACAGTTTCCGGTTTTTTCGGATTCTCTCGCGACCTTCAATCCTTATGCCAAACCGGATCCAGTTCAAGGGGAATGCCGCCACCCAAGTTGCGAGATATATCAGAAAATGCCAAATCTTGAATTTAAGGGATTTGTCAAGGTAGGGATATGAGTCGTCAAATCTGATGTCCTTCAACTCACCTCGGATAGGAGCCATTCTTGTAAACGGGTCTTCTCCGGAAAATTCCACATTCGGTTCAGGAACATAGATTTCCTCCTTAACCTTAAAATTCCTATATGCCGGACCGAATGAAGAATAATCTTTTGACATGCCAACAGACGATTTAAAACAATCACTATAAAAGTGCAAAATTAGCAAAGATTTTTCAAACGACAAAATACAATTGTAAACATCCCCCTTTTAGGACAACCCTAACAACAATTCTCATTCTTTTGTAAGCAGGTAAACCGCCAAGGTGGGCAAAATCACCAACAGACATAAAGCGACCTCCACCAATGCGTACGAGCCGAAATAGTCCACCAGCGTCTGGAATTTCAGGATGCCGTCAACCAGAATGACCAAAAAGGCAAGCCAACAGAGAAAAAAGATGGCCGCATACTTGAGTTTACGTTTCTTCAGTTTCATTAGGCATTATTGGATTTGATTACTTGATGGATTTTCCCATCTCAAACGCCTCTTCCAGCTTGGCGTTGCCGACAATCTCGTTGGGAGCCCCCACGCCGCCGCAGAAGATGTGGCCTTTGAGCTCGGATTTGCCGAAGCAGTCTGTCCAGCCGGTGAGACCGCCCTCGGCGCGTTTCGGCACAAATTCCTCATTCTCGGCCGCGGTGGTCAGCAGATAGACCTCGCGGAACTTGTAATCCTTGGGGTACATGGCGTTCATGCGGTCGATGAGGGTCTTCATCTGGCCGCTCATCTCATAGTAATAGATGGGCGTGGCCCAGCAGACCACATCGGCGTTGAGCACGCTCTCCATGATGGCCGGCACGTCGTCCTTGATGACGCAGGTACCCGTCTTCTGGCACGACAGACAGCCGATGCAGAACTTGATTTCCTTGCCTCTCAGCGAGACAAACTCCACTTGATGCCCGGCGGCTTCCGCGCCCTTGGCAAACTGCTCCGCCAAAGAGTGGCTGTTCGAACCCGGGCGGAGACTGGTTGAGATTACGATAACTTTTTTCATAAGATTATTTTCTGTTAGTTGTAGTTGCCATATTGGAATTTACATTACCTCTTTTTTGCCCAAGTGTTGGCGAGAAGCACCATGACGATACACAAAACGAAGGTAAGGACCACAAATGAGAGTGTAGCGGCCAAAGACTCTCTCCCAAGCAGCAGTAACATCATTGGGGCCAACACGACCAAGATGCCGCCAATCAAGCCCCGGAGGCGTTTGATATTATACTGCGACTTTTCTTCTTTCGAGGCAGTGTTATAGCCGGCAATCAGATTATCTCCCTTGCCGATAAGGATGATTATTCCCATTATGAGAAGGATGGCGGCGACAATAATCAAAACAATCATAACAATTCCGATTTATCTGTTACTTATCTATAGATTCTTTCCAAAAAACTCCGCCAGCGTGTCCCTCTGGATGCAGTTGCCCTCGCTGCCGTCGTATAGGTCGCAGTGGGTGGCGCCGGGGCGGAGACTGGTTGAAATTACGATGACTTTTTTCATGTTGGTTGGTGTTTTATTAGTTGTTTTTACTTGTTTTTCAGCAGCACGTCCGCGTCTTCCGCAACTGCTCCTTCCTGGCCGAAGGGATGATTTCCTCATGGTAGAAGTAGTTGACCACCACCGGCGGTTCGCCATGACGGGCACGGACACTGTCATCGTTGCGGACATAACGCAGGCCATGGTCGGCGCAGTATTGGCGTATGTAGGCGTCAAGTTCGCTCCAGTAGGTGCGGTCCTTGCGCGAGTATATGGCGTGGTATAGCTTGTCGAGTTCCGGGTGGTACTGGTGTATCCAGTCAAGAATGCGGCCTTTGTAGTCGCCGCGCAGGTTCAGGTTTTCCAACCAGACCAGGTTGCACTGGCCCTTCACCCGGGCAATGATGGCCGGGACATCCGTAATGCCTGGGAATATCGGAGAAATGAAGCAGGTGGTCTCAATGCCTGCTTCGTAGAACTGCCTCATAGCCTCCAATCGGCGCCCGATGCTCACGCCATGGTCCATTTCCTTGCGGAAGTCTTCGTCCAGCGTGTTTATGGACCAGCTCACCCGCGAGCCCAAGAATGACTTGATGAGGTCAAGATCGCGTAGAATCAAGTCCGACTTTGTGGAAATGCTCAGCCGGATGCCCGTTCCCTGCAGCTGTTCCAGTATCTTCCTTGTTCGCTGGAACTTTGCTTCGTGCGGCTGATAGGGGTCTGTCACGGAGCTGAAGAACGCCTCCTTGCCACGGAATTGCCCTCTGTCCTTGATGTCGGGCCAGTTCTTTACGTCAAGGAATTCTCCCCAAGGTTCCGGATGATTCGTGAAACGCTTCATAAAAGAGGCATAACAATATTTGCAGGCGTGCAGACAACCCACGTACGGATTTACGGCGAAATCCGACACCGGCAGGTTTGTCCGTGTCATAATCTCTTTTACATCTACTTCTTTGATATTCATGTTTTTAAATCGAAATTTATTTTATTGTTTCTTAAAAAAAATGGACAGGTATAAATCGCGCTTACAGCAATGAGTCTTGCTATTCTCTTTTTTATGGCAGATGGCACATTCCATCAGTTCATCGACTTCCAGATATTCCAACTGAGCCTTACATATCAAACATTCCTCTTTCATAAATTCCGATTAGTTGTTTTTTATTGAGTGTCTTTTTTGTCAATTACCCATTGTCCTGTTTTGCTGGAGCCTTCGTAGCGCAGACCGTATTGTTCTCTCAGAATGCGAAGATATTTTCTTAAAGTGGTAAGACTAACTCCCAATGCATCACAAATTACCTCACGGGTTATTTGCGGTTCATTATGTATGAGAGCAATAATCATTTCTAATCGTCCTTCCTGCGTGTTTTTTCTGGATTTTCTTTTCCTATTTTTGGGGGCACTTTTGGGGGCACTTTTGGGGACACTTTTGGGGACAGTGTCCTCAAACCGTTGTATTGGGAGCACCAATGCGACCTCATCCACCTCCAGACGGTTTTTCAGTTCCGGTTCGCCCCAACCAGCCTGTTTCCAAGCATTGAGTATCATGGGAAAGCCTGAGCCGAGGTTCTCCCCATAACCAATCATCCTCAACATATTCTGCATTTTGGGGTTGCGCGCTTTCGACACGCCACCTTCGTAAATTTCCTTCAAGGGTAGCATCAGCAAGCCGGGGTTACGGAACACCAAACGGTCCTCGTGTTTCTCTATCCGCAGGATGCCTGCTTCCATCATAATGTCGGCATGGATGATGGCATTGGTAAACGCTTCACGCACAGCCTTATGCTGAGGTGTGTCGTCCACGCGCTGTAAGCCTTCCATACGGAATGGTCGCGGTAGGTCGAAAGTCACTTTGGGGATCACACGGCTGAAGAACTGGTACAAATTGTTCTCCCAACGACCGTCGTAGGTCAGCCGGTTGCTATAACGCTCTTCGCCAATCAGATTGCAGAAGTCAATATAGTCCATCCGGAAATTAGCAAAGCGTTCTTGTATCGACAGCCCCTTGCCAAACATCATCAGACCCGCCATTGTCAAGCCCTCTTTTCCCGTTTCCCTGTCAACGGTATAGCCTCCGAGGTTCTTCAGAAATGTCAAATCGTCCGCCTCGTTCCATACGTGACCTTCATTTCTGTATTGAAACAGTGTGCGGTACCTACGTAACGTGTCAAGGTCAACATCGTCCATGCCGTAATGTTCCATCAGAGCCCCGTCATTTCCTTCTGCGAAGGAGTCGCGAATCATTGCACGCACCTGTTGTTCCGTGCAGTGATAGTCGCCTTCGTGGTTCCGTCTAAATGTGTTCTTATAGACATTCTCATTCAGATACACCGGCTTCACTCGCCAGTCGGCCATAGGGATATGGATGCAGACTACGGAAAGACCGTCCACATCCACCACATCCACATCGCTGTCTGTCAAGATATTGTCGCTCACCTTGTTGCTGTTGATGGTGTTCCAAAAATCCTTGAGGATTTTCTCCGCGTCGTCCACGCCGTCAATCCGGTATCGTTTCGAAGGCTGTTTTTCCTTTGCGTCTTCAAACACGCCTAACAGGATTGTCCCGCCCATCGTATTGGCGAATGCCGAATAACTCTCCCAAAGCGACTTGGGCACCTCCGCCTTGGCCAACTTCACCTCCAACGTAAGCCGCTCGCCTTTTTGTAACAGTTTCTTGATATCGTGTGAATTCATATATTGATAACGTTTGGTTCTTTATTAAAAGTATTATGTTACGGTAATTTCATCTCAGAAAATCATCCAGTGAAATGGTTTTAATTCCCAAACCGCTTGCCCTTGAAATACATAAGTTTTATAATTTCCAAATTACTTTCGATGCTTCAAACCATGCTTCTCTAAATGAAATCTCTTTATCCTTTTGCTCTCGTGTCAAAGTTGGATTGCTTTCAATATTGCGTTTCATTTGCGCTTTGAAAAACTCCAATGTTTCTCTTGCTTGGTCTTTGGTAATAAGATGGCCGCCAAACAAATTGTATAGAAACTGTGCCGTTCCTTCTGAATGTGCAGCCATTTCAATTTGATGCATCATTGCTTTTTCGTTGCCGTTCATAATTTAGTCAATTTTTCTATATTATTTTCAATTCAAAAACTCTCCATTTCCCATCACCAGTGTATATAATTTTTGCTTCAACATTACAACCTTCTTGTATATCATACTGCTCTAGGATAGAATTATGAACATAATAGTCTTTAACAAAACCGAAATAGTTTCCGTCAGGCTTGTCTAAAATCCTTAATTCGCCAGAGATTTTTTTAACACAGGCTTCGTTAATCTCCTCTGTTTCGTTTATCAAAATAGGAACTACTATCTTTTTATGTCTCTTGTTTTTCCTAACGCAATAATACATCTCCAAGAAGTCGCCAATAGAAGGCCTTACGGTTGTCTCATCATAATGAACAATACCCGAAACAAGTCGTGGGCCAAACACAAAATGGAATAATTGCTTGTTCTCATTCACATCATCTACTGCAACAATTTGACGATGGAATTGATTTATAGCTTCTTTTTTCTCGATTGGCCTGACACAAACAATTTCAAGCCGTTCACCATCCTTTGTGTCTTTTTTGTATTGTTTAAAAGACAGAAAATCACCAATATGAAGACCTTGTGTTTCAGGCTTAAAATAGACCTGCTGAGAATCACAAGTTAAAATATGGCACACATGCTTACTGTCATTGATATGTTCAACAAATCCAACTTTATCAGGCAAAGGATTCCAATCAACACTTTTTGTTGTTCTAAACACTAAGGGGAATATTTGTTGACCTTGCTTTTTAACTCTATTCAGTTTTACCAAAAAGGGTTGACCCACGTGGCAGTTTTTCAATTCCGTGTAAACACTGGGATTAACCGAAAACGAGGAATTGCCGTCAACGAAAAGAACTCTTTGTTGTTGTTTGCTATTCTTGTATAATTCAGCAACTACAAACTCCTGCGATTCAAGGTCTGAATACACGTAATCTTCAATATATTGTTTTTGCTGGTCGTACAATTCACGATTGTCATCCAAAGCAGTGAATCCATGAGGGATTCTTTTCAGCATTCTGTCATAATCCTCGCAAATCCGCCATTGTTTCCTGGAATATGTGGCATAATAGGCTTTTAACTCTGTCAAAGCCGATGAATAGTCACGTTCATCTATAAGTATTTCGGCTAATTTCAAATGCAAACTTCCCAAAAAATCATCTGACGTACCGCAAGACAATGCCTTGCAAACCGCTGACTTCGATAGCGTTTTATCCTCAATCACTTCAGAAAACTCACCCCAAACATAGTATTCGTTTAAAGTTAGCAACAACAACTTATAAAGACTACAAGCTTCTGCTGCATTTCCCTTGGCAAATAGCAATTTTGCCAAATACCTTTTGTATTGACCATTATCAGGAGAGTTTTCTACTGCTTTTTTTAGCAGATTCACGAACCCCTCTGATGCATTTGAAAACTGACCCTTCATTTTTAGAACATCCATGTATTCCGCAACTGCTTTCTCAACCAAAGAAGAATACTCTTTGCCGTCTTCTGCTGTTTCTTTTTCCCAATCAGCTGGCATAAAATTTCCACCACCCCATTGATCAAACAACTTCAAAAACTCTTCTTTGTTTTCTTCCTTTAACTCCCATACTATTGATTTCAGAATTTTCGAATGATACATGTTTCGAATAGTTCTCCCTTCTATAATAGAACAATATGACTTGAACATTTGAAGCAACCCAGGCCCATTCGATGTGGATTCACGATAAATATCAAAATACTGTATTTTTGAGAAAGCTTCTAATACGTCAGACTCTTTAATTTCCGGTGGGGCTATCCACAGGAAATCATCCCTGAGCCTCTTTTTGACCTTTGAATTAGCCGTAAAAGCACTCATCACCTCCTCCAAGTCATAATTCATTCTAAAGCATCTCTCCAAAAGGCGAGAGGTTAATGGCGGATACTCTTTCCCTTGATAATAGGATGGACTGAAGTCATCGTACATAAAGTATTCAGCACCCCATAATCTAATGAATGCAAGAAAATTAAAATCAGAATATATTTCGCTGATCTTGGATGCAAGATTCAACATGTTTGAATGGAGCAATGAAGGCCTTTCATTGTGAAGATTCATGTACTCGGCAAGAAGTCTACGACATGGAATAGACCCCATTTCTCTATATCCATTGTTTAAATAACGAAAAATGATCCAACCGTAAGATTCATGGAGAGAATCATTCAGTGAGGTGTTTGATAATAGTTGTTTAACCTTATCATACGCCCCTCTGACATCGCCTTGTTTTGATTGCTCTGCCGCCTGCTCTAATACATCATAGTTTGGAGCAAGCCTGCGTAATAACGATGAGATTGCCCCTTGAACATATTCGTCATCTTCCAATTCCGGTTCTCTTGAGAGAACCTTTGCTTCAGATAAAAGAGCGTTAGCACTTTGTATATTTCCTTGCTCAAATGCTTTTAATGCCATGTCCCTATAAACCCAAAACAACGCACTGACCGAGTATTCGTTTCGTTCAATTCTTAAGTCAGTTTTTGCCATCTTAAGGGCTTCTTCCAAATGGCCATTCTTTCGAAGGGCTGTAACTTCTTTAATTGACATAGCTAAATAATATTGATTAATTGTTTCAGTTTCTCATCTTGGTCACCCATTTCTGATTTTGGCATCGCTGTTGTAAAAGAGCCATTTTCGCCAAAATAAAACTGAATGTACGCGAAAGTGGCATCCGTCTTTAAGCAATATAACACATAATACTTATCTTTATATTCTTGAATGTTTGTAATAACAATGCCCAAATCATTACACGCCGTGGCAACACGTTGATAAAGTTCCATTAACATGTCTGTAGATGGAACATACAATATCTCCAATTCGGAAATTGGTGCTTCATTGATTATTGTACTCAATTGGTCAATTAATGAACCATCACCCATCAATCTTAGCCTTTTGAACACCCCTGATTTGTCATAGTAAGCTTGAATCAAAACATGTTCACCCTCATTATATACGAAGTCCATCTTCTCCATATAAGAACAATGTTGAACATTAACCATCTCGAAAGAAGTATCTATTAATGCTCTTGATATTGCTGACAATTTAAGCTTCACCCCAACAGGAATGGATTCGTTGTCAAAAGTGCTCCCTGATTGTAGATTTGAGTTATAATATTCAGCAGGTGCTGACGAGATTTTTGTAATTGATGAGTATTTCAGTTTGGAAAAAGCAGTAATACGAGGTGAATTTATTGTGAACAAAGTCTTTTTTGCACGCGTTGTTGCCGTATAACACCATCTTAAATTACTATTGGAAAGACCGCATTGTCCGTAATAATCAACAAAAGCCGTTTCCCACTCGCCACCTTGAGCCTTATGGCAAGTAATTGCATAACCATATTTTACTTTCAAGGCATTAAAGAATCTATCATTCCTAATTGCCAGTTTGAATTCATCACTACCGTCTTTTAAATGCGGATGCCTCATGCAAAAATCAATATATAAAGCCCTTTGCTCATCGGCAGAAACATCTGAATCTTTAGAGTTAAGCAGTGATTCTAGAATGGTGCATTTGATTATTTGGCTATCGCCAGGAAACAACAATTCAACATTTCTAAATGACAAAGTAATATGTTTCTTTATCTTATCTCTAGTCACAGGGATGTTTGAGTGGGTTTCCAATTCTCCAACAGAAACAATCTTTGCCATATCTCCATTAAATATCTCTTTGCCAAAAGCATGGTAATTGTTGTTGTTAATGAGAACAACATCCCCCTGTTTCATTTCCACATCTTCACCAAACATTTTGTTGCGAATTGCATTATTATAATGAAAACACTGCGCATTCGAATATGTGATAATCACACCATTACCCACTTCTGGAACAGGGTAGAGGCCAAGATACTTTTCAACAACTTCTTCTGATCTCAACAAGAAAACGTCTTGGTTATTCTCTTCTATTGAAAAAGAGTTACGTGCTTTATTGTCTTTGTCCAACAATGCTCGAATATCATTTGCAACAGACAAGACACCGCTGTTTTCGTCTTGCCGAACCACTTCTGTCATAGTCGCCGTCTCAACCAACATTCCCTTTGAAAGGAAATAGTTTATATCTAATGCATTAGATTTGTTATCCATAACAGGAGGAAGTTGAGCATCATCTCCAACAAAGATCAACTTCTTGATGCCTATATTACTTGCATATTCTAACAAATCAGATAGCAGTTTTCCCGAGCCAAATGTAAAGAACTCTCCATGACTCTCTGTGTCAGAAATCATAGAACTTTCATCAACAATCGCTACTGAAACAGGAAGAGGTTCTTTGCTCATGGTTTTATGTACGGGAAATACATATCGGAATGACTTTTTTGACACATCTTCAGACTTTTCTTCCAAACAAATGAGGCTGTCAAAATCATAGATTCCCTTGTGAATTGTAACACCTTTTCCAACCTTATCTCGAAGCACTTTTGCAGCTCTACCTGTCGGGGCCATAACAATACTACCAATTTTTTGTTTGCCAAGGTATGAAACAATTTCCTTAATCATTGAGGTTTTTCCTGTTCCAGCATAGCCTTTTAGAATAAAAACGCTTGGATTTGTAGAGCAAATAAAATTTACAAGTTGGTTAAAAATGGATTGTTGGGATGATGTTAATATCATATCGTTTGTGTGGGCTTCGTTCATATTGTTAACTGTTGTTTCAATCTGCAAAAATATTCTTTTCTTCGGCGCTCTAATTACCCTTCTTCCAATTACGCAAATCTTTTCCATCTACATGATAATCAGTATATTTATTACAACGACCATAGTAAGCGTAGTTGGTGTTTTGTTCTATCATAATGGTTATTTTCCCGTTATCGTTTCAGATTTCCATTCCGTTTCCTTTGCCTGCCTCCAGTTGCGCAGGGCGGTCTCTTTGCTGGCATTGGCATAGCAATACTCGCACAAATGCGGGCAGGTGTTGTACTCGCCGATGTCCTTGCTCACCATGCAGCCACAGAACTGCCGCTGTCCTTTGTCACGGTTGTCCTTTTTCTTGATGGCATATTGTGTTTCGTTGAGCATAATGGCTCCAGTGGGAATCGGCTCCGTGCCGAAAAGCCCCGTCTCCACGTTTTTGATTTCCAC
>JAEEGL010699501.1_pt1 | contig 13583 bp, 14 predicted proteins | sample 9134231 | NCBI WGS metagenome assembly JAEEGL01 (sample SAMN16246548, study PRJNA631951) | gut metagenome | biome: gut microbiome; feature: rumen; material: fiber-attached | host: Bos | place: Iran: Karaj | collected 2018-10
ATCAATATACTTTTCACCTAGAAGTGTATTAGCATCTACTACTGCACTATCTAAGTATTTATCTGGTAAGAATAATCTATTATCCATGAAAAACTCTCTTCCAACGTTTTCCATTGTTCCAGACAAATTGATATAATAGTCCTCTCTAAATACGTCTAAACTTCCACCAAAAAATGGAATTGCTATTAATAATACCAATCCTAAAATAATTATTACTGCAATGATTTCTATTAGTGTAAAACCTTTATTATTTTTTCTCATACAAAGTCACCTACTCTAATAAATATTTTAGCATAGTATGATATAAAAAAATAGTATATACATATACTATTTTTCTAAACAATATTTTTTATTTAAAAATATTAGTAAGAGGCTTGATAAATAAGCTCCTCCATGAATGAGTATTACCCATAGCATACTTATAAATATGCTCTGTTCATGTACTCTTAAGAATGGATATGGTCCATCTACTATATTAAATGTATTTAAGAATATAAATACTATGGCATAAGCTATTGTGAAGTATAAAGATTTAAATGCATCCTTCTTATCTAGTTTATATCCCTCAATAAATATGAATGATCCTACTCCAAGTAATGGACATAATAAATGGTGGTATAACATTGATCCTTCTAAAAATGCTCCAACTAATCCATTACTAAACATAGGTGTTAGAACTGTTAGTACTACTACAAATGTCACTAATACAGAAAGTGTTGCAGTAAACCTAAGTATAGTAAACCATTTAGGTATTTTTACTTTCTTTCCTTGTAACTGTAATATCAAATAATATGAATATATCATTGAACTAATTAATAGTAGTAAATTACTATCTTGAGTATAGTATATAAAAGTTTGAAATTTAAGATTTCTAGTTACTATGAAGAATCCAATTAATTCTAACATAATAATTAAAATATTTATTCCTAAACTAATTATTAATTTATTATCTTTTTTCATATCGATAATCCCACCCTTATTTTCTATTTATCATATAGAGTTTAATTATTCAATATAAATAAAGTAGATTAAAGTAAAGTTTACAAAAAAATAATGCTTTTTTAAAGCATTATTTATCTCTTAATTCAGCATTTAACTTAGTTGTTACTTCTTTAATAATCTTATTAAATACTTCCATTACTTCTTCATCAGATAGTGTTCTATCTTCAGCATTAAATGTTAGAGAGAATGCAATTGATTTTTTATTTGCATCAATTCTATCTCCTTCATATAAGTCAAATACTTCTATATTTTGAAGGTTTCTTCCACCATTTCTTCTAATTATGTTAGTTATATCATCACATGTAACATTCTTATCTACAATAAATGCCATATCCTTAGTTATCTCTGGATATTTAAATCCTTCTTTATACTTAGGAGTTCTTGTTTTAACATTTAATTTAGTCATAGATAATTCACATACGTAAATATCATCTTTAGTAATACTTGGATTTAATCTTCCAATAATACCAATAGGAGTCTTATCAAGAGTAATTCTTGCACATATTCCTGGATGCATATCTTTAACGTCTTTGCATACTTCAAAATTATATCTATTTTTAAGTCCTAGATAATCTAGTAAGTTACATACGATACCTTTAATAGTATAGAAATCTGTCTTAACATTTAATCCTTGCCACTTGTTAGTCATGTAGCTACCACTCATCAAGATAGATACTTTAACATCTTCGTTATAGTCTTTATCATATGTCTTAGCTATTTCATAGATATTAATATTTTCTACTTTACGAGCTTTATTATAATCGTATGTTCCAAGTAGTGATGGTATTAGAGTTGTTCTTATAACACTCTTATCGACACTCATTGGATTAGGTAATACGATTTGTTCTTTATCTTCATAGATAAATTTCTTAGCCATATCAGGACTTACTAAAGTATATGTTTTAACTTCATTTATACCTAAAGATCTTAATCTCTTTGATATTTCTTTTCTTATTGATACGTCTCCTACATATACTCCTCTTCTATCTCCTACTACTGGAAGAGTACTAGCTAAGTTTTCATATCCATATAGTCTTCCTATTTCTTCTGCTATATCGTTAATGTTACTTTCGATATCAAGTCTTCTTCTTGGTACTGTAACAGTAAATACATCTTTCTTAAGTTCGTATGGGAAGTCTAATCTTTCTAGTTCTTTCTTCATATCTTCAGTAGATATTTCAAGTCCTAGTAAGTCACATACGTCTTTTGCTTTGAATGTTACTACATTTGGAGTTTTATCTGTCTTATCGTGAACTATTTCACCTTTAAGAACTGTTCCTCCAGCATACTTTTCAAGAAGGTAGCATGCTCTATCAAGAGCCATCTTAGTATATTCGTAAGATAATCCTTTACCATATCTAATAGATGCTTCACTTCTTAGATCTAGTTTTCTTGCTGTATTTCTTATTGATACTGCATCAAATATAGCTGATTCAATTAAGATATCAGTAGTAGTATCAAGTACTTCTGTATTTTCTCCACCCATTACTCCTGCGATACATACTGGTTTCTTACCATCAGTAATAACTATATCTTTAGAATCTAATACTCTTTCTTTACCATCAAGAGTAATTATCTTTTCGTCATCTTTAGCTTGTCTAACTAAGATATTATCTCCTAGTAAGCTCTTATCGAAGAAGTGAAGAGGTTGTCCAAATTCTAACATAACATAGTTAGAGATATCTACTACATTATTGATTGATCTCATTCCAGCATCTACTAATCTCTTCTTAATAAATTCTGGACTTTCTCCTACTTTAACATTTTTAACCATCTTACAACTATAATATGGACAGTTTGGAGTATCTACTTTTAATTTAATATATTTAGATACATCATCTTTACTATCCTCTTTATAATCTAGTGCTGGTAGTTTTACTTTTCTATTTATGATAGATGCTATTTCATATGCAAATCCTATATGATAATAACAGTCATTATTTCTATGTTTATGAATATCAAGTTCGTAAGTAGTAACTTCTCTATTCATATATTTAAGTGCGTTTTCACCTACTGGTGCATCGCTTGGTAACTCATATATTCCTTTAGCGTAATTTTCTGGAGTATCTTCTTCTAGACCTATTTCCATAAGAGCACAGATCATACCATTTGATTCTACTCCTCTTTTCATTGCTTTCTCAATTTTGAAATCACCTGGAAGAACGCATCCTGGAAGAGCTACTATTACTTTTATTCCTTCTCTTACGTTAGATGCTCCACATACTATTTGTCTCGTATCAGTTCCTACATCAACCTGACATACTTTCATATGATCAGAATCTGGATGAGGAATACATTCTTTAACATAACCGATAACTAGATAATCATTTTTATTTGTATATACTTTTTCGATATTAGTTCCTGCAGTAGTTATTTTAACTGCTAAATCTTTTGGATCTAAGTCACTAATATCTACGTATTCGTTACACCACTCTAAACTTATCATTATTCTTCATCCTTTCTATCAAATACTTTTACTTCTCTTAAATCGACATTATAGAATGCTCTAATATCGTTTATTCCATACTTAAGCATTGCTAGTCTTTCTGCTCCAAAACCAAAAGCAAATCCACTCCACTCTTTTGGATCAAATCCACCATTTCTTAGTACGTTTGGATGAACAACTCCTGCTCCTGCTACTGTAATCCATCCAGTATTCTTACAGATATTACATCCTTTACCACCACAGTTGAAGCAAGAAACATCTACTTCTACACTAGGCTCAGTAAACTGATAATAACTTGGACGAAGTCTAGTATGAACACTTTCTCCAAATAATTTCTTACATGCTACATCCATAGTTCCTTTTAAATCAGATAATTTGATATTCTTATCTACTATTAATCCCTCAATTTGCATGAACTGATGAGAGTGTGTTGCATCGTCATCATCTCTTCTATATGTCTTACCTGGACAAATCATTCTTATTGGAGTATTTCCATCACTTTCTAACATAGTTCTAGCTTGTACTGGACTAGTTTGACTACGAAGAAGTACGTCTTCTCCTTCTATATAGAATGTATCTTGTGCATCTCTTGCAGGATGTCCTTTAGGTATATTTAATAACTCGAAGTTATATTTATCTAGTTCTACTTCTGGTCCATCAACCACGTCATATCCAAGTGACATAAATACTCTTTCAAACTCTTCAATAACACTTTCAAGTATTGAAGAAGCTCCTGTTGGAATCTCTACTCCAGGAAGTGTAACATCAATACTTTCTTTTTCTAGTTTTTCATTTAATGCTTTATTATTAAATTCTTCTAATAAAGTATTTAATTTACCTTCAACTTCTCCTTTAAGTATGTTGCTTTCTTTTCCTACTTCTTTTCTTTCTTCAATTGAAAGATCTTTCATATTAGCAGTTAACTCAGTTATTAATCCTTTTTTACCTAAATATTTTACTTTTAAGTTATTGATATCGTTAATATCCTTAATACTTTCAATATCAGTATTTAACTCTTCTCTAATTGTTTTTACTTTATCAAGTATTTCCATATGTCCTCCTTATATTAAAAAAAGCATAGCATCCCAAAGGACGACTATGCTTTCGTGGTACCACCTTAATTTATACTCTTAAGCTTATAACGGAGCAACCCGTTTACTATTAATAAAAGCCTATAAGACGAATTCGTTATTCCCATGCTTACTCTATCTTTCACCTTACGATAGATTCTCTACTAAGTGGTAAATAATTACTACTTCTTAATCACAGCAATCAAAATATACTTATTAAGTATATCATAAAACTCATTAATTTCAAGAGTTTTTATGAATTTGCGATAATAGCCTGTGTTTCTCCATCTTCAAATAACATTACTGCTGTAGTTTCATCAGGAAATAATCCTGTCTTAAAACTTACTTTAGTAATTGTCTTATTAGCTCCATTTACTCTTACAGTAATATTTTCAAAAGTCATTAAACTATTAAAGCTTGAATCAGCTTCAATCAAAGATGGTTTTAACTCTTCAATATTGATTGGCTTAATTACATGTCCAGTCTCATCTATACTAGTAAAATAATAAAGATAATCTTTCTTGTTAGAATCATATTTAACTAGTACAAAAGCATTACTTAATTTTTTAGCTGGTATTGTTCCAATTGTATTATTATTCTTTATATATTTTATTTTTGAATTAGTTTTTGTCCATTCTCCATATGGAGATTTATTAGCACCACTAGATAATCCAATTATATCTACTGGTACTATAAATACATTACCATTTCTTTTAATATTTAATTTTCTTGATGCAATCTTTCTTCTTACTTCATCAGTAAAACTATTAGCAGAATCTACATATCCACTATTTCTAGAATTACTTATAATACTTGCTACAGAAGGTATTGCGATAGTCATTATTACTCCTAATATTACGACTACTGCTAGTATCTCAATTAATGTAAATCCTTTTTTATTCATTTAACTCACCTACTATGAATATGATATCACAAATAAATAAAAAAAAGAACTATACACTTAATAGTTCTTCTTCTTTTACTTTTAATTTTTCGTCAATCTTTTTATTATATTCGTTTACTAAATCTTGAATTTCTTTTTCTAAAGCTTTTTGTTCATCTTCAGGAAGTTTTTCTTTTTCAATTTCTTCCATAGATTCTCTTCTAATATTTCTTATTGATACTTTTCCTTCTTCACTTATAGCTTTTACTTGTTTAGTAAGCTCTTTTCTTCTATCTTCTGTTAGTGGTGGAATAACTATTCTTATAGATTCACCATCATTACCAGGAGTAAGACCTAGATCAGCTTCAAAGATACCTTTTTCAATATTATGAAGACTACTTCTATCAAATGGTTTAATAAGTATTTGTCTTGCTTCAGGAACAGAAATAGTAGCTAGTTGTTTTAATGGTGTATCTACCCCATAGTAGTTTACCATTACACCATCAAGTATTGCAGGATTTGCTCTTCCTGCTCTTACTGTAGTAAATCTCTTTTCTACAGCTTCTACTGCTTTCTCCATCAAATCTTTAGTTAAATCAAGAATTTCATTATCCATATATATATCTCCCTAAATTCATTTTAACATATTTTTATTTATAAATAAATATTATAGTTCTTTCTTTTCTTCTTTTATAAACATTGTTGGTGTTTTTAAAAAGTTTATTATAGTTTCATTTATTTTTGGTACTTTTGGGCCATTAAATATGTCATGATAATAGTTTCTTACTGTTACATATACTTTATGTTCATTTTTAAGTTCAGTAAAAATCTTTCTAGTAGTTTTAATTGGTACTAACTGATCTTTACTACCATGAAGAATCATGATTGGTAAATCTACATTCTTATAGTCTTCATGATGTTCATCTACTAGTTTTAAGAATTCATTTACTGCTCTTATTGGTAATTTAGTTATTCTAGTTTCTACTTCATCTAAAGAATAGGCTTTTAATATATCAGGACTTTTTAAAAGTGCTCCGATAATACTACCCTGTTCTTTTTCAATATGGGAAAAGCTCGGTGCTACTAGAACTAGTTTTTTTACTTCTTTATATTTAGATGTTAAGTATGTTGCTATTACTCCGCCCATACTGTGCCCTAAAAGATATATTCTTTTATATCCATGATCGATTAAATATTTTAGTTTTTCTTCAGAAGCATTTATCCACTCTTCTTTAGTAGACATCTTAATACTTTTTACGTTATGACCTGGAAGAGTAAACTGAAATACATCAAATCTTTTAACTAGTTCACAGTCGAACGCAAAAGGTTCCTCATCGTAAGTACCTCCAGCAATTCCATGAATTATAAGTACTGCGATATGTTTCATATTACACCCTCTTTATATACTTTTTAGCGTATTTTTTCATAAACTTTAACATTCTATTGTAGAAATACCACATTAATACTCCTAATGTTAATAATAGAATTGTTAAGAATATTAGTTCACCATTTAATTCACTTAACATGAAGAAGTTTCTAAAGAATAATACTTCGATAATAAATAAAGTTGATAATGATATAAACATAGCTGCTCTTATCTTATTGAATGGTATACATAATTTAAATTGATAGATAAGCATAATTATCGTAGTTAATAATACACATATAGTAGATACTTCATCGTTAGTTAAGAAACGTGATTCTGCTACATTCAAAAGAAGAATAATCATCGTATATACAGTAAATGATATAGGTGCACTTCTTTGAATAACCATCGATAAGAAACTACCTTTAATTCTATCTTTATTAGGTTCCATTGCTAGAATGAAACTTGGTGCTCCAATAGTAATTAGGTTCATTAATGATAGGTGTATAGGTTTAAATGGATAATTGTATCCAATAAATATTAGAGTTACTGTTATAAGCATAGTATAGATTGTCTTAACTAAGAATAGTGATGCACTACGACTTATATTGTTGATTGTTCTTCTTCCTTCGTATACGACATGTGGAAGAGAGTCAAAGTTAGAGTCCATTAGTACTAGTTGTGATACGTTACGAGTAGCTTCAGTACCACTAGCCATAGCTATTGAACAGTCTGCTTCTTTAAGAGCTAATACGTCGTTAACTCCGTCACCAGTCATAGCTACTGTATGACCTAGTTCTTTAGCAATTATCATTAACTCTTTCTTTTGATTAGGTTTAACTCTTCCAAATATAGTATAGTTTTGGAATGCTTCTTTTAACTCTTCATGAGTTTCAAGTGTAGATAGATCTACATATTTGTCATATCCATCGATATCTACTCTTTTGGCAATATTACTTACAGTAGCTGGATTATCTCCAGATATTACTTTGATCATTACGCCTTGTTCTTTAAAGTATTTAATTGTATTCTTAGCGCTTTCTCTAATCTTATCTTGAATTAGTATTACTCCCATAGGAACAATATCTTTTGTCTCTTTCTTAGCAAATAATATTACACGATAATTAAGTGAATAATTATCATACATTATATTTTTCTTTTTAATTATAAAGTCGTATGCTCCAAGATAGTATGTTATTCCATCTAGCTCGACACTTGAGTATTTAGTTTCACTAGAGAATGGATTAACTTTCTTACAATTGAATCTCTTTCCATTTTTAGTTTCATATTTATTTCTTATAGCACTCATAGTAGGAGAAATATCTTCTACTGTATGGCAGTAGCTATCTAGTAGCTTTCTAAACTCTTTTGGATCCGTTCCTTCTTCTAGTTTTTCATCTACTACTTCCATTACTCCTTCAGTAATTGTTCCTGTCTTATCAAGACAAAGTACATCTACTCTTGCAAGAGTTTCTATACAGTATAACTCTTGTACTAGTACGTTTTGTTTAGCTAGGCGATATACGCTTACGGCAAGAACTGAACTAGTTAGTAAGATAAGTCCATCTGGTATCATACCAATTAAAGCTCCAACGGAACCTAAGATACCCTGGCTTACACTTGTTCCCGGAATATTAAGCTGTGTAATAAGTAAAAGTATTCCAACTGGAATAATAGCATAACTTATACCTTTAATTACTTTATCTAAGCTGTGCATAAGTTCACTATTTAACTCTTTAACATATTTAGCATCCTTACTTATCTTAGAAGTGTAGTTATCTTCTCCAACATGGATTACTTTAACTGTTACATTACCACTTAGTACGTAACTTCCTGATAAAACTGTATCACCTTTCATTTTAAGAATTGGATCATCTTCACCAGTAATTAAGCTTTCATTAACTAAACATTCACCATCTAGTACTTTAGAGTCTAACATTACTTGAGATCCAGTCCATAGTAAGACTACATCATCAATTACTACTCCTTCTTTATCTATTGCTTTCTTTTCACCATCTCTTATAACTATTACTTTAGCTTCTTCAAGAAGTGATAATTTATCTACAATCTTTTTAGATCTTATTTCATTAAATATACTTATGAACATGTTTAAAAATACTGTACCAATAAATAGACAGTTCTTTAAATAATTGAACATCTCTCCAGAAAGAAGTCCTGCCAAAAGAATTGCTCCAACTAGTCCAAAATTCAAGAAGTTGAATGGGGTTAGAGTATTATCTAGAATTATTTGCTTAATACTTTTAGTAGGTACTGTTACATCAGTATGTACTAAACCTTTAGCAATTCTTTCTTCTACTTCTTTACTTGTTAATCCTTTAATTGTCTTATTGTTTTCTTTTTCCATAATCATCACATACTTAATTATAAACTAAAAAAAGAATACTAACTATAGTATTCTTACTTTTTTTCTTAAGAGTTTACGTATTATAACTTTTTCTCTAAGCTATAACCTTTAATAAAGCTTACTCTTGCTCTTTCTTCCATCATACGGAATGTCTTATTTTCATCGTATACTAAATCATCATATGGAACGATTTCACCAGTGTAGTCATTAAGTACATCACTAACCACTTTTCCATCCATATCAATTTTCATTATGTAATGGAAGCTTCCTCTTCTTTTATCAACATCCATTCTACATAAGAATGTATTCTCGTGTTCCATCTTGCACATTCCATCATAGATCTTTGATACTGCTTTACCAAGTGTAGGATTAAAGATTAATGCTCTTTCATTATTTTTATAATCTCTTTTAAGTGTTAACTTATAATTACCGTTCTCTAATTTTTCAGCTTCTAGACATTCATAAGTAGGCATTACTCTTCCATCAACGTATGGTATAACTTTAAAACGATAATCACTGTTAGATTTTTCTACATTTGCTATAACAGTATTTCCATCTACATTAAATGATGTTGAAAAAGGAAATACTTGATCAAATCTCTTACCGTCTTTAGTATCAACATAATATCCTAGTAAACTTTTTTGAACTTTAAAATTATTCTCCATAGCAATAGACCCCCCTCCAAATTACTGCATATTATACAATAAAAGTGATGATTTGTCAAACGTTTGTACAAAAAAAAGATGGATATTTCCATCTTTTATCATACTTGTTCGTTTCCATACATATTACTTACATCGACACTTGGTAAGCAGTAGAATACAAATAATATTATTTCCCCTATTCCTCCAAGTAAATATAACAATATAAACCAGCCACTTTTATTAGTATCATGTAATCTTCTTACGCGAATAGATAACAATGGAATTATATTGAATAGTTGGAATATCATTCCTATTATAAATAATATTCCAATAATTGAACTTACTGTAGGACTTATAGTTATTGTTTTTTGATTAACTTCTCTTATAGCATCAATTTGTTCTAAGTTTATTATTAATTCAATTATAGTTGGTAAAGTAAAAACCATTGAAAGAATAAAATACATTATATATGATAACCAAAAGTCTCCTCTACTAGTTCTTCCATTAAAATTTGCATAGTTTTTTATCATTGCTTTATATGATCTTATCATTTTTTACCTCTTTTATTCCATATCAAAAAGATAATTAATAGTCTCTTTATCTTTATCTGTAGCAATATAATTAACAAATAAATATGTTAAATAATCAATACTATTTTTACTTATTTCTTGCTCATCTATTTTCTTATTTTTATCTATTTTAACGTTTTTTTCTGATAGAGCAGCTCTATCTACAAGTTCTCTATATATTTCATCTGGAATATTATTAACTATATCTTTATTACAGAAAGCAAGAATTAAAAGTACTTCTTTACAAGAATCGTTATCTAGTTCTATTTTGTCCATTATTTAATCCTTCCCTTCTACCTGTAATACTACTAATTGAATCTTTTAATCTTTCAAGTATTCTTTTAAATGACATAGTCTTTAAACTTGTTTCGTCGTATAAAGGCTCTTCTTTTTTCTTAAATCTATCATCTGTAATATTTATTCTTCCGCAACCATCATATCCAAGATTATATATCTTGTCATGAGTATCTATTCCTACTACTTTTATAGGAAGGTTTCCAACTGCTTTTTTAACAAAGTCTACTTTACTACTTGGAACTCCAATTAGTTTAATCCCATCTACTTCTAATTTATTTTTTATTCCTACTTCAGGTACATCAGAGTGTACTATCAAAGTTCCACATTTTTTAGCTTCTTCTTCGTTAGTACCAATAAGGACTGGAAAAGACATATCGTCTTGTCCTTCACCATCTTTTCCTGAATAGAGCTCTGCAACATCGATAATATCTGTAAAACTGACAAAGCTTCTTGGATGACCTTCGATTCTCGACCATCTCTCTCCTGTTTCAACTTCTATTCCTGCTTCTTCTGATGCTTTTAAACTATTAAGTCCATATTTAATTATCTTAAATAGAGCATTTCCAGTAGTACCATGAAACAAGTTAACTTTATCTTCTACTATTGCATCAAATGCTTCTGGATTTCTTACAAGTATATATGCCATACCTATTCTTCTTCTAAGTTCTAAATATGGATTATCTCTATTATGAGATGGACATGAGAATTTAAAATCTCCATATTTACCTGTATTTATGATACTTGTTACTTTTTCTTTCGTTTCTTCATCTTTTGCTAAAGAAGTTAAACAATTAAGTATTTCATCGTATCCTTGTTGCTCCTTAATTTGTTCAAGAGAATATCCTATGTCTAAATACATAAAATCACCTAGTTACAATGTTTTATCTTTAGATTTAACATATTCTTCATACTGACGAATATATTCACTTTTTGGCATTTGCTCTGACATAGCTGGAAACTTGCTTCTAAATGCAAGCTCGCTTTCTGGATCAGGTATCATACACTCATCCATCTTTTGTTCTATCCAGTCACCTAGCTCTTCTCTTTTGCCTGTAAACATATAGAAACTTCTATTAGGTACAAAAGTTAAATCAGTAGTATTTGCTTTTGTTATATAATAACCTGCTATAAACTCTTTTGGAATATATCCTAACTTCTCAGTTATTAAGCATAATGGAAGAGATGCTCCTGCTTCATCTTGTCCTTTATTAGCTCCTGGCAAATCTTTAAAATGTCCTAAGAATATTTCTTTACCACTGCTTGTAGTAATAGTATTTGGAAAGGCAAATAAAACGTTTCCAATTGTACCATCACTTTGGATAGTATATGCTTTTTCAGCCATAGCAGACAATACTCTATCATCTGCATTTTTAGCTTGCCCAAAAATAGAGACACTACTTAATAATCCTCCCCATCCATATAGTTTTAATCCTTCACTTTTAATTTTTTCACACATATCTATGAAAGATAATCCTTCATTGTCGACAGATGGGCTACCTACTCCATGTACTCCAATAGTGCAATCTCCATCAAATAAATCTATAATTTCTCTTAATTGTGACATATTATTCCTCCTCGTTAACGTCTTCCATTTCTAATATATCGTTTAATTCTTCTCTAATATTTTTAATTCTATCAGTTCTAGATTTAGTATCTATTATATAAATATCTTCATCTTCATCATAGAAAAGAATATCTCCAATAACGACTCCTCTAAAGTTCTTACTATCTTTAACTAGTTTCTTTTTATTATCTAGATTTCTAAGTATTAGTTTTCCTTCTTCAATTCCATCTACTATATATCTCATTAGTCATCCTCTACATTAATATTAGTCTTAATGCTACTTTCTGTTATATTTTTTCCATCAGTACTAAATATAATAGTACCTTCTAAATCTGTTCTATGTACTTCTATATTATGTCTAGATAATCTATCTAGTATCTTCTTATGAGGATGATAATAGTCGTTATTCACGCCACACATAATAATACCATATTTAGGATTTACTTTATCTAGAAATTTATCATTTGAACTAGTATTAGATCCATGATGCGATACTTTAAGTACATCTGCTTTAATATCTTTATTTAATAGTTCTAATTCAGTATGTTCTTCTATATCTCCAGTAAATAAGAATGATACATCTTTATAAGTCATCTTTATTACTATAGAGTTACTATTAATATCTTCAGTATCATTTCCAATACTAAGTATTTTAAATTTAGAGTCTCCTACAGTAAAAGTACTATCTTCTTTAGGAACTGTATATTTAATATTTTTCTTCTTTAACTGTTTTACTATATCTTCATAAGTATATGTAGGTATTACTGTCTCTGGCATATAGAACTTCCCAATATCGAAAGATTTAATAATATTATCTAATCCTCCTATATGATCTTCATGGGCATGGGTTCCTATTACATATTCAAATCTCTCAATTCCTAAAGATTTAAGATATTCTACTAGTGTTTTACCATCTTCGTTATTACCTGCATCTATTAGTACATATTTATTATTACTATTTATAAGAATACTTTCTGCTTCTCCTACATCTAAGAAATATACTTTTACTTCTTCAGTAATAGTACCATTCTCTACAGTATTAGTTACATTAGTCTTAGAATATATTAGATATCCAAATAAAAGAATAATAATTAATACAATATATCCAAGTATATCTTTTCTTTTTAACATCTTATTTATCTCTTTCTACTTTAAAGTCATCTGGATTAATTTTAAAGTATGCTACATTATCAAATCTTTTTATTTCATCATTATAGCGATCAATTCTAAAATCTAACGATTCAGGAAATTTATGTAGTCCATACTCATATTTTGCTGTACTATCATATTCACTTGCTTCATTTTCTATTTTAGCAACTACCATAGCTTCTTTAAGAATTAGAAAGTCACTATCTTTAATAAGTACAGCATATTCAT
>JAEEGL012639306.1_pt1 | contig 13583 bp, 9 predicted proteins | sample 9134231 | NCBI WGS metagenome assembly JAEEGL01 (sample SAMN16246548, study PRJNA631951) | gut metagenome | biome: gut microbiome; feature: rumen; material: fiber-attached | host: Bos | place: Iran: Karaj | collected 2018-10
CAGCTTTTGAATGATGTTGTACCATTCCGCCAGGTCGGTCCGCTCATTTGCCTCAAAGCCGTCGACACAGTAGGAACTCACCAGTTCACGGACGCCCCCCCTTCAGAACCCCAGGCGCCGGATCTCCGCCGCGAGAGCACGGCCGTAGACTTCCGCGCCCAAAGCGTTGGGATGGAGCGCGTCCAGGAAATACTCCTTCAGGTGCGGCACCAGTTTGAAGCCGTCCGCCACCGTCACGTTGGGATAACGGCCGGCGACGGCTTTGATCCCCTCGCAGAACCGCTCGAGGACGCCGACTGCCTCCGGCAGATCGCCCCGCCAGAGGGGCGTGACGCACAGGACCGGGATCCTGTCCCCGTAGACTTCGGCGAGGGTATCGTAAAACTCCTCCACGTCCCTCATCGTCCCACAGCCAAACTGGTTGGTGCCCAGCGCCGCGATGATCTTGTCCGGCCGGTACCCTTCCATCGGCATCAGGGATCTTTTGTCGTACACGTAGCCGCCGATCCCCTGATTGATGATATCGTAATTGAGGAGACGGTTGGCCACGCTCACATAGGTCTGCCCCGAGCGCAGGGGGCCGTAGCCCTGGGTGATGGAGTCCCCGAGCCAGAGCACTTTTTCGTTTTTGCGCGCCGGGGCAAAAGCGCCGTCGATCTCACAGTTCCTCAAAAGCACGGTGGCGTCCGCCGGAAGATAGATGACCACGTCCTTTTCCCCCTCGGGGAGGCTGAACGCGAGGGTGCCCTCTTTGGGCAGGTCCTTCACGTACCGGATGTCCGCGATGAGGCCGTCCACCGCCATCTCAAAGGAATCCTGCGACCCTTCCCAGATGATCCGGTACTCGAAGGACACCTTCCGGGCCGAGGTGCGCATCTCCAGCGTTTTGGCGGTGGACGCCATGCACCGGTCATACCAGAAATCCTGCGCGGCCTTGAAATACGCCATCTGGGCGGGCGAATACTGGAAGGCCTGCAGATATCCGTCCGGAGCCTCCCGGAAGGAATAGGCCCCGAAATAAACGCTCCTGAGCTCCTCATTCGTCATGACGGTCCTCCTCCTTTCAAGGCCTGTCTACCAGCATGCGATGTTCGAATCCGTGCGGGATTCGGTGCCGCCCGCCAGGACGCCGCCGTCCAGGCGGAGGATCACCTGCCCGCGGCCGAAGGCCGGGGCGTTCAGATCCACGCGGACATCGTGCCCCATGCGCCTGAGGGCCCGGGCCAGATCGGGATCGAACCGGCTCTCCACCGTGACGGCGCCGTCCCTCATCCACTGCCAGCGGGGCGCGTCCAGGGCCTGCTGGGGATCCATGGAAAAGTCGATCAGGTTGGTGACCACCTGCACGTGGCCCTGGGGCTGCATGGTCCCGCCCATGACGCCGAAGGGGCCCACGGGCTCGCCGTCCTTCATCAGAAAGCCGGGCATGATCGTGTGATAGGTGCGCTTGCCGGGGGCCAGGCAGTTGGCCGCCTCCGGATCCAGGGAAAAGAAAGCGCCCCGGTCCTGCAGGGCGATGCCGGTGCCCTCCACCACGATGCCCGAGCCGAAGCCCCGGTAATTGGACTGGATATAGGACACCATATTGCCCTCTCCGTCGGCGCAGCAAAGGTATACCGTGCCGCCCCGGGGCGGCAGGCTCAGCGTCCACTTCCCGGCGGTGTCCCCCATCTCACGCGCGCGCCGCGCCCCGTAGGCGGGGTCCAGAAGGGCCATGGGATCGATCTTCATATGTTCCGGATCGGTCACGGTGTCCAGTACGTCCGCGAAGGCCATCTTCATGGCCTCGATCTGCCGGTGCATCGTCTCGGGGCAGTCCCGGACGGTGAAGGAGAATTCCCTGAGGATGTTCAGCGCGGCCAGGGCCGCCACGCCCTGACCGTTGGGCGGGATCTCGCACACCGTAAAGCCCCGGTAATCCACCGAGACCGGCTCCACCCACTTTACCTCAAAGGCCGCCAGGTCCTCATACCTCAGATACCCGCCGTATTTCCGGCTGCACGCGTCGATCCGGCGGGCCAGGTCCCCGGTGTAAAAGGCTTCGGCCCGGGTCTCACCGATGGCTTCCAGGGTATCGGCGTGATCGGACAGGGTCACCATCTCTCCGGCTTCCGGGGCGCGGCCGTGCGGCGCGAAAGTATCGAACCAGGCGTCGAAGCAGGGGCCGGTCAGCTCTTTTTTATACCGCGCGAAAGTCTGCCGCCACGCGAAAGCGATATTGGGCGCGCAGGGATATCCGCCCCGGGCGTAGCGCACAGCGGGCGCGAGGCTCTTTGACAACGGCAGTTTCCCGAAGCGCCCGGAGATCGCGGCCCACGCCTTGGGGATGCCGGGCACCGTGACAGGGACCCAGCCCCAGGCGGGCATCCGGCCCTGATCGTCCCGGCCGTGATCCAGTACATCGCGGATGCTGATGGCCATGGGCGCGGGGCCGCTGGCGTTGAGCCCGTACAGCCGGTGATCCCTGCCGCTCCAGATCAGGGTGAAAGCGTCCCCGCCGATGCCGTTGGCGGTGGGCTCAGCGACAGTCAGCACGGCGGCCGCGGCCACCGCGGCGTCCATGGCGTTCCCGCCGGAGCGCAGGATCTCCAGCCCCGCAGCGGCGGCCTGGGGACAGGAGCAGTTCACCATGCCGCCCCGGGCGTAGATAGGGTAGCGCTGGGAAGGATAGCGCTGGACGAGCGGATCGAAACCCGTTATCATCGTATTTCTCCTTTGCGGTGTCGTCCCGGATCGGTTCAAATCGATTGTATCAGGTTTGCGGCCTTTGTCAATCCATCCTTTTTCGGGAAATGATCCCGAAAAACTCTTCCAAAACCGCGTATATCGGTATATAATGGCAGCAAACGTACCACAGTGTCCATTATCTCATCAAGCATAAATGGCGGGATGGCCGCCCCGCGCGGAGAGCTATCCCGGCGGAAAAGGAGGATATCTATGGCGGCGAAAACGATCCGGTACAGTTACGACCAGCTGAACACCTTCTGCATGGACGCTTTCAAGTTATTCGGCTTCAAGGAGAACGAGGCGCGCATCATCACCGACGTGCTGCTGCTGTCGGACCTGTACGGCATCGACAGCCACGGGGTGCAGCGCCTGGTGCGCTACCACAAAGGCATCGAGAAGGGCATGATCAAGGTGGACGCCCAGCCCGAGATCGTGTTTGAGACACCGGTCTCCGCGGTGATCGACGCCCACGCCGGCATGGGCCAGCTGGCGGGGCACAAAGCCATGACCCTGGCCATCGAAAAGGCAAAGAAAGCCGGGATGGCCATCGTGTCCGTCCGGAATTCCAACCATTTCGGCATCGCGGGCTACTACGCGAAGATGGCCTGCGATCAGGGCCTGATGGGCATGGCCATGACCAACAGCGAGGCCATCATGGTGCCCACCTTCGCCCGGATGGCCATGATCGGTTCCAATCCCATCGCCGTCATGGTGCCGGCGGATCCCTACCCCTTCCTGTTCGACGCTTCCACCAGCGTGGTCACCCGGGGCAAGCTGGAGGTGTACAACAAGAACGGAAAACCCCTGCCCGAGGGCTGGGCCCTGAACAGGGACGGGCACCCCTCCACCGACGCCAAGGACGTGCTGACGAACATCGTGGCCAAGAACGGCGGCGGGATCATGCCCCTGGGCGGCAGCACCGAGCAGCTGGGCAGCCACAAGGGCTACGGCTACGGCATGCTGTGCGAGATCTTCTGCTCCATCCTGTCCCAGGGCACGCCCTCCAGCCACGTGAACGTGGGCGGAAAGAGCGGCACCTGCCACGGCTTCATGGCGGTGGATCTCAACGCGTTCGGGGATCCGGAAGCCATCCGGAAACATTTTTCCGCCTATCTGCAGGAGCTGCGGGACGCGCCCAAGGCGGACGGGCAGGACCGCATCTACACCCACGGTGAAAAGGAAGTCTTCGCTTACGCCGAGCGCTTGAGGGACGGCATCGACGTGAACATCAACACCGTGGCCGAGATGGCGGACATGGCGCGCTTCCTGAACATGGACGTGGAAAAGTACCTGGGCCAGGTGGACGTCAAAGGCCTGGAGAGCAGCTACAAATAGAGCCGGGCCCGGCAAAAAAGCGGAGGCCGCCCGCCCCGGAAACGGGGACGGGCGGCTCGAGAGGAGTTTCAGGACCTGTCGGGGCCTGCCGGTATCGATCAGCGAGGTGATGTGACGTGATCCCGGTCCTGTGTGCCGCCTTCGTGCTGATGGCGGTATTTTACCTGCTCTTCGAACGCATGAAGGACACGCCGGAAAACAACAGCCCGAAGCACATCGTCATCAAATGCGCCGCCACGTCCATGGCGGTGCTGGCGGCCCTCCTGGGGTGCCTTAAAAGCGGCACCGCCGCGCACTTCATCATGCTGGCGGGGCTGACAGTCTGCGCCGCGGCCGACGGCGTCCTGTGCGTGCACTTTCTGGCCGGCGGGGGCCTCTTCGCCCTGGGCCACATCCTGTACATGGCCGCCTTCCTGGTCATGCGCCGGCCCACCTGGCTGAGCGCCGTCATCTTCCTGGCTCTTACGGTGCCGTCCGCCGCCGTGTTCATCCGTTACCGGGGCCGTATCGGGCCGAAGTTCCCGTTTTTCTGCGCCTACGCCGCGGTGCTCAGCGCCATGGTGGCCCTTTCTTCGGTCCAGCACCCCCTCTATTTCGCGGGAGCGCTGCTCTTCGCTATCTCCGACGCCCTGCTGGCATACCTGCTCTCCGGCGGGAAAAGCGCCGCCCTGGACCGCATCAGCCTGGGGGCCTATTACCTGGGCCAGTTCCTTCTGGGCCTGGCGGTATTCGTGACCTAAAGAAACATGTTCACACTCTTTTTCACCGGGCCGTCTCACAAAGAGGCGGCCTTATTGCCGAGGCATGGAAAGTCAGTACCCGACGGCGCTCAGGATCCGGTCCGTCACCCGCGCGGTCATAAGGGAAAACTCTTTGGTCACTTTGGGCGCCTCGCCGTACAGGACGCAGCGGCTGAGCTGCTCGGCTTCCAGAATGTAATTGTTGGGCACGGCGACGGTCCTGGTCTCCGTCCTGCCGCCGCGGGTCACGGTGTAGGGGATCTGACCGCACTGATTGAACTCCACGGGGGACGTGATCTCACCGGCCGTGCCGCGGATCACGAAGCGGTCCAGCCGCCCGAGGCCCGTCAGCATGCCGCAGGAAAGGTCGGCCACCGCCCCGTCATCGTACACCAGCATGGCCTGGGTGAACAGGTCGATGTGTTTTTCGGAGAACTGCGATGCCGCCCTGACATGGGCCGGCTCCTTTCCCAGCATCCGCAGCGCCATGCTCACCGTGTAGCACCCCAGATCGTACAGCGCGCCGCCCCGGGTCTCCCGCCTCAAGCGGATATCCGTATCCGGGCGCCGGCCGGTGATGAAGGCCGATGCCATATAGCGGATATCCCCCACCGCGCCGGCGTCCAGCTCCGCTCTCACCACGTCCACGAAGGGGCTGTGCAGGTAGGCGAAGGCCTCCATCAAAAGCACCCCGTTCTCCTCCGCCGCCCGGAACATCTCCTCCGCCTCCGCCTCCGAAACGGCCAGGGGCTTCTCGCACAGCACGTGCTTTTTCGCCTTCAGGGCCCTGACGGCCCACTGGCAGTGGATGTGGTTGGGCAGCGGGCTGTACACCGCCTCCACCTCGGGATCCTCAAGCAGCTCCTCATAGCTGCCGTACGCCTTCCGGAAGCCGAAGGCCTCCTGAAAGGCCCGCGCCTTGTCAAGGCTCCTGCCCGCTATGGCATCCAGCTCACAGTGTTCCGCCAGCCGCATGCCCGGGATCGTTTCTCCCCGGGCGATGTCCGCCGTCCCCAGCACGCCCCATCGCACCTTCCTCATGACTGTATCCTCCCGACCGGTTGATGGGTCTATACTAAAACTTGAAGTATACTCTAAGTCAAGCGGCGGATACCGCCCGGGGAAAACGTTTGGATCACTCGTCGGACTGCAGGGCGTCATAGCCCTCCTCACCGGTGCGCACCCGCACCACATTCTCCACATCCTGCACGAAGATCTTCCCGTCGCCGATGTGCCCGGTATGGAGCACGCTGCGGGCCGTATCGATCACCTGCCGCACAGGCACCTTGCTGACCACGATGTCCACCTGGACCTTCGGCAGCAGGGTCACCTCCACGGGCGTGCCGCGATAGTATTCCGGCTTGCCCTTCTGCAGGCCGTAGCCCATGACATTGGTGACGGTCATGCCGGTGATGCCGATCCCGTTCATAGCGCTCTTCAGGCTTTCCAGACTGCCGGGACGGCAGATGATCTGTACCCGGGTATACACGGGCGCGTCGGGCGCCTTCTCTTTCGGCCTGCGGGGGATCTCTTTCCCGTCAGTCACAGTCACGGGCACGGTCTCCGCTTCCATCAGGCTGCCGTCCGGCAGGATGGAGAAGCCGGAATAGGCGGTGACCAGGCCGTGCTCGGACCGGTCAAGGCCCATCACCTCGTCCGCGGCATCCGCGCGCAGGCCGACGGTCTTTTTGATGAGGACGAAGACCAGAGTGATCACCGCCGCTGTCCAGGCGATGGTGCTGCCCACGCCCAGCAGCTGGATGCCCAGGAATTTGAAGCCGCCGCCGTAGAGAACGCCCTTCATGGTGGATGCGCCGGTGGCGAACAGGCCGGTCAGCACGGTGCCAAGCGCGCCGCACACGCCGTGCACGGAGATGGCGCCCACGGGATCGTCGATCCTGACGACTTTATCGAAAAACTCCACCGACAGGATCACCGCGAGCCCGCAGATGATGCCGATCACCGCGGCGCCGAAGGGGTCCACCGCGTCGCACCCCGCCGTGATGCCCACCAGGCCCGCCAGGGAAGCGTTGAAGGTCATGGAAACATCGGGCTTGCCATAGCGCAGCCAGGTATAGATCATGGCGGCCAGGGTGGCCAGCGCGGCGGCCAGGTTGGTGTTGAAGAACACGGTGCCCGCGGAGATGATCAGGTCGTCACTGTCCATGCCCACGGTGGACGCGCCGTTGAAGCCGAACCAGCAGAACCACAGGATGAACACGCCCAGCGCCGCGATGGACAGGTTGTGGCCCAGGATGGCTCGGGGATTCCCGTCCTTATCATATTTGCCCACCCGGGGCCCCAGGATCTTCGCCCCGATCAGGGCACAAACGCCGCCCACCATGTGCACGGCGGTGGAACCCGCGAAATCGTGGAAACCCATCGCCGCCAGCCAGCCGCCGCCCCAGATCCAGTGCCCGGAAACGGGATAGATGAACAGGGAGATCGCGGCGGAGTACAGGCAGTAAGCGGAAAACCGGGTGCGCTCCGCCATGGCGCCGGACACGATGGTGGCGGACGTGGCGCAGAACACCGTCTGGAAGATAGCGAACGCCCAGAGCGGCACCCCGGCGGGAAGGATGTGGCTGTAGTCCTTCATGATGAACGGATCGATCCAGCCGAACAGCGCCGAGCCCGCGCCGAACATGATGCCGTACCCGAACAGCCAGTACAGCGGCGTGCCGATACAGAAGTCCATCAGGTTTTTCATCAGAATGTTCCCGGTGTTCTTGGCCCGGGTGAAGCCGGCCTCACACATGGCAAAGCCCGCCTGCATAAAGAAGACCAGCGCTGCGCCCAGAAGCACCCAGATCGTGTTCGCGGGGGAGTACGTCATATCCGATCCCTTCCCTTCACCGAAAATGACCAACAAAAAAGGCGCCGGGTGCAGTCAGCACACCCTCGCGCCTTGTTGGAATGACGGCATTTTATGCCGGGACATCCCTTTTGTCAAGGGAAGGAACAGTCAAAAAACAATCGGCCCCGCGGGGGCGGTCCTCACATCTCCTCCAGGTCCCACAGGATCAGGGAACCGTCCTCGCCGCTGATGTCCAGGGCGTAGGCGTGGGTGACGCCCTCACTGTCCGTGTACATGATGCCGTTGCCGGGCATGTCGCCGATGAACGCCATCTCCACGAACACCAGATCATCCGTGCCGATATCGCCCACGGGCACGTCCTCTTCCCAGGTGACGGAAAAATCGTCCCCCCATTCGAGGATCAGGAGCGTCACGTCCCTGACCGGCTCCTTCGCCGTCAGGATCACCTGAGCGAGCCCGTCCTCATCGGTCTCCTCGCTCCCCCACTGTGCGCGGATCAGGCAGCCGCCGGAGAAGGTGACGCTGTCCAGCACCTTCCGGAGATACTTGCCGTTGCCTTCGGCCGCTTCGAGGGAGCACTCACCCATCGCGATGAGGTACTGCCCTTCCTCGGCGATCAGGGTGAGGAAAGTGTACCGGCCGGACTCCACCTCCTCGTACACGTCCGCCTGGACACGCGGGGAAGCGGCCAGGTCGGCGATGCTCTCGTCCATATCCTCGGCGTATTCCTCGGCTTCCTCTTCCGGGATCACGGACAGGATCATGAAGTCGTCCGTATACAGCGAGGCCACCACCGTGCCCTCGATGTCGCCGGCTTCGCCCTGATACGCCTCAAAACTGTCCGCCACGTACCAGAAGGAAAATCCCTCAGGGCTCTCGTACAGTGTTTCCTCAATGGGCTCCTCCATCCCCTCCAGGGTGATCGTGCCCTGACGCGTCTCCGCCCCGGCGCCGGTAAGGCTCAGGAGCAGGCAGATCGTCAGAAATATCGATACAGTCATCAACTTCTTGTTCATTTCGGGTCCCTCCTTAGCGTGATGCGTTATTACAACGATCATTATAGCAAATCCCTTCCGCGGACGGAAAGATTTTTTTGTGTATGGGATGATCCCGAACGCGGCGGACGGACATAAAGGGCTTGAACAGTTCCCGATTTCTGGTAAAATCAGAGCAAGAGAAAAGATGCCGGATCATATGCCGTCCGCCGGAGGGGAGGGGCCTGTGAAAAGGAAAAGAGTGATCTGGGCGCTGCTGTTGGCGGCCATCGTCATCGTGAGCCTGCTCCAGCCCCGTCCCAAGCAGCCCCTGCCCTACTCCAAAGTATACGAGCCGGATTCGTCCTGGCCCCTGGCGGCCACCGTCGCCTGGCGCGCCGGCCCGGACGTGATCGGGACCGCCGGGGAAAACGCGCGGCCCGCCTCCGCTTTCGTGTGGCTGGACAGCGGCCTGAAGGTCTATGACCGGGACGGCGGTCTGATCAGTGACGATCTGGACGCCTACGTCAGGGCCACCGCTCCCACCATGATCCCCGCCTTCTGTATCCGGGACGCGGCGGCCGCCGCGGGTCTCAAAAAATACCTGGAAAAAGGGCCGCTGCAGGACTGCTTCGTGGTATCCGGCCCGGAGAACAGGGATCTTGTAAGGGATGTGGCGGACCTTCCCCATGTCCGGGGCATGCTGGACTGTACTGCCGTGGAGAAAACGGACCGGAAAACGCTGCTCAGCTTGATCGCGGACGTGAACACCGCCCACGGGAAGGTGATCCTTTTGTCCCATCGGGCCGCCACACGGGAGAACGTGAGGCTGCTCCAGTCCCTCATGGCCACGGTGTGGGTGCAGTGCCCGCCGGATATAAAGTCCCTGGCCGCGTGCTGCGCCATGGGGGTCAACGGCATCGTGACGGATGACTACACGGCCGCTCTCAAAGTACTGGGCCTGTTCCGGGACGACGCGCCGAGCCTGCTCCGGGTCCCGATGATCATCGGCCACCGCGGCATGCCCTCCATGTATGTGGAAAACACCCTCAGGTCCGCCCTGGGAGCGTATGAGGCCGGCGCCGACGCCATCGAGAACGACATCCAGCTCAGCGCGGACGGGGAGATCTTCATCCTGCACGATGACTCCCCCGCCAGGCTCCTGGGGATCACGGACGTGGACCTGGCGGAAAAGCTGACCCTCGCGGAGCTCAGGGCCCATCCCTTCCTGTGGGACGATCCCGCCCTGGGAGTGCTGAAAAGGAACGCCGAGAGCGCCGCGTCCTCCCGGTACGGCACGCTGATCGGCAGCGATGAGGACAACGTGGTGCCCACCCTGAGAGAATACATCGAGACCTTCAAGGGGACAAAAGTGATCCACGACACGGAGATCAAAAGCTATGACCCCACGATCATCGGGGTCTATGAACAGCTGGTGGACTCCTATGACGCCTGGGACCAGTTTTTCACCATCACTTTCAATACGGCGATCCTGGACGCCCTCTACACCGATCATCCTCAGATCTCCGTCGGCGCCCTGTTTTCGGTTTGGACCGATCCAACTCGTGCCGCCGGGAAGGACGCGGACGCCGAAGAGGTCATAAGGCTCGTCTGCGCCCAGGTGGACAAGTGGAACGCCACCTACAACCCTCACCTGAGCTTCGACTACAGGGCGGCCTCGGCGGGCCGCCACCGCGGCCTGACGGTGTGGCCCTGGACCTACAACGATCCGGAAGCTTTCGCCCGGGCGTATCTGAGCGGCATTTACGGCATCACCACCAACTGGGCCTGGTGGGCGGGCGACTGGGTGGTGGAGATCGCTTCCGCAGACCTGTCCGCCCCGGACGTGTCCGATATCCCCCGGCCTGTCGGAAGGACACGGACCGGCGCTGAAAAAGTGCTGGAGGACGCCGAGCCGGTCAAACTGGAGGGCAGCCCCGGGGATGACGCGGCCCTGATGATCTGGCGCTGGAAAACGGACCTTACGATCGACGGTGTTTCCTACGGATCCTATTATCTGTATTCCGATCCCTTCACGGTCACCTTTTCTGAGTGAACGATGCCGGATATAAAAAAGCAGCCTGTACAAGGCTGTTTTTTTGTGGGACTGAGGGACAGGGAAGCCTCCCCGGCGCTCACCTGAACAGGCTGCCGGAGAGCAGGGCGTCCAGCAGCTCTTCCAGCTGGCTTTCGCTGCTGCAGCAGCCCTCCTCGGCATAGCGGCGCGCCACGCTGGCGACGCCCCCGGCCAGAAAACCGGCGGCATAGCGGCGTACGCTCTCATCCGTGCCGCTCAAAAAGCAGCCGCAGCGGTCCATGGCGCCGCAGAAACTGTCATACAGCATATAATCGATATGGTTCTCCACCAGAAGACGGATGAGGGCCCGGTTGCGGAGGATATAGCTGCTGTAACCCCGGCACAGCTGACGGAGCGTCTCATCCCGGTCGGCGGGGACGGCGGGCGCGTCCATCTCAAGGCCCTCGCAGTACCGGGCCTGCAGGGTGAACATCATGGCGTCCTCTTTCCCGCTGAAAAGGGAATAGAAGGTCTGGCGCGAGATCCCGGCGGCCCTGCACAGTTCGCTGATGCTGATCTGGGCGAAGGGCTTGACCCGCAGAAGGGCGATCAGCGCCTCCGCCGTCTGGCACTGGGACTGCAGCGCCGTTTTGTTGTTCCCGCAATACATGACCTCACCCCGTTTTAAGTTTCAGTCGTATTTTAACAAAAACCTTGACAAGTGTCAAGGCACGGTGTATGATCGGCATAACCTTGACAAGTGTCAAGGCTAAAGGAGGATCCATGATGTCCATGCTGCCGATCAACAACATCATCGTGCTGCCCGGGTCGAAACTGTGGCTGCAGAACAGTATCTACACGCAAACCACCGATAAAGCGCCTCTCAAAGGGGAGAAGGTCACGCTGCTCGCCCAGAAGGAAGAGGACCCTCAAAAACCCCTTTCCGCCGAAAACTTCCGGCCCATCGGCGTGGTGGGCGTCATTACCGAAGTCAATGACAGCGGTTTCATGTGCATCGACATCCAGAACCGCGTGAACGTGGAGGATATCGTGCGGCTCCCGGACGGAAGCTTTTCCATGACCCTCTCCCGCCGCCCGGATATCGACGACCTGGACCGGGAGGACGCGCGGAAAAGGCTGGACAGGGTGAAGGAGCGCATCCTTCAGTTTTCCAAAGGGCAGCAGTGGGAGGGAATGATCCGGAATTTCGCCGCTTCCTGGTTCGACCTGTGGACGGTGGGCACATCCCTGTCCCCCTGGCTGGGCCTGCCGGCGGATGAACGGTACGCCCTTTTGGCCGAGGACAGCCTCAGCAGGCGTTTCGACGCTCTGGAGCGCGTGATCCTGGAGGGCCTGGAGCGCATCAGCGTGCAGGCGGAGGCCCGGTCCGCCCAGCAGGAGAAATACGAGAAGCTCTACCGGGAATCGGCCATCAAAAAGCAGATCGAGTACCTGCAGAAGGAACTGGACGAGATGCATCCGGAGAACGTGTCCGAGCTGCGCCGGATGGAATTGAAGCTGGACGGAGCGGGCATGAACGAAACGGCGCTCCGGGAGAGCCGCAAGGTGCTGGAGCGCCTGAAGGGCGAGGGCGGAAACAGCCCCGAAGCGGGGATGCTCACGGACTGGCTGGACCTGATGACCAGCCTGCCCTGGAAAAAAGAAGAGGCCCCGCAGATCCTGATGGAGGAGGCCCGGGCCGCGCTGAACGCCGGGCATTCCGGCCTGGACAAGGTGAAGAAGCGCATCCTGCAGCAGATCGCCGTGATGCATCTTCGGGGCAGGCAGCCGGGCTCCATCCTGTGCTTCGTGGGCGCTCCCGGCACGGGCAAGACCAGTATCGGGGAGAGCATCGCCCGGGCCCTGGGCCGCAAGTACGTACGGGTCTCCCTGGGCGGCGCCCGGGACGAGGCGGACATCAGGGGCCACCGGCGCACCTACATCGGCGCCATGCCGGGAAGGATCATCGACGGGATCCACAAGTGCGGATCCAACAGCCCGGTGATGGTGCTGGACGAGGTGGACAAAATGAGCCGCGGCTACAACGGCGACCCCGCGGGCGCTCTCCTGGAGGTGCTCGATCCAGAACAGAACTTCTCCTTCACGGATCACTACCTGAACGTGCCCTTCGACCTGTCGGACGTCCTGTTCATCTGCACCGCCAACACCCTGGACACCATCCCGGAGCCGCTGCTCAACCGCATGGAGGTCATCAGCTTCCAGGGATACACCCCCCTGGAAAAGCACCGGATCGCGCGGGAACACCTGCTGCCCCGGGCCATGAAAGCCGCCGGGATCCCCGATGGCGCGCTGACCGTCACGGACGAGGCCGTCGACACCGTCATCGAGAGTTATACCCGGGAGGCCGGGGTGCGCGGGCTCAAAAAGCGGATGGACCAGCTCTGCCGCGGCGCGGCCGTGGCCCTGGCGGAGGACCGGGATGCGAAACTGACCGTGGCTCCGGAAGATCTGCCGGACTATCTGGACTCGGAGCCCCTCCGCCGCAGGCAGGTGCCCCCGGTCGCGAACCCCGGCATCGTCACAGGGCTCGCCTGGACGCCCTCGGGCGGCGAGATCCTGTACATCCAGTCCATGCTCACGCCGGGCAGCGGCAGGATCACGGTCACCGGCCAGCTGGGCGACGTGATGAAGGAATCCGCCCAGATCGCCATGAGCCTGGTCAAAGCCCTGCTGCCTCAAAAAGCCGGCCTGTTCGATAAAAACGACCTGCACATCCATGTGCCGGACGGCGCCACCCCCAAGGACGGCCCCTCGGCGGGCATCACCCTGACAACGGCTATCGCTTCCCTCGTCACAGGCACGCCGGTCAAATCCACCATCGCCATGACGGGCGAAATCTCCCTGCGGGGCGAAGTGACGCCCATCGGCGGTCTTCCTGAAAAGCTGATGGCCGCCCAGCGGGCCGGGGTTCAGCAGGTGCTGATCCCCGCGGATAACGAGGACGACCTGCA
>JAEEGL012796119.1_pt1 | contig 13583 bp, 6 predicted proteins | sample 9134231 | NCBI WGS metagenome assembly JAEEGL01 (sample SAMN16246548, study PRJNA631951) | gut metagenome | biome: gut microbiome; feature: rumen; material: fiber-attached | host: Bos | place: Iran: Karaj | collected 2018-10
TAGAGGTCTTCCCTTTTATGCCTGCAAAGATAGCAATTTTTACTCAAATCATAGCATTTTATACACGAAAAATTAAATAATGTCAAAATGTTCCATTTTTCTTCTTAGAAATTTGGATATTAACACAGTATCTCGAGCGCTACTGATCACATTCTTCTTCCTTCAATTCCTTGAATTTCTCTTCCGGGATGTTCTCCAGCAGGTATTGCTTGATATCGTCTTCAGACGGCAGCTGGAGGCGGTATTTGCTGACGAAGAGATTCTGCGAGAGGCCTTCGGTGGCGTATGTCAATGTATCTGTCCCCTGACATAATCAAGAACTTCTGCCAGGGATAAGGATTAAGGTACCTAACAGGCACCTAATGTGTGTTGCTATTTCTTAATTACGTTTTAACACTTCATACAGATAAGGTAAGTCATCGACTTCGACGATATCACCTTTTGTCGTTTTAACCACAAGTTTCTTTGTTCCTTTGGTGTCTATTCTTACTCTTATTATTTCACCTTTATGCTGAGATGGGAACAATCTGACAATATATCCTATTCTTGTGTCTTCTTTAGGATTGACACCATTTTTAATTAGAGATGTACCACTATTACTTCTATCATTAACAACTTTTGAAGTATCTAAATAATAACCATTATCACAAATTGTGACTTTAAATAAACTTCTTGCAACTTTAAGAAATTTTTCAAAGTCATCTCCCCACTGACTATGAACAACGACCTGCAAACCATTGGACAATTGGATTATTTCTTCATCCTTTAGGAAGAAATAGTTACGCGTCCTTGGGTTAATTGCACATTTTTTCAGTACATCGTTATATCGTTTTATCACCCCGTTAGCTTGATTATAATTCAGCGAAGCAGGAAATACGCGAATAAGGGTCTCATAAGAAACCTCAGGATGATGACGTACATAACTCTTAACTGTTTCAAGCACTAAACGTCGTTTATTTAATGGCTTTTTCTTCTCAACTCTGGTTTCCACATCCCTCCAACCTAGGGCTTCTTCTGAAAATATGGTTCGCGTGTTTCCATCTTCACCAATATAGACCTTCTCAACTTCTAAGCCAAGTCTACAGTCCATATTAATTCTGACTATCTGTTTAAACTTGGAATCTGTGGAAGAATATGTACAAACATATAATCCTCGACCAATTTCTTTTTGTGCAGATCTGTATATTGGGTTTTCATTAAGTCGTGAAGAAACAAGATTATCGCCCATACATATAATGTTTAACTGCTTAACCTTTTCTGGCCCAGCGTATTTAATTACATCCACAAGTGTTTCCCATACAAGATTACTGTCGAACACTCTTCCATTAGGGTATTTAACACGGATGATATAGCGAGACGTTCTTTTCTTCTGGGGCTCATCTTGTTTTTCTTCTTCCTCACGTGTTATAACAGATGTATCACCATCTATATACGCCTGTACAATACTACGTTTTTTGTCACGAAACACCCAGGCTGGTCCCCATTGGGTGTGATATACGAAATATCCGCCAATGGATTTCAGAGCATCTTTATGGGGCTTTGTATTACCTACTACTGCAATTGTCCTTTCTCCGTAGTCAACTATTCTTAGCCCATCTGATAAGGTATCAACAGATATGTCATCACATTGCATATTTTCATTGCCTTCGTTATCTTCTTCAGTTGTATCGTCATTAACAGAATCTGTCAATACTTCTTCAGGATACTCTTCCATTTTCTCCTTGACGGCATATTCAAGAATCGGACTCAAGGGGAGATTGTATTTTCCAATGAGCTCCAATATCTGTTTTAGTTCTTCTCTTTCTTTCATACTCGTTCTACTTTAGTTAATCCCGGCAAACTTCAAACTGATAACCTAAGTCCAAAATGCCTTTATAATCAAACCAGGCTCCTTCGACCTTCAACTTGCAATTCTCGAAGACAGTACTGTCAATAATATCCTCAATTTCATATGCATAGTCTAAAGAATAATCCATAATATAATACAATTCAGTATCTGGGAGGGCAACAATCTTTGTCTCTCCATTTTTCCATAAACCGTCTTCATATATCATACTTTTCAGCGTAAAACATTCTGTATTTATGCTTAGCTGATACATTATCTCATTAATGTATATTAATCTTCCTGCAGCCGAGAACGCCTTTTCGCCAAGTTGATTTATTATGAAGCACCGGTTTAATGTGTTCTTAATGGTAAAATTATTACATGGTTTTTCATTATCACTAACCATTATTGGCGCCTCAATAGCCTCCAACAGAGAATCGCTTTCAGAAATAACATCGGAGGGGGCGATATCCATTTCAGGATACTCCTCCATTTTCTCCTTGATAGCATATTCAAGAATAGGACTCAAAGGAAGACTGTATTTTCCAATGAGTCTCAGTATCATTTCAAGTTCTTCTCTTTCTTTCACTATTAGTCCTCCTTCGTTGATATTACAACTGTTTAATTGTATAGGCTGGCATCGGCTTTGAGAACGAGGCTTCAGCGTCTATATTGCTACATTGCTGACGAACAATATCGCGTCGACGAATAGCAGGCTGTAAACAGAGAGCATTAAATTCGTCTAAATCCAATTGCTCTATTGATGTGACATGAGGGAACAACAATTTCAGATATGCTGTTGCCACTTTTTTCACCGCTTTGGTATGACGCATATCGGCCTCATTGGGTACTTCTATAGCTGCATCGACAATATGCGAATATACAGACTCTGTTCTCATTTGATGTAGCACTTCTGAGAAGAATTCAACATTCAGCGTCCAATCATGTAGGGCCATGTCAACATTAACTCGTGGTAACAGCCAGCCTTCTATCATGCCATGAAAACGATCAAGCAATGCAGACTCCTTAAAGACCTCTGGCAATGCAGAGAAATACTTGTAGCTCAATGGCTCGTTGTTTTCTGATAGGAGTATATTGCCAAGGAGCATCAAGCCACATTCAGACATGAATTCATAGTTATCGATGGTTGCTTTGCCAAATTCCAGATAATTCTTTAGGAAAGACTGTATTTCTGTATTGTCTGAGAAAGTGATAGTTTGTATCTCATCGAAAGCCACCATATCATAAAAACGCATGATACCAGGCGACTTCGTTGATTTGTCGTACACCAATTTTGCACGAGAGACTTTTCCTCCACTTACAAGCCATACGAATTTAGACAGATTACCAAACACGTAACTCTTACCTGTTCCCTTTGGTGCCAATTCTATGAGGTTCAAACGTGGCTCAATGAAAGGTAGAAGACGAGTTAGGAATTCCAACTTCTGTGTCATGTTTTTAAAAGCAGAGGGAGTGTACTCCATAGCAGATATCAGGACATCTACCCATTCTTCCAATGAAAATTGGGCACGACATTGGCGTATATAATTTATGTCAAGTTTCTGCATGGGACGGAAAGGCTTGAACTTTACCATCTCTACATGTCCTGCCTCACGCTCTTGTGGCTGGATATAGACGATTTTCATGATGCCCCATTTTTCGCCATCAATCAAGTCATCTGGGTATTCCTCAATGAGATAGTCAGGAATCAAAGTGTCTGAGGCTTTGATACCCATATCTGGTATCTGAAAACTGGTTTTATTCTGTGCCAGACTTGTTGATACGACAAAACGAGTAAGCAACGTAAGCGTTTCACCCCTACGTAGTCTCGCTCGAATAGCACTGTTGTCATTTGGAATATGGGCATCCAAAAACCTTGCAAGTTCTGTCCGTTTAAAAGAGCCATCTGGTGCGATATGTGTTGATATCAGATAGTCCTTAACAAACGAAGGGAGGTTTCTGCCACTAAAGATGTCGTAGTTAGCAGGGTTCTTATACACGGCTGCAGAGCCAAAGACTTGTTTTATTTTATCACCTATCGCGCTCATAATTACAAATCAAATGCATTGTTAATATCTAAATCACCACTCAAGCCTACAACCTTAATGGAAAATTGATGACTTGGGGCGCCGTCTGGTTTAATGTCAATTATGTGGGTACCCTCTGTGATGTCTTGCAAAAGTGTAGTCCACTGAGTACCAACTCTATCCATCTTGTATGGTTTACCTTCACATGTCAGCATAACACCTGTGGGTTCTGGAATCACTGTCAAGGAAACAGCAGGGTTAGAAAGCATAACGTCATCAGGTGAAAGCTTAATCTCATACTTGATGCTGCCTGGTATATTCTTGTTAGATAGAAGAATGAATGGAACTAAAACTTCTTCTGGTGTACAACCACCATGCACCTGATGCGTTGGAGCCTTTGACAATGACGAATGAGTGAGAGCGACTTTGTAATACTCCTCGTCAATCTCATTCTTGTGTACCAAATAGTCTGGGTCTGATTGAGCTTCTTCTTTTGTCTTGATATAGCGTCCCTCATGCTCAAACTTGCCATCGTATTTCTTAGATAAGGCCTTGCGGGAAAGACAACTTAATCCATGATCAGAAACGATAGCAACAGTACAAGATTGTTTCTTGCTGTTTCCAATGATCTCGTGGATTATTACTTTAAGAACATTGAGTTCGTCCTTTAGTGTATAAAGGTATTTGTACATGTGGGAGTCATGACCAAGTTCGTCTAATGCATCATACTTTACAACATTTTCACCATCAAATCTATTATGATAGGTAGATGAGGGTATGTCAGAACGACTAATCTGCGAACGAACTACTTTCATATTGCTCTGTTCTGTGTCAATCAGATAGAGGATATACGACAAAAACTCTGCCCCTAAACCATCTATCCAATACACTTTGTCTGGTTTATAAACGGCATTACTGCTTACTTCTGATAACAAGCTATGTGAATTCTCAAACTCAAAGTACCACTTGTAAAACGTTTTAGCCGATTCATTCTTCTCAGCAATATGTTGGGCTATTGCTTCTGTATATTTGTCGAGAAGTTTAGCTTTCTTGTATTCTTCAAAATAATTAACGCACCAATTGTTTTCTACTCTGAAATGAGATGGCTTAGTAGTTTTGATGTAAGCAGCAAATTCTGGATATATGTTCTCAATCGCATTTTTGATTATGCTATTATTGGGATTGTGAATGAACCAGCCCATCAACAAGATCTTTTCAAAATCGAACACGCCTGTACATATGTCAATAGCGGCCTTTAAATCTTGGTTTTGCTGGAAAAGTTCTTTTGTCCTTTCAAGTAGCCATTCTTGTTCATTTTGGGTAATGGCATTAAGGAATATGGCCCGATTGTTTACGATGATATTCCTACGTTCTTCAGCATATGATTCTCTATTCTTACTGGTTGGCATTTCATAGAGAATACGAGTCGCTATATAATTGGGCAGTTGATTCTCGTCGTTTAAGTCTGAAACGCCTTCCATGCATAAAGCTACATATGGATAATTTTCTTTGAAAGATGTGTGTAAAACGTATTGTTTCAACAACCATCTTCTGAATGCTGTGTTATTCGAATTAAGCCACTCTCCAATAACGTCTGAAGCAGTCAATGTAACCTTATTGAATACAGAACGCGTGAATGACTCGAAATTAAATGATGACAACTTAATATTTTTAAGACTATTCAACAACTCATCCCAGAAAGATTTGTCTTCTTCCAAATAATCAAAGGGAAAAGATAAGTCCAAGAACTGAGTCATAAACTCGTATGGACTATTTATCTTTACGAAGTTGAAAATGTTGTCAGGCTTCGAATACTTGAATTTGGCAGCAATAGGAACAGAACAACATACTATGCGTTCCTGAGGTGCTTGCACTTTCCAGAACTTCAGCCAATCTCTTAACGTATTTAATTGACACTGAGTATCTCCATTAGACAACTTGAAATCTTTGTATTTTGTAAAAAACACCTCTACTGACTGAGATTCTGCGTCATAACGCCAAATAGGCGCACTTTCCTGAATACGTCCAAAATGGTTAAGAAAGTCTGTAAAGCGGTTCTGCAATCCTATTAATGGCACATAGATGCGTTTCTTGGGACGCTTAATGTCCTCAAGTAACATAATCTCATTGAAGAAGCCCCTGAAGTCATCATCGTTATAAAAACGAACTAGTTCTGAGAAGGGAGAAACAAAAGTTGACGAGCAGCATGATTTCATGGCCGTCTTTAGCATATCTTTGGTAATCCATGTGTCATCCTCGCCTTCTTCAATTAAGTTTTCGAGGTCTAGTGCCTCTACGCCAATGTTAGCCATAAACTTCGCCAAGTTCTTAAACTCATTGAAGTTGTTGAGCATAATAAAACGAATGGCATAACGCTGTGCCAGCATATCGCTAGTATCCTTGTCATGGATAATCTCGCGAGTTAGATCCTCAAAGGAATTAAAAACTTTTATTTTCTCTGCTGAATCCATAACTCCATGACTTTAACTACCCAAATACGATATGAGGAATTGCGATACCTCTGGATGTTCCTCTATCAAATCCAAAATAACCTTCTGCCACATCATGCTTGGCATCGTTTGTTCACGAACCAATGTTTTGGCCTTCTTGATATCATCAGGCTTTGCCTGTACAGTTGATGGAGCTGGTTCAGGTTCTGCTGCCATTCCATCAGGTGGAGACACTGGCTCTGCTTTCTTAATCTTATTGATATAGAACGACATCACAGCTGAACGCACATCTTCTTCTCTACGGAAAGCGATTTCTGACTGCAAGTGACTTAATTCTTCCATCAATTCATCCCACCATTCTGGCTGAAGTTCAACTTCTTTAATTCCATTAACAAAGTTCGTAAAGCCTTCTTGATAGTTTGAAGAATTGGTACATAATTTGTATAGATCAACCTGGCCAACTTCTTTTATCTCGTGATATAATGACTTAATCTTATCCAAAGAATAACTGTCTTGGTTGAAAAGGCTAATCAAATCCTTTATTGCCTCTGCACAAGCTTCTTTTTCCTTTATCTTAGTACAATATAAAAGTGACCATAAAGGATATTTCGCAATCTGCTTGCTAAACTCTGTAATACTCCATTTTGCATAGTTCAAACTCTTAAGGTCGCTTAGACTTACCCCTTTTACCGTACTGAGATTGAAAATTTCTCCAAGAATGCTGGTAAGGTTGCGTTCTTCAGCAGAGCCGAAACGGAGCAATAGTTTATTGCTGGTCTCGCTGCTGCCATTGTCCCACATTTTGAGAAGAATCTCAATCATATCATTCAGCTTCTCATCTCCAACAGGTTGTGACGTGCTGGGATTGAACAAGTCTTCCTTGTGCTTACGCAGCGCATAAGATAGTGCTACATAGTTTGCTTGGTTGGCAAAAAGACCAAATGGTTCGCGGATAAGTGGTTCCAATATGTCACTCAATGAGAAGCGGTCTGCGTATCTTTTCTTTGCCGCAGCAATCAGACTATCAACTTCCTTACAGATAGATACCAGCCAAGAGTCGCCTGCTAAAGCAGATTCTGTCAGTTCGCAGGTGTCATTGACAAGATTGTTCTCTCCATCTAAAAAAATCTTTTTGGCAGGTCTGCTTGAACCGCCAAAGGTCAGCAACTCGTCGCGAGTACGCTTCTGGAGCATCTGCAATGAAAGTGCCTTGAAGTTCTTATTAGCAAAGAAAGTTACAGGCTCATTTTGCAATGCTTTTACGCTTTCCATTCCATGAGGGAACACCTGAGCACTGAACTTCTTGTTGATGACATTATAAACGTTATTAAAGATTCCTTCTGAACTGCGCTTGCCATTGAAATATAAGGTGTATGTACCACCCATCATTCGCGTTTTCCACTTTGTTATGTATTCTTTTGCAGCATTATCAAATTGGCTTGCATCATCATTGTTAAAGTGTGAACGACTTACATTGGCTTGGGTTACAGCATCAATGAAATGATTCTGAGAAGCATGGGTAAGTACTTCTGATGGAATAATAAATATCGTGTTTTCAAATTCTTCAGAGAAGTCCTTGACTCTGTTTTCCATCATATCCCTTGACTCATCAGTGATGGAATAGAATACGCATATATGCAGGAAATTGGGTTTCTCACGAGTATATTTGTTTAGCCTGCTACGCAATACTGCTTCTTGATCTTCACATGAATAGAACTGGGGTTCACATTTGCGGAACAGGCGATCACCCACCAAGAAGTTTACGCCAATCTCAGCCATACTGCGACCATTGTACTTCAAGTAGTCTACCGCCATTTTGTAACTGGTAGTAACTTTTGCCTTTTCCTGATTGATTTCAACTGGGTTATATGACGATACAGAAATCTTGAACTCACCAAATATATCGCGTGCAATGATTTTGCTTTCATCTAGCCAATTGAGAATCTTTTCCATCTTGTCCTCACAACGATCTCCAGAGAAGATAAACAACAAATTTCTTTCGTTGGGAGCGTACTTTTCTGGTGATTGCTTCTTGTCAAATCTTACACCAAGTGCATTTAGAAGAAGTATGGACTTGAACACTCGTACATAGTCATCGCCCATTTTTTCCACACGGGCCAGATTGCTCATATAGACATTTGTGAATGCTGAACAACGCGCGTCGTTATTAAACTCAGAATAGAAGAAGTCCCACAGCCAGTCAGCTGTAAGCATCATCTTCTGTGCATAATTGTTCTCGTCACCAATGAATCCCTTAAATCCATTCTGCTCATCATTCATAAACTTCAATACGCTTCGATTGGCCGACCCCATAATGTTCGACATTTTGGAGCAGAGGAATGCAGTATAGGGATGAAGTGGGAATAGGTTGTGGATGTGCTCTTTCTCTTCAAGAGAATTGCTCTCACAAAGATAGTCATATAGCCCTTTGTCCAATTTCTTAGCGACCTCCCATGCCGTCATTGCTAATTTGGATGTATCAGGTATGGTGAAAGTATGACGAAGGATCAGATACGTTGAGATTTCGTCCATTTGGTAGTCAACACTGTCATAACGGTCACTCATCTTTGTAATATCTTTACCCTTTGTATCAAGACTGGAAGTCTCTGTTCTATGAGAAATCAGATATAGGAAAACATTGTTGTTCTGTGACTTCTCTGCAATGTTTTGCAATACGTTGATACGATCGCTCTTCAGCGTATCCATCACACTGGTAAACTCGTCCCAGAATATAATCAGACCATTGGCTATGCCAGCTGCCTCAATCTCTTTTTCTATTTCTACAAGCCAATCGCTGATACTATCGCTTGTCAAATACGTGTCATCCGCTGCCAATACTTCTTCCAGATGCAGGAAGACGTCGATGTCATTAGAATGGAGTTTGGCTAAGAGCTTCTCATATGTGGGCGCCTCTGATGCCAATTCATCACTCGCATCCAATAATTCAGGTATGCGAGTCTGATGACTTTCAACCCAGCGACAAGCCTTGTCAAAGTCAGATTGAACTACAATTTCTTGATGGCCAGCTGCCGCTAATGCCAATTTGGTTTGCTTCTGTATAGACAAGGAGAAACGAGGGATGTTGTAAGCTCCTTCAACACCCTTCAAAACTACAGGGAAATAGTTTTTCTTCTTACGGACTGCAGATAGATTTGCTCTCAGCGACTCATTGGGGAGATTTTGGATGTAGTCTTCCACTTCTGACGATGGGTCGCATAACAGGTGACGAACAACGCTACTAGCATGACTCTTACCTGTACCAAAAGTACCACGAACCCACATCGAGCGACGTTTGCTTATCTCTGATGAAGTGATAGCCGTCACACTCCTGCTTAGCAAATCGCAGAATTGTTTGGTAGGAATGAAGGTTCGCCACATCTCTGGCGTTTCATCAGTCATATCATAGACTGGCAGGAAATTCTGCATTTTGATGTAGTCTGAATATTTAGCAGCCATATATCTATTGTTTTTAGGTTTCTAGTTATTGTTATTAGAGCATTAATCTTAATATGTCCACAGAAGTAAGATCTTCACGTAGAATAATGTTGTCAAGTCCCATGTTCAACTCTGCTCGCAACACATGGTTTCCTTCCTCTTGTAGTGAAAGCAACAGACTCTCAAGAGTTTCTTTGCTGATGCCAAATTGACGATAAATACCTTCTGTCTGATTCTCGTCATAGAACTCAGAAACGTTAAGGGAATAACGCTTCTTGCGTTCTGCATAACGATAGAGCGAATATGCTAATGCGACAAGTGATATTTCATCGTGGGGTTGACGAACCAATGTTACTTTGTTTTGTTCCTTATTCAACACACCAATAGGAATAGATGAACCAAGTGGGCTCTCCTTGAAGGTATTCAATAGAGAGTTAAAAGGATTACGCAGAGTCCTATCTTTAAGATATGGATATGAATCTTGTAAAATTATATCCATTTCCTCTCGAGTATAGTTTCGATTGAAATCAATTGCACAGTGAAACCACGTACATATTTCAGAGTTCTCACATAAACCAATATAAATTAGCTCCCATATTATTTGTGGCTTTGAGTGGAATGCTTTTGCCATATACTGCCCCGTTTCACTTATGTTCTTGTCTTCAGCATTAAGAATGTATGCTTCACGAAGCCAATTGATGAATGGGGGTATCTGATATTTGGGATTTAGTCCATGTTCGTTATTGTCAAAGAATGTTTCGTATGAGTCAAAATATTTCTCCACCCAAGTTCCTCGCATTCCCATTCCATCGTTATAGCGATTAATCCCAGATTTAGAACCTTGAGCCAAATTCTTTATCTGATTTGTCATTATGCTCGTGTCAGAGGTGCTTATTGAACTTGCGGCGTGACATCCTTTGCCATCAAAATCAATACATTTCATACAATGAACACATTTGTCCTTGTTAATAGATGCTCTAGGAACTACAGACAGTGCTCCAGTAGGACATTCTACTTCGCACACCTCACAATGAACACAATAAGTTGCTTTATAGCAAACCTTTTTCAGATGGCTTATGAAAATTACATCTTTGGGGTCTATTCCATTAACCTCAAATACTTGACTATCACCATTTTCTTCTAATCTACATTTGAATATTTGTTTGTGATGATTTAAGTCAATCTCAGTGAGATTTTCCTCTTGATTAATATTCATGTCGCCTAACACCCTCATCCACATTAGCAGGTTTTCTTTGGGTGCAGTAATGATAGCCTTGAAATCTGGTGCGACACTCATGAAGATAACATTCGCATTTGTATGTAAATATCGCCCACCTGCTCTCATCTTCCATCTGCCAGTACGGATATAGTTTTCTACTCCTGAAGTCTTGTTCCTTTCAAGACCTTCTCGTATTTTATTGACGAATGGAGCCAATGTCTCAGGATACAGTTGACCGCATAAATCTTCACTCCAACTTGAAGAGTATGGACAGATTACACAGCCAACTCGTGAAAGCCCCTTCCTGTAAGCTTCATTAATAGGAAGACCATTAAGTAGTAGATAGAGATAGATTTCAGTCGCATTCCATTCAAGAATTGGACTGACATTGATAATTTTATTGTGCTTTACATTTTTACCTATCTTTGAACGAGATGAGCGGCTCGGGCTTTCCTCTGCACGAACACCATCAAATAAGATGGCGTTTGGCTGTTTTCCGTTGTCAACAATCTCTTTCAACAATTTACTTAATGGGGCGGATTTCATTATACTACAGCACCATCTGTGAATTCTACTGGGTGTTCCTATTTCGTCCCAATAATGCAAAACGGGCTGATGGTTCTTTGCCGTATAAAATCTCAAATTGGGATATCTCTGGTTATAATAATCTCTTACCTTGTTGTATAATTCGAGTGAGGGTGGAAGTTCGTACCCTGTATCAGAATAAATAACGACAAAGTCCTCTGCAGGAACCACTCTTGACACTAAATCAAGAACGACCTGAGAATCCTTACCGCCACTAAACGAAGTCACAAAAATATCTGTATTACTAGAAAGTATTGGGGCTTTGCCCTGTTCTTCTGCTTTACTCAATGGCATGACGTCGAAGCTGTCGCAGTCCTCCTTAATAACAACATGCTCTTCTTTCGTTTTCTTTTCAAGCGAAGAAGCAAGGCGTTGGAAATCTAAATCAGGGTTCTTCTCAGAAACCTCACGAATGTTCTTATAACGACGATATGTTTGGTTAATAAAATCCATAGCCTCGTGCTCAATAATAAACATCGTGTCCTCGTTTCGAGAACGCAAACGCTCCATATCAACGGCTTCTAGCGTCAGGATTTCAAAACCCTCTTGTTGAATAACCTCAGGTGCATCAAAGACATTACCTCCTTTCACTTCGAGCACAAATTGCCCTTTGTAAAAATATCTACGGTCGCATGCCCACAGCAGAGGTTCTTCAACGTGAGGATATATCCACCCACGTTTATTTAATCCCAATAGATCAAGTTCTTCCCAGAATACAGGGCGAGGCGACACATTGAGCGCATCACCTTTACTCGACATTGTCAGTCGCACACCATTATAAACTGGATCCCATATTACTTTAAACATTACTTCATTTACCTATAATTTGTTATTCACTATACGAGTAAATGAGGTTTGATGTAGGGGAAATGGAAAAGCGCACCCTCTTCCCTTGCATACTTACACTCCAGCCGTCGCCAAACAGGCCTGCTACGATACACAAGGAAAGGGTACGCCTATGAAGGCGTATCCCAATCCCGCGAGGTCGTAGCATCAGTTAGTTGGCGACTATTTGAGTGTAAACCTCATCAGAATTTTGAATACTCAATTTTCTGTCCCTCGATGTCCTGCATCGCAGCCCTCACTCCCAATGGAGGTCAGTTTTTACTCATCCAAGCGTCTCTGCAAGTCGAGTAATTGCCACAATGCAGGGGCAAATATACAAAATAATTTGCTTACTTCTTATATAATAAGGTGGAATTTAAGAAAAATTTAACAGTCTGGGGATTCTTGCTCAGGCAAGCGTCCCTGGGGGCCGAGCGGGGGAATGTGGAAATCTTTCGCAAGCTCTGCTTGCATTGTAGATAAAGGGAGATAGATGAAGATAGAAGGAGAAGAGGGAGATAGAGGACAAATGTGTCAGGACCTGGTACGTGACATTCTGAATTAATATTCGAGAAACCTCACGCTCGGCAAAATGAACGAGTTCTTTTTGCTCTCGCTTAATCGGTTTGTTCATAATAGTATGAATAGTCGATGCCCTTCATGAAGATTTCGCGATCGTCGATGCGGTCTGTCATGGCTCCTTGAAGCAACGACTTGATGGTACGGGCATCTGTCGTGCTTTGCTTCATGGCCGCTAAATACGATTTCTTGTCTATTTTACTCCAATCGACACAAAGCTTCAGGCGCGCCTTGAAGATGAGATCGAGCCAGATGCAGAACAGGGTACCATCTGCACGCACTCCGCATCGAGTGCATCAGCAAATCGCTGCTTGCCATCGGGTGCTTGGAATTTGAAGTGGTTAGTGACACTAACCAGTTGAATGCCGTTCTTCGCCATCTTGCCTTTCAGGTACTTCCAGTAGTTACGGCATTTTTTATAGTCATCTTCATCGTTAATGGCACGAACAATGTCTGTGGCGTTTCTTTTGGTCATGGTTCTTGTCATATTAAAATCCTTTTCATAGACCTATTCCCCTTCTTTCTTGGGGGCCGCTAATTCAAACTTCAGGTGGCCCAGACGGTGGAAGATGACAATCAGCACCGCCTCGATGGCGTAGGCGATCAGGAAGCTGTACCACAGCAGACTGGGGGCAAGA
>JAEEGL016167502.1_pt1 | contig 13583 bp, 13 predicted proteins | sample 9134231 | NCBI WGS metagenome assembly JAEEGL01 (sample SAMN16246548, study PRJNA631951) | gut metagenome | biome: gut microbiome; feature: rumen; material: fiber-attached | host: Bos | place: Iran: Karaj | collected 2018-10
ACGTTTGGGAACACGCCTATTATCTTGATTATCAAAACAGAAGGGCAGAATACATTGAAAAATTTTGGTCAATAATCAACTGGAAGGAAGTCAATAAAAGATTAGCGTAAAAAACAAAACACCCGAACCAAAACAGTTTTTCAAGTTTCGATTCGGGTGTTTTATTTTTATAATTCGTTATTTTTAGTAAAGTAATTTGAAGAGTTTGTTTTTTTAGTTCGATTTCAACAATTTTTAAAGAATTTGATATTCTATATTGCGTTGATGCAAGCGTAGTGAGTCTTCCAGACAAAAATCCTGCTTTTTTATTGATTATTAGGAGTTTGTCGTTAATAAAATCCTTATTCCGAAGGAAATTTGCTCAATTACTCGATTCGTAAAAGTACATAAATTTGGTGTTGCAGCTAATAAATCGCAATTTTTGTGAGTTATTAGCCGCAATAGTAATCTTTTTTATTAAATTCACAAAAAGTTTTTACAATGAAAATACGAATAAGTCGGAGAATATCTCATTTCGTATTGCAGATTGTATTTGTATTATGGCTTACATTTTTTCTTCGCAAATGCAAAACATAATTTTTATTTGTCAAAAAATATGCAAAAAAAAATTCCCGAATCAGGACGAAAAAAACGTCGCGATTCGGGATTTGATTATTTATGACTTAACAAAAGTCTATTCTGCTTTCAATAAATCTTCTAATTGTTTGATTCTTTGCTCCTTTGTGAAATTTCTGTTATAAAATTCTTTACCGTTATCCCCTAAAACTTGTAATTCAGTTTTTGTTATGACAGACATATTTTTTACGGTTTGGGCAAACGATTTGTAATCTCCCGCCGGAACTGAAAATCCGCATTCCGCTTCTTTTACCAATTCAGCACCCTCACCATTTATCATCGCCAAAATAGGTTTCCCTTGCGACATATAAAATTGTACTTTTGCTGGTACTGTCAAATTGAAACACAATTCGTCTTTCAATGAAAACATTAAAACATCAGCCTTGCGCATGAAAACAGGCATCGTTGAAAGCGGATAACGTCCTAAAAAATAAACTGTTTCTGACAATCCGTTTTCCTTGACATATTTTTCAGAAATATCTTTCCGGCGTCCGTCCCCTACAAAAACAAATTTGATATGCTTGTCTTCTTTTAAAATTTCAGCCGCTTTTAACAAAGCGTCAATGTTTTGCGCTTCACCCAAATTACCAGCAAACAGCAGAATAAAATTATTTCCAACATCAAACGGACTTATCTTTTCTATGTCAAATCCCTTAGGACATTCACTTTTTACATGTTCCGCCCAATTTGGAAAATAAATCAATTTATTCTGAAAATTACCTTTTTCACAAATTGATTTGGCAAACCCTTTGGAACTCATCAAGATTTTCGAACACCGTTCATAAACTTTTCTAACCATTTGGTTTTGAGATTTGATTATCAGCGGATGTTTTATCCCGCCAGCCGAAACCAAAGATTCAGGCCATAAGTCCAAAACCCAAAACAATAACGGAATTTTCTGTCGTTTCGATAATTTTTTTGCGCAAACACCAATAAAAAACGGTGATGTCAAATGAACGAACACCCTGTCATATTTACGACGGAAAGAATGGAAAAATGTGAAAACATACAAACAGAAAAAATAAGAAACGTAATTCAAAACCAGCCTTATTGCACCACCGTTACCGCGCGGAATTATCGGCAAACGGATTACATTGACCCCGTTTACGGTTTCGCGACGGCGTTTAAAAAGAGAATATCCGTCGTAAAATCTGCCTTTGGGATAATCGGGAATTGCCGTTAAAACAGTTACATCGTGTCCGTTTTTCGCAAGTTCAAAGGCAATGTCGTTCACCTTGAAATCTTCCGGATAAAAATGGTTTGTAAAAACGCAAATTCTCATCTTTCAATATTTTCTCCAGACCATTTTATTCACAACTCCGACGTAACTCTGAATGATTTTTACGACTTTCGTTGATACATTTTCGTCGGTATAGTCTGGAACAGGAATGCCGTATTCTCCGCTTTTGACCAATTCAACAGCCGTTTCCACAGACTGTAAAAGAGATTTCTCGTCAATACCTGCCAAAACGAAACAGCCTTTGTCTAATGCCTCCGGACGTTCCGTCGAAGTCCTTATGCAAACCGCAGGAAACGGATGTCCGGCAGATGTAAAAAATGAACTTTCTTCCGGCAATGTTCCCGAATCAGAAACCACAGCAAAAGCGTTGATTTGCAAACAATTGTAATCATGAAATCCAAGCGGTTCATGCTGAATAACACGTTCATCAAGTTTGAATCCGCTCTCTTCAAGCCGCTTTCTGCTCCTCGGATGACACGAATACAAAACCGGTATGTCGTACTTTTGTGCCATTTTATTCACCGCTGTAAAAAGCGACGTAAAATTCTTCTCTGTATCAATGTTTTCTTCCCTGTGCGCTGAAAGCAGAATATATTTCCCTTTTTCCAAATTCAGACGCTTATGAATATCACTTGCCTCGATTTTTTCAAGATTGGTATGCAAAACTTCCGCCATTGGCGAACCGGTTACGTATGTTCTTTCTTTCGGCAGACCACAATCAGCCAAGTAACGCCGTGCATGTTCCGAATACGCCATATTCACATCGCTGATAATGTCAACAATACGGCGGTTTGTTTCTTCTGGCAGACATTCGTCTTTGCAACGGTTGCCGGCCTCCATATGAAAAATTGGAATATGTAACCGTTTGGCTCCGATAACTGACAGACACGAATTGGTATCGCCCAAAACCAAAACTGCATCAGGCTTGGTTTCAACCATCAACTGATATGATTTTGCGATGATGTTGCCCATCGTTTCGCCCAAATCCTTTCCGACTGCATCCATATAAATTTCAGCGTCGTCAAGTTCCAAATCCTTGAAAAATATACCGTTAAGATTATAGTCGTAATTCTGACCGGTATGTGCCAAAAGCGTGTCAAAATATTTTCTGCACGCTTTGATAACCGCCGACAGACGTATGATTTCAGGACGGGTGCCGACAATTATTAAAAGTTTCAGTTTGCCGTTGTTTTTAAAAGATGTCATTATTTTACTGGTTCAAAAAAGGTGTCAGGTTTTTGCGGACTGAACTTTTCGTTAGCCCACATAACTGTTATTAATTCTTCCGTATCGCTCAAATTTATAATGTTGTGTGTGTAACCGGGTAACATTTGAACTGCCTCAATTTTGTCACCGCTAACCTCAAATTCCAAAACTTCGTCAGTACCAATTTTACGCTCCTGAATCAGCCCGTGTCCCTTGACAACAATAAAAAACTCCCATTTAGAATGATGCCAATGCTGACCTTTCGTTATTCCGGGTTTACTGATGTTAACGCTCACCTGTCCGCAGTCCTGAAAATGCAATAATTCTGTAAAAGACCCTCTGTCGTCAATGTTCATTTTCAAAGGAAATGACACTTTCTCTTTCGGAAGATAACTCAAATATGTAGAATACAATTTTTTCGCAAACGATTTTTCCGGAATCTGCGGAATGTCCAAAGTCTGAGGCTGACTATGAAATTTTTGTAACAAATCTACAATTTCTCCAAGCGTAATTTTATGAGTATGAGGAACATAACAATATTTTCCGTTTTCATCAGGCAAAACGTCCAAATCATTGAATTTACAATGATGCTCCTTGTTTTCAAGGCATAAAATCATTTCAGATACAAGGTCATCAATATACAAAAGTTCAAGTTCGGTTTTCGGGTCGTTAACCTGAATTGGCAGGTCGTTTGCGATGTTGTTACAAAAAGTCGCAACCGCACTGTTGTAATTCGGACGACACCATTTACCGAAAAGATTCGGGAAACGGAAAATTTTTACCCTCACGCCGTTTTCCTCCGAATATTGCAAAAACAAATCCTCTCCTGCTTTTTTGCTGCGGCCATATTCACTGTTTCCGAAACGTCCTGTCAACGATGCCTGCTGCGATGATGACAACATTACAGAGCATTTGTTTCCGTGCTTTTTCAATGTTTCAAGCAAAGTTGAGGCAAAACCGAAGTTGCCTTGCATAAACTCGTCGTTATTTTTAGGACGATTTACGCCGGCAAGATTAAACACAAAGTCGCATGATTTGCAATAGTTGTCTAAATCGTCCAACGCATTGTCAACATCGTAGCGGAAAACCTCGTCAATTTGCAAACTGCCGTAACATTTTGCCTTTCCGGTTCGGATATTGTCAAGTTCAGCACATAAATTTTTGCCGACAAATCCGTTTGCACCCGTTACAAGAATTTTTAATCCCATAATCTTTCAATTTTATTCGCTTCTGATATCACGGGCTTTTGCCCTCGGCAACAGTCCTAAATCCTCGCGTACAAAACGCAGTTTCAAGAGAAGTTCTTTCATTTCCTCCACATTGAGACGGCGGGTGTTGTGAGAATGATAATCCTCAATTTTTGAAATGTCTTCGTTGCCTTCTGTAAAAAATTTGTCGTAATTAAGACCGCGCGTGTCGCAGGGGATGCGGTAATAATTGCCCATATCCTCGGCTCTGACCATTTCCTCGCGAGTAACGAGGGTTTCGTAAAGTTTTTCTCCGTGACGTGTTCCGATGATTTTCACCTCTGTTTCGCCATATTTCGGATTGACTTTCGCGTAAGTCTGTTTCAAAGCCTCAGCAAGAGTAGAAAGCGTTGCCGCCGGTGCTTTTTGAACAAACAAATCTCCGTTGTGTCCATGCGTAAAGGCGTATACGACCAAATCAACGGCATCGTCCAAAGTCATCATAAAACGAGTCATATTCGGATCTGTAATTGTTATCGGCTTGCCTTCCTCCATCTGTTCCACCCAAAGCGGAATCACCGAACCGCGTGAAGCCATAACATTGCCGTAGCGGGTACAACAAATTGTTGTCTCGGCGTTGTCGCCAAGTTCCCTGCCTTTGGCGACTGCAACTTTTTCCATAAGGGCTTTTGACATACCCATCGCGTTAATCGGGTAGGCGGCTTTGTCGGTTGAAAGCACGACAACGTTTTTTACGCCGTGTTCTATTGCCGAATTCAGTACGTTTTCCGTTCCGAGAATATTGGTTCTGACCGCCTCTGCCGGAAAAAACTCGCAGGAGGGAACCTGCTTTAAAGCGGCGGCGGAAAAAACATAGTCCACGTCTTTCATCGCAATATCAACGGATGATTTTTCCCTGACGTTACCGATGTAAAACTTAACTTTAGGATTCTGCAAAGCGTGCCGCATATCGTCCTGTTTTTTTTCGTCACGGCTGAAAATACGGATTTCCTTAATATCCGAATCCAAAAAGCGGCGTAAAACAGCATTTCCAAAAGAACCCGTTCCGCCGGTAATTAAAAGAATTTTATCTTTGAAAACTGACATAATGTATAATGTTTATAATGTCAAAATATCGTCTTGTTCAAGAGGTTTGTATTGACCGTCTTTCATTTCCAAAATTACAGACGGTTCAAGGACTTCAATCGTATGCCACTGATTTTTAGGAATATTCAGACCAATACAATTACTATTTAAAACGAATTCGTCCGTAATTTTACCTTCATTATTATAAAAAACTTCCTTGATTCTGCCTTTTAAAACCACCAAAGTCTCGGAAGTGTACTTATGCTTGTGAATAGGAATTTGAGTTCCCGAAATCAAAGCATTCAACATCCGTTGCGAGGTGTCATCAGGAGAATTTCGTAAGTCAAAATTCGTTCTGAGGCGAGGATTCTTTTCCGCCGAAGACAACAATGTGTCAAATAACGAAGTGTTAAAAAGCATGATTTAGAATTTTTTCGTACAAATTCAAATATTTTGAGAATACAATATCCTTGTCATAAAATTGCTCGGCTCGACGTCTGCACTCTTCTGATTTTAATGAACTTTGGCGTAATGTTTTGATTGCAGCGATCAACTGCGAAATATCACCCTGGGGAACGACAAATCCCGTCTTTTCGTCAATTGCCTCCGGCGAACCGCCCGTTTGATATGTAATTACAGGTGTTCCAGAGGCAAGGGCTTCGATATTGACAGTGGGGAAATTATCCGCATACGTCGTATTGACAAAAACGTCTGATTTGCCGTATAATTGAGCAAGTTCGCTTTGACTTTCCGTCCGTGTAATTCCAGAAATTCCCTCCGGCAAATTCTTTAACTGTTCTTTTGTCAACCCAACCAACGTAATCGAAAAATCTTCAGGCAAGAGTTTTCTCAGTTTGAAAAAATCGTAAAGACCTTTTCTTTCGTCCCAAACGTTTGAAACACCCAAAATTGCAAATTTTCCATTTTTGTTTTTTTCGCACGGTGAAAATTTTGAAATATCTATGCCGTTGTTAATTACGTGAAGATTTGCATAATTCAAAAACGATTCTTTTACGATTTCATTCAGCCAATTTGAAACAGAAACTATATGTAAATTTCTAAGACCTGTAAAAGACTCTTTTTTATCAATATAGTTTTGTCTTGAACGGTCAAACAAAAACGATTTCGGGTAATCTTTTTTCAACGGACAGTCAAAACACTGTGTTTTCCACTTGTAACAATTTGCCATCGTAAAATATCCGCAATGTCCCGTGAAAGCCCAGCAATCGTGCAATGTCCAAACAATAGGACGATTATATTTTTTCAAAAATTCAAACAGAATTTTGTAGTTCAGATAATAGCCGTGGATATTGTGCAGGTGAATTATGTCTGGTTTTATTGTTTCAATTTGTCGGATAAAATTCTCAGTTGCTCTGCGTGAGGATAGTCCGTGATTGTCGAAAATACGGCTTTCAAAACCGTGCCAATACATATTTAAGGCATTTCCGATTCGGATTGTTTCGGATTCGCTTTTCGGATTTCCGCGCGAAAAAGCGATGCAACTTTTCCAGCCGTATTTAAGGGCAAGGCTGCCGATTTGTTCGGCGATTTTGCCGGTAGAGCCAGAATTACAAGTAACGTTAATTTGAAGAAGGGTGGGCATACGAAAAACTTATCCGTCAACAAAAATTGGACTGAATAATCAATATCATTTTTTATCATAATACTGATTAAAACGAAAAAATGCTTCTATATATGAATACTATAAGCTTTTCAATAACTATATCGTTCAGTATACGGTCATGCATATCTGCCCCCTGCGATATCATAAGCTTCATAAATGCTCTAAAAAAGTCAAATGAGCATAACCACATCCGAAAAAACAAAATTGTAGAGTTTACGAAAAGTGCAGAGTCAAAAAGTGCCGTGATTTTATTCTACATATCCAAGTTATCAATTTTGCTTTCAATTCGTTCAACTGACCCTAAGTTATAGGTAGATTGTGAGAACAATGGATTTTTTCTTGTAATATATATAAGGACATAGAATATCCAATAATAAAAGCAAATATTGGAATACCGATTTGTATCGCAGAAAACATAATGATTAATAATGCCAAAGAATGTGATTCATTAAATGCATATTTCACTATTTTATAATAATTTAATATGTAAATGACGCCTACAAATCCAAACTCATAAATAAGTGCACCATAACCACTCATAATTCGACCGCTATTGCTTATATAATTATGAAAAAAATGCGGCATACTAAAATTCTCCACGAACCCCATAAATGACAATTTTATATGAGCCGTTCGTTGTTCGATACTCGCATCTTCTGTCATTGATATATCAGAAATTAAAAACATATTTATCAAATGAGTTATTCTACTTGCTGGAAAATAAATTTGCATAACTATTACACAAATTGGAAATAACATAATAAAAAATAAAATCAAAATAATTGATTTTATACTTTTCTTTCTAATCGCATTTCTTAAAGAAGAAATACCGAACAAAATAATTACATAAATCATACTTACACTGGATTGTGCAATAAAAAGAATCTGAAAAATCAAAATAATTGTAAATATAATCTTATTAGTTTTAAATAAATGAGAAATAAATAAGAAAAAAAAACACATATAACCGTAAAATGATGGCTCAGACGCCAAAGAACATACACCTCTGTTTATTGATGTTCGCATATTAGATACAATAAAAGCTCCAAAAAAACGGTAGAAAAAAAACTGAATAATTCCAACAATTAACCATATAATTATAAATTTTTGTATCCATGTCTCGTTTATTCCATTATGAATTACACAAGAACAACATACCGCTAATGAGATAATGCTTAAACTAAGGTAATTTAGTGCGGAACGAGCAATTGTGAAAGTATTATCTGATGCTACCCAACTAATGAAAAAAAACACCAATACAATAATTATTAATATATAATTATTGTATTGAACTTTATAATTTAATATATTAGGGTATTGTTTGCTAATCATGTATATATATAACGAAGAAAAAATTAAAGCGTATGGTTGCATATCAGTCCCGATATTAATTGGTGCTAAAAAGGGGAAAAAACAGAAAAAATAGACTAAAAACTCCAATATGCTTATTATAGTTATTTTGGAAAGCATTTTAATGTGTTTATTTATTGTTTAACCAATATGCTTTGAAATCGTGATGAGTAATTCTTTTTTCTTCGGGCGGTAATTGCATATAATCACCATAAACTGCTGTCAAATAAGCATCGTAACCATTGGGGATTGGGGCTGAAATTGTTTCAAATTTTGTTCTCAAGACGTTATCCCAATTTGATTTAGCATTTACTTCCCTTAAACCATATCCCCATACTACGATACCGCATAAATTTGATTTTGTATTGCTGTATTGTTTTGCATTATTCTCTATTTTGTGTATTAGTGCATGTAAGGGCAATAATCGAAGAGCAATATGAGAAACAAATAAAACACAATTTTTCCAAAACGACCGTCCCTTTCTAATACTCACCTGCTTTAAATCAAGTAGTTGACGATAAATTTTATATCGGTTGAACATCTTTTTTTGTAATTTTTCGTCCTCAGGAATAGTGTCAATTGGAAACAAATCTATATTAATACCCATTTCTATTGTATTTTCTACATTTTCTCTTAAAATTGTTCTACTATCCTCTATCTTCACAAAAGGGAATGGCATATCATTTTCGTTTTTAAAATACCGAAGTCGAAAATATGAATTGTCTTTTTGTTTATACAATTGAATAAATTTTTCATAATCATCCCTCAACATCATAATATCAATATCGTCATCCCAAGGGATATATCCTTGATGTCGTATTGCGCCTAACATAGATCCTCCGCATAAAAAATATTTAATATTGTGAGTATTACAAAAGATATTAATGTGATTTAGAATTTCCAATTGAATAGTTCTCACCTCGCAAATATCAATTTCCTTCATATTTTATTCAGTATATTTAGCGTTTTATTTATTGCGTTTTCAAAATCATATTTTGGAAACCAACCTATTGATTTCAATTTGCTATTATTAAGGACTGCATACATTGCTATTGAGTAGCCATTTTCCTCTATTTTTGTTGGTAAGTCAAATATCACTCGTTTTTGTGCAATTTTTGCACAAGCTTTTGCAAAATCTTTTAATTTGATATCAAAACTAGATATGTTGTATGCTTCTCCGATGTTCCCGTTCAGCAATACATAAAGCATTGCACTTACGGCATCTGCTGTATAAGTATACGAAAACAATTGTTCTCCTTTACTTTTTAGAACAATATCTTCGTTAGTTAATGCTTTTTTAATAAATTGTGCTGATGCTTTTGAATCAGATTCTAACATGGTAGGACCAAAAATACGACTCAATCTGACGATTTTTACATTGATATTTCTTTCAGAAATATATGATTGGCAAAGAGATTCACATATTCTTTTGGATTCAGGATAACAAGAACGTGCTGATGATAAATTTAATTTGCCAGTGTAATTTTCATCAAAAATATCATTATCATAAGCGTTGCCATAAACTTCGACTGATGACGTACATAAAACTGTTGCACCACATTCATAGGCTTTTTCTAAGGCGTATTTTATACCGAAGTAATTGATTTCAATTGTTTCGATAGGAAATTGCGAATATGCCAAAGGATGAGTATTACTTGCGGCAGGAATTATGAAATCTACTTTCAAATTTTTCGGTAATGGATCTCTAACATCTTGCTCAATAAAATTAAACAACTGATTATCAAAGTATTCCCCAATACGTTCAAAAGCTTTATCTCTACTTCTGCCAACTGCATACAGTTTGATATTTGCATTTTTTTTATTGAATTTCATTAACGCATCAATCAAACACGTTCCTATCATTCCTGTAGCGCCTGTAATTAAAATACTTTTGCCAATCAATTTATCTAATCCTTTAGTTTGGAGAATTACATTCAAATCTTCTTGATACAAAGGATGTTGTTTATCTAATTTTATTTCAGCCATTTGTCGTTTTTAGTTTTCAAATAACCTTTAAACATTTCCAAATCATCTTTGGTTGTTAGTTTTATATTCTTGTCCGAACCTGCTGCAAAATATAATTTTTCACCAAGTTCAACCATCATTGTATTGGTGTATGACGAACCATATATACCAATTTCTTCTTCAAACGCTTTGTGATACGCCCAATCCAATTTATTGAAGAGATAGGCCTGTGGTGTTTGAACTCTGCGAAGTTGTTCCCTAGGAATATACTTTGAAGTCGTTGCATTGTTATCAGAATCAATGACAAAAATTTGTTCATTGTACGGTAAAGAAGTAACTCCGTTTCCGTTTTTATGACAACAAACAATAACATCAGACAAAACTGCCTCATCAATCAGTGGACGGATTCCATCATGAATGATTATAGTGTCATTATCATCACATTTGTCCTCTAAACTAAAAACACCATTTCTAATTGATTCTTGACCAGTATTTCCTCCTGGCACTATCCATTTCAACTTCGTGATATTAAATTGTTTTGCGTATGCTTGAAGTACAGATTCCCATCCCTTTATGCATACAACTTCGATTACATCAATCATCGGATGGTTTTGAAAACCTTCCAAAGTGTATATTATAATCGGTTTGTCATAAATGCTTATAAACTGTTTTGGGATGTCTTGACCCATACGGTTTCCTGCCCCACCGGCAATTATAAGAGCTATATTCATTTTTCTTTACTTAGTTCCATCAATCCACCTATTTGTCCAGAAAATAAAAGCAGTTTCCCGTTATAAAAATCGCAATCTTCAGGTTCGTTTTGGGACATTTGAGAAATATCGATTTGTTGAGTAATTACTTTATTTTCCAAATCTACGATAATAATATGATTCCATTTACCTCCTAATCCAACAGGCAAATACATATACTGTCCTTCAATGACACCACCTTGTAATACATTGGAAAACACAATATCAAAAGAATCAATGATGTCTGAATCAGTCAAATTAACAATATCTCCATCAGACAATTTTGGTATTTGATATTTTATGATGCGATGCACTCGTTCGTAGGTTTCCTTGTTGATTGTTTCAATAATACCAACAGAATATAAGTATTTTGTTGTAGTATCAACTATCCAATCATGGACAATGCCATTTTTACCTGAGGAATTTGGAACTATAGTTTGTATGAGTTTTGAATGTCCATTATATATGGATTCCACAAAACATCGATGAGGTTTAGTACATTCTGAAACATACAAAACAGGAGCATTGCAATCTTCTATCTTTTCTATTCCAAATGATGCGCAATTTGCATGGTTTGATTTATTAGTACTTGCTAACATAAATACATCAACAATTAAGTCTTTTTTCAAATCATACACACGACATATTCCTGTATTATTAAATAAATAAGCATTATCACCATATACAGCCATACCTTGTGCTGATTGACCTTTGAATGCTCCATCAACCTTATGAACATAGGTACAAGAGAAAGAAAGAGTGTCATTTTTTTGTATAAATGGAGTTTCTATATTAATATTGTCAATTTTATCAGTACATGCCAAAAACGCAATAAACAATACAATAGTAATAACTTTTACATAAATAATTTAAAGAAACTTCATATCTTAGGAAATTATTAATTAACTATATTAAATAACAATACCATCTGTTTTCAGTCCTAATTCTATCCCTTCATCATAATAAAATTGTGAACGGGATGAGTAATAAATTGTTTTGAGTACAATACGAGCAATTCGAGACTTTATTGTATAATGACCGTTAGTCATCTTTTTTTCAAGCAGATAATAAGGTTGCCTATTGATTCGATAATTGTTATGAATAAAATATATAGGCATCAAATACTCTGCAATGTATCCAAAAATACGCCTACCTCTTGAATACGGAGAAAGCTTTATGTATTTTTCACATTCAAATAAAATATCAAAAATCCATTTTGCATATTCATCGAACAATTCCTTTTTGCATACTATCATATTCAAAGGATAATCCAAAAAGTCATTTGAATACCTAACAAATGTATCGTAATAATCAGGATATAGTTTTCTTAATACCTTGACAAATATTAATATATCCTCTCCACAAACAAAATTTTTCAGAAAATTTATCCTGCCTCCTTTTCTGAACACTGGACCAACCATCAAAACATCATACTTATTTTTCAAAAAAGTATCAATATTATCATTCGTATAAGTATCTGTAAAAAATCTTCTGTAATGACAAAAACCTATATATTCACTGTCATGATAGTTTTTCCAAGCCCAATATTGAGCAGTCATTTCACAATAATATGGATTCTTTTCACTAATATTATCTCCTGTATCATCACCAATCATATACGACATTTCATTCTTAAACTTTGAAATAGCTCTACCTACATGAATTGGCTTATAAACGTCATTAGAAATGACATCAACAGGTTTGTGGCACACAACAAAAATCGTAACTTTGTTTTTTGTTAATCTTTCTGCCATAGTTTCAATGCTTTTTCGATTATGTCGTCCATATCATAATACTTGTATTCGGCCAACCTGCCGCCAAAAATCACATTTTTCTCATTGTCGGCTAAAGCTTTATACTTCTGATACAGCGTTGTGTTTTTATGGTCGTTAACAGGGTAGAACGGCTCTGATTCCGCGTTCCATTCCGTTGAATATTCTTTTGAAATAACTGTTTTTGCTGTGTTGTAAGCAGGATTTTCAGGTTCGAAATGCTTGTGTTCAATAATTCGGGTGTAAGGAATTTCTGCCTCCGTATAGTTTATCACTGCATTTCCTTGAAAATTCTGAACCTCAAGCGTTTCCGTTTCAAAACGGATTGTGCGGTATTCGAGTTTTCCGAATTTGTAATCGTAAAATTGGTCAATCGCACCCGTAAAAACAATCTTTTCTGCAAGTTTTGTTAACTCAGCGCGATTTTCAAAGAAATCAATATTCGTTTTGGTTTCAATGCCGTCCAACAATTCTTCAATCAGTTTGTTGTAACCGCCAATCGGAATACCTTGATATGAATCGTTGAAATAATTGTTGTCAAAAGTCATTCTGACAGGCAAACGTTTTATGATAAACGCCGGAAGTTCGGTGCATTTCCTGCCCCATTGCTTTTCGGTGTAACCTTTTATCAATGTTTCATAAATGTCTTTGCCGACAAGGTTTAACGCCTGTTGTTCAAGGTTTTGCGGATTATCAGTTTTGGCTTCTTTGCGTTGTTCTTCAATCTTTTTTGCCGCATCTTCGGGCGAGGTTACGCCCCACATTTGATAAAATGTGTTCATATTGAAC